>WNFT01004519.1_pt1 | contig 14347 bp, 7 predicted proteins | sample 5400191 | NCBI WGS metagenome assembly WNFT01 (sample SAMN13153359, study PRJNA577476) | soil metagenome | isolation source: 80 cm saprolite under Madrone tree | place: USA:California | collected 2016-06-14
CATCGATGCGATTGCGCATGAACGGCGCGACCGAGACGATGTCTTTGCGGAACGGGTCGAGACCTCGCTCTTTGATGCGTTCGTATTCACCTTTGCGAATCAGGTAAGCGCATTGCCAGTAATCACCGCGGTTGAGCGTCACCATCATCTTGCCTTTGACGATGCGGCCGAGCGTCTGCTCGCCATCATCCGGCCGGCGCGAGAGCCGAAACCACAGCACATCCATCGGCGCTCCGAATTCATTAACCTTCAGCTCGGCCTGGTCGCGCACGATCGAACTGCGGCCATCGGCGCCGACAGTCAAATCGGCGCGAACTTCCAACAGACCATCAGGCGTTTTGGCCTTGATTCCGACCACCTTGCCTTCTTCTTCCAGCAGATCGACCACTTCGGCTTCCATCTTCAGCTTGAAGGTTGGATAGCGCTTGCCTCGCTCGGCAAGAAAATCGAGAAAGTCCCATTGCGGCACCAGCGCGATGAATTTGCATTTCGTGGGGAGATGCGAGAAGTCCGCCAACACGACAAATTCATCACCGATTTGGCCGCCAAGCCTGGGCGCTTCCTGATGCGGCAGTTTGAGAAAGTCTTCGAGCAGTCCCAATTCATGCATTACTTCGAGCGTCGAAGGATGGACGGTATCACCGCGAAAGTCGCGTAGAAAATCTGCGTGCTTTTCGAGCACGACGACCTCGACGCCGGCGGGGCCGCCGCCGGCAATGCAGCAACGACTTGATTCATGTTGGATTTGATCCGGCATTACCGCGCCTTAAAAGAGATCGCCTTCCCAACGATGCTAGAGGGTACACCGTAAATCGTAAATCAAAGAATTCGCACTGGTCTAATGCACGATAGGTTTCGTCGAGCCTCGCGATGCGATCCTTCGTCACGACGGCGAAGCTCGTTTTGTCATCAACAACTTCAGCCGATTGAGCGGTCAGGAGAAGAACCTATTGCTGGTGTTTCTGAGATCGCTGCGATCTCCGGTGTTCCCCTCTGTGCCCTCTGTGGTGAAATCAGTTAACCACCAGAGGACACAGAGTCGGCTTTACTCCTTGCCGTTCGCCTCTATGTCGTTACATAATGCGCCAAATTCTACGACGAGGAGTTACCAAACATGATTTCCGCAAAACGAATTTCCTTTCTTGCTTTCACAATTATCTTAACCATCGCCTGTGCAGCGCCTGCTGTGCTTAGCCAGGCGCCGCCGGTGCCTTTGCCGCGTCCCAGCCAAAAGGCCAGTGTGATGCAGACGATCGGCGTGACCGATGTGACTATCATCTATAGTCGTCCGCCCGTGAAAGGACGAACGATTTTCGCTGACGCTCCGCCTTCGATGGCCGCGCGCGCCAAAGGCGAAGCGACTCTCGATAATCAAAACCTACGACAAAAGGGCGAACCGATCGTGCCGTGGGGCCATGTGTGGCGCACGGGCGCGAACGAGGCCACTGAATTCATCGCCACTGATGATGTGGTCATCAATGGCCAGCCACTAAAGGCGGGAACCTACAGCCTGCACACAATTCCCGACAAGGATGAATGGACCGTCATCTTCAACAGCGATCCGGGACAGTGGGGCAGCTTTTCTTATGAGTCGGCAAAAGACGTTTTGCGCGTCAAAGCCAAACCGCAGATGGTCGCCGACAATCAGGAATGGCTGATGTACAGCTTCGATCCGGTCACCGACAATTCGGCACAGGTCAATATTCGTTGGGAGAAGATGCGCGTTCCATTTACCGTCGAAGTGAAAGACGTTAAGGCGACGACGCTGGCGAAACTTCGCCCGCTGGTCGCGGCGGCCAAACCCGACGACTGGAGTACTCCTCTGCAGGCCGCTCGTTACGCGCTCCAAAACAAGGACACTGACGAAGGCATGCGTTGGCTGGACCAATCAATCAAAGTCAAAGAGACTTTCCAGAACCTTTCGGCCAAGGCGCGGGCGCTCTTTAGCGCGGGGCGCAAGGATGAAGCTCTTGCTCTCGCCGATCAGGCAATCGCCAAAGGCAAGGCCGATAAGGTCGATACTGCGACTTTCGAAAAACAAGTGGCCGACATGAAAGCCGGTAAGATGTAGACAAGTCGCTGCGGGTCAGGGCCTGGTTCGGTGGCTCTTTCACCTGCAACGCGAACTGGCGAGAGATGTCTTAAACGCAGAGGACGCTGAGGTATCCGCGGTACGCAGAGCTATTCACTCTCTGCGCCCTCCACGAGAACCCCCACGTCCCCTGCGGTAAGACACTGCTCAGTTTTGAAAATCCACCATTCACATTATCAAAAACATGCACGCTCTATGAACGGGCCGTGCTTCGTCACGAAAACCTACTCGGGTTTATCTTTACTTCCCGTTAATGTCTGCTGTCTCAACGCGGCCGCACCGATCAATCCACCCATGCCCATCGATTCGACGGCGCTGCTCGGAACCAACATCAACGCGCCCTTCTCTTTCAGCCCTTCGTTACGCGGGCTGCTTTTTCGCGCGCGGCTTGCGCTTCACGCGACATCGCGTCCTGTAGAGAGGCGGGGATAATTACGTCACGCATCTCCACTGATTGCACGGTCACACCCCAGGGATTTGAGCGTTCATCAATCAGTTTCTGCAATTCGTCTTCGATGCGCTCGCGTCCACGCAGCAAATCACTCAAGGAGGTGCGACCGATGATGTCGCGCAGAGCGGTTTGCGCAGCCCAACTTACTGCGGCCGGATAGTTTTGCACCTCGAGCGCAGCTTTCTCCGGATCGTAAACCATCCAAAAGAGCACGGCGTCTACATTCACCGGCACCGTGTCGCTGGTCAATGTCTCTTCAGCCGCGAAGGCGGTCGTGATTACGCGCTGATCTATCCACGCCGAGACCTGATCGACAAATGGAATAAGCCAGAAGAGACCCGGCCCTCGCAAACCAATATACTTGCCCAGACGAAGGATCACGGCGCGTTCCCATTGCCGCGCGATTTTCGGCGATTGCGCCAGCAGCAATCCCAACAGCACGCCGACAATCGCGCCGCCAGGATTCAGCGTCCAGAGCGTAGTCAGAGCGCCAAGCGCGATCGGCGCCAACAGTGCGAGTACTGCGACAAAGTTAAGTCGGGGCGCAGTCGGCGCCGGCAAATTGCTACGCGTCTCAATCAAACTCTGCTGAATGTTACCCATGTTCTTTATCTCCTTCTTGTGTAGCGCAAGCTGTTAGCTTGCGAAGCGTACGGTAAACTCATTCGCAAGCTAACAGCTTGCGCTACTTTCTCCGTCTTTTTTCCAAATGCTCGATCACGTCGTCAATGGAAAAGCCGCGCGTCTGCGTTTCTGCGATGAAATGTTCTGCCAGTTCGCGCAGGTGCCTCTCCCGATCGCGGCGACTCGCGGCTTCGTATGGGTGCGCGCTGACAAATGTGCCGACGCCCCTGCGTGTCTCCAAAACGCCGGCGCGTTCCAATTCGGCGTACACCTTGGCCACCGTATTGGCGTTGATGCGCAGATCGACGGCCAATTGCCGTACTGTCGGCAATTGATCCCCGATGCGCAACCTCCCCGTCGCAATCGAAAAGCGAATGGATCGTTCCAGTTGCGCATAGATCGGTGTTGGATGCTTGGCGTCGACCTGGAACATCGGTTCACTATTGTACTACGACAATAGAACAAGTAAAGTTTCGTAAATTGAAAAGTGAGAGTCGGGGGAGCGTGTTCAGAGTTCAACCTTTAGGTTGCCGCCCACGAAAGCTGCAAGCAGAAGCTTGAACTCTGAACACCCGCTGCCCGACTCTCGCGTTTAATTACACCGATCAGCACCCTTGACCCTTTTTCTTTTTTGTCTGGGAAGCAGTTAAGATGCCCTCCGGTGTCCAATCACGCTAAGTCGTTTGTCGGAATGCCCGCTGCCCTCGTCGAAGTCTGGCGCGGTCCAATCGTCGAATCGCTGCATCGCGGCCATTTGATTGCGGTAGCTGGATCAGGCGAGGTAATTGCCTCGCTCGGCGCGCCGAAAACCATAACTTACTTGCGCTCTTCGGGAAAACCGTTTCAAGCCATTCCACTGATTACCTCTGGGGCTGCGGATCGTTTTGGATTCACCACGCAAGAGGTCGCCATTGCCTGCGGCTCGCATAGTGGGGAACCGCTGCACGTCGAGACCGTTGCGTCCATGCTGCGAAAGATCGGACTGGGCGAAAGCGCTCTGAAGTGCGGCGTACACGTGCCCTTCAGCGCCGAGGTTGCGCGCGAATTGGTCCGCAACCAGGAACAACCGAATGTCCTGCAAAACAATTGCTCTGGCAAACATGCCGGCATGCTGGCGCTGGCAATTCAGTTGGACGCGCCGGCTGAAACCTACGTCGAGTGGACGAATCCAGTGCAACAGGAGATTGGCAAAATGGTCTCCGCGTTTTCAGACACCCCGCTGGAAAAGATAGTGATCGGCACGGACGGCTGCGGTGTTCCCGTTTTCGGAATTTCAGTCAAAGCAATGGCGATGATGTACGCGCGTTTGGTCTCGCCGCCGGCCGAGTTCAATTCCGGCGTGCGAAAGGCCTGCCGCCGGATTGTTAACGCCATGATTGAAAACCCCGAAATGATCGGAGGCACGAAGGATCGTCTCGATACTGAACTGATTCGCGCTGGGAGAGGCAGACTAATCTCGAAGATCGGGGCCGAGGGCGTTTACACAGTCGGTGTCCTTCCTTGCCAGGAATGGCCGAGTGGTCTTGGTCTCGCTTTGAAGATCGAAGACGGTGACGATCAAAGGGCCCGGCCACCAGCGGTCATCGAAGCTTTGCTACAATTGGGAGTGCTGGGGAATCAGGACTTGAAGACGCTTTCCGGCTACGCACCCACGCCGATTACAAATCGCCGCGGTGAGCGCGTTGGTGAAGCGCGCGCAGCTTTCACGCTCGTAATTCGACGTCTCGTCAGAAACTGAGAAATCGATCTAAGTGAATAACGCGAACGCGGAAACAGAATCGACGGCAGAGGCTTCGATGAAGGGACCCATGCTTCCGCGCGACGAATATGGCACGGTCGATTACGATTCAATCCCGGACGTGATCCAATGGTTCCTCGACTTTGACCAAAGGGTCGCCCTTATCAAACACCCGAAAGTCGAAGAGCTGTTTCAGTGGAAGCAGGAACAGAGCCGTCTGTCGGGTGAAGAAGTGTTCAACTTTTCTCGCGCAGAGGATCGCCTGGCCATCGGGATCATTCAGTCCATAGCTCATAATCCTACCGAACGGGATCTGCATGCCTGGATCGCTCAATTATTGAACGCGCTCGATCGAGCTTCAAAGGCGACGGAAGATGTTTCGTCGGCCTACAGTCTCGACATGAACGCGGCAGCCTCGATAGTGAACGAGTCTCGGAAGGTTCCTGCCCAAAGCGTGCGCGTTGAGTTTCTCATCAATTGTTGGATCGAGTCGCTGTGTACCGCCGAGATTCGCGTTCTGGGTTGGCTGTATCAAGAGTTCTATCGGCGACCATTTCGTCCTGAGAATTTTTGATGTCAGAACCGCGAGCGGTAGCGACCGGCCTTGGGTACGCAGTCGTCCCGACTGCTTGTGCTTGCCCCCTGGAGACTAAGCAGTCGGGACGACTGCGTACCCAAGGCCGGTCGCTACCGCTCGCGGTTCTGTAACCACTCCGAGTGGTTTTAGTGCAGACGAATCGTTCTCCTGTATTGAAGAATTACAAACTTCTTGCGGCGTTCGAAGGTCAGCGCGATGCTTTGCCTCACTCGCCAGAGTGTGACTGTCAATTTTGCTCAAAGAATCGCGAACCTCGGCTCGCGTTATTGAGAGAGACGACCCTTGGCACACACGTTGCTCAAGCTCCGCTCGACAAAAAAAGGCAGAGGGAAGTTAATCGGGTCAGGCTCTGCGGCTGAAGTTGGGAGGCGCTTTGGGGGAGGCACTTTTCATCTGAGCAAGGGCGGCTCTTTCGGGGGAACGGGGTCGCCAAAGACAGTCGAGAGCAAAAAGGCAGGGCTGCTGATAAGAGGCCTGACTGAGGCTAGGGGGAGCCTCGCAGGACTTATCAGCAGCCCGAAAGCCTTTTCAAGAGGCGCCGAAATTCAAATCACTAAACGAGCATAGGGGGGCGGAACAGCGCGGTCGATTCGTTCGAGTCGGCCGCGCGTTTTTACTGGGAGCGCGGGCGCCCCGCCCGCAAGCCTTTTTGGTGTTTCGAGTCCTTACTAACGGTTACTCATCCTTTCGCGGTCAATGCGGGCGCGACGCCCGCGCTCCCAGTGCTGCGTCTTTTAATTTATTAGTTCGGACTGCTACACTCGCTTCTTCCAGTTCTTCTATTTACGATACGCGATTTACCATTCAGGATCAGTGTCTGCGCCAAACATCGAAACAATCGTCTCGCTTTCAAAGCGTCGCGGCTTCGTCTATCCCTCGTCTGAAATCTATGGAGGCTTGGGCAGCGCTTGGGATTATGGGCCGCTCGGAGTCGAACTCGCGAACAACGTGCGCCAGGCATGGTGGCGCTGGATGGTTTACGAACGCGACGATATTGAAGGCCTGGATTCATCGATCATTCTGAACCGTTTGGTTTGGAAATACTCGGGCCATGAAGATACGTTCAATGATCCTTTAGTTGATTGTCGTGAGTGTAACAGTCGTTTCCGAGCGGATAAGTTAATTGAAGAGCATCGTGATCAGATTGCTCAACACCAACTGTTCAATTGGGGTGACATCTTTTTACGCTCAGAGATTATCAAGTGTCCAAACTGTGGAAAGATTAAATGGACTGAGCCACGTCCTTTCAACCTAATGTTTCGCACCCACGTCGGCGCGACGGCAGAAGACGATCCCGAAGCGCTCGTCTATCTCCGTCCCGAAACCGCGCAGGGCATCTTCATAAATTTTCTCAACGTCCTGAACACCAGCCGGCGAAAACTGCCTTTCGGCGTCGCACAAATCGGGAAATCGTTTCGCAACGAAGTCACGCCCGGCAATTTCATTTTCCGTACGCGCGAGTTCGAGCAGATGGAAATGGAATACTTTGTGCGACCTGGCGAGGACGAACAGGCACATCAGGAATGGATCGATGCTTGTCATCAATGGTTTCAGGGCATTGGCATCTCGAAAGAAAACCTGCGCTTGTACGAACAACCGAAAGAAGAGCTGGCGCACTATGCCAAGCGCACCGTCGACATTCAGTATCGCTTCTTCCCCGAACGTGAAGAGGAAGAACGTCATTGGGACGAGTTGATGGGCATTGCCAATCGCACCGACTTCGATCTCAAGACGCATTCAAAGAAACCGGAAGACATGGAAGGGAAGCGACTGAATCCTGATTCGACCGAAGACCTCTCTTACTTCGACGAACAAACCAAACAGCGCTTCTACCCCTACGTCATTGAACCTGCCGCGGGCGTCAATCGCACCGTGCTCGCTTTGCTGATGGATGCCTACTCAGAGAAGACAAATGAAAAAGGCGAGACACGCGTCATCCTAAGACTTCATCCTTCAATGTCGCCGATCAAAGTTGCCGTGCTGCCGCTGGCGAAGAACAAACCGGAGATCGTCGGCATGGCCAAAGCCATCAAGCGCTCGCTGCAACCGTTGGTGCGTGCCGTTTACGACGACACGGGCGGCATCGGAAAGTTATATGCGCGGCAGGACGAAATCGGGACACCCTTCTGCGTCACCGTCGATCATCAGTCGCTTGAAGACGAAGCCGTCACGGTGCGTGACCGAGACACCTGGGAGCAGGAACGCGTAAAGGTTGCGGATTTGGTAACACATTTGCCTCAGAGATTGCGTTCCGATATTTAAGAACCTCCAAAATTAGAGAATCTGATGCGGCACGTTCTATTCTTCATTAATTCTAATTAGATGATAATGCCTCGCGCCCTTTCGCAAGACGAGAACACGGCCTTCAATGAAGTCGGAAGATGAAATCGTCTTGCGTACGTCATCCGACCGTACGTTATTTACCGCAACACCGCCACCCTGGACCAAACGCTTGGCTTCTCCTTTTGAAGGCGCCAAGCCAGAAAGCACCAGCGCATCGCTAAGAGTCAATCCATCGAGTCTCGATCTATCTAATTCAGTTGAAGGTACGTCGGTGAAGATGTCCAGAATGTCGTCGACGCTCAGACCGCTGATCGCTTTACCAAATAGAACCTCTGATGCGCGCAAAGCCTTCTCGATTTCTGACTCTCCGTGCACCATCGCGGTTACATGCCGCGCTAATTCTTTCTGCGCGGTTCGTTTCTCCGGCTCGGCGCGCACGTTCTCCTCAAATTCGGCAATCTCTTCCTGGGACAGCCACGTGAAGAATTTCAGGTATACGATCACATCGCGATCGTCGGTATTCAGCCAGAATTGGTAGAAGCGATAAGGAGAAGTTAGTTTCGGATCCAACCAAACGGCGCCGGCTTCGGTCTTGCCGAATTTCACGCCGGATGCGGTCGTGACGAGCGGAAAGACAAGGCCGTGCGCTCGAGCGCTTCGCAGCCTGCGAATTAGATCGATTCCGGCGAGGATGTTTCCCCATTGATCGCTGCCGCCCATTTGCAGAGTGCATCGATGACGATCAAAGAGGACCAGGTAATCGTAGGCCTGCAGCAATGGATAGCTGAATTCAGTGAATGATATTCCTTCGTCAGATTCCAGGCGCCGGCTGATTGCTTCTTTGCCGATTAGATTGTTGACGGTGAAGTGTTTCCCAACGTCGCGCAGAAACTCCATCATCGTAATAGGGGCTAGCCACTCCGCGTTGTTGACGATACGCGCCGGATTGTTTGTCGCGTTGAAATCAAGAAAGCGACTCAGTTGTTCTTTGATTCCTTCGAGATTCGCTTCGACCTGCTCATGAGTTAATAGCTGTCGCTCCTTCGTCTTCCCGCTGGGATCGCCAATCAAACCCGTGCCGCCGCCGGCAATCGCAATCGGCGTGTGCCCGAATCTCTGGAGCCGCGCCAGACCCATCACCGGCAAAAGCGATCCAACATGCAGACTCGCCGCCGAAGGATCAAAGCCAATGTACGCGGTCAACTTCTCATTCGCGAGCACCTCGCGCAGGTCCGGCGTGGCTTCATAAAGCATGTCACGCCATTGAAATTCTTGGTACAGGTTCATCGTCTTTTCGTTGACCCTCATAATAGCAAGATTCCAGCAGCTGGAGTATAGTTTCGCCGGCATTGTGACAGAACCATAAGTGTCCCATGGACGGCGAACGCTTGCGACGCTCGAAACGTTTTTCTCTTCATGAAATCTGCGCTTTACCTAGCACGGCGCTTCCGACCTAACTAACTTTCATGGAATTTCTGATTCCTTTGCTTGTCATCCTTTCGATCTTGCTCGTGAGCATCACGCTCATCGGCCACGGAATATGGATGGCACTGGCGTGGTTCTTTCGACAACTATCGGGCACAGCCAGCTCAATCTCGATCACGCCTGCGCCAAGTCCGCAAGCACCACGGCCGTGTGTTAAATGCTGCTCCCCTATTGATATCCAAATGAAGTACTGCGGCCGATGCGGAGCGATTCGTCTGACTCTGGCACAGGAAGCACAACTTCGCGAACTGGATAGCACTCTTCGTCAGTTGGAACGTCTGCAGCAGGCGGGAGCAGTGGACGGAGTCAATCTTCGCGTACTCAAAGCAAAGATCGACAGTGAGCGCGAACAACTTCTCTTTCCACACGGCCGTCCGGGAACTGCCAGCCAACCGTCGCTGTTTACGCCTGACCTCAGCGCTCCCCGTATCCCGCGAGTTGCGCCACCAATCAAACAGGATGTCGGGCGGCCAGGAGCTGGCGAAAAGGAGAAAGCCCGACCTTCCCCATTAGCAATTCCCACCGCTCCCGAGGCGTCATCGCCCGCTGGAAGCACGCCACAGTTTGGCGCTTGGGCGAAAGATTCAAACGAACACGTCCATTCCGCGCCCGTATTAAAGCCGCCGCGCAAACCATTCGCCGAAGTGCTTGCGTCGTTCATGGAGCAGAGCAATATTCGTTGGGGCGAGATCGTCGGCGGGATTTTGATCGTGGGCTGCTCGACAGCTTTGGTCATTAGTTTGTGGGCGCAGATTTCGCGCGTTCCGGTGCTGAAGTTTTTGATCTTCACAACGGTAACCGCGGCTTTATTCGGCGTGGGCTTTTACACTGAGCACCGTTGGAAATTGCCGACGACCAGCCGCGGTATCCTGACGATCGCAACGCTGCTGGTGCCGCTCAATTTTCTGGCAATCGCCGCCGTTTCCGGAAGCACGGCTCCCTCGAGCGTACTGATGATTGGCTGTGAACTACTCGCGCCGGCGATCTTTCTTTGCCTGGTCTATTTTGCGGGCCGCGTAATCACGTCATCATGGCCGCATTTGCTCGCAGCCGGTGTGCTCTTCTCGTCAACGGGCCAGCTGCTGATTCGCCATTTCGCCGCGCCCGATAATTCACCCGGATTGTTATTCGCGCTCGGAGCCTTTCCGATCGTTTGCTACGCAGTAGCGATCGCGTGGATGCTGCGGCGGGCTTTGGCTGACGAAGAGATTGATGAAGGCGAGACGAACGAAATCCTTATCACGCTCGGAGCGAGCACTTTCGCCGCCGCGCTTCCATTCGGACTCTTGCTTTATCGAGCCGGGCCGGTAGGAGTGTCGATGGTGCATCTGGCGCCGCTGCTGACTTTAGGCGGGACGCCTATGTTGGCTTGCGGGGCGTTGCTTTGGCGCAAAGTTAAGCAAAAGGAATTGGCGATCGCCCGGATGGTCGGCACAAGCATCGCAATTTTGGGAATGTCGATCGTGCTCGCGGGAATGATTCTGGCCTGGCCCAACCCCGCGAGCGTGGTGCCGGCGGCGCTGCTCAACTTTGCTGTGTTCACGGCGGTCGCGATCTATCTTGATTTACCGCCGGCCCACGTCTTCGCCGCCGGTTCTCTGACGCTCGCTTATGTCGTTGCTGCTCAAGTAATCGCAGGCCATGTGCCGTGGCAAAATTTGCGGGTTACTTCGTTGCTGAAAGTTACCAACAGCGTGAGCACAGGAAAAATTTTGGTTGTTCCATTCACCCTGTTCGCGCTGACGAACGAATGGTTGAGAAGAAAGGGACGGAAGCGTGATGCGTTTTCGTATCTTTTCGCAGCTTGTGGTGTTGCCATTGTCAGCTTGCTGTTAGTCACTGTCCATGGTGTTGGATTCGCTGGCGATCCACATCGCGTTTGTTTCATTCTCGTCCTGTATGCAGCCGGCGCTTTCTGGTTTGCATGGCGTGAAAAGTTCGTCGCCTTTACCTGGATCGCAGCTACGTTATTGTTTTTAGCCGGCGCGCAAACGAGCGTGTCGCTGCTCTCTGTGCGCTTTCCCTGGCAGGCGAGCTTGTTGCTCTTTGCCGCTGCCGCGACCGTGGGTGCGCTCCTGGCCACGCGCTATGGCAAGTTGGAATTCGAGCGTTTGTTCCGGTGGCCGCTGCAAAGGTGCGCGGTTGTGGCCTCAGTTCTCGCGACGTTCTTTCTCCTGATAGAAATAGCCTCAAAAGGATTTGAGCCGGCGTCTTTGCTTGCCACGCGTGCGTTCTGGCTGGCCGCGATCTGGCTGGGCCTGCTTGTCCTCGATCGGGCAACCATTTTCTTCACCGCACTTCAGATGACAATCGTTCTCGGTGCTCTGCTTTCTACTAAATCTTTCCTGCAAACCTTTGAATGGTACGCCTATCAGTCGAACGCTTGGCTGCATCCGTGGGCTTTGCAGATTCAGGGCAGTGTGCTCGGACTGATTTGCCTGGGATGGATCGCGATCAGAATCATCGCGCGCGGCACACTGGAACGAGCGAGTGAAGCTAACTCCGAAATCGGCAAAGTTAAGCGCAGCAATTGGCTCGAACCGTTCAAGCAAAGTCTAAGTCTTCCGATCGCGTTCGATCATCTTTTGGCCGGTGCATTGGTGATCGGGTTTGCAACACTGGCTATGTTTGGAGCGCTGACCGGGATCAGTAAGGAACTGACAAATGCCGCGCGAAGTCCAAATACATTCGACCTGGCAGGTTTCCCCCCCACCCTCATCTTTGGGACGGGTTCATGGATTCTGCTGGCGATTCTTCTGGCCGTGATGGTTGGAAATTTATGGGAGCGTCGTCGCGGCACGTTCGCGTTGGGCTCGCTGATAATTATCTGGAGCGTCTGTCCGCTCCTAGCTGGAAGATTTGAACCACAGTTTGCAACGGCCTCGGCAATGCGTTGGTCTGTAGCGATTTTTCTGTTCGTCGTTTCGGTTGCGTTCTGGAGATTCCCTCCGCGTGGACGAAATGGACCAGGTGGGCAAAGTGGACAGGCCGCAATGATTCGTGCCGTCTTGCTTTTCATCACCCTTGTGCCGCTGTTCTTACTGACGCTGTCCGTGGTTGTCGACGACATCAATTACGTTCCCGCGCGTGGCCCGCAAGCCGGAATCTTTTTCACGATGGGCGCCGTTGCGCTGTATGGCTTCCCATTGATCTTCGCGGCTGCGGCTTTGGCAATTCATGCGGTGCACGAGCGCTCGCCCACGTTTGCCTTCGCCGCTGGTCTGGTTGTCAACGGCACGGTTGCAGTCATCCACCTGATTTCAATCGCCGCGCACAACGGCTTGATGACCCGAACGGTCCTGGCAAACTCGCTGCAACTGAACGCGATTGCCGCGGCGAGCGTGGCGTTAGTCTGGATGGCTACTCGCAATTGGTGGATGCATTCTTTCGATTCATTTGGATCCTTTCCCCCTCTCCCCATGGGAGAGGGTCGGGGTGAGGGCCTAGCGATAAACCCCAAAACTAATACCGACTCTTCTCACCTCAGCGGACCCGAGAACATTAGAAGAGAGAAGGTCCGTTCATCGCCCCTCAGCTACGCCCCTCTCCCCAGCCCTCTCCCAAAGGGAGAGGGAGTTACCGCACGCAAGGAAAGGCTCCTGCTGCGGATTCAGAAGTTAATCGCGATTTATCTCGTCGCCCTCTTGATCGTCCCGGTGGCGCTGCATTTGATTGCGCTTCCTTATCGAGTTGGTCGAGGGACGTTCGCGGCGGGAAGTTTTAGCGGTTGGCTCGCATTGTTTATAACGATCGCAGTGGTGATTGCTTTTGACAAAGTTTTCCGAAGGCCGATCAGCGTTACGACTCTTTCCGTGTCTTTGCTCGCGGCGGGATCGCTGGCGGCTTTCGGTGTGGCCCGCTTCGGAGTCGCCCGATGGGCGGGACTGCACGTGCTTCTGGGCGTGTACATTTTGATCGCATGGCTTCTATTGCTCGCCAGAGACTTGCCGAAAAATCGAACAATTGCGCGATTCTGCTTGCGAATTGGCTTGACCTTCGCTGACGATTGGCAGTGGGACAGTGAACTATCCGCGACAATCGTCGCCGCGCTGGTGGTGCTGATCGCGCTGCGTGGTGCGTTCATCGATCCCCTTGGCGCGTGGTGGTCCATCGGCGCTTTGCTCGCGATGAGCGCCCTCGCGGCCTCGCTCAATTGGTTGACATACAAACGTGCTTACCTCTACGCCGCAGCCATTCTGCTCAACGCCTCAGTCTCAATCTGGTTGATTAGGTATTATCCCGCTCAAGGCAGCGGTCGAGCGTTCATAGAAGCGAATATGATCGCCCTTTGCCTCGGCGGTGTTGCTTGGATTTGGTTTGAACTACGCGCGCGACGTTTCGCGCCACGGCTCAATTCATCCACCGCTGCTTCGTTTCATAATCTCGCCGTGTCGTTTTCGCTGCTGGCAATGGGAAGCATTATCGCACTCTATCTCTATGAGGACCTTACGCGCTTTCATCAATCCTTCACTCCCTCGCTCGATTGGTTCGCGCTGGTTTCGCTGGCTCTGTTGATGGCGGCGTGCCTTTGGGATCGTGAAGCCAAGTATGCCGTCGCCGGACTTTATCTAATTGGACTGATGAGCGCCGGAATGCTTCTCCATCGCCTGAATCTAACTCCGCGCCGTCTGATTTGGTCTCTGACGATGGCCGGAGCGATACATGCGCTTGGCGCCGCGCTCATCTGGCGCGCCCGCGAACCCTTCATCGCCGGCGCGACGCGTTTGAAAATCCCACGGCGCATCGATGCCAACGTTGGGGAGCTTGAATGGTTAAGCTTTCTCAACAGTCTTTTGGTCGCGATCGTTGTCGTGCTCGCTTTTTGGATCGACTTGCGCATCTTCGAGTCGACTTTGCGCGCTTCGGCGTCAGTGGCAGTCATGGCGCAGGCACTGACGTTCGGCCTCATGGCCCAGGGAAAGCGGCGAGTGAAATGGCAACGAGCGGCGATTTCAATGCTTTTGCTGGGTGCCGTTTTCCTGGGCTGGTCCGCATTGACGCCGGGGGCAAGCGGGACATGGTTGAATCGCGCCGTGATTTTGATGACCGTGATGTTCGCTGCGGTCGCATTGTTTG
>WNFT01003090.1_pt1 | contig 14346 bp, 6 predicted proteins | sample 5400191 | NCBI WGS metagenome assembly WNFT01 (sample SAMN13153359, study PRJNA577476) | soil metagenome | isolation source: 80 cm saprolite under Madrone tree | place: USA:California | collected 2016-06-14
GCACTCTAAAAGACGACACGATAATTCTTCATCCTCATCCGGACTCCTCATTGCAACCCATGAAGTTTAGCAATAGAAAGGAGGCTGAAATTGCTGGGCGAGTGGTTACCATCATCAGGAAGCTTTGACCGGTTCGATCACTGCCTCCCGGCTGGCAAATGATTCAGCCAGGAAGAAATCACAGAATTAGTGAATAATTCCGGTTAATTTCCGTGACCTGCCGCCGGGCGTACTCTTCACAAATGGAAGCGTTCAAATTCTAGGTCGAACTATGATAAATAATAAGTCCGTACTCAGGTGTAACACGGGCTTCGGTCTCTCATTGGAGGACAAACCTGCATGATTTTGCGTGACCGATTCTCAGCGTTCAACATATCCATACAAACCGCGATATATGCTCTCGTTGCCTTCGCTGCCATCGCAGGGGGATTGAGCGTTGAGCTGATCGGCAAATGGCCAACACTGAGATCGCATCCATTGGCAGCAACTGGGTTGATCGTTCTTCTTAGCGTTTCACTAGTGGTGTGCTCCTGGGCGCTCGAACGCCTTCGAAGACAGCCCAGCCACCTATCGGAGCGATTGGACGGAGTAAAGAACGAGTATGAGGCGATTTTTTCGCGGGCACTGGATGCGACTCTCGTCCTCGACGACAGTGGCAAGTGCCTGCGAGCAAACCCTGCGGCGGCGGAGCTCCTAGGTTTGACGGAGACTGACCTATCTGGCTGCCCGTTAGACCGACTGGCAACATTGATTCCAGAGTTTCAAAGCGAACTTCTCGTGAGTGCAATTACGCCGCGCAAAGTGCGAGTTCATAGGCCCGACGGGGCCTCGCGACTGGTCGAGTGCCTCTCGATACGGGACGACACTTTCCAAAGGCGCATTCTGTTTCTGCGTGACATTACCGAACACGAGAACGCAGCATCAGCCCTTCGAGAGAATCAGGAAAGCTTTCTAGAGATGGCCTCCAACATTGTGGAGATTTTTTGGATGCTGGACCCCGCGTCTCGAAAATTGCTCTACGTGAACCCAGCCTACGAAACGATTACTGGTCGAACGTGCCGGGACCTCTACGATGCCCCGACCTCCTATCAGGAGCTATTCCATCCGGAGGACCGGATTCGCGTCCTGACGCGCATAGATGAGGGGACCAGAACTGGCTTTTTCGATGAAGAGTTTCGCATCATGCGCCCAGATGGCAGCGTGCGGTGGGTTTGGGTGCGAGGTTTTCCGGTCCGCGACCAGCAGGGACGGTTAACGCGTGTAGTTGGCACAGCACAGGACACCACGACCCGCAAAAACGCGGAAAGCTCGCTCGCGACTCAGTTGCGAATCACCGAAATAGCCCGCATGGAAGCCGAAGCCTTGCGAAAGTCCACAATTGCTCTCACTCAAACTCTGAATATGGAAGCTGTTCTGAGTACACTCCTGGAGTGCTTGGCGCAACTTGTGCCTTATGACCTAAGCAATGTGTTACTGCTAGAAGACCAGACTAGGCTGTTTGTCGTAGGCGGCCGCAGGCACAATGAGTCCGATCCTTCCATAGATCCTCCGGAAGACATTCTGACGATCGACGTTTCCGCATATCCGATTCTGACGCGCTTGCTAAAATCGCGGCAAATAACTTGCATTCCAAACACGCGCAAGACCCCCGAATGGGTTGACATTCCCAATTACGAAAGTGCCAGGAGCTGGCTTGGTGTCCCGTTAGTCGCAGGGACAAAGGTGATTGGCGTGCTGTGCCTGGGAAAATCGGAGCCAAACGCATTCACTGGCGATCACATCCGATTTGCGGAGTCGATTGCGGCCCCGGCGGCGATTGCCATTCAGAACGCGCGGCTGTTTGAGCGCGGGGAGATTTACGCGGCTGAACTCGAGCAGCGCGTGAACGACCTGAGACAAGCGCAGGAGGCTCTCCGAGAGAGCGAAGACATATACCGCGATCTTGTGGAGAATAGCGAGGACTTGATCTGCACCCATAATTTGGAGGGGAGGCTTCTCTCCGTCAATGAGCTGCCAGTCAAACTTCTTGGATATTCAAGGGAGGAATTGCTGAACAAACCGATGCGGGATTTTCTATTGCCGGAGGCACGCACCCAATTTGACGAATCTCTCGTGAAAATTAAGAAAGACGGCTTCGTCAAGGGTTCAATGGTTGTTCTCACAAAGACCGGAGAACGCAGAATATGGGAGTACCACAACACCCTCCGAACGGACGGCGTGTCCACGCCTATTGTTCGAGGGATAGCACATGACATTACGGAGCAGAGACGCATGCAGAAAGCACTGCGGCTATCCGAAGAAAAATTCTCCAAGGCTTTTCACTTAAGTCCAGTTGCCAAAGCCATTGTGACCCTTGCAGACGGAAAGCTCCTTGATGTGAATGCGGCGTTCGAAAAACAATTCGGGTATAGCCGCGAAGAAGCCATTGGCCGGACGGCCGTGGAACTCGGGATGTGGACTGATCCGGACGAGCGCGCGAGGGTTGTTAACGAATTGAAGGAACGAGGATCCATAAGAGGACTTCGGCTTACGTTTCGGAAGAAATCCGGAGAAAAGGTAATCCACAGTTATTCGGCGGAGACGATTGAGTTGGAAGGCCAGCCCTGCATCCTTGCCGTGGGTCAGGACATCACTGAATCAGAGCTCGCGCAGAAGCTGATCGCCGGCGAGAATCGGGTCCTGGAAATGATCGCGCAGGGCAAAGCCCTTCCACTCAATCTGTATGCCCTTTGCCAAGTGATCGAAGAGCAGGCCGAAGGAGGGATGTGCTCAGCTTCTCTTCTCGATGAGGAAAGGGACGCTCTATATTGCGTTGCGGCGCCCGGTCTTCCGGATGACTTTAAGTCCGTAATGGATGGCCTCCCGATTGGCCCAAGGCAGGGATCGTGCGGCACGGCTGCATTTCGTCGAGAGCTCGTCATCGTTGTTGATATCCTCTCCGATTCTCTTTGGGATGATTACCGCCACTTGGCCACGGCTCACAGTTTGCGCGCGTGTTGGTCAGCTCCCGTCTTTTCATCGCGCCAAAGAGTTATTGGAACCTTCGACATTTATTTCAAAGAATCTCGGAGTCCGAATGAGCGCGAATTGGCATTGATGGCACGCGCGAAGCATATCGCTAGTATTGCAGCGGAACGGTATTGCGAAGGATCCGTGTTTCGCGTTGTCGCAGCCGGTTGACAAGTCAATGCGCCCATCCCTTAGTAGGAGCCGATAACAGTTGCTCTTGGTCTTTCCCTTAAATTGGATAATCAACTTCTTGGGAATGGCCGTCTCGATTTCTGCTCGATGCGCGGTTCCCTACAGCAGTGAGGGGGTTTTGCCATACTGGAATCACGGGGAGGAAGCGATGGATTACTTCGAAACAGATGCGTTGTCGCGACAGCAGCATGCCGCCGAGGCGGGAAGACGTCACCACTCCCCGGAAGAGACGACCCAATTCTTTAAAGCGGCCCTTGTCGTTTCGAAATTGTACGAAGGACGAAGGAAACAACGAGCAGGCACTGTCGTTGAGGTGCTGTTTGACAGTTCTTTGCAAGGGAACTCCGATGGGGTGCGCTCGGCCGGTAAGCTGGCGCGACAGATGGTCTTTCGGGCTGGCACGTACCACGTTGACGTTCAGATCGAAGCCATCCCAGACGCAGCACGTCTCTCAATCATGGGACAATTGCTAAACGCGAGCAATCCCGAAATTGTCGCCCGAGAAGCGCAGGTCACACTCTCGAATGGGTGCGGTAATCTCGTCCATCTGGTTACGAACGAGTTCGGAGAGTTTTGTGGGGAGATCGAAAACTCAAGTGATCTGAAGCTTGTACTGCCCAACGGGAGGGGAGCGCCCATCACCATCTCGTTGCGGGATGCGCTCGTTTAATTTCCAGAAGGAAACCATCACCATGTTGGCGTTTGGCATTCTTTGATCTCGGTGCTCCCATTCCTCGATCAATCAAGCTGCCTTGACCGGCATGCCCCAAAAAAGCCCAGAGGAGGCAGATACACGCGATTGATACTAGTCGAGCAGACTTTCTTCTAGTCGTGCATTCCAAGAGTGACGAGACCTTATTGACCCTTTTCTTTAGCCAAACAGCAGAATCCTTTCGGTAGTTAAATTCTGATTTGCTATCTCGTTGATTCGTCTTGGCTCTGCGTACTTCATATAGCTCGGTTTTCCTTGTTGTTCGGGGCCAATTGGACCCAAAATGGACTCATCGCGTCCATCAAACCGGTTGAATATGCATTGAGTATCGGTTGGTCTCGATTGTAGTGTTTGAGATTGACAGGAGTTGGTCCCCAACGTATGTTGATCTTCAGAGTAGGTGTAGCAATTGCAACCTCTTTTCTGTCCTCCTTACGAGGAACGGATTGCCTCAGAACCTGAGGCAGGAGGGCTGAAGGCACTTGTCCTGTCCCTCGGGAGCCTTCTTTCTTAAATTCGACGGAGACGCCCATGCCCAGCAAGTGGTCCTCGCATCTTCCTACCCCTGTGCATTCGCGGCCTCGCGGCCTAAGCGGGATTTGCGCTGGAATACTTGTGGCAATAGGGTGGCTTAGTCTCGCGGCCCCGCAAGCGATGGGCGGCGTCACTCTTGTCCAGCATACGAGTAAGGACGCCGGGAGCTCCAGTTCCGCCTCCCTTGCGTTTCCGGCGAACAACACGGCGGGCAATTGGATTGGCGTGGTCATTCGAGCTGGGCACTCCAGCCAAGTCCTCACGGTTAGCGATACTCGCGGGAACACCTACAAACAGGCCGTCCAATTCAATCAGACACTGGATGTACCGAACGGAGAGACCCTGGCGATTTATTACGCGGAGAATATCTCCGGCGGCTCTAACACGATCACAGTCTCAGAATCGTTGGCGAACAATACTTTACGCTTTGCCATCCTGGAATACTCCGGCCTGGCTATATCCAATTCCATTGACGTAACTACTGCGGCTCAAGGTTCGGGAACTACGCTGAACAGTGGAACGGCCACGACTACCGTGGGGGGAGATCTGATCTTAGGTGAGGTAGCGACTGCATCCGGCGTGACGTTCACCGCGGGCAGTGGGTACACCATCGAAGAGCGCGTGCCAGCAGCTCCCAACACGAAAATGATCGCGGAAGACGCGGTTCAAGCGACTGCCGGACCAGTCTCTGTAGGCGCCGCACTGTCCCCTTCCGAGAATGGGGGGGCGTTGCTGGCAGCCTTCAAGGCCGCAGCGGGTGGAAGCCTGCCGCCGAGCATCGCTTCCTTAAGTCCACCATCCGGACCCGTGGGCACTTCGGTCACGATCACCGGAACGAATTTTGGCGCCTTGCAAGGCACGAGCACGGTTACGTTTAACGGAGTTGCGGCAACGCCGACAAGCTGGAGCGCCACGAGCATCGTGGTGCCAGTGCCTGCGGGGGCGACTACTGGAAATGTCGTGGTCACTGTCGGCGGAATCGCAAGCAACGCTCTCAGCTTCACAGTCACACCGAGCATCTCCAGTCTGAATCCCGCGTCGGGGCCTGGTGGAACCAGCGTGACAATCACAGGCAATGGGTTCGGGACCGCACAGGGAGGAAGCACCATCACATTCGGCGGAATAGTTGCAACGCCGACAAGCTGGAGCGCGACGAGTATCGTCGTCCCAGCGCCCAACAACGGGACAGCCGGTACCGTCGCGGTGGTCGTAACGGTTGGCGGTTTCGCGAGCAACACGGTGAACTTCACGGAGACTCCAACGATTGTCAGTCTGAACCCCACGTCCGGGCCGGTGGGCACTTCGGTAATCATCGCGGGCTCGAACTTTGGGGCATCGCAGGGGGTCACCAACGTCACGTTTAACGGGGTATCTGCGGGCACCGCCACGAGCTGGAGCGCCACAAGCATCACCGTGGTCGTGCCTTCCGGCGCGACCACTGGCCCCGTCGTCGTGGTTATTGGCGGCGTCGCCAGCCTCAGCAGTAACGCTGTCACTTTCACGGCCACAGTGCCACCACCACCGAGCATTACTTCTCTAAGCCCGGCTTCCGGTCCAGCTGGAACAGCGATCACGATTACAGGAGAAAATTTCGGGGCGACGCAAGGAGCGAGCGCCGTCACGTTTAACGGCGTTTCTGCGGGCACTGCGAGCAACTGGAGCGCTTCCAGCATCACCGTGAACGTACCCTCCGGTGCGGCCACGGGAAATGTCGTCGTCACTGTCGGCGGTCAGGCCAGCAACGGCGTGGCCTTCACTGTTACACCGAGCATCTCTAGTCTCACTCCCACGTCGGGACCCGGTGGGATCAGCGTAACAATCACAGGCAATGGGTTCGGGGCTACACAGGGCGCAAGCACCGTTACATTTGGCGGGATAGCCGCAACGCCGATCAGTTGGAGCGCCACGAGTATCGTAGTCCCAGTGCCCAACAACGGAACAGCTGGCACCGTCACGGTGTTCGTAACGGTTGGCGGGATCGCAAGCAACAGCGCGAACTTCACGGTGACTCCGATCATCAATGCGGTGAACCCCACATCCGCGCAGGTGGGAGCTGCCGTCACGATCTCGGGTACGAACTTCGGGCCGGTACAAAATTCCAGCACTGTCACATTCAGCGGGATAGCCGCCACGCCGATCAGTTGGAGCACAACGAGCATCGTTGTGCCAGTGCCCACGGGAGCTGTGACCGGAAACGTTGTAGTCACGGCCGGCGGTCAAGTCAGCAACTCCTTCACTTTCATCGTCACCGGTCCTCCTCCGAACATCTCGACACTCACGCCCAACAATGGGCCCGTCGGAACTTCCGTCAACATAGCGGGCGCGAACTTCGGGGCGTCGCAAGGCACCAGTACCGTCACGTTTAACGGAGTTTCGGCGGCCACCGCCAGCAGTTGGAGTGCTTCGAGCATCACCGTGAGCGTGCCGCCCGGAGCGACGACAGGCAGCGTCATCGTCACGGTCGGCGGTCAAGCCAGCGACGCCATCACCTTCACCGTCACCGTTCCGGGGCCAAGCATCTCTACGCTCACTCCTAACAATGGCCCGGTAGGAACATCGGTCACGATTGCAGGATCCAACTTCGGCGCGTCGGAAGGTACGAGTACGGTCACGTTCAACGGAGTCTCAGCAGGGACGGCAAGCAGTTGGAGCGCATCAACCATCACGGTAAACGTGCCGTCCGGCGCGACGACGGGAAATGTCGTTGTAACCGTCAGCGGTCAGGGCAGCAATGCTCTCACCTTTACCGTCCCGGCTCCGGCACCAAACATCTCGAGCGTTACGCCTAGCAACGGTCCCGTTGGCACTTCTATCATCATCGCAGGCGCGAATTTCGGAACACCACAAGGAACTAGCACCGTCACATTTAACGGACTCTCGGCGGGCACCGCCACGAGCTGGAGCGGTTCCAGCATCACGGTGAGTGTGCCTCCTGGCGCCACGACGGGGAATGTGGTCGTCTCTGTCGGCGGTCAAACCAGCAATGGACTGAGTTTCACCGTCACTCCGACCATCAGTAGCGTCACCAATAACAACACCAACATCGGCCCCGTGGGAACGCTGGTCACAATTACAGGAACCAACTTCGGTGCGTCCCAGGGGACCAGTACGGTTACATTCTATGGAGTAGCAACGACACCCACGTTCTGGAGCAGCACAAGCATCCTCGCGCCTGTGCCCAATGGTGCCACGACCGGACCTGTAGTAGTCACGGTTGGAGGATTCGCAAGTAACGGGGTGACCTTCACTGTGATCCCCAATATCACAGGTTTGACTCCAAGCTCGGGACCGGTCGGAACTCAGGTAACTGTCACGGGAACTACTTTTGGAGCTACACAAGGGAGCACTACGCTCACCTTCGGAGGAGTACTGGACACGCCCTCCATATGGAGTGACACCCGGCTGGTAGTCACTCCGCCTAATCTCGGAGCTGGCAATTGGGGCATTCAAGTATTTACGGGAAATAACCTTGGTAGCAACGCGGTCAGTTTCACGCTCACTCCGGCCATTACCAGTTTGAGCCCGACATCTGGTCCGCTGGGCACACTGGTGACAATTGCCGGCTCTAGCTTCGGCGCAGCTCAAGGTTCAAACACCGTGACGTTTAACGGCACAGTGGCAACGCGGACGAGTTGGAGCGACTCAAGCATCGTTGTTGCAGTACCGAGCGGCGCCACGACGGGAAATGTCGTTGTGACCGCCAATGGGTTGGCCAGCAACGGTGTCCTCTTCACCGTCACAGCCCCTCCTCCACCCACAGTAGCTAGTCTAAGTCCGCCTCTCGGGCTTGTGGGAACATCGGTGACGATCACCGGAGCGAATTTTGGCTCATCACAAGGCGCCAGCACCGTGATGTTCAATGGCGTTACAGCCGTGCCGACGAGCTGGACCCCTACTAGCATCGTCGCGCCCGTTCCCAGCGGGGCAACCACCGGAAGCGTTTTTGTGACGGTCGGTGGCGTCGCTAGCAACGGCTCAAACTTTACGGTGACCGTGCCCCCTGTGCCAGTTGCGCTCGTTCAACACACGGGCAAGGATGCCGGCTCAACTTCTTCCTCCACCTTGGCGTTCAAATCGAATAACACGGCGGGGAACTGGATTGCCGTGGTCGCTCGCGCGGGCAAGTCTGGCCAGATTTTTACGGTGTCGGATTCGCTCCATAACACGTATCGAACGGCCGCACAGTTCAATGTGACCGTAGACACACCAAACGGCGACACTCTCGGCGTCTTCTATGCGGAAAATATCGCCGGTGGCGCCAATACAATTACCGTGACGGACACCATCTCTGGGAACACGCTGCGCTTCGCCATTTTTGAATACTCTGGTGTCGCGCACGCCAACTCTCTCGACGGAGTAATTGCAGGCCAAGGCACCAACGCCGGGCCAAACAGCGGCAGCATCACTACTTCGATGAACGGCGACCTCCTTCTCGGTGCAGCGATGTCCGCGGGACCTGCCGCTTACACTGCTGGACCGGGCTACAAGATGGAAGAGTTTGTCCCCGCCGAACCAAATACCAAACTAGTTGCCGAAGACCAAATTCAGCCTGTGGCGGGAGTGGCTTCCGCCAGCGCGACCCTCGTTGCGACAGACCACTGGGGCGCAGTCCTTGCCGCGTTCAGGCCAGGCAACGCCGGGATCACCGGCCCCACGATCACCACTTTGAACCCTACCTTCGCACCTGTGGGCACTTCAGTCACAATCAACGGCACAAATTTCGGTTCATCGCAGGGAACGAGCGTGGTCTCATTCAACGGAATGGCGGCAACCCCCGCCAGTTGGACCTCCACAAGTATCGTCGCGCCCGTACCAGCCGGCGCCAGCACAGGAACCGTGGTGGTCGCCGTAGGCGGAGTAGCGAGCAATGGCGTGACCTTTACGGTCACGGCGCCCCCGCCCAGAATCGCCAGTTTGAATCCGAGTTCAGCGGTAGCGGGGAACGGAGCGTTCACCCTGACCGTGAATGGAACGAACTTCCTACCGTCGTCGGTGATTCAATGGAACGGAAGTGCCCGTCCAACCGCATTCCTCTCAAGCACGCAATTGCAAGCGGCGATCACATCTGCGGACATCGCCGGTGCGAGCGTCGCGAAGGTCGCTGTTTCCAATCTGGGTCTCGGCGGGGCCGTATCGAGCCCCTCCACATTTTTTGTTGGCACCAGTGGAGGAAGCAATTTCGCGGTGTTGGCAGTCACTCAAGAGGCCCAGGACATTGTCTTCGATCCGAAAAACCAGGTGTTCTATCTTTCTGTGGCTAACAACGCCTCCAGCAATCCAAACACGATTTCCGTCCTTGACCCCGCGGTTCCCGCAATAACCTCAGCTCAGCAGGCTGGAAGCAACCCCAATGTGCTGGCTATATCTGACGACAGCCAGTTTCTGTATGCAGGGGTGGACGGGGCAGCCTCCGTCCAGCGATTCACCCTGCCCGGCATCGCGCCGGATATCAGCTATGCACTCGGCTCAGGTTCCTTCGGCCCTTATTTTGCCTTGGACCTACAAGTTGCGCCGAGTACGCCGCACACCACTGCAGTTACGCTTGGCAATACCAGCATTAGCCCCGAGGCACAAGGCGGGATTACCATCTTTGACGATGCCACTCCGCGAGCGGCAAACGCCGGAGGCATACCTTCTCTATTCGATTCGATTCAGTGGGGCGCGGATCCCACGGCCCTCTACGGTGCCAACTATGAAGACTCTGCGAATGACTTCTACACATTGTCGGTGAATCCGGGCGGTGTCACGCTCAATCAGGATTTTCCAAGGGTGCTTAACACTTTCCTCGGCAGGATTCATTTCGATGCCGGAACCAATCTCATCTACGGCGACGACGGCCATGCCATCAATCCCTCCACTGGCCTTCCGGTCGGTAACTTCAACGCCGTCGGTCCCATGGTCGTGGATTCGAGTTTGAACACCGCTTTCTTCCTCACCACCGGCTCTGGTGTCGGGGCTACCATTCGGTCGTTCGACCTTACTCATTTCACCCCGATTGCCTCGGTATCCATCCCGGGCGCCGCGGGAACATTGTCCCGTCTGATTCGCTGGGGGCAAAATGGCCTTGCATTTCTTTGCCGAGACACGAACGGCAGTGGCCGTGTCTTCTTGATCGCCGGAAGCTTTGTCGGCCCAGCGCCGGCATTCGTCACCACTCCTCCGCCGAACCCCACAATTCCGCCAACTCCTTTGCCGAACGCTCCCACAATTGCCTCATTGCTCCCCAGTTCAGCCATTGCCGGCGGCACGGCTGTTGTCCTAACTGTGAGTGGTGCGCAGTTTGACCCTGCCGCGGTCGTGCAATTCAATGGCGCCGCGCTGGCCACCACCTTCGTTTCGAGCACGCAATTGCAGGCCGCGATTCCGGCAAGCGACATGCTTACTCCAGCCACTGCGACCATTACCGTCGCCAACCCGCCGGCGACCGGCGGGATCTCCAGCGGCTCGACCTTTTTCATTGGTGCCAGCGGAGGATTTAGCTCCGCGGGAACTGCCTTCGCAGTGCAAATCGTGAACCAAGCATCCAAAAACATCGTCTTCGATCCCTTTGACCAGTTGTTCTACCTTTCCGTGCCCAACACGAACTCCTCTGGAAACGCCATCGCCGTCCTCGATCCTTCTACGACGCAAATTGTCGGGGAACAATACGCGGGGAGCAATCCAAACGTGATTTCCATTTCAGACGACGGCCAGTTCCTGTACATCGGACTTGATGGCTCATCCTCCGTTCAGCGGTTTACGTTGCCAAGCCTGGCACCGGATATCCGCTATTCGCTCGGCGCAAATCGGTTTGATGGTCCTTATTTCGCTTTGTATTTGCAGGTAGCGCCCGGCGCTCCTCGCACCACTGCCGTCACATCGGGCATTTTTAACCTCAGTCCTGCTGCGGCAAGTGGGATAAGTATTTTTGATGATGCCGCCATGAGACCGACGATTGCTGCCGGTGTCGGCTCCGGCGGGTCGGCGTTGTACGACTCCCTTCAGTGGGGTTCAGATGCCACCACCCTCTACGCGGTCAACGACGAAAGCACTGCCTTTGATTTTTACGCGCTATCTGTAAATTCAACTGGTGTGACTCTGACAAGCGACTATCCAAATGGACTTCCCGGTTTTCGCGACAGAATTCATTTCGATGCCGGGACCAAGCTTATTTATTCCGACACCGGATACGTTGTGAATCCCGCGACCGGGGCTCCGGTAGGCACCTTCCTATTAACTGGTTTGGTGCCTCCTTTCACCATGGTAGCGGACTCGAATTTGAATACCGGTTTCTTTGCCGCTAGGACGACGAACTCCTCGCTGGCAATCTACGCATTCAATCTGAGCACATTCGCTCCCCTCAGTTCGATCCTCATTCCTAATGTCACCGGGAACCCGCTCCGGCTGATTCGATGGGGACAGAATGGTTTGGCCTTCAACACCGATGCCGGAGAGATTGTCCTCGTCGGCGGGAATTTCGTCCACTAAGGAAGCACAGATCGTGACCCGAGAAAGAGTGGGCACGGTGCAGAACAAAGTTGCCGCACTCGGCTAAGAAGTCACTTGGACGATAACCGGTAAAGTGCTCGCAGTCTGACTATGAACTCGAGTCCAGCGGGGAGGTCAGAGTTGACAACCGACAAAGTCTCAAATTGCGGGCTCTGGCACATCTAGGCGCAGAGGCCTCCCCCTTTCATTCTTTTCCGCGTCCCTCTACATGGCCGATAGGCACTAGAAATCAGCCCTCGCTTTGCTGTTCTTGATTGCGTTTTTCCTTTCTTTGGGCCTCTTAGTATATTGAGGGGGCTCTCGCTCGCTTCTCCTAGGCTCGCCGGAACCCTCACACGTCGTCAGTTACTCCGCTATGTTGCGTGTCGCTGCATGGTAGCCAGCCGGTCGCGAAGTCGGTTTCCCTACCAGGGTACGCCTGGCGGGGCCTTGCCGTGCGCTCGACGAATCCGAGAACGCTGCACGAATCATAGTGCCATGAACATCGCCCCTGTCCATATCGACGCATTGAAGGCCCTCGGTTACACCGAAGTGGAAGCTCGCTTTCTCTACCTCGTGGCGACGCATTCGGGCTACTTTGTGGCGCGTCAGTTCCTCGCCTTCGCCAACGCCCATTGGGGGGAGCGCACCACTACTTTCTGGAACAAGCTTCGCACCAAGAAGCATGCCCGCACCGAACGTTTCCCAAAGAGCGGCGTCGTCTACCACCTATTCTCCCGCCGGCTCTACCACCAGATTGACTGCGAGAACATCCGCAACCGTCGGCAACACGAAATCGAATACATCCAGCGGCGCATTGGAATCCTCGATTTTGTCCTTTCCAACCCACGGTACACGTACTTGGAAACCGAGCCGGAGAAGATGAGCTTTTTCTGTGATCAGCTGAAGACCCCGCGCCACTTTCTGCCCTCAAAGATCTATTACGGACAGAGAACGTCGCAGCCTACGCTTCGCTACTTCGTGGACAAGTTTCCAATGTTTCTCGACGGCGACGCCGCTTCGACTGTGGTGACGTTCACCTACCTGCAAGGGCCAGAAGCCGGTCTTACGGAATTTGTGCACCATCTCGAAGTCTACCTTCCTCTCTTTCGGCAGCTCTCGGAGTTCCGCATTCTCTATCTGGCAAGAGTCGATTCGCACTTCGAAAAGGCCAAAGAACTATTCAATGCTTTGGTCGTAGTACCGCTGGGATCGGACGCGTCGGCAGACCTATTGCGCTACTTTCAAATCCGAAAGGCCTGGGACCTCGGCCGCTACGGATCTCTAACTGAAGCTGATTTAATCTTTCGAAATCAGGCCAAGACGCGCTTCACCGGACAACGTTTCGAATATTTGTATCGCGGATGGAAAGTCGGCAGAGTGACTGAATCCAGCATCGTTCAGGAGTTTGGTGGTAGCAAGCACGTTGTCACGGCGCACTTCGCAACCGAAGTGCTGCGCCGGGTCGGGGCTCCTGCACAGGAACCAGCAGGGAAGGAGTGAAGAATGTAAGAACTACATGCTTCAGCTGCGCCTTCTGCAAATTCTTCAGCCTGTGGCCAGAGCAATTTCTTTTAAACGTAGGAGATAGAAAAGCGATGCAAACAAAAGTCACCGCGGGCAAAACACTAAAACGGGCGGGAGCGACCCCACTTTTTGGCGGTCCATCCGCCCAAAAGTTCGTGGGGTCACTCCCGCCCGTCACGCAGGAAGCGTGACCGTGTTTCGCTGCGTGCCGGACTCGGAGAATGCAAGTTGTAATGCGGGATGTAATGGAGCACGAATAGCGAAAGGAGGAGGAACACTTGGCACTTCTGAAAGCACCGTCGAAGCAACCCAAGACTACAACCCTTCAGGTCCGCCTGGAGGAAGAAGTCAGAAACATCCTAAACAAGTACGCTGAATTCATCGACGCGAACGCTTCTTACGTCGTAAGTGAGGCGCTCAAGCTGTTGTTCAAGAAGGATGAAGAGTTTAAGCGTTGGCTAGGCCAACACTCCAGCAATCGGAAGCAAGAACCAATCCAAGGAGAAGCTGGTACAAGGACTGCGTAACAAACATGAATCGTCGTTCAACCCAATTCGGTTCGCGCGAGAACACAGCGTCGTCAAGACGGCATGCCTCGCGCCTTGCAGTTGACAGCCACTTGAAGCCCATGGGCGTCGAAGAACAGATCCCGCATCGGCCGAGGTCCCCATACCCAGACGACACTTCAGGGACGAATATGTTGGACCTAATGCATGCCGCATCACAATCTGCGGCCACAGTGGATGAGAGGGGAGGCGACAGGAATCTTCTCACGGTTCATGAGGTGGCAGACTTGCTGCAGGTTTGTGTTTCCTGGGTATACGAGCGAACCAGAAGGCATGGGCCAGAACAACTTCCCCACTTTAAGATCGGCAAATACCTCCGATTCGAAGAGCATGCATTGA
>WNFT01011369.1_pt1 | contig 14340 bp, 13 predicted proteins | sample 5400191 | NCBI WGS metagenome assembly WNFT01 (sample SAMN13153359, study PRJNA577476) | soil metagenome | isolation source: 80 cm saprolite under Madrone tree | place: USA:California | collected 2016-06-14
GTTCTTCGCCGCCCAGAAATGCATTGCGACTAATGCCTGCATGTATGCATGTATGCATGTATGCAGATTTATTAGCTCACCTTTCGGCAGCGATGCAAGCAGAGCGGGGCACCAGTGTTGCCGCCGCTCATGCGTCCCAGAAGGTCATGCAGCGGCGGGCGATGTCCGGCGCACGCAACCCTCTAAGCAGCGGTAAAAGGGAACGTCGGCTCGCGGTCAAGGTCCGCGTCTATGATGCGCGTGATCGTGAGTGCGTTCGTTAATTACGGAACCATTAAAGCGTTGTGGGTCGCCTGCTGCGTTCGGAAGCGAACCAGACCGCTTGGTAATTGAGGACGACCGCCTCTGCCTGCAAGGCCCGTCGTGCCGATGGGACCACGATTCTGCGCTTTCGCCACCTGCTGGAGGAGCACGGGCTGACCAAGCAGATCTTCGATGAGATTCAGGGGCTGCTGGCACAGCAACGGTTGTCGCTGAGGTCGGGGACGAATCGTGGACGAATGCTCAACGTCAACTATTCTTGCCGGTCGTCTTGCCTCAACGGTAACCCTTACTAGATTTTTACCCGTCTTGCCTCAACGGTAACTCTTACTAATTTTTTACCCGTCGATGTTCGTCGTTGCCTCACCAGGATGATCCGCGGAAGGTATGTCGGAGCTTGTCAGATGAACGTCACTCGCCTGGAAGATTAATCGTTTGACGTGCTCGTTGCGCCACAATTGCACGCGTCGCTGGAGAGTGCGCAGTTGGGCGGCGGTGGGATACACATCAGGGAACTGTTTACACAGCCGCTGCATCAGCGCCTTCGCAGTGACATCAGGTTCCGTCTGCAGCCAGCCTTCCACCAGCGACCAACTATGTGCGAATGGGTCGACTCGGGATCGCCACCAGTGTTTGGTGACTGCCTTTCCCCGCCCCTGGGGCGGGCGGTCAATATTCTGCCATGCGGTGGCCAGACCATCGAGAAACGCGTTGAGGTCGTCAGTGGCTCGCGCGGGCGGCTGGCCGTGGCCATCGCCTACCGCGGCGAGCTCTTGCTGCGTATCCCGAATTGCTTTCAACAACGCGACGGGATCGAGTGTAGCGAACCGCTGGCGCAGTTGATGTTTAACCACTTCGTCAATATAAGGCGAGGCCAGCAGACGCTGATAAGGGGTAAGCGGCGGATGATAGCGCCGCCGTACCAGCGCGCCGTCACGCTGCTTGCTGGCCAGTTTGAATGAGGGCTGGAAAAAGTTCACATACAGCCGGGCACTTTGGTACAGCCGCCCGAGCGCCGCGGTGGCGTTCAGTCCGCTCAGCCGCCCATAGCCGGCCAGCCGCCGGACCACGGCGCCATTTTTCTGCTCGACCCAGGCCTGATCGTTTTTGCGATAGGCGCGCGAGCGGGTCCATTCGAGTTGGTGTTCACGACAGTAGCTCTGCAGGGTCTCGTTCATGAAGGCGCTGTCGTTGTCCGTGTCGAGACCGCGCAGCGCAAACGGCAGCTGATGCCGAATCAGGCTGATGCCCTCGACCACCAGCGTCTGTTCGCGTATCACCAGCGCGGCGCATTCGGTCCAGCCGCTGTGAATGTCAGTCAACGTCAGGCTGTGCACGAAGCTGCCTTCATGCTCGCTGCCGCAGTGTTCGACCAGGTCGGCCTCACAGTAGCCCGGCGGTGGTTCGCCCCAATCATTGAAGGTCCGTATCGGCACGCTTTGCCGGATCGCCGAGGCGAGTCCCCAACGGCGCCGCCGGATGCGTCCGCTGGCCTCCCGCACCGGGCGCAGCAACCGATCGATGGTCGCGGCGCTGATGTCCAACAACGCGCTCCTCACCACCGGATCGAGCCGCAAATGACCGTGGCGCTCCATGCTCTCGATCAGCACCGGGAGCAATGCCTTCAGCCGTTTGCCGCAAATGCGATCGGCCGCCTCCCACAACAGCGCCAGGACCTGGCGCACTGCTTCGTCGTAGATCCGCTTACGCGGCCGCGGCGGCCGTGGCACGAACGGCTGATGCAATACTCGCAGCGCATGCTTGCGGTGATCGCCGGTCACTCGAGTGAAGTCGTCGAGGATCTGGCGGCGTTCCCACCGGCCCGCCGCCCGATAACGTTCTCCCACCACCCGCTTGAGTTCTCGCCGTGTCGCCATGCTCAGTTGCCTCGCCATCTCCTCCACCACCCCGCAGCTCCGCTGCCGGGTAGCAGTTTACGTGAGGCAACAGCCGCCGACTCGGTAACAAAAAATCGTGAGTCAATGCGCCGGCAGATCTAATTGTCGTTGATCAGTCGAATATCATCGCGGCGCCGAACTCGCCCAGGCCCGCGGCCCTGAGATGAAGCAAACGCTTAGGTAAGAATTCGCACTTCGGAATGAAGGTGCACATCCGGGCGGGCAAGCGGGACTCGAAATCGGTCGTCACGATCGCCTGCGAACTCTGAGAGCAGCAGCCGTTTGCGGATGTCAGTGCCGATGCTAAATGGCAGGTGAATGCCAACGTAAGAGATCTTCCAACACGGCCGCCTCTCGAAGCGTCCGATTCGGTCCGGCGCAGTCTTCACGGCTTTTCCCCCTTAACTTCCTGGGAAAGGCGCTCCAGGCCGTCACCACTTCTTGCTTTATGCACCCCGTCATCAGGTCGCGGGCGCATCCTGCCGGTCAGGTAGTACTGGTCGGCGTTCACTTTCAGCGCCTTTGCCAGCTGCTCCAGCACGCCGGAGGGCCTGCGGCGGTCGTGTTCGAGATCGACCAGGTCGGGGATCTACATACGGCTTGCCGTGCGCTCCAGGTCTGCCTTCCTATGTGCGTTTAGCCTGAGACCTGCCCCTTTCACAGCTAAGCATGATCAGGACGTCCTCCCGTCGCTCGGTCTTACTCCCATCAACGGCAAGCGGTGCAAATTAGCCATTCAATCGTTTATTCGGGTCAAAACTGGTTAGAGCACTTATGAGGCTACCGCATACCCTATGAGGTAGTATCACAAACTAAAAGGAGTTAGAAGGGTAATATGCGTCTTTCACGTGCGGCCATATCCACCGGAACTTCGCTGGTCTTCCTCCTGCAGCTGACCGGAACGGCGCTCGCTCACGCTCACGGCCATGGTCATGGCTGGGGCCATGCGCCGGAAATCGACGTAAGCCTAATCGGGAGCGCCCTCGCGCTGCTAGGCGGATCTTTCTTACTGATTATCGAGCGCTACAGGCGCCGTTAATCTCATATGAGAACGGTCTAGAGACGCGCCGTTCTATCACAGCTTTAGGCTGACTCGGCTGGCTGTTGGACAGCCTGACGGTCAGATTACTATCCGTGCCGAGATCGAGGGAATCCGGGGGCGTGACTCTTTGCACAGTCAAAGGGGGAACCGCGCCAGTCCGAAAAACCGCGTGGCTGGTTCGTTGGGCCTCGTCAACGCTGCTGCTTGTTGCAGGAATCTTGATCCTGTCAGTGCGCAGCCCGGATCGAGGAGGGTTCAAGTGGGTTCGGTTAGGCTCGTCCAATAGTACGCTCTCATTTCCATTTCCGACGAGCTTTCTACTCGCCAGCGTACTCATTAGCAGTGTTCTGGCGACGCTGTTCTTCTGCCGATCATCATTGCGGGCTGAAGTTCGGCGCACCCTGGCAGAATCGACCTCGAGTAACGCCAAGTGGACGCTCTGGCTGCTTATCTATGTGCTAATGGTAGCCGGGCTCGCGAAATGGACAAATGACGGCGCAGAAAATGATGTTGTGTCAGCGACATATATCCTCAGGGGAGCGATACTAACGATCGCCGTCCTTGGCTCGGCATGTCTCGCCGCGATGCCCCTCCGGTTTTGGTTGCGCTGGACCAAACATAATCTCAGGACGATTCCCGTCATTGCGGCCATAGGCATTCTGACCTACATCATAGGGAATCATTACACCTTATTAGTCATACGGAATCTGACGGATTTCATCGATCCTATTGAGCGTTTTACTCTCGACGTGGTTTGGTTTTTCCTCCGTCTATGCGGAGAGAACCCAGTTTTTGATCCCAGATACAATCTCGTCGGCACAGGGAGCTTCTCAGTTTACATTGGCGCCTCGTGCGCTGGCTGGGAAGGGATTGGCCTATTCTGTACATTTTTTGGTGTTTACCTTTGGCTTTACAGGCGCGACCTTCGTTTCCCACAGGTCCTTATCTTGTTACCCATCGGGGTCTGGGTGCTCTGGTGCCTGAACGTCGTGCGCCTGGTCGCCTTGATTTTGCTCGGCAACTGGTCCGATGCGCTCTCAGTTGACGGCTTCCATTCTGTCGCCGGCTGGCTTTTCTTCAACGCTGCAACATTAGGCCTAGTGATCGCTAGCCGGCGCTTGAGGCTGTTTGCGCAAGACGGTCCGGTCCACGATCGCTGCACTAGCTCAAATCCGGCTAAGCCCTATTTACTCCCACTGATAATTATTATCGGGACTGCGATGCTCACGCGCGTTTTCTCATATCATTTCGATTTACTCTATCCGCTGCGCGTTGTAGTTGGCGCGAGCGTTCTGTGGTTTTACAGGAAGAAACTTCCGCTTCGCTGGAGCTCTTCATGGTCAGCGGTTGCATTAGGATTTCTTGCTTTCGCCATTTGGATCATTCTGCTTGATCGTGAAAAAAATCCCGCAGCGGCAAATGCGTCGATACGCATTGGCTTGAATGGCTTGTCCACGATCGAAGCGGGGGCCTGGATTCTCTTTCGGATCATTGGAGCTGTGCTGATCGCGCCGATTGCCGAAGAGCTAGCGTTCCGCGGTTATATTATTCGCAAGCTCGTGTCAGCCGATTTCGAAGCAGTCGCGCCCGGGCACTTCACCTGGCCCTCATTTCTGGGCTCATCGATTCTTTTTGGAGCGCTGCACGCCGAGTGGTTGGCGGGAACGATTGCAGGCATGATCTTCGCGCTCGCGGTCTACCGCCGGGGATCATTTTCAGATGCGATAACTTCGCATTCTGTTGCGAACGGCATGCTGGCGGCATACGTGCTGGCGACCGGCCGCTGGTTCCTCTGGAATTAAGTGTCCATGGTCACGATCACTCGACCGGCATTCCCGAATCCAAGCGAAGTCCGCATCTCGGCTGGTTCTGCAGCTTAACGGCCTACTCTATTATGATAGATGGAATTAATCCCGGGAGTGTTTGTAATTAGCAACCTGCCCGGCATCTCCCGCGATCGCAGGAGATGCCGGCGGCAGGTTGACCCGGATAACGCGGTTGGCACGGGGTTCACTTCCATCGTAGACCGATCCGCTTTGCCCCGCGGGCTAATCCGAGGATCGTTCCGCCTGAAGAGCTGCCAAAGAACGACCGCCTTGTAGGATCAGCGTTGAACGCTCGCCGATGCTGGAGTCGCGTCGTTGCCGTTAGCTGTTGCCGATGTGCCATTGAGAGTCTCGGCCAATTGCGCGAACTGCTCCTGGAGGTCAGCAACGGGGTCGAACGCGCGCGCAAGCTTCAACAGTTCGAGTTGGAACTCCTTGGCGTGCTGGAGCGAGCCGACGAGACGGTTGAGATGAATCTGAAAGGCCTCGGAGAGTTGCGCGAGCTGCTCTTGAAGACCTTTCATCGGTTCAAAGGTTTGCGCCAATTGCGCAAGCTGAATCTGAAAAGCACGCATAGACTCGAACGAATGAGCGAGTTGGACCAGTTGCTCGCCGAAGCTTTGCAGCGGCTCCAACGAACGCACAGCCGTCTGCCCTATACCTCCGATTGGTTCGAACATTCCGGTCAGTTCGGCGAAACTGTCCTCGAACGTTCGGGTCTGCTCGAAGAGCCTGGCCACGGTCTGTGCGACCTGATACTGGCCGTTCGGCTGACCCGGTGATTCTCCGGCGGTGCTCGAAGCCGTGGGCTGTTGCACATATTGTAAGACAGCACCGCTGACGCCGCTGGGCACTTCCGGGGCTAGTGCAGGTTCAGAGGCCACCGCATCTCCGGACGATTGCGGATGGGAAGGCGAGTCGTTTGGCTCAGTCGAATGCAGCTGGTCCGCCGCTCGAGGGGGATCTTGCCCAATTCTTCGTTGATTCCCCCAGAAGACGACCGCCTCCGCGGACGGGAGTCGCCGATCGGAAGCCGAGTCGCCCGGCTCCGCCGAACGTGGCTGGTCTGCGTAAAGCTCGCGCGAACTGCGGCGATACCTGTCAGCGCTAGGGCCGACGGGCGTTATCACCGGTTCGAGGAGACGCTTACGCAATTCTTCGAGCTTGATATTCATTCGCCGCCCTCCAAAATCGGACTAGGTAGGCGTGAGTCAAGAGGCATTCCATTTCACCATGGAATGTTTCGCTTTAAATCCCCGGGATTGCTAACCCAACCCTGTCCTTAGCCAAAAAAGTGAGGTGCCCTAATTCCTTTGGTGTGGCGGCTGTGCGTAGCTTGTGGACGCCGGTTTACCATGTCCGTTAATCCCGCTGGTCGTACTTTGTTGACTATGCGCTCGCGAAGCGAAACGTCCAGCTTCTCCCAGGGTTGCTCGCATGCACTGTTTCGACCGAGCGTCAATGAAGGCAACCTTGAAAATCATCTGACGCTCCTCCTGATCGGACCGATACCAGAACCAATATCCCAATTCACACAATTGTGAGCGCAGCGGCGCGGCGGGGCTTCATGGCTGATCCGCTTCGTGAACTAGTTCCTCGAGCTCTCTCGAAAATGGCAACGGCATAGTCTTACCATATTGCGAATACTCTGGAGTGAACTCATCCCTTCAAGCGTTATCGATTGGGATCCGTAGCGTGAACCCGTTCGTTTGGATGCTCTGGAGCTGGTTGGGTAGGAAGAAATACAGTTTGGCCGGGGTAAATTCGATTAACATCTTGAAGTTGCGGGTTTGCCTCCACGATACTCTGGATGTTCACTTCCGAACCTAGGTGTCGAACAGCGATTCCTTCGATAGTGTCGCCATTATGCACGAAGAATGCACGGGCTTTGTTAACTTCTCGCTGAGTAGTGCTACCAGGACTTGTGACCTGGAAGCGCGGTATTGAATCGGCCGCTGTCGACGAGTCCGCAAGTGCGTCGTTCGCCGCTTCACTGGCGTCTGGCCGCGATTCGCGCGCGCCGGGGACGTCATTCGGTCGAGCGCCATTTGCTAATGGCGGGGCACTCGCGTCCTCGGCCGGCGCGGTGCGATTTGCGTCGGTGGCGGAAGCTTCTCCATATTCTTTTGTATTTGCTCCCACGACCGATCTGTTCTTCAAGTGAACCGATAGCTCTATGCCAGGGACGCCCACGCCCAGACCGTACAGCCCCACCAATGCGATAAGGCCGAGTCCCACGAACGAGGCTGAGGGATGGGCAGTCATTGAACGGAGCGCCCGGCTGCCCAGTGACTCACGGAATTCGACGGCCATTGCGGGTAAATTTTCGTATTCTTTTATGGCTGCCTGTGCGACTCTCAATGTCACCCAAGGGAGGTCGGCTCCATAAGCGCGTATCATGGCATTGTTGCAAAGCAGATTGAGTTGGCGGGGAATCCCTTGGCTATGGTCAATTATCTCAGCGAGCGCACGTCGCGCGAAAATTTTCTGGACGCTCCCACCGCTTTGCCGGAGCTTAAAATCGACATATTCAAGAGCCTCATCGCGCTGCAGAGGGTTCAATACCGCTCGTGCACCGATCCGCTGATGGAACTGGCGAAGCGACGGTGACATAAGACGGTTCAACAGCTCAGGCTGCCCGACCAGCATGATCTCGAGATGGCCCTTGCCGTTGGTTCCATAGTTCGAGAAAAGGCGAAGCTCCTCGAGCGTGTCGTCGCTCAAAGCCTGGGCCTCGTCGATGATGATTCCGATACGTTCGTTCGCTCTCAGTTGTCCGAAAAACCACTCGAATTTCTTGAGCAGCTCCAGCTTTGTCGACGCCATCGGCAAATATCCAAGCTCCTCGAGAATAGTCCGAAGCATCTCCTCGAAGCTGAGCTTCGGATTGGTCACATACGCGATCCGCGCATAATCGTAATTCCGACCGTGAAGAGCTGTAATAATCCATTGCTACTGGCCTTCGCTATGATCCTTGGAGACGCATTCGTAGCGTGGAACTTTTTTCCTGGTTTGCCTAAGAGCTTATATGCAAGGCCGTCATAGGTTCGAGTTGTGCGCTTGTCGGAGCCGGTCGAATAATAATGCGCTTAACTGTCCAACAACATTCCTTCATCAGCCACCATGATGGCAAAGTAATCTCATCGTAAGGTATGAAATTGAGTACTTCGCGCTAAAATTAACCTAGCGAATATAGCGAAGAGACAGAATTGTCTACGTTCGGTACCCGGAGCGCTATTTCTCACCAGAATGGACACGACTAACGATTTACCGTTGGATCCGCACTCCCCAGAAGCCGCGGTCATCGGGATCGAGAAAATCCGTTGTTTGGCCGGTTCGGCCCTTCCTTGCACCAAGTATCTATTTCTATCGAATTCTATGGAACCTGGATGGGGCCTAGCGCGGTCACCCTTTCCTACGCATTGTAAGATTGCCAGGAGCACCTTCTCTGCTAAGGAACGTCGCGGAACGCGTGCCGGGCAACTAATGCGCCGAGCTAGTCTTAAACCTTGAGCGGCTAGAAGTTGCCGTGCAAGACCAACTTTGCGGAAAATTCAACTGGGCCTTTGGATTGCCACACAGCCACGAGCGAGACGCACCAGAGAAGGCCGAAAAGCCTTTCCTCCCTCCAGCCTTCCCACATATAGCGGCAAATTGCGTTGACTCGCGGCAGCCAACTTCGGCGATCGGAATCGGAGTTAACAAGAACGCTTATTCTTTGGCCATAAAATTACGCGAGCAGCGCCTTTGCTCAGGACAAGTTAACGACTTCGCCGTACGAAAGGGTGAGTTTTGTCCTTCTGAGGGCGAATCTGCGTTCTTTCTAGCCAGCGATCAGAGGAACTGAGATGAATGAACGATCTTTTTTCGTAAATGACCCCTATAGTACAGCCGAGCGAATCTGGTCTGCGACCTTATTGTAACTTTGCGTCTATTATAGTGTGTGGTATGAAGTAAATGCAGCTTGGGTACGGCGAATAACACTCCAACAGATGTGTCGATTAATATGAAGGTTGTAGCGTCCGCAAGAAAACCCAGCTCAAGACCCATTCAGGGAAGGCGGACGATAATTCGTGCAATACGGATGGTTTGTAATCCGAAGGGTCTCGTCGTCGGGTTGTCACTGCTCGTCGCGTCGTGTGGTGCATCGGTGCCCACGGAGCAAGAAGGACCAGGCGTCGGTTCGTCTCCCCGGTTAGCGCGGAGTGCGGATAGGGCGGACACTACCAACTTGGCCGAAGTAGACAAAGATCGATCCAGTGCCTTGGAGAAGCTATGGAGAGAACGCGTGGTCGAGGCGGCCCAGGGTAGTTCTGGTTTCGCCTTAGGTCGCGGCGACATCCTCAGAATCTCTGTCCCCCAGATTCCACAGTTGAAAGAGCGTACGGAGCGGGTGTCCGAAGAAGGCACGATCGCGTTGCCGCTTCTTGGAGTGATAGATGTCCTGGGCATGACTCAGCAGGGCCTTTTGAGCGATCTGACGCATCGGCTGAGAAAGTATATGTATCATCCTCAGGTGGCCATTTTTCTTGTGCATGCGGAGAGCCGGGAGGTTGCAGTGCTCGGTGCAGTCAAGACCCCCGGGCGCTACATGATGACAAGCCGTTCGGACTCAATAATGACGATGGTAAGCCGGTCGGGAGGAATGACGGTAGAGGCAGCTTCGCGAGTTATTTTTGTTCCCGGATCAGTCACGCAAGAACGGGCACCCACATCAGACAGTTCATCGAGTTTCGCTCCTGCAGGACTCGAAGTATCTGGTGCGCATGCGCCCAGCGTGTCTCCGGTTACGTTACGCGAATCCGCGGACGTTGATACTGTCACAAATCAGAGGGGCCTAGATCGGGTGGTCATCAGCACATCCAACGCAAGGGACGAGCGTTACCTCGAACTCCCAGTGGAGCCTGGCGACGTGATCATCGTTCCTGCCGCGGGACAAGTGACGGTGCAAGGTTGGGTGGACAAGCCCGGAGCTTTCTCAATCACGCCCGGAATGACCGTTTTAGGGAGCATAGCCGCGGCTGGTGGCGCGCTGTTTACTTCGTCGGCTACTCTTCTCCGCGAGGAGGGTGATGATCGCAAGCTTGAGCTGCCTCTGGACCTTAGGAAGATCAGGCGCGGTGAAGAGCCCGACGTTCCGGTGCAGGGCGGCGATGTAGTAGTGGTAGAGCGGTCTGTCGCAGGCACCGTGCCGTATTCTCTCTACTTTCTTGTTCAGCGGATAGGCCTAGGAGTTCCCATTATACCCTGAGGCAGGCAGGCGACGACGCTGGTCGAGTGTAACAAAATGCGGAAAAACTCTGTCGAAACTGCTGCTTTGGCCACTTCTACGTAATAGAGGTCCGAATGGCTTTTAGTTCCAAGGGTTCTCAGAACGTTTGTCAGCGCGCTCCGGAAGGTCTGCGTCCACTTTTCCATTAACATCTACTAACCATTGGGATTAAGTGCGAGACCAATATCCAATTCAGCAAACGTTTCCGACGGCACGGTCCGAACTCCAAGCACCATGGCCACCTGGTCCTGCACAGGAGGATACCTTCGAGCCCTGGGAATATTGGAGTAAGATCCGCGGTCACACACGGCTGATCATAGGCTTGTTTCTTGTTGCAGAGCTGCTAACTCTCCTTATTGTTCTTATCCAGACCCCGCTCTATACGGGTTCAAGTACTATCCTCATCGAGAGCGAAGCGCCGGAGGTTCTAGAACGAAACACCGACCGAATCGATGAAAACATCGCCAGTTTCTATAGGACACAATACGAGATACTACAAAGCAGAAGTTTAGCGGCCAGAGTCATTCGTACTCTCGAGCTGGATAAGAACCCACTCTTTGCCGGTGCCAAGTCTAAACCCGCACTCTTAAGTCGTCTTTTGTCATCGATCCGATCATTGTTCCAGACCAGACAGGTCCTACGAGGCGTAGACGATGGCGGCGATATTTTGGGAGTGAAGCCCGAATTCATAGATCGATATCTAGCCGAGTTGACGATAAAACCGGAGGCCGACACTCGTCTGGTTAGGATTGCCTTTACCAATCCATATCCAGTACTTATCCCCAAGATTATTAATGCCCACGTCAAATCGTATATCCAACAAGATTACGAGTTGCGCAGTCGTAGCAGCGAGGCGGCGGGACTTTTCCTGAAAGGACAGCTCGATAAATTAGAGAACAGCCTGGAAAAATCAGAGGTGACCCTGAACGATTACCGACGCCGGCGAGGTATAGTGGCTTTCTCGCTTGATGATAAGGATCGGCTGGTAAGCGAGCGCATGATTGCGTTAAACAAGGGCCTTGTCGAAGCTGACGAGCGGCGGATCTCGCTTCAAGCCGAAGTTGAAACCATCAACAGTAAGGATTATGACGCAGTACCAGAGGTAGTTGATAACGCTCTGATTCAAAACCTAAAGATGCAGTTGTCACACCTTCAGGGTCAATACGCCAACTTGTCGAATCAGTTCACTCCGGATTACCCAGATGTGGCTCAGTTGCACGCGCAGTTACTACAAGTGCAGCGGCACGAGCAGCAAGAAATCGCCCGCGTAGTACAGAGCATCACGTCGAGGTACAAGGCCGCTCTGGATAGGGAAACCGAGATTGGCAGGCAACTTCAGGACGAGAAGGCCCGCGCGATGTCACTTAATGACGCATCGCTCGAAGATGCAGTCCTAACGCGTGAAGTCGCCACTAACCGCGCCCTCTATACAAGCGTACTTGAGCGGATGAAGGTACTTGGCGTGACCAGCCAAGCCCAGGTCACCAACGTGTCCATAATCGATGCGGCTTCAGTTCCAAATTACCCATCGAGTCCCAAAAAGAAACTGAGTCTCGTGCTGGCGGGCTTTTTGGCGTTGATGTTTGGAGTTGCGATAACCTTTCTAATAGAGAGCGCCAATGAGGGCTTAAAGACGGCGGATGAGGTCCAACAATACTTGCGACTACCTAATCTGGCGACGGTACCATCTTTTTCGAGCAAAAACGAAAGAAGCGTTCGAGTGAAGCAATTGCTAAGGCTTCCGCAATGGACAGGCAACACAGAGGAAAAGTATACGAGTGCGCTGACACAGCTAGACAAGGGCCATAACTCTGTGGAATGCCCGGCCGCAAATGCCGGTGCGAACGGAGAGGTGCCTGCCCCGAGCTCATACGGCGCCGCCGGCGAGGCCTATCGCGCGATTAGGACCAGTATCCTGCTTTCCTGTTCGGAAAAGCCCCCAAGAATCATCCTCTTCACTAGTGCTATGGCTGGAGAAGGCAAAACAGTAACCGCTATCAACACGGCGATTGCATTTGCCAGCATGTTCGACCGCGTCCTGTTGATTGATGGCGACCTTCGGCGCAGTCGCTGCCACGAGATCATGAACGGTGCAGCAGGCCCCGGCCTTACCGAGGTTTTGAGTGGGCTTCACGAGTTGGAAGATGCGATTCAGCCAACGAGTGTGAAGGGACTTTTCCTCCTGTCCGGCGGGCTGAATGCGCCGAATCCGAGTGAGCTTCTGGGTTCGAAAACATTGCGCCAGGTTCTGGATGTAGTCGGATCTTCGTACGATCACGTAGTGATTGACTCGGCGCCGATTTTGCCGGTGAGCGACTCGGTCATTCTCTCGACCGAGGTGGACGGAGTGGTGATCGTGGTTGATTCCGAAACCTCAAAGCGACTTGTCCGAGATACGTGTTCACGTCTGTTTTACGTGGGCGCGAAAATGCTGGGCGTAGTTCTGAACAACGTGAACCCTCAGCGGGAGCGCTACTACGGATCACGCTACCTATATCCCCGAGTAAGCTAGGACACTTCAGCCCGCGCAGCGTCCGACGGCAGTAGCCTAGTATCGTACTCGATCATTCTGTTCGTGAGCGCGGGCGCGGATGGTCTTACCCCTTTGGTATCCCATTCGTGAGTGTCCACCGACATAGGTTCATTTCCTAATTTTAAGCTTTTCCGGCCACCCTTTACATGCTCCGGAGGGTGGCCGACAAACCGCAGAGTTTTGGATCCGAGGCCGGAGCCCGTTGCGTCACGCCGGCCAGCTCCCGGTCTCCTACTGGCCAAGCGGTGCGACGCAAGGGCCGAGCCCATTTGGTTCTGTACCGCTAACTCCTCCGGGGTCAGATTGCCGAGGCTCAATAACACGTTCGCGATCGTACGCGACACGCCATTTTTCGGTATTGGTCAATTGACAGTGCCCACTTTTCGATCTTTTGCGCGCGTCGTCGAGCGGGACAAAGACGTGCTCGTTGAGACATATATGGACCCAACCTCGGCGCAAGGCGTTCTCTCGATGCGGAAAATCGGTCGCTTACATATATCCGGCCTTCTGCTGGGTTGACACTTGGTACTGACATGCCCCGCAAAGCGTACCAAGTCGAAGGTGAGAAACCGTCCTCTGGGGAGTTGCGCCGCGAGCGGCAGAGTATCTCCTCGCTGGTCTCTTCGCGAGCGGTGTCGCCCGCCAGCCGCTTCTTGCCGGCCTCAGGAAATCCTTGGACCGCGATAATAGAGATTCTGATTGATCCGTTCCTTGCCGTACTGCTTTGCGATGCTGTCCTCGCCTCGCGCAAACCCGCAATCGCAATGACCTTCTCCTCGGCTGACTACTGCTGGCGCGTCGTCCACCGAGTATCGCGAATCCTCTTCTCTGCTCTCACAGGGCTGCGGTATTCTTCTTGAGGCGCGTGGCTGCGCTTGAGCCGCCCGACGAGCCCGGTCCCAGCGACTAGCAGGTTGCGGAAAAAGCCGAATTCGCAGTGGATTTCCTAGCAGGTTGTTGAAGAACAGCGTTGGATAGTCAGTGGCGTAGCCATTTGCGAAGAGTGGAGGTCAGATCAGTGGGTTTGAGCTGAGCTTTTGCTGCGCAGTACGGAGCGGGACGGCCATGAACCCGGCGGTTTCATGCGGGGGCGGGCGCCAAGCGCGCGATTCTCAGCAGGTTGTAGGCGGCGGCGACCAAGTAGGCGTGCCACTGCACCCGCGCGCGTCCGCGGTAGCGGGTTTTGCGCAGCCCGCCGATGGTCTTCATCCAGCCGAAGCCCTCTTCGATCCGTTTGCGCATCCATTGACTGACCGCATAACCCGGATGGCGGGTGGTGCGCGCGTCGAGCGCGGAACCCCCCGGCCGCGCGTGATTCTGAGCCACGTGCGGGGTGATCTTGAGTGCGCGGCACGACGCGACGAAGCCATACGTATCGTAGCCCTTGTCCCCAGCCAAAGTAATGCGGCCACTGCCCGCCAGCCGCTCGTCGGCCATCGCCTCCGCCGCGCGCCGCTCAGCTCTGCCGTCGGCCGGCTCGACCTGAAAGTCGACCAGCAGGAAATTGC
>WNFT01024931.1_pt1 | contig 14336 bp, 14 predicted proteins | sample 5400191 | NCBI WGS metagenome assembly WNFT01 (sample SAMN13153359, study PRJNA577476) | soil metagenome | isolation source: 80 cm saprolite under Madrone tree | place: USA:California | collected 2016-06-14
GCCCCTCGCCGCCGACTATCCCCCGGCCACCCGATCGAAGTTCAATGAGCTTGCCGCGCAACGCGATCACCGTCGTCACACTTGCAGCCTTGCCGCCCTGCGCCTCGCGGCGAATTTGGACGATGACGCGCTCGCCCTCATCGAGCCGTCGGCCACGCGGGAAAACCTCGTTCTGGGGTAGGAACGCCGGCCGATCGGCGCCGATATCGACCAGTACCGCGCCGAGTGCGGGCAGCAGCCGATGGACCCGGCCGAGGTGAATGCTGCCGGCTTCGCAGCGATCTCCTCGCTCGACGAAGAGTTCGACCGGAACGCCGTCCTCGAGCAGGGCGGCGCGCCATTCGCCGGGGCCGGCGGCGATCAGCAACTCGCCGAGCATGCCATTCGATAGCCGCGGCCGCCAAGCAGCTGTGCCGTTTCGAAGAGCGGCAGCCCGACCACGTTCGTGTAGGAGCCACGCACCCACCGGATCAGCGCCGCCGCCCTGCCTTGAATCGCGTAGCCGCCGGCCTTGCCGCGCCATTCGCCACAACAAAGGTAAGCCGCGATCTCGGCCTCGCTGAGGCGTTTGAATGCGACTTGGGTGTCGACGCGGCGCAATGTCAGCCGTTCGCCCGGGCTTGCCAACGCGATGCCGCTATGAACGCGATGGCGGCGCCCCGACAAGAGTTCGAGGCAGAATCGCGCAGTAACTGGGTCCGAAGGTTTCGGTAGGATACGGCGGCCGCACGCGACGACCGTGTCGGCTGCCAGGATGAAGGCCCCGGGATGCCGAAGCATGACCGCCCGCGCCTTCTCCTCGGCCAGACGTAGGGCATGAGCCGGTGGCAGCTCGCTCGGGCGGGGTGTTTCATCGATATCGGCGGGATCGATCCGGTCGGGCATGAGCCCGATCTGCCGCAGCAGGTCGAGCCGGCGCGGCGAGGCAGAAGCAAGCACGAGGAGTGGCGCCGTCACCCGCGCGTCACCCGCGCAAATGCAGCACGCAGATCAACGTAAACAAGCGCCGCGCGGTGTCGTGGTCTATGGCAACTTTGTCTGCCAGTCGCTCCATCAACAGCGTCGACCCCTCGTCGTGCAACGAACGCCTTCCCACGTCGATCGCCTCGATTTGTGCGAGCTTCGAGCGACGGATCGCCTCATAATAGCTTTCGCAGACCATGAAGTAGTCTCTGACGATACCGCGAAACGGTGCGAGTGGCAGGAGGATGGTTTCGCTGGATTCTTTTATCGTCGAGCGAACAATAATGCTCAACTTATTCTCTTCGATTGCCAGATGCAGGTGGAAGGGGCCATCGCGGCCTGAAGCCGGCGCGAAATGGTTCTCGTCCAGCAAATCGAATATCGCAACGGCTCGCTCGTGTTCGATGTCGGGGTTGCGGCGGACCACGCTGTGCTCGTCAAGCGTTATGCCGGCGATGCGCCACTGATTTGTTGAATCGTCCGGAGACTCGGCCATGGCCGTGATTCACGCCTCCGATGTCAGTCGGATCGACACCGAAAGCGCGTGGGCCTCCAGCCCTTCCGCTTCGGCGAGAAGGATCGTCGCCGGCGCGAGTGCGGTGAGGCTTGCCTCATCGCAGCGGAGCAGCGAGGTACGTTTAATAAAATCAAGCACGCCAAGACCCGAGGCAAAGCGCGCGCTGCGCGCAGTCGGCAGAACATGGCTGGGGCCGGCGATATAGTCCCCGACGGCTTCGGGCGTGTAACGGCCGAGGAAGATGGCGCCGGCGTGGCGAACCCGGTCAGCCAGCGAATCAGCCTCGTCGAGCGCGAGTTCGAGGTGCTCGGGAGCGATCCGGTCGATTAGCGACACCGCCTCGTCCCAGCCGGCGACGAGCAGGACCGCACCGTGGGTCTGCCAGCTCGCGCGCGCGATTTGCGCGCGCGGCAATCGTACCAGGAGCCGTTCGACAGCGGCTTCGACCGCCTTACCGAATGCTTCGTCATTTGTGATGAGCATCGCTTGCGCTGCGCTGTCGTGCTCTGCCTGCGAGAGCAAATCGGCAGCGATCCACTCCGGGTTGTTGTGCTGATCAGCGACGACGAGAATTTCAGAGGGACCAGCGACCATATCGATGCCAACCCGGCCAAAAACGCGCCGTTTGGCCGCGGCGACGTAGGCGTTCCCTGGGCCGACGATCTTGTCGACGGGGCTAATCGTCGCGGTTCCAAAGGCGAGCGCCGCCACCGCTTGGGCTCCGCCCACCCGATAGACCTCCTCTATACCAACCATTTTGGCCGCCGCGAGAACGAGCGGATTAAGAACGCCGTTCGGTGTCGGGACAGTCATAACGAGCCGCTCGACACCAGCCACTTTGGCGGGAATCGCGGTCATCAGCACCGAGGACGGATAGGCGGCCGTGCCGCCGGGGATATAAAGCCCGGCGGCCGCAACCGGTCGCCAGCGAGCGGCGAGCCGAACCCCTAGCGCATCGACATAATCGATTGGCGGCGGAATCTGCCTTCGATGGAAGTCCTCGATCCGCTCCGCGGCCAGCCGTAACGCGGTCACGGTCTCGGGCGAAGCCGCGGCAGCGCTCTCGTCAATCTCACGGCCTGTAAGACGTAGGCCGGAAGCTGTGAGGTCGACGCAGTCAAAACGGCGCGTGTATTCGATCAGCGCCGCGTCGCCACGCTGCGCGACATCCTCGATGATCGCAGCGACTAAGGCATCGACATCCGCCGCGGTCTCTCGCTTTGCGTCGAGCAATTTCTGGAAGTCTGTTTCAAACCCGGCAGCGCGGGTCGACAATCTGACTGGTATCAGTCCCTCCGCTGGTTAGCTCTACCTTTTTTCCCTACCTGGTTAAGCTAAGGCCGCTCTATCAATCGCCTCGCGGAAGCGCTCGATCCAGCCGCCGACCTCACTCGGGCGGGTCTTCAATGCCGGGCGGTTGACGATCAGCCGCGAGGTCACCTCGGCTATGCGCTCGATCTCGATCAAGCCGTTTGCCTTTAGCGTGGCGCCAGTCTGAACAAGGTCGACGATGTGACGGCACAAGCCGAGATTCGGAGCGAGTTCGATCGCGCCGTTCAACTTGATGCATTCCGCCTGCACGCCGCGCGCGGCGAAATGACGACGGGTGATCTCCGGGTATTTGGTGGCGACCCGAACGTGGCTCGCGCGGCTGACGTTTTTTCTGGCGGCGCCGTCGGTAGTGGCTGCGACCGCAAGATGGCAGTGCCCGACATCAAGGTCGAGCGGCGCGTAAATCTCGGAATAGTCGAATTCCATCAGCACATCATTACCGGCGATGCCGAGCTGGGCAGCGCCGAAGGCGACGAAGGTGGCGACGTCAAAGCTGCGCACTCGTATCAGATCAAGTCCAGGCGCGCTCGTGGTAAAGCGGAGCTGGCGCGAGCCCGGATCGTCAAAGGAGGGCTCCGGCGCGATGTCGAGACGGCGCAGCAGAGGCATCACCTCGCCGAGGATCCGACCATTGGGCAGCGCGAGGATCAAGACATTTTCGGCACCGCGCACGTTCGCTGTGCCAGTCATACCCGCTCGTCCGCATCATGCCGCGGCTGCCATTGTGTCGGCCAGGGCTCCCCGAGATCCTGCACATGACAAACGATGCGGGCAACGTCCAGCCGGATCGCGGCCCCGCCGGAAAATTCAAGCTGTATCGCGACTTCCTCGCCGTCATGCCAGGGTCGGATCGTCAGCAGCGACAAGATTCGATCGTCTTCGCTGCGGCGAAAGCCTACATAGGACGCTCCAGCCACGGCTCCGAACATGATGCCGCACAGAATACGCTGGTAACCGACTTCAGCGCGCTGCGGGCGCGCCGCTCCCTCCCAACGAAATCGGTTGGCGACCATCAGGAACGTACCGTCCTGCGGAACGAAAGCGAGGTCCCGGACGGCCACTAGCGCGTCTTGCAGGCAAGCGGAGATGACCGCGAGATCGTCCGCATCCACGGCACGCAGCTTAAGCACAGCGCCGCTGTCATCGGGCATCCCGCTGCCTTTCGATGCGGGCGCCGCAGGCCGCTAGTTTCTCCTCGATCTTCTCGTAGCCGCGGTCGAGGTGGTAAACGCGGTTGATTACCGTCTCGCCCTCTGCGACGAGACCCGCCACCACGAGCGATACCGAGGCGCGCAAATCCGTAGCCATCACCGGCGCCCCCATCAAGCATGGTACCCCCCGCACCAAGGCGGAGGTGCCGTGAACGGTGATGTTGGCTCCCATGCGCGCGAGCTCGGGGACATGCATGAAGCGGTTCTCGAAAATGGTTTCAGTGATCATCGACGCGCCTCTAGCGCTCGCCATCAGCGCCATCATTTGCGCCTGCAGATCCGTCGGGAAGCCCGGATAGGGTTCCGTCATGATGTCGACGCCCTCTAGCGATCGGGACCGTCGACGCACCTTCAGCCCATCCGCGACGGCCGATACCTCCACACCCGCTCCTTCCAGGGTACGCACCAGCGTTGCGACGAGATCGATCCGGGTACCGGTCAGCTGCACCTCACCGTCGGTCGCCGCGGCTGCCATCACGTAGGTTCCGGTTTCGATACGATCGGGGATAATCGCATGAGTCGTCCCGTGCAGTCGGCCGCTCCCGACGATGCTGAGCCGATCGGTCCCGATCCCGTCGATCCTAGCACCCATAGCGACGAGGCAGTTGGCGAGGTCGGTGATCTCGGGTTCCCGTGCGGCGTTGATAAGCAAAGTCTCCCCGTCCGCGAGCGTAGCCGCCATCAGCAGATTTTCGGTTGCTCCAACCGAGACGGCCGGAAAGGCGATCTCGACGCCTTTCAGACCCTTGGGTGCTCTCGCGTCGATATAACCGCCATGTAGTTCCACCTCGGCGCCCAGCCGCTGCAGCCCCTTGATGTGGAGATCGACCGGTCGCGGGCCGATCGCGCAGCCGCCAGGCAAGGACACCCGAGCTCGGCCGTAGCGCGCCAGAAGCGGTCCGAGGACAAGAATGGAAGCCCGCATCTTTCTGACAAGATCGTAAGGGGCTGTCGTCGACGTAATATGTGCGGCCGACAATTCGAGTACTTGCCTGCCATTTCCGTCGGCCTCGTCAACCGCGACTGTAACCCCGTGCTGGACGAGAAGGTTCGCCATCGTCGCGATGTCGGCCAGATTGGGGACATTTGCGAGAGTCAGCGTATCGGGGGTCAGCAGGCTCGCGGCCATAAGCGGCAACGCCGCGTTCTTGGCGCCGCCAATCGGAATTACGCCCTCGAGCGGCACACCGCCCTTGATCCGGATCTTGTCCATCGTTTCGGTTCCACACGCCGCGTATCTGCGGGGCCCTTTCCGCCATGGCGGTTGCTTTTACTGGAGCGGGGCGCGCCGCTCAAGCCGGCGGTTCTCGCTCCCGATCCGACGCCTTGGGTTGTGCGGCTTCCTGCGGCTGCTGTGCACGCCGTTGTTCCTTGCGCCGACGCAGATTTTCGCGCAATGCTGCTCCCCGGCGTCAAGTCCGGTCCGGATTTTCGCACGCCCTGGCCCGCGCAAATGCAATACAACTTGGCATTGAGCCGTCTCCGTCCGACCGCCTGCTTCTGCAGGATAGGATCAGGGTTGTTTCCCGCAGTGGTTGTAAAACGGCCGATCGCGAGCAACGGCCGACACGGCGACATGAATGATCATCGCCTGCTACCCATCGGGTGGTTTCATGAATCCCCTATATTATGTTAATTTCACAATTTTCAAGATTGTTCCATGAGACAACCATCATCTGCCGCACCTGGACAGCCGCAGGGGCCTAGTGTATTGCCTTCCGGTCGCACCGTGGACCAGTCTGCGAGCCGGAATGCTGCCGTAGCTCAGTGGTAGAGCACTCCCTTGGTAAGGGAGAGGTCGTAGGTTCGATACCCACCGGCAGCACCACTTTTCCGACATGGGAGGCAACGGATGCGGGGGGGCGCCCTGAAACGCTGCGTTCCAGCGCTAGGTTGTTGCCGCGGGCCACCAAGCCTTGAGCTGATCGATCGTGCCGGCGAAGCGGCTGCGATCACAGGGCCCGATGCCCGCGACGGGCACGACGCCGCTACCGACCAGGCCGTCGGTGTGCTGCCACAGCTTCCATTGCGACCAGCCCGGCGGACAGACGGGGCGCGAACCGTATTCAGCCAGCCACAGCGGGCACTGCGACAGCATGGCGTTTGGCGCGGTCAGCATATATCGGCCGGTGTAGAGCACAGGAAATCGGCCGGTGACGGATTTGACCGTCATCACGGCGGTTGCGGCCTGAATGACCGTCGGTTGAGATCTCTCGTAGGCCTCGAAATCGACCGCTAGCAGAATGCCATCGGTGGCTCCGACGACAGAGAGAAAGTGAGCCATCTGCTCGACCGGGCTATTCGCGTCCATGAAATGGTATGCCCCGACCAGCAGCCCGGCGGCGCGAGCATTGGCAAGGCGCTGTGCAAAGGCCGGATCCACAAAATCGATGCCCTGCGTCGCCTTTAGGATCACGGCGGCGATACCCTTCGACTTGACCATAGAAAAATCGACGCTGACTTTATCACCATGATAAAGGTCGATGACGACATCGGATACGACAGGCGGGATGTAGGGGGCGGTGTCGAGCATTGGCGGGTTCGCACCTTTTTCAGGGGAAAGGTGCGTTGTGTTTACCAGAATAATATGGTTTTGTCAATACCGCAACACGGTCGGCGCAGCTCACACTGAACAGCCATAAACGTCTATTCGGCCGGGGACGGAGAGGGTACGTGTGGTGGTGCGTCCGCCGAGACGCGGCTGGTTTTCAACCCCAACCGCTCGCCTCGGTACCTCTGCGCCCAAATCGGCTCCCACCACCAACGATTCGCAAGGTACCACGAGACTGTTTTGCGCAGCCCGCTGTCGAAACTCTCCTGCGGTTGCCAGTTCAATTCACGCCGGATCTTGGCGTTATCCATCGCGTAGCGCCGGTCGTGTCCTGGCCGATCAGTGACAAAGGAGATCAGACGCCGATGAGGTCGATGCGGTGATTCCGGCAGCATGTCGTCAAGCAAGCGGCAGATCGACTGCACGACATCGAGGTTGGTCCGCTCGGCGTTGCCTCCGACATTGTAGCTCTCCCCCGCCCGGCCTTCGCTCAAGATCAGGAACAGCGCCCGAGCGTGGTCCTCGACGTAAAGCCAGTCGCGGATATTCGCACCATTCCCATAGACGGGAACCGGCTCGCCGTGCAGCGCCCTCAGAATGACGAGCGGGATCAGCTTTTCGGGGAAGTGGCAGGGTCCGTAGTTGTTTGAGCAATTGCTGATCAGGGTGGGTAGCCCGAACGTTTCCCGCCACGCGCGGACCAGGTGGTCGGAGGCCGCCTTCGATGCCGAGTAGGGCGAGTTCGGCTGGTACGGTGTGGTCTCTGTGAATTTGCCGGTATCCCCGAGCGAGCCGAAAACCTCGTCGGTTGACACATGGTGAAAACGGAAACGGGCCGCCCGTTCCGCCGGAAGCCGCCGCCAATGTTCGAGCGCGGCCTCCAGCAACACGCAAGTGCCCTCGACGTTGGTCTTGATGAATTCGGCCGGACCGTCGATCGAACGGTCGACATGAGATTCCGCCGCGAGGTGGAGAACGGCGTCCGGATCGAACCCTTCTAGCAACGAGGACATTGCTTGCCGATCGCAGACATCGGCTCGGCGAAATGCATAACAGGGGTTCGCCTCGACTTCCCGCAACGACCCCAGATTCGCCGCATAGGTCAGCTTATCGACGTTCAGAACCGTGGCGTTGAACTCGCCGACGAGCAACCGGCAAACCGCCGAACCGATAAAACCGGCGCCGCCCGTCACCATTACCTTCATTCACCGCCTGCCGTGTTTGCGACCTCTTGCGGGCTACGCCGGCCCGCCTGGATCGGGCAATATGCCCCGGAGATCCGCCGTGGGGGAGGGCAAATGTCGAGACGAATCCCTATTCCATCCGAGCTGGGCGCATTCTGGTCCGCGGCAACCCGCGTCCCCTGGTTTGCGCTTGTGCTCGCCGCGTTGCCGATTGCCGCCAGTGCCGAGACCAAACTCGTGCTCCAACTCCATCGCGAGCCGCAGTTCGAGTTTGCCGGCTACTACGCGGCCTTGTGGCAAGGCTTTTATCAGGCGGCGGGACTCGATGTCGAGATCAAGCCGGGCACCCCTCCTGGGGCGAGCCCGATTGACCCGGTCCGCGAAATAACCGAGGGCCGTGCCCAGTTTGGGACCGGAACGGTTCAGTTGCTGGTTCGGGCAGCCGAGGGCCAATCTCTATTGCTGCTTGCGCCAATGTTTCAGGAGAGCGGTGCCGCGGTCTACTACCGCGCCGACCGTGACCTCTCACTCGACGCGTCGCTCATCGCCGGCAGAGTTGGGCGATTTCCAGCGAGCAACATTCTCGATCTGGAATTGCGTACCGCGCTCTACGGTGAGGGGACCGATCTGGAAAAGGTCAAATCTGTCGCGATGGAGCCGGGGGAAGCAATCGACGACCTCGCCGGCCGCCGGGTCGAAGCGGTGGTGGGCTCGGCCTGGGAGCTGCCTTGGCTGGCGCGCGAGCGGGGGGTTTTGCTGAGAGCCTTCAATCTTTCGAGCTACAGCGCCGGATTTTACGGGGACAGCCTATTCACACTGCAGCGCTTAGCGAGAGCGGATCCGTTGATGGTGCAGCGGTTTCGCGAAGCATCGATCAAGGGTTGGGACTACGCCCTGCAGCGCCCCGACGAAATCGCGGCGCGTATTCTCGTCAGACTGCCGGTTCAAGCACCGGTTTCCGATCCGGTCGGATTCGCCCGCTACCAGACCGAGGTGGCGCGCAAGCTCGCCCAGTATCCCAATGTATCGCTCGGTCTCTCGAACCCGGAACGCTGGGCCAAAATTCAACAGCGCTTGATCAATATCGGCGTCATATCGCGACCGGTCGATCTCGAAGCTTTTCTATACAAACCGGCAACGGTTGTCGGGCAAGACAGCGATTGGCCGGTTTCTGCTGCGTTGTCCGTCACCGCGAGCCTGCTGTGGCACCGACGGTTGCGATGGAGCGCTGCCGCAACCGCGGCCTCGGCCGGCATTCGCGGCACCCCGGACGGGTGGGGCCGAGCTTTGACATCCCGCGCTGCAACACCTCGCATGCGCACCGATCGACTAAATCGGTTGTTCGATCGTTTCCACGGTCTGTTCGGCAACCTCGTGGGCCGGCTGAAGCTTTCCCTCGGAGCCAGTGTCGCGCGACCACGACGAACCGACCTGAATGCCACACTTGCACCGCTCGAACAATCCCTCCGCCGGAGACTGCCAAATTCGATAGACTGCCGCTTTTCGCTGCTGCCCGAACTGTGGCCGTGTCTCGCCGACGCGAATGCAGTCGCGAAGGTCGTCCGCGATCTCGTCGCCGCGGCGGTCGCCGACATGCCGGGCGGCGGCGACCTCGTCGTCGGAACTCGCCAATATGCGATCGATGACGACGCGGTCGTCGAACTCGCTGCGGGTGACTATGTGCGGCTGACCGTCAAAGATAACGGCTCGGGGTTTTCTGCCGAATCCCTCGAGAGTATTTTCGACCCGGCAGTAACGGTCAGACCTGCGGTCGCCGGGGCTCGTGTATTGGCACGCCGGCTCGGCGGCTTCGCCCGCGTTGAAAGTGTTGAAGGCATCGGTACCGCGGTGCATCTCTATTTTCGCCGCGCTGATCCGAGCGGCGAGGTCAGACAGCAATCACAAGAAGAGGTGTCGCCCACAAGAGCTGCAGCCGCCTAGTGCGGCGCTCGGTCAGCGCGAATTAAATTTCGAGCACAGCTAAATCGACCCAGCGCCGTTCGCGATTACTCTGATGGCAGGCCTCAGCGAGCTGGATACTTTTCGCACCTACCCGGAATGGGGACGGGAATGGCGCGTCTTCTACGACGTGTCTCAGGAAAAGCTCCCAGCCGGCGCGGTAGCCGTTGCGCACCGGATCGATGTCCGGCATCTCCTGCCATTGCTCGTCGAACACCATCGGCTGCGGCCGTTCCGGGTCGAAGAACGGCTTCGGCGTGGCGACCAAGGGCTGGACGAAGCAGCGGTGCAGGCCGCACACAGCCGAACCTCTAATCCCATCGACCTGGATCTGCAGGAGATCGTCGCGCTTGACCCGGCTCGCCCAGGACGAGCTCACTTGCGCCAGCACTCCGCCCGCCAGCTCGAATATCGCGAAGGCCGTATCCTCCACATCGACCTGGTACGGGTTGCCGGTTTCATCGCGGCGCTCGGGGAGCGCGGTCATATGCCGGCACGACACTGCTTTGACCTCTCCCAATAGGCGGTCGAAGATGTAGCGCCAATGCGCGAACATATCGAGGATCAGCCCGCCACCAGCGGCCTTGCGGTAATTCCAGCTCGGCCGCTGCGCCGGGTAGGGCGTGCCGTTGAACACCCACCAGCCAAAGTCCAGCCGAATGGATAGAACGCGGCCAAAGAAATCGGCCTCATAGAGTTTGCGCAATTTGGTGAGGCCGGGCAGGAACAGCTTGTCCTGCACGACACCGTTCTTGAGACCGGCGCGCTCGGCGCGGCGCGCCAGATCCAGGGCATCCGCCAGTGTTTCGGCGAGCGGCTTTTCAACATACACGTGCTTGCCGGCGTCGAGCGCTGCCCTGACACGGGCCGGCCGCCCTCCGGTCGCGGTCGCGTCGAAATAAATCGCGAAACCCGGGTCGGCCAGGCAGGCGTCGCAATCGGTGCTCCATTTGAGGCCGGCATTCATCGCCGCAAGGGCCGCGAGTTTTTGGGGATTACGACCCAGCAATACCGGCTCGGGGACCAGCCGGTCGCCATTGGCGAGCGGCAGCCCGCCTTCACCAGATATCGCCATCAGGGAACGCAGATGCTGGGTGCTGCCGAGCCGACCGGTCGCTCCCTCAATGACGATTCCGATCGCCCTCGTGGCCATGGAATCAGTCAGTTGCGGCCGTGATCGCGGCGCGCAGGATCTCCGGGATGCGGTCGAGCGTCTCGGCTGGGGTCATCAAAGGCGGCGCCAGGCAGATCGTATCGCCGACCGGCGGGTCGGCGCTCCCCGGCCGAATACGCGGCAAGAGCCCGCGCGCCAGCGCCTCGCGAGTGATGCGCCCGCCCAGCCCGAGCGCCGGCGTCTTGGTATCTCGGTCGCTTACCAGCTCGATGCCGCACATCATGCCGAGCCCGCGCACATCGCCGACAACCGAGAGATCGCGCAGCCCTTCGATCCCGGCCAGTAGGCGCCGCCCCATGATCGCGGCGCGCTCGACGAGCCCCTCGCTCTCGATGATCTCGATATTGCGCAACCCGACCGCACAGCACACGGGGTGGCCGGAATACGTGGCGGCATGCATGAACCTGCGATCCATCGGAGCGCTTTCGATCGCCTCGTGCACGCGTTTGGAGGCGAGCACGCCACCCAGCGGCAGATACCCGCTGGTCACGCCTTTGGCAAAAGAGACGAGGTCCGGCTCGACCCCCCAATGGCCGAGCGCGAACCATCTTCCGGTGCGGCCGAAGCCGGTGATCACCTCGTCGGCGATCAGCAGCACATCGTGGCGGTCGCAGATCTCACGCAGCCGCGGGAAATAGCTCGCCGGCGGCACGATGACGCCGCCCGCGCCCATGACCGGCTCGGCGATCACCGCGGCGACGGTATCGGCGCCCGCGGCGAGGATCGCGTGCTCGACCGCGTCGGCCGCCCCGATGCCCGGCTCCTCGTTGCCAGCCCACCGATAGGCGTAGGGCGGCGACACCTGAATAAAGCCGGGCACCAGCGGTCCGAACATCTTGTGATAGGCCGCCATGCCGGTGGCGCTCATCGCCGCCAGGGTTACGCCGTGATAGGCGTGGATGCGCGAGATGATCTTGGTCTTTTCCGGCTTGTCTTTGATCTTCCAGAAATAGCGCGCGAATTTGAACGCCGACTCGTTGGACTCGGCGCCCGCGGTCGTGAAATAGGCTGCGGCGGTGTTGGCATAGGCGTGCCCGACGATCTTCTCGGCGAGCCGGACCGCCGGTTCGTTGGTCGCGCCGATATAGGCCGAGGCGAAGGCAATCCGCCGCATCTGCGCGCTCGCCGCATCGGCCAGCTCGGCGCGACCGTGGCCGACATTGACGTTCCACAGACCCGAAAGCCCGTCGATGTATTCGCGGCCGTCGGCATCGCGCAGCATCGCGCCCTTCCCCTCGACGACAACCAGCGGCTGGCGATGGTCATCGGGGTGGTGCAGCGGGTGGACGAGGTAGCGCCGGTCGGCTTCGAGAAGTTGGCTTGTGTCGTCCATGCTTCCCTCCTGTTTGGAGGCCCTCACCCTAACCCGGTCCCGCCCGTGGGGCTACAGGATCGAGGTCATTCCCCTCCCGAAGGCGCTCCGCTGTTTTTGTTGTTTTTGCAGGAAACTATCACCTCGACGCGGCTTCTCGCCTCGGGGACCTTCAAGCATTGGCGAGCGCCGGGCCGAATAGAACGGTGAGCAAAGCGGCCTGTGCGGGTCCCTGTCGTGCCAGGAACTCGGAAAGCTCGAATTCGTCTACCCCGTTGTGTCCGGCAGCTTCCCATTCGTGGCGAACCAAGAGCTGCCCGGTACCAGGGTCAAAGACCAAGCGCCACGCATCTTCATCGTTAGGCGTCGGCCCGCGCGCGCTGCGATAAAACTCGCGCTCTCTGATGACCATACTCCCTCCGTCCATTGGTTTCCGGTAAGTATATGGGAGCGGGCGTGGCGCACGCGACACCCATCTCAAGGCCTGTTACAATTCAAAACGGAGGCACCATCGACTGCCCGCGCGCCGTGAGAGGAAAAGCGGGGCGACAATGGTTGTTTCTGCTAAACCGGGGCACTCGCCTCAAGGCCGCTTCAATGCACGTCGCTCTCGTGCTGATCGCCCTCTTGCCATGTCCGGACCCGGCCTGGCCGACAATTCGTATGCCGCGGCTGGCATTTCGGACCCGGCACATGTCACGCAACTCCTCGACCGGCTCAAGCAGGCTGGCCGCCGACGATAAGGCGGCGGTGGCGGCAATGGTCAATTACCCGCTGACCGTCCATGCATCACGAGGGGTGTCCAGGACCTACCGCGACGCCGCTGCACTGGGCGCCAGCTACGCGCGGGTTTTCACGCCGGAGGTCAAGGCTGCGGTTGCTGCCGCCACGGCCGACAATCTGTTCGCCCGCGACCAGGGCGTCATGATTGGTCAAGGCGAGATCTGGATGAATGAGATCCGCGGATCGATCAAAATCATCACCGTCAACCACATGCAGTAGCGTCAGCCCGTCGCCTCCTGAAAGCGGCCAAACGGCGCGGAGCGGCGGCGTTGTTTTCGGCGGTTCAGTTCTCGGCTTCGCGTTTGTCTTCGATTATTTGTCTCTTCTGGGACCCCCATGACAGATGGTGACCAATGATCAGCCGCTTTCGAACCTTTATCGCCGGATTCCTGGTTCTGCTGCCATTGGCGGTAACGCTTACCGTCATCGTCTGGGTCGGCACGTTCATTTACGCCTATCTCGGTCCGGACAGCGCGATCGGCCGCGTGCTGATCTCGATCGGCTTCAATTTTTCGAATTCCCCTATTGCCGCCTATGCGCTCGGCGCCGTCGTCGTGGTCGGGTTGGTATACCTGCTCGGGCTCGTCGTCGAATCCCGGCTCGAAAGCCGCGTGCGCAGTCTGATCGACTCGCTGATGCAGCGTATCCCTTTCGTCGGAAACCTCTACGATGTGACCAAGCGGTTCGTCGCCATTATGGATCGAAAAGACCAGGACGGCCTCAAGAGCATGAGCCCGGTGTGGTGTTTCTTTGGCGGCGAAGGCGGTGCGGCCGTTCTCGGGCTGTTGCCGATGCCCAAGCCGATCATGATCGATGATCGGCAATATCATGTCGTGCTGGTCCCCTCGGCGCCCGTGCCGGTCGGAGGGTGCCTCGTGTATGTCCCGGTAGAATGGGTAAGACCGGCGGATTTCGGGGTGGAAGCGCTGATGAGCATCTATGTGTCGATGGGCGTGACAACGCCGCAGACGGTAGACAGGGCTCCGACCCTGCGCAGCTGAGATTCTAGCGATTGGGCAGGTCGAGCGGGAAGATCGGGCGCCGGACCCTGTTGAACTGGAGCTGCCCATAATCCGAGGTGCACACGCCGACCCCGGCGCACTCGACCACCGCTTTTGCCATTGGGCCGAGCCCGGCGCGCCAATGTATCCGGCTCTTCAGCATCACATAACGTTTTTGCATTGGGTCGATGCGGAGGCTGATGAAGCAGCTGAGGTCCGAAGGCTCGACATGGCGGGAGATCAGCACGATCTCGGCCGCCCCGGTATCGAGCACGACTGTGGGACCCATATCCATCGCGATGCCGCGCGCCATCGGTCCGCGGTTTCTGTAGCGGCCGTTCGAGATCGT
>WNFT01026911.1_pt1 | contig 14333 bp, 16 predicted proteins | sample 5400191 | NCBI WGS metagenome assembly WNFT01 (sample SAMN13153359, study PRJNA577476) | soil metagenome | isolation source: 80 cm saprolite under Madrone tree | place: USA:California | collected 2016-06-14
GAAGAGTTAGCCTCACTCGAACGAAAACTGAAAAAGGGGAAGTCAAGAGTCGAGCACCAGGCGGGAAAGCACGATGACCGGGTTCTAGCTGCGGCGCACTCTTACTGGACACGGCATCACCTGGACGATTTATCCACCCGATCGACTCGGCGGTATTCTCCTCCCACGGAAAGATTGCCAGAGATTGACCGCTCCTTTGCTACAATCTGCCAGATGTCAGTGGGTGACTGAATGCCTTCAGGACTGATTCTTCCGCGACAATACGTGCAGATGCCTGAACCAGTCATTTTCTGGTTCTGTCCAAAATTAGACTTCATAATGCTTCCTGCCTCTACCGTCGCGCCTCCGCCCGCTGGCTACCAACGTATTGAATGTCGGCACGCCCATGAAGTAGACACGTGGAGCAATCGACTGCGAGCCCAGGAAAAACGCTTTTTCGAGATGACCGACCTGGAGCGCTTCGAGTACGAAGGCAAGATTCAGTCGCACATCATTGAAGAGATGGAAGCGTGCCTCGCGTCCTCGAACGACTCCAAAAACAAGCAGTTCATGCAGTGGTTCATTGATCGCGCCAAGGCGCAACGTGCTTCCCGGCGTCCGCCCAAGGCACCAGAAAACCACATGGCTTGCGAGAGCAGTGAGGGAGTCGCCAGTTGAGTACGCAAGTGGTAATGCGCCCGATCGCGGAGTCGAAGCGCGGCGGCATGTCGGACTGGCAGGTCTCCGCATCTTCGATGCTGTGTTTGAGGATAAAACCAAGTCCACGCTGATTTCTAATGGACTAAAGTACGATATTCGCAAGTTTGTTGAGACCATTTCCGACGTGCAGGAAATCGGCACTTACGCCTCCGATGCGGTGCAGTATAAGGCTCACGCCAATATCGAAAATAAGGTGGCCTCGGGGATCTATCTCGAATCCTTCTTTCCCGGACAAATCCGCAAGGTGCTCCAGTATGCAACGGTTATGGGACGAGGCTACCTCTGGCCCAAGTGTAAAACCGGGAACTATGGCTACGGCGAACGTAAGATTGAATTCGAGCCGCTGGGACCAATCGACCTAATTCCGGTCCAGATGCCGTCCACCAACGATGTACAAGACGCCTACGCCAACACTGCCTACGAATACATGCCCATTGCGGAAGCGCACGGCCGTTTTCCCCTGTTTCAGTCGCAACTGGTGCCAGTCTCGACTCTAAGTTATCGCTCGCGGGTGCAGGCGCGGCGCGTGGATTACACCGAGAAAATCCGCGGTGGCCCACAGGCGCGTAACTGGGGCAACCTGTTCTGCGAATTGCGTTACACCTACGTGCGGGATGTTTCCGTCAACCGCACCGGGTACGAATTGCCGATGGGGGACCCCGGCTCAAGTTGGTTTTACACAGTCCCGTCAATCGGCACTGACATCCCTGCCGGATTCAGGAACGGCCAGATGAGCACACGCAAGGCACGGGCAGAGGATTGCCTAATCTACCCCTACCTGCGCCTCATTATCACCAGTCGCGGTATAACGATCCCGGTCTATGACGGTCCTGCGTTCGACTGGCACGCCGTGATGCCCTTTGTGCAATACGATGTGGACGATTGGGCTTGGGAAGGTATGGGGCGGTCGCTAATCCAGGACGTGGGTTCGATCGAGACCACGAAGCGCAAAATCGAGCGGCAAATGGATCAGGTCACAACCACAACCCTGAACCCTCCACTTGGCTACGACCGCAACGCGGTGCAGGGTCCGAAGATCGAGAACTTTGACATCTTCGAGCAGAATATGCGTGCCGGAATGGATGGCGAACCCAACAAAACCCTGCAATCGCTACTCCCGGAAGAAGTGCGCGTGACCGACCTCCACTTCCGCTTTATCGAGTACTTAGCGGCCATGCGGAAAGAGCAGTTAGGCATCAACGATCTCGCCAACCTTGCCAACATGAAACTTAACCTACAGGGCGACAATATCGACAAGGCGCTGGAACCTGTAGGCCCGATCGCCAAGGGCATCGCTGCTGGCATGGAACGCTCCAACGCCAAAATTGCCTACATGATTAAATTTATGATCCCGCAGTGGTACGACACGGCGCGGATCATCGAGTATATCGGTGCCGACAACATCACGCAGCAGGTGCTTGACTACGATCCTTCCTCGCTGATCCCTGGCCATATGCCAGACGAGTACGTCAACGGGGACGTTCCGATGGAAGGCGAAGGCGAGAATATTCACATCAAGAAATCGCAGTACGAACAGATTTACCGGGCGCGCTGGTTTGCTAAAAACATTCGCTTGATCGCTGTTCCCAATACCTTGCTAAAGATCACCGCGCAAGCTGAGCAGTTGAAGTGGTTGCAACTCAAGAAAATGGGCGCCCCGATTTCCTGGGCCACGGTACTCAAAAAAGTGGGCGTGGAAAACTACGGCGACATCAAAGGGAACACGGAGCGCGAGAGATACATCAACGAGCAAATCGAGGATCTGAAACTGAAGGCGGAAGCGGCGCAGCTTATGGCTTCCCTCGGACTGGCACTTCCCGAACAGGCTCCAGGGCAGGGCAAAGGCGGAGGCCGTCCCAACTCCAATAAGAAGCCGCCCAAGGTGGCGGCAAAAGGTGGTGCTGGTGGAGAACCGCGCACCACGCTTAAAACTTCATAAGGGGAAATTCAGATGGCAGACCTTGAACTCGAAGGAGACCTGCAGGATTATTTCGTGACGGAGACAATCTTTAACTCCGGGCACAGCATAACCGACATCGAGCAGTATCTCAAACACCGCAAAACTACAGGGAAGATCACGGTGGAACGCAATATGTCGCAAGGCGGATCGCAGTCTGTAAAAGTGATTGAGCGCACCAAAGTGAGCGATGCGCAGTCAGAAAAAATCCGCAGCTTGCTCGGCTGGGAATAAATAAATTTGACACGAACGCAGTAATCAGCGTATATCTCGTCGGGACGAGATTCGGTACACGCCCTCCAGGGATTGTGAACTGGCTCCAAGCTGAAAGGCTAGGAGCCTTTCGCATTTCTAGGAGGAAAAATGGCAGGAAGAGGCAAACACACCAAGATCGTTAGTGGCCACAAGGGTCACATGGGCAAGAAAAAGCATCATGGCCGTCATCACAAGCGTGGAGGGCGGAAGCGCTAGTAAATGGCGACCGCAGCTAGTCCCGATCCAACTCAAGGTGGAGCACTATCGCCTGATGCCGGTGCTGGCGCTCCATCTGGGGCTCCTGCATCTCCTGAACAGATGATGCTCGCCAAGTTGTACCAAGCGTGCAAAGGTCTGGCACAACAGAATCCAGTTCTCTCTGCAGGCCTCTCGAAAGCAGCCGAAGGTATCCAGGAAGCACAGACTGCGTTAGTCACGCAACCGGGGCCACAACCGGCGAGCGCAAATCCTCCGTTATAAGCAGGCGCTATGAAAACTGTTGCTGAAATTCTGAAAGAAACAGGCATGACAGATGAGCAGATAGCCGCTCTCGATGCCAAGGTTACCACTGGATTGACTACGATTCTTTCGACCGCGCAGAAGGCGCAAGAGAAAGCAGAACTCGCGCAACGCGCCACCAACGAAAAGTTTGAGAATGAAATCTCTCCCGCACTTGATGCTTGGGCCAACGACAAGGCGGCACTCGCTGCAAAGATGGCCGCTTACGATGCCGCACTCAAGGCTGCGGAAGAGGGCGGATTTAAGATCCCCGAAATACTGAAGGCGCCGATTACGACGACTACAACTCCCCCCAAAGGTCCAGATGGAAAGTTTGTGGCTGGTGCCACGGGCAGTCCCGAGTTTGTCCAAGGCTTGAAAAATGAAGTGGGTAATGCCTTCGCCTTCGTTGCAGACGTGACTTGGAAATACCGCACCCTCTACGGCACTGAGATGCCAGATTCTCCCACGACCATCATCCGCGAAGCCACTGCACAACGTTTGGAGCCGGCCGTTTACGCAGCCAAGAAGTACGATTTTGCCGGGAAGGAAGCGGCCAAGCGTGCCGAGGAGCAAAAGAAGCACGATGATGCGATTGCTGCCGCGGCCGTCGCAGAAAACGACAAGAAGTGGGCAGAGCGCGTGGGCTCGAATCCGAATATTCGGCAGGCAGAAGCATCGAAGTTCTCCGTGTTGCAAAAAGCAGTGGATGCGAAAGAGCGGCCCAGTCCGCTTGGATTGACGCGCGAGGAACGTCATCGCAATACTTCGCAGGCAATCCAGAAGGAAATCGCGGGAAACGCGACAGTTCAGTAAAGGGAGAGGACCATGCTTATAAGTTTCCTACTGTTTACGCTGGCCAGGATGTTTCAGTTGAGTTTCGCTTTCCTCACAGATCCTCTCTACTCCGAGATCGACGCGACTAACCTGGAAAGTGTTAGGCGAAACGTGGTTTTCGATAATTTGTTTGTAGATACCCCCTTCCAAGCCAAGTTGCGTGCGGCCGGCGTGCTTGATCCTTTCCTGGGCGGCTCAGGAATGTTCGAGGGGTTCATCTACGGTCGCGTGCAGGGTTCGGCGCTTGCTCCGGGATCGACGGTTACGGTCACCCGCCAGCAGACCAATACGGGCATGAAGTTCCTCCCCAAAGCCTATGCGACCTGGGTTCCCTTGGATGACTGGGAACTGGACGATGGTTCAGGTACGGGCGGAGTGGTGAACTCCGGTCCAGCCATGATCGCCAACCAGTACCAAATCCTCATGGAAAACATGACCATGACCATGAATACCATGATCGAGATGGATTCATTCCGCCACGGCCAGCCCACAGGGACAGGGGTCTCCGACAATCGCAGCCTGAACACGAATGGCTTGGACGAGGGACTGAACAACGGCATTGACCCATCGCCTTTCGGCAACATTTACGCGACCTACGGTGGCGACACGCGTAACGGCGTTATCGGGCCAGCGCTGAACTCAACTCCGCTCTGGCTCGGCGGAACCACTGCCGGCGCTTCTACTTCTTCGCTCGCGACTAATGGCACGGGGCAGATTGATGTTAACGCCATGACTCGCCTCTGGGCGCAGTGCGTGGTCACTGGCGGCAAGCCGGATATGGGCATCACCAACGTGTTCGGATTTACCGCAATCGTTAACGCTCTGGACGCACAGCGCCGCAACACTGATATGAAGAAATTCGATATCGGCTATACCGGCGTCACGTTCAACGGGATGGAACTCTATCCTGACCCGCTGGCACCGTCTGCGCTCGCGGCCGACTTTCTCTCCCTCGCACCTTCAGGCGGCAAGGCAGGCAACAACAACTTGCAGGATGGCGCCGGAGGAAACACGCAAACCTCTACCTTGGTGACTCCGCAGTACACCAACGCTGGCGCAAATGTGACTTCGGACTGCGCAGGGCGCCGATGCCTAACAACGTTTCGATGGATGCACTCTTTATGCGGCTCGGGACCAATTTGTACTGCGTAATGCCTCGGCACTGCGGCGTTGCGTTTGGTTTTAGTGCATAATGTCGCGATGAATGCACACTCAAAACTCGATAGGTCGCAAGGCGGTGGGAGAGGTGGCAGAAAAGGTGCGCTCCTAGGTCAAGCAGGAGTGTATGCGGTCGCTTCTCATTTGTGCTTGCGAGGCTATATCCCACTAGAGCCATCGGTTGACTTTGGTGTTGATCTCATGTTGGACAACGGTCTTCGGCTCCAAGTGAAAGTTGCCCACCTGACATATCCGGACAGGATGCCCAAACAAAAGGGAAACTTTGGGATCAGGGGCGGATCGATTCTTGGAGGGTATAGGGGCGGGGCTTACGGATTCAACTTGCGGCGCGGCGTGTGGGACCGAAGTAGTAATCGCTGGAAACGTAATGAATCAGGAACCTATCACGGAGTGGCCGATTTTTTTGTCCTCTGGGGCATAGACGAGAATCGTTTCTGGATTGTGCCAACTTCTGTAAAAAATCGCGTGATCTGGTTTGGCCGCGCGGACCATCCGAACGGTTCAAACAACGCCACGTATACCAGCGCACTCAAACAGCAAAGGTCTTTGCAATACGAAAATCGGTGGGACTTGCTTGATTTGAATTCAGTCAAGCCACTGGTTGAAGAAGCTGTCGGCGTACTCGACGCCAAGGAGAATTAAATTGCCATTTCAACCGATCGTTCCCACCTGGCTTGCTCTTAACGCGGCAAACGACACGTCTCCCAGTTACTTCACCGACCTCCGCACCGGGCAGCCAGTCCTTGCGGGTGGCCTCAATTTGGGAGACTACTTTGACCTCACCAACCCGGAGGCGAATGATCTCTCGTACCAGACGAACGGTGTCTTGTACGCAGGTCGCTATCGCCGGGTGCAGGTGGACTCGGGCGCGAGCGCGGCGAACGTCAAGACTGGCACCATCGGCTTAATGCCTAGTTTGGCGGTAGTCTCGCTCAACAAGTACGGCACGCGCAACCCGCCGATGAACATTGTCACCAGCTACGATCAGGCTATTGGTCTTTCAACCAACGTCCGGCCAGTAGTGTTCCTGAATGCGATCACGCCCGGTAATTACGGATTCGTCCAGGAACTTGGTGTAGCGACAGTGCTTGGAGCCAGTTCGTTCTCTGCGACCCCTGCAATTGGCGACCTGCTCCAAACGACAACGAGTGGCCTAGTTACTGATCCTACGCAAGCCACTGGACTAACTTCTGCCACCGCTAAGTTGGTGATTGGAACAGCCATTGATCTTCCAAAGGTGAGTGCCCTGTTCCGGATTCTGTTGCAGTACGTGCCTGTGGTCCAAGGGTAAGGGGGAACCATGTCACTCTTAGGCTACATCGACGCACTGAGTTTTTCTTCTATCTCGGTCACTGGGACGTATCACGTGCATTTTCGTCCTTCAGCGGCAGGACCGAGAGCGAATTGGTTTGCTGTCTGGACTACGATTTCAAGCGGCACTGAGGTGTCAAACGCCGTTGATCTCTCTGCTGAAACCGTGATTGTTGGCGGACTCGGAGGCGTGTACTAAGTTTAGGGGCGCTGCTCTCCCTCGATGGCGTTCTTTCGGACGGAGGATCCGAGGGGACGCCATTACTTTTTAGGATTCTAAACATGTCGTTAAACACGATGATCCAGGAGATGTTGTTGGAAGTGCCGGGGATAGCCTCGTCCCAGGCCAAGATTTATCTCAATCGTGCTCTCGGACTTATTTACGACATGCAGATGTGGTCCTGGCAGTTGAAAGAGTCTGGATGGTTGACCCCCGGGTTGCAGTTCCCCGTCCCTGGCAGTCCGGGAAATAGCCTTGGCAGTGTTCATGTTACGGCTTTCTCCGACCAGGTGGTTCCAAGTGCCGCAGCCAAGGCCGCGTGGCTAGCCTACACAGGGATGCCGCTGTTCACTCAGTTCCAGTTTCGCAGTCCGTTCTATTCGCTGTACAACATTCTCGCTATCAATCCGACGACTGGCGTGCTCACTCTTGACCGTCCCTGGATGGAGCCTACAGATACACAAGCGACGTACATGATCTACCAGGCGTATTTCGCGGTTCCTGTCCCAGACTTCAAAAGATTCCTGTCCGCGCGAGATACGACGAACAACTGGCCAATGGACTATTGGAGCCTGAGTCAGAAGGATCTTGCAGTAAAAGACGCGGAGCGGACTATCTTTGACGATCCCAACTATTTCGTTCCCTACGAACAGGACCAGCGTCCGAATAGTGCCACATTAGGCAATATGCTGTATGAACTATGGCCGCAACCTCTAAGCCAGTTGCCTTATACGTACCAATACCTTCGCCGCGGGCCTCTGCTACAGAACCCGAATGACGTGGTGCCTTACCCTTTGACGGAGGAAACTGTTCTCTGGCGAGCGAAGCAGGTTGCGTTCATGTCGAAAGAGGCGAGCAAGGGTGAGGACATGCAGCGCGGGCAGGGTGCAGATTGGAAGTTTCTGATTCAGGAAGCGGAAGACCAGTTCAAAAAGACTTTGAAGCCAATCAAGGACCGCGACAGCGATCTTGTCGCGCTCTACTTCTCAAAGTATCGCCCAGACTTCTACAACAACGGGGAGCCATTTGCGACCGACACCGGTCAGTTGAATATTGGGAGGTTCTAAATGTTAGCAGCGCTGCCACCAGTTTCACCGGGGATTTACCCAGGCGCAGGACAAGCAAGCCTTCTCAGGGCCAACTCACAGCAATGGCTATTCCAGCAGCAACTCATCGCGGCGGGGAATGCCAGCATCTCGGTCCAGTTGGAGCGGATCAAGATGTCGTACTTCTACCCGTTCGGTTGCTCTCTACAAATCTTCTTCACCGACGTTAATCAGGCTGCGGCTGATCCCGGCGCATTCGAGATCGACGCACAGACCTCGGACATAGACACGAACGCGATGTATTGCGATACCACAGGCCTTACGGCAGTGAGCACGTCGGGACGCGCTGGCAGGATTGAATTCCCTTGGCTCTGGGCGAAGTTTATCCGGGTCAATATCAAGACGCTGACCAACAGCGTTTACACGAATGTGCTGGTAACCCGATGAAGCGCCTACTGTGGTCTGTCTTATTTTGGACAAGTCTGGCGACTGCTCAGGTGGTCGGCCCTGGGTTTGTGAACTACGTAACTTCGGCTCCATCTGGTGCGTGCTCGCAGGGATCACAGATGCAGGTTGTTCTTGGTTCTGGGTCGGTATATACATGCCAGAGCGGGACGTGGGCACAGGTAGGCGGAGCGGGCGGCTCAGGCACAGTCACTAGTGTTCTAGGTACAGCCAATCAAATCAATTCCGATGGGAGCACTACTACTCCCACTCTCTCGTTATCGTCTACGTTGGTCACGCCTGGTACGTTCTCTCTCGGCGGGAACGTAATTTCAAACATCACCGTTTCCAAGGCTAGTGCCAGGATCACCATCAATGCAACATCTAACACCGCGGCTGTAGTTTTCACGTCTGATGCGGGATCACCAAACGGATTCAGTATCTACAAGCACTCAGGAGGCACTTCAACTACAGGCGTTCTCGGGATATTTGACGACGCCCTAAACAATGACGTAATACTAATCAACGACTCTCCCGGGGCCGGTACGGTTCAATTTCAGAATGGCCCTAGTCCTATATTTTCTAACGGTCTTATATCCAACACCTTTTCTACTGGCGCAGCCTACTTGCACGGTAAACACCACAGCGGTTACGGCCAACTCGGACATCTTCGTGCAAGAAGTGTCTGACGCGAATTCACGGTTAAGTATAACCTGCAATACCGCTCCGACTGTGGTTCCCGCGATACTCCTCGCTTCCAAAATCGCAGCTACAAGCTTTACGATAAACATGCCAACCATAGCCGCCAACCCAGCATGTTTCAACTACTGGATCGTGCACTGATGCGCACACTTATCCTAGTGCTTGCGATGCAATCGCAGATTCCGACGACTACATGGGTCGGAAGCCAGAGTTATACGAGTATTCCATCTGGTGTACTCATGCTATTGCTAAGCGGGAGTTGTCCTTCAGGTTGGACAGAATCATCCGCTCTAAACGGGAAGTTTTTGCAAGGAACAGTAGCAGCAAATGGAGATGTGGGCACAACTGGAGGGAATGCGACTATCACCCCGACCGGCTCCGTCTCGGCTCCGACCTTTACTGGTTCTCAGGTGACAACCTCGGCAGTCAGTGCGGGGACGCCTGCAGGTACGAATGGAACGGTCGCTTTTACTCCAGCGGGAACTGTCGCGGCACCGACCTTTACCGGCTCGGCTGGTACTGTGCCAGCGCAGACTTTCACCGGTACATCTGCTCAGGTAACCAGTGCTACGAGTGCAGGAACGCCAGCAGGGACGGTCAGCGCTTTGACGACAGGTGCAGACTCCAGTACTACGGGTGGAGTGGCTAAAGCGATCGCGCAGACGCCAACTTTTACAGGCAGCGCCTTGAGCACTCACACCCACACTCTGACTCCAGCGGGGACTAATAGTACGGCGGCATTCACGCCGGCAGGGACCAACTCAGTGCCGACGTTCACGGGAAGTTCTGGCACCGTGCCAGCAGAAACTTTCACTGGATCGGCCCTGAGCACTCACACACACACCGATACGGCAGCGGGGACTAATTCTGCTCCAACGTTCACGGGCAATGCCATTGATCCCCGGCCCGCCTTTGTAAAGGTTATTTTTTGCTCTAAAAACTAAAGGAGAAACATGGAGATTGTAGATACACAACTTAGAATCGAAGCTGCATCGGGTCGTCCCACCTTAACCCTTGACACGGTTGGAACCGATACTGATGGCGGCACGGTCACGTTCAAACGCCAAGGTGCCGAAGTGTTTGACATTTACCTTTACGACGGAGCATCGGCGAAATTGGCTATTTACGATGCCAGCATCGCCAATGATGCATTAGGTGTCTACGGTGGCGTCACCACGCTTCGAGCCTTAACTTTAGGAACAGGGGTTGTTGTACCAACCAATTCATCTAGCCCAGGGTCGGTTGGAGCCGTCGCCTGGGATGACAATTTTATCTATATGTGCGGTTCGACCGGAGTTTGGAAGAGAATCGCATTGAACACGTTCTAAGAGGGCGAATGACCAAACGAAGCCTAATTGTGGTAATCCTCGCCCTGCTCTGCGCTCCCGCTTTCGGGCAATCTCTCGCTGGAGTCAACGGAGACTGCCAAATCGGCGGGGAGCAAGCCTTGACCTCAGGCCTGCCTTCAACGGCTACGCAGCAGATTGGGACCACGAACGTAAACGCTGGTGCGGGAGTGCAGGCGTCTTTCCCGAATTGCATTGCAACGGTCTACCTCACCGGAACTCTCACCAAGGCCAGCATTTTCTCAGACAACAACCCTTCGCCTACGGTGCTGGTTAATCCTTTCGTTGCGAACAATGACGGGACTTGGACATTTTTTGTTGCACAAGGCGCTTGCTACGACATCACCATGTCGAGCGGCAGTATTCCGATGCCGTACTCGCGCACCTTGACGGATGTTTGCGTAGGCACGGGAAGTGGCGGAGGAGGTTCCGGATCAGGAACGCTGAATCACGTATCCAAGTTTACCAGTTCGACCACGCTTGGGGACTCGGAGGGGATTGCAACCGGGCTGGTGCCTGCGTCATGGCCGGTCGGTCTCGATATTGTCCAGGCACCAGTTGAAGTTGATTATCCCAACTCCAGTTCTCCTGGAACTGCACAGTTTCTTCTAGTCAGCCTTAATTCCAGCCTCCAAGCGAGGCTCTCGCAGCCAACCGATTCGAACAATCTGCTTGGCATCGCGGATGCCGGTGCGGGGACGACTGGAACGGTCTCAGTGGCCGTGTTCGGAATCATTCCTTGTACTTTCGATAACCAGAGTGGGATAAACGATTTTGTGGTTCTTGGTTCTGGATCAAAATGTCACGATGCTGGCGCGACGGAACCAGTCGGGGTACAGAACATTGCTCGCGTGCAGTCGGTAAACGGGGGAGCGGGAACGAATGCGATTGTCCGTCTAGGGCTTCCAGACGTGACCGCCCCTACGACCACAGGTGGTAGTGGAACAGTCTCGCCATGCGCTACGGTCGGAGCGATCGCCTACTACGCCGCCACTGGGAATGTGGTCAGTTGCGACGTGCTGTTTACCACGGACGGAGCGGGTAATTTCCACGCCGTTAGCGGGACATTCTCTGGATCGAATGCGGGTTTTGTTTCTTTCGGACAAGGCACTGTTCCTACCCTTTCAGTGGCCAACTCAGCTTACTTCTACGGCGCTACGGCGATTACCACAGCATTTGGCACCGCTCTCCCGGCTGCACCAGGGACCGCAGGGCAGGTTATGACCATCTTGACGACTCCAGACGCCACCCACATCACAACCTCATGGCAGACGGCTTCTGGGCCATCCGCAGCGAGTCTCCGCCGTACCTGCGCCTTGGTGTTTGGCGCAGAGAATGCTAGTTCCGCCTTGGCAAACGGCGACATCGCTCCTCAAAAAGAGCAGTGCCAGATTCCCTACGCCGCTACAGTTACCGAGGTAGACGTCACCGCGGATGCGGGGACGCCAAATGTGGTCGTAGGGGTCCGTCACTGTACGGCCAATCCATGTGCGTCTAACTTCACTGTCACAAACCTGCTCTCGACTGCGCTAACTACGGCATCATCGGGTGGCCCAGCTTGCTCCAAGACCGGAGCGACGGCGGGATTCGACACGTTCACAACCTGCTCGGCTACGCTGCAGAACACAGGGATTCTTCCGGGAGATTATATAGAGACAGTTTCGGCCACGGCTGGGGGGACGGCGAAGCGGTTCTCGGTCATGGTGCATTTCTCGGTCAACTGATGCGAGAGTTGCTACTCATTATCGCGCTATTCTGCCCCGCATCCCTGTGGGCCGTAGTCCCCATTCAGACGTGCACGGCTTCAGGCTCCGTCTCAATTTCCTGCAACATTGCTTCGGTTGGGCAGCATCATCTGATTGTGGCGGTGGTATTTGTCGTAGGGGATAGCACCCCTGTCACCTACACAGACACTCCCGGTAACTCCTTCTCGCAGAATCCATTCCTCGGTTGCGTAAAGGGTGGAAATGTTTGCAACACTGGCGTAGCAATGGCGCAGTCCTATTCCATTGCGTTCGCTCCCTTCAGCGGCGTGACGTTTTATTCGAGCACTGGGACATTTTCCGGCTCGGATACGTTCACGGCTGGTGGCGGCGCAACTGGGATAAGGATTGTCGTGGGGGAGTACGGAGAAGATTTGCTGAACATTGACGTAGGGAAACAAGGCAACTCTCCGGCAACGAGCCAAGTGACCACAACCGGAGCGAATGATCTGATTATCAGCATGAGTGGTGATAGTGGCGTAGCAACTTGCAGTTCAACCACTCCAGCCTCGGGGTTTACGAGTGAATTTACTCAGACTACCGGTTGCCTAAACTATGCGGACAGGATCGACCTGCCTCCAGGTACTTACACGGCGGGGTCAACTAAAGTGGGCGGCGCAGTTCCAGGCTACACAACGACTGCATTTGGAGTGGCACCATTTGTTTCAACCGGAGTTCGTCATGCGAGGAACGTCTATTGATTCGTAAACTAATCTTCGCGTGTCTGTTGCTGGTGGGCACAGTCTGCGCCCAGACGAACTACTACGTAGATATTGCCACCGGAGATGACACCCGCAGCGCAGCAACCGCGCAAAACCCGGCTACTCCTTGGAAGACGATCGGCAACGCAGATGGCAAGATGACCATAAGCGCGGGCGGTGTGATCGTTCACGTAAAGGCCGGAGCGTACACGGCAGGGTTGACCTGTGCTGGGACGGGGTATAACTCCGTAGTTTGCGTGAATCAGGGCGGGACATCCGCCACGGCGCGAATCAGATACCAGTGCGATACCCCAGCCTCGCTTGCCATGCTCGGCACGAATCAAGGATGTCTTTTGCTTGCCACGGGATCGTTCCACGTTGCCATCAGTGGAGCGGGCTACCCTGGCGGTGCCAACTTTGTTGATATTGTCGGATTCCACTTTGCCCCTGATCCAGTAGCCTTCGCGCTGATTGGAACATCATGCGCCCAAGGACTTCCTGCCGGCACCCAGTGTCCCAACGTAAACAGTTGGCACATCTATGGCAACCTGACCGAGCCGGCTGGCAGTGCGAATGCCTGCGACATAAACCATGCAGGCGCGGCGATTGAGATGGCAGGACGGCACGGTAATTGGGCAACTGATCTACAAGTCATCGGAAACTGGATTGGTCCCGATGGCGACCCCAACGGTTCTTGCCAATATGGATACGCGGTCTACGCGAACGGCCAGAATCAAACCATCCAAAACAACATCATGTGGCAGAGCCGGATCGGAGTGCATGTCTTCGACGGTGCCTGCAATACGGTGGTCTCGAACAACGTAATTATCAACATGGTGGAGTTGGGCATCCTGGCCTGGAACCATAATATTTATGGAGACTGCTCGCAAGGGACGCTCAAAGGTCTTAATACTTTTAACAACAACGTGATCGTGAACACAGGTGTAGGCTGGCCACACGTGCAGTTCAATGAAGGCGCGGGAATTCAGGCGAGCCAAGAGTGTACCTCCACTCGGCCGACGCTGATCTCAAACAACCTAATGTTTGGGAACGTAACTGGTAATTTCCTTGGCTACAACGGGACAGCGTTTGACCCATGCGCGGCCACGCCGAACACGAAAGCGGAGGACCCGACCACCACATTTGTGAACTTCGCGAACTCTGCTACGGCGTCGAGCGACTTCCATCTCAAGGCGGGGAGTCAGGCGATTGGAGGCGGAACGTCCACTTGCGTTGCGGGCGCTCCATACCCATCTTGTGTTCCTCCGACTGACATAGCGGGTACAGTAAGGCCCGCATCTGGTCCGCAGGACATCGGCGCCTACGTAAAAAGCTCGGCAGGCGTGCCGATCGTAACTTTTTCTCCATCCCCGCT
>WNFT01005770.1_pt1 | contig 14331 bp, 14 predicted proteins | sample 5400191 | NCBI WGS metagenome assembly WNFT01 (sample SAMN13153359, study PRJNA577476) | soil metagenome | isolation source: 80 cm saprolite under Madrone tree | place: USA:California | collected 2016-06-14
ATCAGGACGCGGCGGCGCCAGACCCGGGTGGGGCGCGGCCGGGACTCTGCCCCGAACTATTCGCAATGGTGTCGAACGACGATAGTCGGAAGCGCTCCGCGTGGGCACTTCTGGGCCGGATAGAATCGTGGCGCTTGGAATATGGAAGACCGGCCGGCGAGGCGCGGCACCCAGCGTTTGACTCTGGTACGCCTTGGCCACCGGGGGAGCCGACGTGACGCCCCTGGAGTGTGGAGCCCCGGCTGTACTTGCTTTGAGACCACGACTCGCGGGTTCGAGCGAGGTTCCCCAACCGGATTACAGCCACGCTGCCGTGGAACAGAACATCGCGGAGCTAAGTTCGTATCAGCACAGAAATTTTCGCGTTTGGTCTGGACCCCGGCTATGGGGACACTAGAGCCTGAGCGGGCGTCACGCCGCGAAGGCGTGACGCCCGCGTGGTATGGCTGAGCAGGTTTACCGAGCGTTGTAGACGGTGATGTCGTTCGCCGTGCCGCGACGAAGTAGAGCGGTCTCTGTCACCGGTCCACGATCTGCGGTACCAGGCATGAGGGCGTCGCCGGTGAAGCCGCGACTCCCGAAGATCGTGCCGCACTCGTTCTTCGTCTTGTACGCTCCATAGCCCGTACCGGCGGCAGCGCCCACGAGGCCGCCGATCAGGGCACCCTTGCCCGCGCCTGAGCCGCCATTGGCGATGGCGCCGCCGGCCGCGCCGAGGCCGGCTCCGAGCAGCCCACCGATAGCGCCCGGCTTGGCGATTCGCCAGGCTCGATCACCACCGGTCGCACATGCCGAGGCGGTCGCGGCCACTGGACTCGCCACGTTCGTGTCAGCGGTCGCACGGCTTACTGTCGGCGCTACTCGAGACGCCACCACGGCGGGGACGCGACGCACGGGAGGCGTGGCGTAGGTCGCAGTCATGGTATCGGTGGGCCCCGCCGGACGGAGCATGTACGCGGTGGTGACGCCCGTGAGGAGTGAAGTTCCGGTCACGAGCGCGATCATGGTCGTGACGATTTTACCGAATGGGCTCATGGTCAATTCCTCCTCTCACCAGGCTATGACGGGCTGGGCCGGCGGCGTATTCGATGCTTCAAGGGCGCGGGTCGGGCACGCTGTGACGAGGCCGGCCGTGGCTGACAGTTGTCGGCGGGTCTATTTCGAGTCCTTTGTCGTCGGCGTGGCAACGATCGGAGCCGGTGACTGGGGTCTGGCAGTGGCAAGCGACTCATCCAACATTTTTACGAGCGCATCGCGGTCGTAGGTGTACTGCTGCCCTTCGTTGAGCTGCACGAGCACTTCGATGGCTTTGCGGATCGTGACCTCGGCTTCGCGCTGGTTCGGGGTGATCATGTAGCGGCGCTTGGGATTCGGTTCGGACAGGGCTTGTAGCACGACGGCCGCCACCTCGTCGGGTTCCTTGTACCGCGAGCGATCCCCGAATCCCGTTGCGCCCATTCGTGTGGCCGCCGACCTGGAGATCTCTGAATTGTAGTTCCCGGGTTCGACGACGCTCACCTGCACGCCACGTGGCGCCATCTCAGCGGCCAACACGTCGGCGAAGGCTTCGACGGCGTGCTTGCTCATGCTGTACGCGCCGGAATGGGAACCCGTGAGGATCCCGGAAATCGATCCGATGGTCGTGATGCGCCCCTTCGACGCGACGATGAGGGGGCTGAATGCCTTGGTGACCCGGTACGGGCCGTAGAGATTCACGTTCATCAAGAAGTGGAAGTCTTCTTCCTTCATTTCAATCAGCGGACCGCCGAGACCAACGCCCGCGTTGTTGACGAGCGCATAGAGACCGCGTCCCGCGCGCGTCACGGTGTCGACGGCCGCGGCGATATCGCCGGCGCTCGTCACGTCAAGCCGCAGCGAGCGGACATTCGGGATGGCATCGAGATCCTTCAAGTCCTGCTCTTTGCGCGCGCCCGCGTAGACGAAGTAGCCCTCTTTCGCCAGACGCTCGGTGAGCTTGCGGCCGATCCCGGTGCTGGCGCCCGTGACCAGCACGGCCTTCTGGGCAGTTGGTGTAGGAGCGGATGCGGTGTCTGCGGCCATCGCGGTGTCGACCGACGCGATGACCATGAGGACGACAGCGACGACGTGATTCATCATGAGACCTCCCTGATCGTGTCCCCCGAAGCGTGCGAACCAGTGCGGCGGAGGCATGATCCCACGCCTGGGCGGCGTAGGATAGGCCTACCTAGGCCGGAAACTTTCGCATGTCTGTCGATTGTGCGCCTTGCCGTTCGACTACTATGCAAGAGGCAGCACGCAAGGGAGGCCATATGCGCTACCTGATGCTCGTGTGTGTCGATCCTTCGGCCGAGCCCTTCGATCCGGCCCAGGACAATGTGGAAGAATGGGTCTCGACCAACGACAAGAACGGAACTCGGATCATCGGCAACCGTCTGGCCGATATCGGCAAGGCGAAGACCGTCCGTGTGCGCAAGGGCAAGCTGCTGGTCACCGACGGCCCCTTCGCCGAAACGAAAGAATGGATTGCTGGGTTCGATCTGCTCGAATGCAGAGACATCGATGAGGCGATTCAGGTCGCGTCGAAGCACCCCATGGCCCGCTTCGGGAGACTCGAAGTCAGACCCCTGTGGACCGGGGACTGACACGTGCTCGAGACGCTGGCGGTAAGTGAGGCGCCGCCGTGAATGTAGAACGCATTGACGTTGAAGGCGACCCACCCGTTCGCGGCATTCTGCACCTGGCCGCGGCGCCTGGAGCCGACGGCCTTGTCCTCACCCACGGCGCCGGCGGCAGTGCCGACACGCCGCTGCTGGTGGCCGTAGCCGAGGCGTTCGTCGCGCGCGGCGTCACCGTCCTGCGTTGTGACCTGCCGTTTCGCCAGGCCCGCCCCATCGCTGCCGAGCCCGCCCTGGCGACGGCTCTCCTGCTCCAGTCCTACCCGCTGCATCCACCCGGCCGGCCCCGGATCCTGCGCACCGCCCACTTTCCGGACCTCTCTGTGCCCACGCTCTTCGTCCATGGGACGACCGACCCGTTCGGCTCGCTCGCCGAGCTCAACAAAGCACGGGCGCTGATGCCGGGACGGACAGCGCTGCTGAAAGTGAACGGCGCGCACGATCTCGGCTGGAGCCAAAAACGAGGTGACGTCGCCCTTCCCGGACGTATCGCAGAGGCGTCCTGCAGCTCACGGGCTGACCCAGCTCGTTCGATTTGAAACGGTGATCTGGGCCTTGACCTTGTCGCGAGCGTGCAAGAGAATACGAAACCTAGGGCCATGCAACGCGCCTCTACGGCCGTGCTTCTCCTCGCCGCGCTCTCCCTTTGGGGATGCGCCTCTTCCGCGCCTGCGCCGCGCCCGGCCGCGCGCCCCTTCGACGATGTTCGGCGGGTCGTCGTCGTCGTCTCCGGCCAGAGCACCTTCGCCGTCGTTGAGCATCCCGTTGAGCCCGGGCGCACATTCGACGAAGTACTGAGCTGGATTCCCTGGCTTCCGTACCGGGTGGCGTTGGCGCCGGCCGCCCAGCTCATTCACCGGGGGATCAACTGGGCCCTCGGGATCGATCGCGCGGCCACGGCGGCCTCGAGCCTCCAGGGTGTCTCTCCGCGCTCGGTCGTCGCCGACGCCATGGCGCGGACGCTCGAGGCAAGTGGGCGGTTTGACGAGGTTCGGACGCTCGAGCGGGAGCCGATCGGCGAGGACCGGCGACGTGCTGACGCCATCGTGCGCGTGTCGGTGCCGGCGTGGGGGCTTGTGCGCGTGCGGGAAGGTGAGTCCGGTCTCCTGTCGGGCTTCGCAGACGTGCGGGGCCAGATGACGATGCGGGGAACGGGCGTCGTCCTGTGGGAGGACAGCCAGGACGTCACCAACCCCGAGCAGATTCCGGTCGACACGTTCTTGCGCGATCGAGACTTTGCGCGGCAAGAGATGACCGACGTCCTCGAGCGCGCGGGCCAGCGCCTGGCCAACGAGCTGCTCTACGCGCGGAGCGCCGGACGGTGATCCGGCGACCACTCCTTCCTCCCGCGATCTTCCTGGCCGTTCTGGCTGTGAGCGGCTGCGGTGCGAGCCGCTCCGGGCTCGATGTCCGCTATCCCGAGGCTGGCGTCAACCGATCGATGCTTGCCTCCGCGCCGCCCCGGCGCGTCGAGATCACCCCGGTCGCCGATCGCCGCCTGGACACCACGCGGATCGGAACCTGGCCCAAGGACGGGGGTGACATCGTGACGAAACGCCCCGTGGCCGAGATCGTGGGCGAGGCGCTCGCCCTCGAGATTCGGAAGAACGGCCACGTGGTGGTGTCCGACAAGAAAGACGTCGTCCTCGCGGGGGCGGTCGAGGAGTTCCGGCTCGACGTCGTCGCCGGCTACTCGAGCACGCAGTACGTGGGACGAGTGGTCATCGCGGTGACGCTCACCGATGGACACAGCGGCGACCAGCTCCTGACCCGGCGATACGTGGGTATCAGCCGGCGGCAAGTCGACAAAGACTCGGAAATCGGCTGGCGCGACATGATGGACGTCGCGCTCGCGCGCAGCATGCACGATCTCGGGACGGATCCGGAGCTGGCCGCGGTCCTGACTCGTCTCTACACCGCATTCAATCCCTAAGCTCTCCTGGGCGGACGTATCTAAGCAGGGATACGACGAGCTGGTCGAAGCACGGGTCCGAGTCCAGGAGCCATACGGCCGCCCGGCCGGCTGGTTGAATTGAATGGGGGACCAGGTGATGGAACGACGCACCTGCCTGGTTCCTGTTCACGGGCCCATGCCTCCGGAACTTGGATCACGCCCTAGCCATTCGGCCGATACCCTCGAGCCTCCGCCCGCGGCATGCTGGACGCGGATGCCACACTAAGGAGGAGCCGAATGACTGCACTGCCATCACTCTCCAACGAATTGGCGGCCGCCGTGGAGCAAGTGGCCGGGAGCGTCGTCGCCGTGAATGCGCGCCCGCGCCTGCCGTCGACGGGTGTTCACTGGCGTCCCGGGATCATCGTGACGGCCGACCACACGGTGCGATCCATTGAGGACCTGACCGTGGTTGACCGCGAGGGGCGCACGATGGCGGCGACCCTCGTCGGACGCGATCCAGGCACTGATCTGGCCGTCCTCAAAATCCAGGACACCGTCCTCCCCACAGCCGGTCTCGGCGACTCAGGTTCGCTCAGGGTCGGCCACATCGTCCTGGCTGTGGGCTACGGCCCACGGGCGAGCTGGGGCATTGTCAGTGCGGTGGGCGGGCGCTGGCGGACGTGGCGAGGGGGCGAGATCGATCAGCTCCTTCGGCTGGACTTGACCCTGTACCCAGGATTCTCCGGGGGACCGATTGTGGATGCTCAGGGTCGGATAGTCGGCATCAATACATCCGGTCTCTCGCAGCGGTTGGAGCTGGCCATTCCTGCTTCGACGGTGAGCAGGGTCGCCGACGAGCTCATCGAGAAGGGCCATGTCAGTCGCGCCTTCCTCGGCGTCGGGCTACAACCCGCCCGCCTGCCCGAAGCGGCGCGGCGCGCGCTTGCCGGCGCCCCCGAGATCGGACTGATCGTAGTCAGAGTCCAACCCGACGGCCCGGCCGCCCAGGCGGGTATCCTGCTCGGCGACGTACTAGTGAGCCTCGAGGGCATCCATGTCGCTTCCCCTGAAGCGGTGCTGGAGGCCGTCGCCGCCCGGCGGGTCGGCTCGAGGGTCAGCGCGACCATTCTTCGCGCAGGGACGCCCACAGATGTGAGCGTCACCCTCGGCGAACGTCCGCTGCGAAGGCGCTGAGATGCGCGGCGCAGGCGCCCGGCACACGATCCTCCCGGAGAGCGATTGCGACTTCACCGCCGTGACGGCCCAGCTCAGGGGCGTTACCGTGCAGGTCTACGGTGCCAGGACCGGCGTGGGGTCAGGAGTAATCTGGACCTCCAGGGGGTTGATCGTGACGAACGCCCATGTCGTTAGGGGGCGCCTTGCTCGCGTCGTGTTCCCGACCGGCCACGCCGTCGAGGCGCGCCTGCTCGCGTGGGATGGGGACTCTGACCTTGCGGCACTCGAGACCAACACAGGCGGTCTGATGGCCGCCGATATCGGCGACTCTGACGCATTGCGCGTCGGCGAGCTTGTGGTTGCCGTCGGCAGCCCGTTCGGACTGGCGGGGGCGGTCACGGCCGGGGTCATCCACGCAATCCCATCGCGGCGCCCGAGCGGTCCGAGATTCATCGAGGCCGACGTCAGGCTCGCGCCAGGCAACTCGGGCGGCCCTTTGGCCGACTCCCGCGGCCGAGTAATTGGCATCAATGCGCGAATCGCGGGCGGCCTCGCCCTGGCCGTGCCGAGCAATGTCGTGACTCGTTTCGTCGCTTCCTTCCGACGCGGGGCGATCGCGGTGCCGTGACGACGGTGCTCGTGGCTGGCCCAGCCGGCGCAGGCGGGGCAAGGCTTGCGACCCGCTTGGGCACTCCAAAGACGCTGCGCGTGGTCGTGGGTGCAGTCGAGCTTTCCTTGGATGAGCAGATCGACACGGTGCAGCCCGACGTCTTGCTCGTTGATCTTGGCGCTGCACGGGTCGGTGCCTGGCTCCGTGACCTGGGAACCCTGCGACTACCGCCCGGCGTCGTCATGCTGACAGATGACCCCCGTCCCGCCCTTGGAGTTGAGCTGCTGAGGCGAGGGGGGCGTGCCGTCTTGCCTCGTCACGCGAGCAGCGAGGAAATCGTCGCAGCCATCGAGGCGGTCGCCGCGGGCCTTGTGGTGCTTCACCCCGAGGTGATGACGTCGCTCCGGTCCGCATCCCTCGCTCGCCCGGGAGCCGTCGCCGCGGTCGCCGATCAGCGCCTCACCGCGCGTGAAATCGAGATCCTGGGCTTGATCGCCGAGGGACTCGGCAACAAGGCCATCGCGGCGCGGCTCCGCATCTCGGACCACACCGTCAAGTTTCACATCGCCTCCATCTTCGCCAAGCTCAGCGCAGGCAGCCGTACCGAGGCGGTCACGATCGGGGTGCGACAAGGCCTGATCATGATCTGAGCCGTCCCGCCTTGGGGGAGCGCGATCCGGCTCATGCCTGGATCCTCTTCAGGAAGGCAGCGATGGCCCCTCCGATCTCGGCGGGGGAGTCTTCCTGGATGAAATGGCTTCCCTTCACGGTGACCTCCTGCTGGTTTGGCCAGCGCCGACAGAACTCGCGTTGCGCTCCAGTGAGGATGGTCCCCGGGTCGGCGTTGACGAACAGCTTTGGGATAGGGCTCTCCGCGAGCCAGTGCGCATAGCTGTCGACGATGGCCACCACGTCGGCCGGCTCGCCGCCGACGGGGATCTCACGCGGCCAGGTCAGCGTCGGTCGCCTGGACTCGCCCGGCTCCCGGTATGGGCGGCGATAGACCGCCATCTCCTCCTCGGTGAGGCCGCGCAGCACGCTGGCGGGGAGGATACGCTCGACGAAGACGTTCTTCTGCAACACCATCTCCTCGCCGGCGGGGGAGCGCATGGCCTGAAAGATCTTGCGCGCCGTGTCGGGCCACTCCTCCCAGGTCACGGGCCGGACGAGCGCTTCCATGTAGACGAGCGCGCGCACGCGCTCGGGGTGGCGGTGGGCCCAGTGAAAGCCGAGGGCCGACCCCCAGTCGTGCATGACGAGGGTGACGCGGCCCCCGAGCTCGACCGTCTCGAGCCAGCCATCGAGGTAGCGAGCATGATCGACGAATCGATACGAGCCTGCGGGGGCCCTGCCCGAATCGCCCATGCCGACGAGGTCGGGGGCCAGACATCGTCCGCGCGACTCGACGTGGGGAATGATGTTGCGCCAGAGATAGGACGAGGTGGGGTTGCCGTGCAGGAAGACCACCGGGTCGCCCCGGCCGGCGTCGACGTAGGCCATCTCGGTATCCAGGACCCGGGTCCGGCGGCGGAGGTACGGATCCGCGGCGGAAATAGAAGACCGGCTCATGACGTCCTCCCCTTCGTCTCGGCTGAAAGGTATGGCACGCTCCGAGCCTACCCCAAACCGCGGGACCGAGGAGGTCTTCGGGCGCCGGTCCAGGGGACTGAAAGTCGCGCTTCAGCCCCTCCGTCGGGCTTGTCAAGTGTGATTTCCGTAAATTGCCGCTTCGGGTCATACTGCGCCCCTGGGGAGGTGGCCCTATGACGTCTTTCGGACGGCGGAAGTGGCTGTCGCTGGCCGCGGGCAGCGCGGCGGCGGTCGCGACGGGCGCCCGCGTGCGATCGGGGAGGGCGCAAGGAGGGACCGTGGCCGCGGACCCTCGCATCAAGCACATCGTCATCCTGATGCTCGAGAATCGATCGTTCGATCACATGCTCGGCCTGCTGATGCGAGACATTCCCGACCTCCGGGGAGTACGCCTCGGCGACTACTCGAATCTGGACAAGAACGGTGGGCGCTTCGACGTGACCGACGGCGCGGAATACCAGGGGCAGTTCCCCATTGATCCGCCGCACGAGTTCGAGGACGTGAAGTTTCAGGTATACGGTGCGGGCGATCCTCCACCGGACGAGCCGACGATGGGAGGCTTTGCCCTGAGCTACGAGCGCGGGGGAGGCAACCCCGCCAACGTCATGCGGTGCTTCCGGCCGGAGCAGCTCCCAGCCTTGACGGCTCTCGCCAAGCACTATCGCGTGTGCGACAACTGGTTCGCATCCGTTCCCGCGTCGACCCCGCCCAACCGTCAATTCGCGCATTTCGGGACGTCGTTCGGCCAGGTCGACTCCACGCTCATCTGGCTTGGCCACGGGAAGGGAATCTACGGCCGGCTCGAGGCCGCAGGCAAAAAGGGCAGGATCTATTACTACAGTCCGCAGAGCGGGACCTTCGGAATGACGTTTCTCGGCTCCAAGTATTTTGGTCTCTACGGGGACTTTCTCACCGATTGTCGAAAGGGCAACCTGCCGGACTATGCGTTCGTCGAGCCTCCATACCACGATCAGCAGGATGGAACGCTCGCCGCCGATCAGCACCCTGACAACTTCGTGCTGGCCGGGGACCGATTCATCTGGAGCGTCTACCAGGCCATTCGATCGAACGACGAGATCTGGCGCTCCACGCTCTTCCTCATCGTGTGGGACGAGCATGGAGGCCTGTTCGACCACGTGCGGCCGCCACGGCTGCCCTATGGAGACTCGTTCCGGTCCATCAAGCCGAAGTTCGACTTCGATCGGCTGGGAGTTCGCGTGGGAGCCGTCGTCGTCTCACCGTACGTGAAGCCGGGCGTCGACCACACGCTCTTCGAGCACGCCTCGATTCCTGCCACGGTTACCCGGCAGTTCATCGGGGATCCCGGACACCACGCGCCGTACCTTCGCGAGAAGAAGGCCAACACCATGCTGCCGCTTCTCTCTGATATTGCGCCGCGGATGGAGTGGCCAAGCTTCAGGAGCGTACCGACGACCAAGAGAGTCCCGGCATTGGACGTCCCTGCCTCCTCCTTTCAATTGGAGCACGCGCAAGAGGTCTATCTCGCCCTCGCGCACAGGCAGCCACGCGTTGCCCGCTTGCTCGATCCCACGACCGTCAGAACGAAAAAGGAAGTCTCTGCGTTCATCGCCAACGCCATGACGGCTCTCCATCCTCGAGTTGGCGCTGATACCTAGGACCCGTCTCGCATGATGAGGCGCCGGCGGACGATCATCGGCGCGCTGCTAGCGTGCGCGTTGCTGTGTGCGCCGTCCTCGGTCCGTGCGCAGGCCCTCGAGGCGGCTCCCGAGTCCGCCAGCGTGTCCTCTCCGTGTCCGCCCCCGCGCGTCGAGCCCAGCTCGAACCTGCTCCTGCGCACTCTCTTGGTCGAATATTCCCTTCTCTCCAAGGACGTGTGCAAGGTCTTGAACTGGAGCAACCAGCTCGCCAACTTCGAAAACCTCCTGGTGCATCTCTTCACCGGGCCGGGCTTGCACCCGACCGCCGGAATCGTGGTGCCGGAAAGCGGGGCGGCGGCCGGGCTGGCGCTGAACCTCGAGTGGAACGAGAAGACACCGCTGTACGAACGCTTCACCGCAAACGTCGAGGGGCGCGGCTCGGAAGAGGGCTTCTGGGCCGTCGGCACAAAGATGCAGGCTTTGCTCCCGAGCTTCCTCGAGGAAGGGAAGTCGCCTCGATTCACCTTCAGCGCCAAGCACTTCGATCTGCCGCGCCTACCGTACTATGGGTTGGGCAACGGCTCCTCATTGGCGAGCCGCGCCTTGTATGGACTGACGGAGACGGAGGTCGTTACAAATCTGGATGTCCCACTCCCGCTCGGCTTTACCGTCGCGGGCGAGCTTGACGGATTGTGGTTCTCTCCCGACGCCTCCAGGTTGTTCGACACCCAGTACAACGAGACCAGCGCGCCGGGGTTCCGCGCGCAGCCCACCTACGCCCGGCCGCGCGTCTCCGTAGCGTGGAAATATCCGCGGGATGAGACCCTGTACGGCTTCTCCACGTCGGCGACCGTGGCCTATGGGTTCTACGGGGCTTTGGGCGGAGGGCCATATTCGTTCGGGCGACTCGACACGAGATGGACCGTAGGCGTCGGCCTGGATCGAGAGCAAATTTTCGGATCGGTCTACCTGACCGGCCGCCTCGTCCTCAGCGACGCGCTCGCGAGAAATAGGGTCCCTTTCTATCTTCAGCCGACATTGGGTGGCGCGGACATCCGCGATGAGAACCTGTTGCGGAGCTATCGAAACTATCGCTTCCGGGAACCCAATCTCGTGGCGTACGAGATCAGCTACGAGCGCAGGATCCTGGATCCCTTGGGCATCCGCGTGTTCTACCAGTTCGGCAAGGTAGCCCGGGAACCGGACGATCTCGGCTTCGACGGACTGAAGTCCAGCGCGGGATTCAGCGCCACGTTTCGACTTGGCGGGGCGACGGTCTTTGAAATCAGTTTCGCGTGGGGCGGCGGCGAAGGGTGGGGATAGGCAACATCAGTGCCCTCCGACGGCGGGCGCCCCACTCGTGGCCCCCGTCCCCGTGACATAACCTCCCAGACTCGTACAAGCGCGCCAGTTCAAACCCGGGGCGTGAAAATACCGGCTCTCGGTAAATCTTGCTGCCCCCCGCTGGGCGCTGGGTCAACTGGACCGTTGATACTTATAGGCAATGGAAGCGCGCATGGCTGGCATGACAGTTGCGTTTAGACGGTAGAAGCCAAGCGCTGTAGATGAAGGAGGCATGCCATGGCATCCGCGACAGCAGCCGACATACTCGTCGAAACGATTCAAGACTGGGGAGTCGAGGTCGTCTTCGGTCTTCCCGGCGATGGGATCAACGGAATCATGGAGGCCCTCCGCAAGCGAGAGGATCGCGTGCGCTTTGTCCAAGCGCGCCACGAGGAGGCGGCGGCTTTCATGGCCTGCGGGTACGCAAAATTCACGGGCAAGCTTGGCGTATGCCTCGCCACCTCAGGGCCCGGCGGCATTCACCTCCTCAACGGTCTCTACGACGCGAAGCTGGATGGGCAGCCGGTGCTGGCCATCACGGGCATGGCGTACCACGACCTCATCGGCACCCATACGCAACAGGACGTCGCCCTCGACCGGCTCTTCGTGGACGTCGCCAAGTACACCGAGCGCATCATGAGCCCGTCGCACGTCGAAAACGTCGTCGACCTTGCCTGTCGGACCGCCCTGGCGTACAAAGGCGTGGCGCACATCGCCTTCCCCGTCGACATCCAGGAGATGGAAGGGGGGAAGCGCTCCAAGAGGAATATCGGACACCACACCTCCGACGTCTATGCGCGGAGCGCGCGGCTGCCTGATGAGGCCGAGCTACGCCAGGCGGCGGAGATTCTGAACGCCGGAAAGAAGGTCGCCATTCTTGCCGGCCGCGGCGCCCTCACGGCCGGCAATGAGCTAGAACAATCGGCTGAGAGGCTCGGGGCGCCAATCGTCAAGGCATTGCTCGGCAAGGCCGCCGTGCCTGACGACAGCCCGTATACGACGGGCTCGATCGGGCTCCTGGGTACGCGACCTTCCCAGGAGGCGCTCGAGGAGTGCGACACGCTCCTCATGGTTGGCACGTCGTTTCCGTATATCGAATTCATGCCCAAGCCGGGCCAGGCGCGCGCGGTGCAGATCGAGCTCGATCCGGCGCGCATCGGCCTCCGGTACCCCGTCGAGGTGGGCCTCATCGGCGACAGCGGGCGCACTCTCGAGGCGCTGCTGCCCCTGCTCGAAGCCAGGTCCGACCGGAGCTTTCTCGACAAGGCCCAGAAGGGCATGGCGGCGTGGCGCAAGCTCATGGAAGACCGCGGCACGCGGATGGACACGCCCATGAAGCCACAGGTCCTCGCGCGAGAGCTCGGGTTCCAGCTCGACCCGGACGCGGTTTTGGCGTGCGACAGCGGGACCGTCGCCACCTGGTGGGCGCGCCATATTCCTGTCAGACGCGGGCAAATGCACTCGGTATCGGGGAACCTCGCCAGCATGGCGAACGCGCTTCCCTATGCGATCGCGGCACAGATCGCGTATCCGAGGCGGCAGGTCGTGGCGTTCGTCGGAGACGGCGGCTTCTCCATGCTTATGGCGGAGTTCGCCACCTGCGTCAAGTACGGACTGCCCGTCAAGATCGTCATCGTCAAGAACAACACCCTGGGGCAGATCAAGTGGGAGCAGATGGCCTTTCTGGGGAATCCGGAGTACGGGTGCGAGCTTCAGCCGATCGACTTCGCCATGTTCGCCCGAGCCTGCGGCGGCACGGGCTTCCGAATCGAGAACCCGGCGGAGTGCGGCCGGACCATTGAGGAAGCGCTCTCGACTCCGGGTCCGGTGATCGTGGAGGGGGTCGTGGATCCGCTCGAGCCTCCCCTGCCTCCGAAGGTCACCATGGAGCAGGCGGCCCAGTTCGCGAAGTCGCTGGTGCGCGGCGAGCCTGACGGAGACAAGATCGCGCTGACGGTCCTGGGGGGTCGAATTCGCGAGCTGATCTAGCGCAGTCTTTGGAGCATCGAAAAGGCACGTTACCCACAGGGCGGGACCAGTAAACGCCAAGGAGAGGACATGGCGCCGACACGGAAGGTTGTGATCATCGGCTCGGGCCCCGCCGCGCCTCTTTTCGCGGGCACATAGGTCATCCTCCGGTCATGAAGTTCGGCCTTATCGTGCTCGGCCTGCTCGCGGTGGGATATCTCCACTGGCCGTGGACAGGCCGCCTCGCGGCACAGGTGCGCGAGGACTCACCGCTGGCCGGACGACATCGAATGGTCGAAGACCAGATCAAAGCGCGTGGCATCAAAGACAATGGTGTGCTGGCCGCGATGTTGAAGGTGCCGCGCGAGCGGTTCGTGCCAAGCGAAGCGGCGTCGCAGGCCTACGCCGATCGGCCGCTGCCGATCGGCCACGGCCAAACGATCTCACAGCCGTTCATCGTGGCCTACATGACCGAAGGGCTGCAGCTCACGAACACCAAAAAGGTGCTGGAGATCGGCACTGGGTCGGGCTATCAGGCTGCGATCCTGGGCGAGTTGGCGCGCGAGGTCTACACGATCGAAATCGTCCCGCAGCTTGCCGACCACGCCCGCAAGACGCTTGCGGCGCTCGGCTACCGGAACGTGCACGTGCGGACGGGCGACGGATACCTCGGATGGCCCGAGCAGGCGCCGTTCGATGCGATCATGGTGACCGCGGCGCCCGACCACGTACCGCAGCCGCTGGTGGATCAGCTCGCGGTCAGCGGGCGCATGATCATTCCCGTAGGCGGCGCCTATCAGGACATCCTGCTCGTCTCGCGGACTCCAACGGGCATCGTTCAGCAGCGCACCATTCCCGTCCGCTTCGTGCCGTTGGTGAGGCCGCCCCGCTAAAGAAGTCGGTCAAGGAGTCAAGCCTGGCCCCCGGGGGCCGCGCGGCGGCGTCCCCGGCCGCCCCGCCGCGAGCGCCGACGGCGCCGTCCAGTAGATGGCTCGGGCACGGGCGTGTCCGCCGCTACCGCTCCAACGACTTCGGCGCGCGCCGGCTCACCCACCAGCGTGATCATACCCGTTGGGCTCACGGAGAGCTCCTTGATGCGCCGGAGCCGCGTGACGAGCCGTGGCGAGCCGGGCGGGCGCGCGAAGCCGCGCGCCTTGAGTGTCCTCTCGATGGTGTCGATTAGGACGGCGCCGTTGGACGAGCGCTGGGCCAGCTCGCGGACGATGTCGATGATCTCGTCATGGGGCGCGGTGTGCGCCCCAACTGGCGGCAGAGGGTCGTGGTCGCGCGGGTCGGCGCGTCGAGGCTCGGCGACCGCCCCGGCCGATGCGCGACCGGTGCGCGGGCTCCGGCGGCCGTGCCGCCCCCGGCTCCTCCTTGGCTCCAGGGCTTGGCGTGGCGCCTCGTCGGGCACGCCGGTGAGCGAGCGGGACGAGAGCCGGCGGAAGGCGATGCCGAGCCCCGCGGCCA
>WNFT01003500.1_pt1 | contig 14328 bp, 16 predicted proteins | sample 5400191 | NCBI WGS metagenome assembly WNFT01 (sample SAMN13153359, study PRJNA577476) | soil metagenome | isolation source: 80 cm saprolite under Madrone tree | place: USA:California | collected 2016-06-14
GCAGCCGAGAAAATCGAGGGTGCGCACGAGGAGTTGAGGATAAATGTCTAGCGCCAGCACGTACCGCCCATCGCGTGTCTCGCGAAAAAACGCATCCCCCATCTTTAGGAATGGGCTAACAGCATAGCCACCTGGGGAGGGCGGCCGGCCATTGATGGTTTCCCATTTGCCTTCAAAGAATCCGGCGAAACGCCGCAATGCCTTGCGCACGTCCACTGAGATATCCTGGCCTTGGCCGGTAGCTTGCCTCCAAAGTGCAGCCAGCGCGACGCTTCTTGCGGCCAGACCGACTGCGGCCAGCGTCCCGAACCGGATCGGGCTTGGGAGAATCGGATCGGATCCGTAGAATGTGAGCTTGCCTCCCGCGTCCGCCGTTGTCAGTCCGATGTCCTTTAACACTTCACTTGTCTCGGCATGCAGATCGAAATCCGGCGACGTGGCCGGATGACTCAGCTTCTGTTCCAGCGCTTCAGTCAATCGATCGGTTGCTGTGCTCGTCTCAATCGATGGCTCAGTTATTGTTGCGGTGCTCATTTGTGTTCTATCTCTTCCTCAAGTTTCCAGGACCGCACATTTCAGAAAAACCTGAGATTCTTTTAGATGCGCCCTGTCCAGAACGCCGGACATCCAAACAAGCATGTGTTCGTCTGGATATAGATATTGACAATTTAGCCATACTTTACGACCCTATCCCGGGTGAGATTTGACTGGGACAGGGACAAAGAAGCGGTCAATGTTGCCAAGCACGGCGTTGATTTCAGCGAAGCGCGGAGCGCACTGCTCGTGCTGGCGGCGGATAAGGGCCACAGCCAAAAGGAGCCGCGCCTTTTCTGCATTGGCCGGAGCGGGCGCGGCGGCATTGATTCGCGATGTGCCAATCGCTCTTCCGCTTCCCTCGCGGACTTGACCGTCTACCCATCGGCTTCCCAGCACGACGTGTTCACACCTTGCTGCGTTTCACTTATCGAGGGGAGACCATTCGCATTATCGCGCAGGCTATTGGCGTTAAGGCCAGTCCGGCTCGGACAAAATCTATGAAGAAAAAAACGGTTAGATATACAAATGACAAAGGTGAGATCATTGGGGAATTGCGCGCTATCCCAAAAGGCGAGCTTCCTTCGCTCGATCAGCTCGTGGGCAAACAGCACCAAAAACAGAAGGTAACATTGGCTCTCGACGGCGAAGCCATCTCGTTTTTCAAGCGCGAAGCGAGTAAAAGACACACGAGTTACCAGCGAATGATTCGTAACCTCGTCCTCGCCTATGCCCGGCAGCACGCCGGATAAGAATCTCCGCCACGTGACCAAGGTTGGTAGCGCTTCTCCGACCTCTGAATCCAGTTCCGCCACCCGGAAAATCGGGTTTCAGCGTTTCGCGTTTCAGAAGTCCCTGACCTCTGAACTGACAAAAGAATTGCGCTTCCGCTAGACCTTAAGTGTCTGGTACAGATTGAATCTTAATGCCACTCACCTTCGAATGGGACTCGCGCAAAGCGCGATCCAATCTCGCGAAACATGGTGTCGCTTTCGAAACGGCTACCACCATCTTCGGCGACCCGCGGTCGCTGACCATTCCGGACCCAGAACATTCGCGAACCGAACCACGTTTCATCACGATGGGTAAGGCGCTCGGCAACAAATTGCTCGTTGTCGTCCACACCGAACGCGGCGATAATATCCGCATCATTAGTGCCCGACGGGCAAACTCGCGGGAACGGAAATTTTATGAAAAAAAAATCCCGTAGATCGGAAGAGCGATCGATGAAAAGCAATTACGATTTCTCGCAAGCGATACGCGGAAAGTACGCGCGTCGTTATACGCAAGGGGCGAACGTCGTGATCCTGGAGCCCGATGTCGCCAAAGTATTCCCTACATCGAAGGCAGTGAATACTTCGCTGCGAAAGATCATTCGGCAACAAGCCTTGGAACCGGCCCGATAAAATTTCTAACGTCTCTCTTCCGTCCTGCTGCCATCGGACGCCCCCGATAATTTCGGGGCTGACGTCTGCCCTCCTTGGCACGCCGTCCTGTCGCGCCGTAGCTTCAGCGGAGGAGGAAGCCTCGGTGTAGGCGGCTGCCGCCTGATCCGCCACAACGGAAAATCGGGTTCTAATCCCCGCCACTCTTGGTGCCTCGCGTTTTTCTTTCAGCACGCCGCGATCAGGTCGCAGCCATTTCGTCAGATCTTACCTCGGAATTCATGTACGCCACGCCTTTTACTGCGCGGGCGATCTTGTCGACCTCATGCGCCTCGAGTCTCTTCGGTGCTTTCTCGATGTAATCGAAAAGTCTCTCGATCCTCACGCAGTGGACATTTCGAGTCTTCCCTTCCGCTTCTAGAGCAGCTTTCGGAAACACCATGACCCCACGAACGAACAAATCATCACGCCGAGTCAGAATCAGAATCTGCTCACGTAGCATCATCACCTTCTGTTCCAACCTCTGGACATGCGCTTGCGACGACGACTTACCGTTCCTTGTCAGCTCGCCGGCACCGTCAGCCCCTATCAACCCCGTCCAATTCTTGGTCTCGATCGCAAAGACACCTTTCGGACCGACAGCGATGTGATCAAAATTTCCGAATTCCTCGGTGTTGAAATCATCCGACAATCGCTCAAGCTCCGCGCCCACTTCGTATTCCCCGAGAGCGCCCTTCCGCCACGCCATGCGATCGGATTCATGCTTTTCCGCTCGCCGATCTGCAACTCTGTAGATCCACCAGACAAAAACCGCCGTAATAAGGGGAACGAAGAGCCAGGCTGGCTTGCCACGTAATGTCACCAAGCTCGTCAGCATCACCCCTTCAGCGAATGAAATCACTGCAACCACGACGAGCAGCGTCGCAAACATCCGCTTGAACGCTGCAACGGACTGCTTCCCAGCATATCCTCCGGCGTTTCCAATTACTTTCGCCACCGCTTCACATGTCGCTAAATTTGTACCCGCTTTTCAAGCCTTTTCGGACTTAGCCTGTTTCTTATTGCAAAGCCAACGGCTGCTCTCCAGAGTCTCGACCTTCTGCAGCTTTTTGAAGCCGGAAAAAATAGGCTGCAAAATCCTTTCGCGCCAAGCACACTTCCCGTGTGAGGCCCTTCCTCAAATTCCGGAAAAATTTCTGATGAACTAGTCTATGAACTACTGGCTCGACCTGTTCACTGGCACAACCTGGAACGAGTTCCGGAAATCCGGCTCTACAATCTCGGGCTTCCGGAGACGCATGCGCAACGCGGCGGTAAGCTTCGCGCGAACTGGCTGACATTGGCGCCCGCTCGCCTGGCGGCTTGCAGTTGGGCAGCTGATGCGGTTTCCTAAACCTTTACCGTTCAAGAGGGATGCCTGAAAAATCGCTAGAAAAGTTCCAGTCGCTATTGCGCGAATTGTTCCAATTCGAGCATGGCGATCTGAATTTCGGAATCTACAGAATCATGAATCTGCGGCGTACGCAGATGGAGCGCTGGATTAATGAAGAGCTCCCGAAACGCGCGGAGGCGGCGCTAAGGACTCCAGCGATTTCGGTCGAGAGCGAGTTGGCAAGTCGCTTAGCGGACCTGCGCCAGAAGCTCGTCGCTGTCCAAGCGGACGCGATCGATCCAGACGGCCGACTGGTGAAACTACAAGATTCAGATTTGGGAAAGGAATATCAGAGGATCTGGGAGCAGCAGCGCTCGGCACCGGCGAAGACGCCGGAGGAAATTGAATCCGATCTTTACAACCATCTGTATGCGTTTTTCTCCCGCTATTATGATCGCGGCGATTTCATCTCGCAGCGGCGTTATTCCTTTGCGCGAGATGGTCGCGACACGTACGCCGTTCCGTACAGCGGTGAGGAAGTCATTCTCCATTGGGCGAACAAGGATCAATACTACATCAAGACTGGCGAACGTTTTTCGCGCTACGAGTGGCAGGCGCCGGCGCAGCCGCCGATCAATGTCCGATTCGAGTTAACGGAAGCGACAGTCGAGCGTGATAATCAAAAAACTGAGAAGGAGCGTTTCTATGTTCCGGTGCCTGATGCAATCGCATGGGATGAGCAAACCCGCACACTGATCCTTCCGTTTCAATTCCGCTCGCTAACCGAAGGGGAATCCGCGGCGGTCACGGCGAAGCAAAACGCAGCGCGCCAGGAGGAATTGCTCGCGCGCGCGCAAGAAGCTGTGCTCAAGAGCAAGGTTGTTACTGCCGTTCCTGGTCTAACCACAGCGTTGCTCGCACCAAAGAAGGATGCACAGGGGCACGAAGTGCTCGACAAAAATGATAGGCCGATTCCACTCATCGAGCATCATTTACGGCGGCGAGTTGCCGAGAACACCGCCGACTATTTCATCCACAAAAATCTCGGCCGATTTCTGTCAGGCGAGTTGGACTATTATATCAAGAGCGACGTGCTTGGGCTGGACGCGATGTTTGCCGCGGGAACATTGCGCGCGCCCGCACATTTCCAGCTCGTGCAAGCAGTGCGCGACCTTGGCCATGACATTATTGATTTCCTCGCGCAATTTGAAAACTTTCAGAAGGCGCTTTTCGAAAAACGGAAGTTTGTCACTGAATGCCACTGGTGCATCACGCTTGATTGGGTCGAGAAAGCCGCGCTTCTCGATCACCTGACCAAGTTGCTCAACAGTACCGATGGCGGACGCAAACAGATCGACGAATGGAAACGACTGTTTGCGATTCAGGACGTCGCCGGTTTCGCGGAGCCAATCACGAGCGAGTTCCTGCGCGGCCAACAATTTGTCATGCTCGACACGAAGTTTCTGCCAAGTGACTTCACCGATAATCTTTTGGCGACGCTTCCTGCTCTCGAGGAAAACACGAGCGGTTTACTGATACACTCGGAGAATTTTCACGCGCTAACTTTGATTGGCGAGCGTTACAGAGAATCTCTGAAATCGATTTACATTGACCCGCCGTTCAACACAGAAAGTAATGCGATTCTATACAAGAACGCGTATCGCCATTCATCATGGCTCGCGCTAGTGATTCCACGGCTCGCACTGTCGATGCAGCTGGAGCAACCTCGTGTTGGCGTTCACACCATCGCGATTGACGACGCAGAGAAAGATCGGCTGGCACTCGCGATAGGCGAACTCGTGCCGAATCGTGACATCATCACCGTGACGGTGGTTCACAACCCTAGCGGCACGATGGGCACGAACTTCTCAGCCACGAATGAGTACGCAGTCTTTGTTTTTGATGACGAGCGACAGGTGATCGCGAAAGAAGAGCGCCTCGATGACCCGGACATTCGGGACTTGATGAACACAGCCAAGGGAACCGCAGGCAACTATCTGCGATCAACCGGGAAGACATGCTTCTATCCGATTTACGTTAGCGATATGAAAGTCGTGGGCTTCGGGCCAGTCTGTCCGGACGATTTTCATCCGACGCGAAATGTGAAGCGCTCTGATGGTGTGGTGGAGGTTTATCCGATCGACAGCGCGAGGGTCGAACGCAAGTAGGTGCTGGCGAGAGACACCGTTCCGGGTCACGTCCAGGAACTGCACGCAAAACTCGATCGGAAAACCGGAGAGCTTCGCATCGAACGGCGAAAAGCAGGGATTAACTACAAGACTGTTTGGACCGATGGGAAATACAGCGCCAAGAAGTATGGGACCGAGCTCTTGGGCGACATAGTCCCGGAAACACGGACAATGCCTCGATTGTATCCGAAGTCGCTACACCTGGTTCGCGACTGTATACACGCGGCGATGGGTGATGACACTGCTGCGACCGTGTGCGATTACTTCGCCGGTTCTGGCACTACTGGACACGCGGTCATAGCCATGAACCGCGAAAGCCATGGATTACGGAAATACATCCAAGTCGAAATGGGTGAGCACTTCGACTCTGTTCTGAAAACAAGGCTGACGCGGGTAATTTACTCCAACGACTGGAAAGACGGCAAACCGGTCTCGCGTCAAGGATCGAGCCACATATTCAAATATCTCCATCTGGAATCGTACGAAGACACGCTCGACAACATTGAGTTCGTTGAATCGGAAGCAGCGCAACCGGAGTTATCGCTCGCGAATGAATATGCGCTCAGCTATGCACTGGATTGGGAGACTCGCCATTCTCCAACGCGGCTTGTCGTTGAAGCGTTGGATGCGCCGTTCGATTACACGCTGGAGTTGCGCCGGGACGAAAAGCCTGTGACAGTTCGCCCCGATCTTCCCGAGACGTTCAACTATCTCATAGGACTAATCGTCAGCACACGGCGCGTTTTCTTTCGTGAAGACGGAGGCAAACAGCGTCGCTACCTGATTTATACTGGAGCGTTGCGCCGCAATGGTGAAAAGGCGGCCATCATTTGGCGCACCTGCCATGGCTGGAGCGAAGCGGATTTTCAAAAAGAGAAGGAGTGGTGGAATGCCGAACGCGGCAACTTGGTTGGTGACGCCACGCTCGTCTATGTAAACGCGACCTGCACATTCGGCGCGCGCTCGCTCGATCCGGAATTCAAGAAACGGATGCATGCGCCGGTTGCCTCTACATAATGCCTAACGGGTATTTTGCAGATGAACTGGATCAGCGGCTGTTCCTGCTTGGATACCTGCATCGGTTGTTCGGCTATGAAGGACGAAACGCTACTTCGGAGTTGCTCCGCGACTTAAAGGATCGCGAGGGTTTCGATACTGACGGGCGGTCGCGAGTTGCTCATGTCCTCCGGCAGAATCCGCGTAAGCGCATCTCCGATGTCGATCTTGATTGCTACGACGCGAACATTCGTCGTCATCTACACCGCATTAATGAATTCCGCACGGAGCCGGTCACGTTGCGCTACTTTCAGCATCTCGCGCTTCTCTACACCGAAGCATTTTTGGATCGGTTCTTTAACGCGCGCCGGACTCTTTGCGCCGAGCTGAACGCGTTTGTCACCGAGAGACGCGGCGTGCACGAGAGGCCGTTTCCACGGTTCACGCCCGATTCGCTCCGCAAACTTGCCTTCATGATGGCAACCGGTTCGGGAAAGACACTGCTGTTCCACTTGAATTATCTCCAGTTTCTTCAATACAACGCTGGGCGGGCCCTCAGTAATGTCTTACTGATCACGCCGAGTGAGGATTTATCGATCCAACACGAACGCGAGCTTCAAGACTCGGGTCTGCCGTGCCGTCGATTCCAACCCGATCAAGCGAGAGATTTCACTGACGATCCGGCAACGATTCAGATCATCGAAATCACACGATTTGTTGGAGAGAAAAAAGATCGAGGCGCGCGCGTTCCAACGAAAGCGTTCCCTGGGCGAAATCTCCTTTTCGTTGATGAAGGGCACAAAGGCACTTCCGGTCGTAAGCGTCGCGATTTCCGCGACGAGTTAGGCGCAAAAGGCTTTACATTCGAGTACTCCGCTACTTTCGAACAAGCCTTGAATGGCCGGGCGAACGATCTTGCTGATTTGCGTGATCAATACGGGCAGGCGATCGCCTTCGATTACTCATATAAGTTCTTCTATGCCGACGGACACGGCAAAGACTTCTCTATTCTCAACCTAAAGCAGGAACGCGAAGGAGAAGACGCTGTTCACACGCTACTGCTCGCGAGTCTGGTCGCATTCGGTGAACAGCTCAGGGCATTTTCGGAAAACGGCGCTGCATTGAAGCCTTACGAAATTGCGCGCCCGCTTTGCTTGTGCATCGGAAGTCAGGTCCAAGGCAGCGGCAAAGCCGGAATTGAGAGCGCGCGAAAATCGGACGTGTTGACGGTGCTGCGCTTTTTTCAACGTGTGCTTGGAGCCGACGACTGGGCGACGCGGACGCTCAGCGAGTTGTTGCGTGGTAAACATCCGCTGCAACTGGGCGACGGCGGTGTTGATCTGCTCGCCGACACATTTGCACCAGCGCGCGCACGCACACAGAGCGCAGCCGATCTCGTGAACGATCTAAAACTCCGTGTGTTTCATGCGGGTGCGCCCAGTGTTCTCGAAGTTCACGCGATTCGGGGAAATCCGAACGAGCTTGCGTTGCGCGCGAGCGAGGCTGCGAAGCCATTTGGTTTGGTTTACATCGGCGAAGCGGGCGCTTTTTCGAAACTGGTAGCGGAAGACACGAGCGGGATGACTCTCGCCGAGGATGCCCTCGCTGACGCGTGGTTTCCCCACATCGATGAACCTAACTCGCCTTTGCAATTTCTAATTGGAGCAAAGAAGTTCATTGAAGGCTGGTCGAGCTGGCGCGTTTCGGCGATGGGACTGTTGAACATCGGACGCAGCGAAGGTTCGGAAATCATTCAGCTCTTCGGACGCGGTGTTCGTCTTAAAGGCCTAAACACGTCGCTCAAACGATCGACATTTCTTGTTGGTCACACTCATCCGCCACAGCTCGCGCAGCTCGAGCGACTCCAAATTTTTGCAGTCCGGTCGAATTATATGGAGAAGTTCCGTGAGGTCATCACGCGAGAAGGTGTGGACCCGGGCGGCTACATCGAACTCGTGTTACCGATCTGGAAGGATGCAGCGGCACTCGCTAGCGATAGATTGTCGATCTTAGATCCGCCGGCCGAAGAGCGTTTTCGTGAAGAGTCTTCTGTGTTGCTGTCACCGCAGCGCGGCTGGGATATTTCTGTTAATTACGCTGAGCGCCTCGAACTGCTACAAAGCAGCGAGTCCAGGGATCAACTTGCCAGTGGATGCGCAGGTACCACTGCAGAAAAGACGGCGCGCGAAGCCCAGTGGTTGCCGTGGATCGATTTCGATGCGCTCTATCTAGATCTGCTCGCTCACGTCGAAGAACGCGGCTACGTAAATCTCTCACTTACCCCAGGGGCAGTGCGCAATCTAATCGAAGGAGATGATCCGAAGTTAGCAATCAAAGCGCCGAACAGCTTTTTCGCATTCAAGTCATGGAATGATCGAGAGCGAGCGCACGCGGCTTTAATCGACGCCCTTCGCAAATACACCGATCGATATTATCGCAAACAACAGCAGAAATGGGAAACGAAACGCATGGGCCTTATCCCGCTGCGAGAGGATCATCCAAATTTCCCGACACCAGGATACCGGATCCAGGTGCCGCGACGACTTGTCGAAACTTCAAAGCGATTCGTCGAAGACCTGCAGGCGTTCGTCGCTTCGTGTCCGCGCGCTAATTGGGATGGTGGAGAGCGCATCGAGGCGGTGACGAAATTCGGCGAGCATTTGTATCAGCCGCTCTTGCTCGAACAAACAAACCTCGACGCGCAAAAGCTCACATTTCGACCAAAGCCGCTTCGACCAAGTGAGAAGCGCTTCATCGAGGAATTGCGCGATTTCTGGATCGCGCATTCCGCGACGAAATACGCCCGGCATGCACTACACGTGCTCCGGAATCTGACGCGCGGCAAAGGCGTAGGATTTTTCGAATCGGAAGGCTTCTTCCCCGATTTCATCCTCTGGCACATTCTTCCCGATCGCAGACAACGAATTCTGTTCGTCGAGCCGCACGGGATGCGGCAGGAAGATGCGCCGGACATAAGTGAGAAAATCACGCTGTTTGAGCGGCTGCGTGACTACGTAAAGTCAGCTCTTGCGCAGCCCGCAAATCGACACATTGCGGTTGACTCTTACATCATCTCCGCAACTCCTTACGAAGAACTACGCCGCTTGCGCGGAGCTGAATGGACGGCAGACAAGTTCGCTGAGAAACATATCCTGTTTTTCGATGAGCCCAGGCCGGCAGCCTATCTGGAAAGTTTACTGACAATCAGTTGACGGTCGCAGGAACACGAAGTGTCAGGCGTCGGCATGTTCCTGGCGTGCCCAGGCGGCATCCCGCAAAAGCCTCTTTAGGATTTTGCCGGAGCCGCTCTTCGGAAGCTCGGTTTCGGAAAACTCGATGCTCCGCGGAACTTTGAAATTAACGAGGGATCGTCGGCAGTACGCGATCAACTCTTCCGAAGGAGAAAAAGAAGGGTCAGTCTTAGAATCTCGGCAGAATAGCTTTGGATTATCTTAATCAGAACCTGAAGCGATTGTACTCTTCGTGCGTTCTGATCGCCCGTCCCGATCGAAACATTTTCTGTCGCAAAAATGTTGGGCGCGACTGCGGATTTCATTTTTTTCGCGCCTCCAGATGGCGACGCGTTTTCTCGATTTCCGCGGCGATGAGTTGTTCATCGGGCAAAACGGTCCGGTATTCAGTGGCGAGACTGACTGACATATTGGCTTATCCGAAAATTCGCTTCCGCCTCTCCTCGATCACCCGCTGCATCTTTTCCTGTAGCTCCGCAGACAAGCGCGAACGCGAAATCTCATCCGACATCATTGAGTGGCCCTCGCCAAATCGCTCGAAGATGTCCGCGACAACTTTGGGCGGGATTTTCAACGCTTCGCTAAACTTCTCGAAATCGCGCCGCGTGATTTTGTCCGACTTCCCGTTGAGCGTGACGGCAAAGTCCGTTTCCTTTGGAATGACCGCCTTAGAGCAGACAATATCGTAAGCAGGAGAGAGCCGCAGTCCTCCGTCTTCGGTTTCGAGCAGCGAGAAGTTCTTCAAATGCGCGTCGCCGTTGCCGAGCAGAAAATTCAACAGGACACGTTCAAGGAATAATTGCGCGTCCAAGCCGGGCACGCTCGATAACTCGCGAATCTTCTTTCCGATGCGCTCCACCGACCCCGCATATTTGTCGTCCTCGCCGAGAATCTGGAGAAAATCTTCGCAACGCAGTTTCTGGCCGGCCGGCGTGCGATCGAACCGGCGAACGATGTAAGCCGGGGAATCATCGCGCAGATCGAACAGGCCATGCGGCGGCACGTCAATCCCCATCCGCTCCGCAATAGTCATGCCGAGATTCTCATTCTGCGGCAGCAATGGAAACCGTTCCGTCTGCGGTTTTAGAATGAACTGTCCGCCGTCACTCACCGGCACAAGGCGGGAACCCTGCCGGGACATCGAGAGCTTTGGTTGCACGCCCGAGATCGACATCCGTCCAGCCATCTCCTGCGCCCTCGCGAGCACCTCGGCATGGGTCAATTCGATAATCGGCAGTGACGGCGTCCCGAACAATCGGCGCAAACACGCGGGATGATAACGGCCCTCGGCTTCAGATGTTTTCCCGCAAATGGCGCAATCGTTCGTCATGGCTTGATCCAAACCGCTCCGATGCAGTCGCCACAGGCTTTGATCAGCAGACCAAATTCATCTTTTGAATCGATCTTCAGCGTTTGGCACACTACTTCGCGGTACCAGCCTTCCGGCAACAGTCCCTTAAAAAATGGAAACAATGTCCGGCTCTCGTACGGCTCGCCCCGCAGCGGAAACGCCACGGCGATCGGTGCGCCGTTTTTCAGAAAGCTTGGATCGTACGTAAACCGGTAACCGGCATCGGTCTCTTCGACGACACCGGCCATCGTCTCCTTGAACATGACGTTGGCTTTACGCAGCGGTTTCACGATGCTTTACCGCCTCGAGGTGATAACCGAAAAGCGCCAATACTTGATTGAGTTTGTCCACGCGGACCGTTTGCTTGCCCTGCTCGACTTCTCGGACAAAGCGCAGCCCGACGCCGCTACGCCTGGCCAACTCCTCTTGGGTCAGTCCTGCCTTGGCGCGCAGTTCTTTCAAGCTCATTGCTATACCCGAAAGGGTATTCTCAGTTTCATTTTTCATTGTAATTACACCTTATCGGGTATAGTAATTACGTGCAAGATAATGTTTTATACCCGAAAGGGTACCGATTTAAGGCATAAACGACTCGGCTATACCTGAACGGTACCCAGTTCTGGGGAGCGCACGCCTCGCCTGCCGATTGCGGCGCCCTCGCCGCAATCTCTCCGGTCTGCATGGTCATGAAACAAAAAGTTCGCGATGGGAGGGCGTCATCGCCAGCACGCGAGGCGCGTGCGCTCCCCAGATCCAAAAACATCACCGTCATGTTCCCGTTCCCACCTCACTGGTATTGATCTCCAAATCGTTCACACGGATTTGGGCGGTCATGAGTTTGCGCAGCGTCGTTTTGAAAAGGGCTTGTAGCGATTCGAGCTGGGGCACGCTCCAGCCGCTGCGCAGCGCTTCGGTCTCGTAGAACTTGCGCGCCTGTTCGCTGGTTAGGGAGAGCAGACGAACATACGCCGACCATGGGAGCGGAAACCGAGGAGCAGGTAATTGCGCAGACAGCGTCTGCGCTTTTTGCGGCGATTTATCGGAACGATGTTCCGTCCCAGATTGCGCAGACACTGGCTGCGCAATTGGCCAGCTCATGTAAAAAAGCCGCATCTGCTCAAGATTGCGTTTGGAAAATCCCGCCCATAACGCGCGGAAAGATCGGCGGCGAGTCGCTTCAGTAACTCGGCGCCATATTCTGCGCGCGTCTTTCCAGCTTGCTCAAATTCGACGATGTAGCGACCAATTAGCCAATATGTGGCGGTCATGATCGCGTTGACGGTTCGCGCCGAAGTGCGACGCGCCTGGTCGATTAAATCCACGACGCGATTAAGCATCGCGTCGTAATCACGCGAGCGAAGTGCGAGGGGTTTCTTGGCGGACTTCACGACGCGCCTCAGGCTCACGCTCCTACGGTAGCGGCAGCAGCGTCGGACGGCAATCAGGTCGCGCGGGAAGTCGTTTCCTTCGCACACTTCCAAATTCTCACCGATGCCGCGTGGCCTCTCAGGTCGTTCGGGGCCTTGGGCAGGCCGGGATCTCTGTTTGTGTGAACGCAACGAGCACGATAAAATACACCCATGTCAGTCCAGGAAATCAAAGCAGCCATTCGCGCGTTGCCCGACGCCGATTTTCAAGAGGTCTCGTGCGCGGTCGATGAAATGGAAGCCGAGCGCTTCGATCACGCACTCCATCAAGCCGCGCAATCAGGAAAGTTCGATCCGTGGCTGAAAAAAGTTGACGCTGACATCGACGCAGGCCGTGTGAAGCCGCTGAATGAAGTCATCGGCGACGCCTAATTTCTGGGCAGCCTATCGTGCGCTACCACAAAATGTCCGCGAGCTCGCGCGCAACAATTGCCTCACACAAAGGGGCACAAAGGGTACGAAGTGATGAAACAGGAATATCATCTTTGTGTCCGTCGTGTGAGAACATCCTTACCCTGAATTTCAGTTCGGTTAAATTCCGCGTTCCTTCACGATGCGATTGCGCTTGCCGAGCACGATGACACGGGGCTTCCAGTGTTGGACCTTATTTTTGGGGACGTGGGCGAAGCTCATGATGGTGAGGACGTCACCTCTTTTTCCCTGGAAGGCAGCTGCGCCGTTGAGGACGATCTGGCCCGAACCGGGATCGCCGGGGATGGCGTAGGTCTCGAAGCGATTTCCGTTTGCTATATTGCTGCACAGGATGCGCTCGTAAGGTATGAGCCCGCATTTCTTCATCAGGTCGGCCGCGATGGTCAGGCTGCCTTCGTACTTCAGATTGCCATCTGTGATTATGGCGCGGTGAATCTTCGATTTTAGCAAACAGACTTGCATACGTGGATCATCAGCGGACCGGCACACGTGCGCCCTTCGGCTCTGCAAACGCGCGATCATTCAGGCTGGGGATCACATCGCCGCCGGCAAGATCGCTGGTTTGTTGGTTGCTGAGTGTTGATTTCGGGAATAGACCTTCGCGCACGTCGTTCGCGTAATCCTTCGCAGCGCGCACGATCACCTGGCCGAGCTGCGCGTACTGTTTGACAAAGGACGGCGCGAAAGTGTCGAAGAGTCCGAGAATGTCGTAGCTGACCAGCACCTGTCCATCGCAGTGCGATCCGGCGCCGATGCCGATGGTCGGAATCTTCAGTTGTGAAGTTACGGCCTCGGCAACGGTGTCGGGAATCGCTTCGAGCACGATCGCAAATGCTCCGGCATCTTCGAGAGCGAGCGCGTCGAGGATCAGTGTCTGGGCGGCAGATTCAGTGCGGGCCTGCTGGCGCATTCCGCCAAGGCGATGCACGTGCTGAGGTGTAAGCCCGAGGTGACCCATGACAGGCAGGCCAGCCGCGGTGAGTTTTCGAACGGTATCGGCGACAGCGCGGCCACCTTCCAGTTTCACAGCCGCGGCGCCGCCTTCCTGGAAGAGTCTTGTCGCATTGCGCGTGGCCTGCTCGGGCGAAACCTGATACGTGAGAAACGGCATATCGGCCACCACCAGCGCGCGGTTTGCACCTCGAGCGACCGCGCGCGTGTGATGAATCATTACGTCCAGAGTGACTGGGATCGTTGTGTCCAATCCCATGATCACATTTCCGAGGGAATCACCGACGAGCAGCAGGTCGATCCCGGCTCGATCGAGCAGCCGCGCCATCGTGGCATCGTAAGCGGTCAACATGACGATGCGGTCACCTCGTTGTTTCATCAGTGCAAGATCAGGAACACGAACCTTTTTGGGCGTGGTAGAAGTCATGATCGCCTTTCTA
>WNFT01003096.1_pt1 | contig 14322 bp, 9 predicted proteins | sample 5400191 | NCBI WGS metagenome assembly WNFT01 (sample SAMN13153359, study PRJNA577476) | soil metagenome | isolation source: 80 cm saprolite under Madrone tree | place: USA:California | collected 2016-06-14
CGCCATGAGGATGGCCAGGCTCAGGAGCGAGGTGGCGATGGGGCGCCGGATGAAGGGCGCGGAGATGCTCATGCCTCCTCCGCGCCGAGCGCTTCCTCCACCACGTTGCCCACCCGGAAGCGGGCCAGCCGCCTGGCCAGCCGGTCGAAGGCGAGATAGACGACGGGGGTGGTGTAGAGGGTCAGGAGCTGGCTCAGGAGCAGGCCGCCCACGATCGTGATGCCGAGGGGCCGCCGCAGCTCGCTGCCGGTGCCGGTCCCCAGGGCCAGGGGCAGGCCGCCCAGCAGAGCGGCCATGGTCGTCATCATGATGGGCCGGAAGCGCAGCAGGCAGGCCTGGAAGATCGACTCCTCGGGGGCCTTCCCCTCGCTGCGCTCGGCCTCGAGCGCGAAGTCGATCATCATGATCGCGTTCTTCTTCACGATGCCGATGAGAAGGATGATCCCGATGAGGGCGATCACGCTGAACTCCGTGCGGCAGACGAGCAGGGCCAGGAGCGCCCCCACCCCCGCCGAGGGCAGGGTGGACAGGATCGTGACCGGGTGGATGTAGCTCTCGTAGAGCACGCCCAGCACGATGTAGACGGTCACGAGGGCGGCCAGGATCAGCCAGATCTCGCTTCCCAGCGCCCGCTGGAAGGCCGCGGCCGTCCCCTGGAAGCTCGCGCGGATGCTCGGGGGCAGGCCGAGCTCGCGCTCCACCTCCTCGATGGCCCGGGTGGCGTGGCCCAGCGAAACGCCCGGGGCGAGGTTGAACGACAAGGTGACGGCCGGGAACTGTCCCTGATGGTTCACGGACAGGGGCGCGGGCCCCGTCTCGAAATGGGTGAAAGCGCTCAGGGGGACCTGCTTCCCTTCGGACGAGCGCACGTAGATCTCCCGCAGCGCCTCGGGGCCCTGCTGGAACTGCGGATCGACCTCCAGCACCACGTGGTACTGGTTGAGCTGGGTGAAGATGGTCGACACCTGCCGCTGCCCGAAGGCGTCGTAGAGGGTGTCGTCCACGGCCTGGGGCAGGATCCCCAGGCGGCTGGCGGTGTCGCGGTCGATGACGAGCATGGCCTGCAGCCCCCGGCTCTGCTGGTCGCTCGCCACGTCCCGCAGCTCGGGACGGGTCTTGAGCTTCTCGACGAGCTGGGGCGCGAACGTGGCCAGCTCGGCCGCGCTCGCGTCCTCGAGCGTGTACTGGAACTGGGTCCGGCTGACCCGGTTCTCCACCGTCAGGTCCTGCACGGGCTGCATGTAGAGGGTCATCCCCTCCACCTGCTCCAGCCGTGGCTGCAGGCGGCGGATGATCTCGGAGGCGCTGGCTCCCCGCTGGTCGCGCGGCTTGAGGGTGATCTGGATGCGGCCGCTGGTGGGCGTCGTGTTGGTGCCGTCCACTCCGATGAAGGACGAGAGCCCGGCCACGTCGGCATCCCCGAGGATGACCCGGCCGAGGGCCTGCTGGCCCTCGGCCATGGCCCGGAACGACGCGCTCGCCGGGGCTTCGGACACTCCGAGGATCACCCCCGTGTCCTGGACCGGGAAGAAGCCCTTGGGCACCACGACGTAGAGGAAGCCGGTGAGGACGAGGGTCGCCACCGTCACCACCAGGGTGGCGGTCTGGTGGCGAAGCACCCACTGCAGGGTCTCTCCGTACTTCCGGATCACGGTCTCGAAGCCGCGCTCCGAGACCCGGTAGAACCAGCCCCCGCGCAGCTGGCCCTTGGGACGCAGCAGCTTCGCGCACATCATGGGGGTGAGGGTGAGGGAGACGATCGCGGAGACGAGGATGGTGACGGCCAGGGTGACGGCGAACTCCCGGAACAGGCGGCCCACGATGTCCCCCATGAACAGGAGCGGGATCAGGACCGCGATGAGGGACACCGTGAGGGAGACGATGGTGAAGCCGATCTGCCCCGAGCCCCGAAGCGCCGCCTCCAGGGGGGAGTCGCCCTCCTCCACGAAACGGTCGATGTTCTCGATCATCACGATCGCGTCGTCGACCACGAAGCCGGTGGAGATGGTGAGGGCCATCAGGGAGAGGTTGTTCAGGCTGTAACCGAGCAGGTACATGACCCCGAACGTGCCCACCAGGCTCAGGGGCACCGCCACGCTGGGGATCACGGTGGCGGAGAGGGTGCGCAGGAAGAGGAAGATCACCAGCACGACCAGGGCCACGGTGAGCATGAGCTCGAACTGGACGTCCTCCACCGAGGCGCGGATCGTCTCCGTGCGGTCCGCGAGGATCTGGACCCTCACCGAGGATGGCAGGGCCGCCCGGAGCGCCGGCAGGAGGGCCTTGATCCGGTCCACCACCCCGATGATGTTGGCCCCCGGCTGGCGCTGGATGTTGACGAGCACCGCGGGACGGTCGTTCATCCACGCCGCCTGTTTCGCGTTCTCGGCGCCGTCCACGACGTTCGCCACGTCCTGCAGGCGGACGGGAGCGCCCGCCCGGTAGGCCACGACCACGGACTTGTAGCCCTCGCTGGACAGGAGCTGGTCGTTGGCGCCGATCGTGAACGACTGGCGGGCTCCGTCGATCGAGCCCTTGGCGAGGTCCACGTTCGCCTGGCCCAGGGCCGTGCGCAGGTCCTCGAGGCTCAGCCCGTACGCGGCGAGGGCCGCGGGGTTGGCCTGGATGCGCACCGCCGGCTTCTGTCCCCCGCCGATCGAGACCATCCCCACCCCCGGGAGCTGCGAGATCTTCTGGGCCAGGGTGGTGTCGGCCAGGTCCTCGACCTTGGAGAGGGGCAGCACGTCCGAGGTGAGGCCCAGGGTCAGGATGGGGGCGTCCGCGGGGTTGACCTTGTTGTAGACGGGAGGATTCGGCAGGTCCCGCGGGAGGTACGTGGTGGCAGCGTTGATCGCGGCCTGGACCTGCTGCTCCGCCACGTCGATGTTCTGGTCGAGGTTGAACTGGAGGGTGACGATCGAGCTGCCGAAGGAGCTGGTCGAGGTCATCTGGCTCAGCCCCGGCACCTGCCCGAACTGCCGCTCCAGGGGCGCCGTGACCGACGAGGTCATCACGTCGGGGCTGGCCCCCGGGTAGAAGGTGGAGACCTGGATGGTCGGGTAGTCGACCTGGGGCAGCGCCGAGACGGGGAGCTGGGTGTAGGCCACGAGGCCCACCAGCAGCAGGCCGATCATCAACAGCGACGTGGCGACGGGTCGGAGGATGAAGAGGCGCGACGGGTTCATGACGCGGGCCGGGAGGCGGCTTCCGCGGCCCGGGCCCCGCCCCCGCGCAGCTCCACCCGGCTCCCCGCCTGCACCTTCTCGTGGCCGTCGGTCACCACCTGCTCGCCGGGGGTGATGCCGTCGTCGATGGCCGTGAACCCCCCCTCCGTGAGCCCGACTTTCAGCGGGCGGACTTCGATCGTCAGGTCCGGCTTCACCACGTAGGCGAAGACCCCCTGGGACCCGCGCTGGACCGCGGCCGAAGGCACCAGGGTCTGCTCCTTCCTGACCTCGACCAGCAGGCGCACGTTCACGAACTGGTTGGGCCACAGGCTGCGGTCCTTGTTGTCGAAGGCGGCCTTCAAGCGCGCGGTTCCGGTGGAGACGTCGATCTGGTTGTCGATGGTGAGGAGGCGTCCGGTGGCCAGGCGAGTGCGGTTGTCCCGGCTCCACGCTTCCACGGGCAGCGGCTCTCCCGTCAGGTGCCGCGCGACCGCAGGCAGGATGTCCTCGGGCAGGGTGAAGACGGCCGTGATGGGCTCGAGCTGGGTGATGACCAGGAGACCCGTCTGGTCCGCGGCCCGCACGACGTTGCCTTCGTCCACGAGACGGAGGCCCACTCGCCCCGCGACGGGAGCGGTGATCCGGCAGTAGGCGAGCTGCAGCCGGGCGTTCTCGATCTGGGCCTGGTCCACCTTGGTGGCGGCCTCGAGCTGCTGGACGAGGGCCCGCTGCGAGTCCATCTGCTGCTGGGGCAGGATGCCCTGCGCCGACAGGTCCTTGTCGCGCTCCAGGTTCAGCCGGGCGTCCGCGAGCTGGGCCTGGTCGCGCGCGGCGTTGGCCTGGGCCTGGTCCAGCTGGACCTCGAAGGGGCGCGGATCGACGACCACCAGGAGGTCGCCCTTCTGCACCTCCTGCCCCTCGCGGAACGCGACCTGCACGATCTGCCCGTCGACTCGGGTCTTGATCGTCACGGTGTTGAAAGCGGTGATGGTCCCGAGCCCGTCGAGATAGACCGGCAGGTCGCGGCGCTCGGCCGGCACCGCGACCACCGGGACCGCCGGCGAGCCCGAGCCCCGGGCGCCGCCGGGTGGGCTCTTCGGAGCGGCGCCGCCCCGGGACGCCCACCAGACCCCGCCGAGGACGAGCAGGCCCCCGGTGATCAGGAGGGCCGTGCGGCTCTTGCCGGCGGTGGCCACACCGCCCCCCAATGCGCGAGCCTGGGCGGGCTCGGTCGTCTCAATCATGGATGGCCCTTCCGCCCCCCGGGACGACTTCGCTGCCGATCCTTGCTTCAGCAACGATTGCTTCGACATCATCCCGCCGGGCCGCCCTCGCCGTCAATAGGGCGTTACCACGTTTTGCAAACCCCGGGAGGGTGTAATGCCGCTCCCCTTCGTGCGTCAGCCCGGGTGAGACGCCAGGACGGCGTCCGAGGAGGCAAACTCATGACCGACCGAGAGAACGAGGCGCCGAGCGGTGGCAATCCCCGTCGGGCCGCGGGCAATGAGGGTGAGGCCCGAAGCGCCGCCCAAGGCCGCCCGGCCGCGTGCTGTGGGGGCGCCCCGTGCGAGTGCGGAGAGCCCTGCGACTGCCCGTCGGGCTGCACCTGCACGAGTTAGGTGCTTCCCAGCCCTGGCCCCGCGGCGGATGGACCGAGCGCCGCGGGGCCGCTATCCTCGACCTGGAGACCCGATCCGGCCATGTCGACGACCCATGCCGTCCCGGAGGACGTGGTGCGGGTGCTCGTGGACAACCACGCGCGCTTCCTCGGCTTCCTCGCGCGCCGGGTCGGCTCCCGCGAGGTGGCGGAAGACCTCTTGCAGGAGGCCTTCGTGCGGGGCCTCGCGCGAGCCCGGTCGCTGCGCGACCAGGACTCCGCGGTCGCCTGGTTCTACCGGCTGCTGCGCAACGCCCTCACCGATCACTACCGGCGCCGCGGGGCCGAGCGGCGCGCCCTGGAGCGCATGGCCGCGGAGCCGGAGGGCGTGGAGCCTCCGCCCGACGAGGAGCTGATGCGCACGGTCTGTGCGTGCGTGGCTTCGCTCCTGGACACCCTCAAGCCGGAATACGCCGCGGTGCTCCGCCGGGTGGAGCTCGACGGCGTGCCCGTGCGGGACTTCGCCACGGAAGCGGGGATCACGGCCAACAACGCGGCCGTGCGCGTGTATCGGGCCCGCCAGGCCCTCCGCCGGCAGCTCCAGCGGTGCTGCCGCACCTGCGCCGACCACGGCTGCGTCGACTGCCGCTGCGCTGGCTGACCGGGCTCAGTCCTGGCGCCCGAGCAGCTCGATCAGCACCCCGCCAATCCCCTCCGTGTCCAGGTAGGCGAAGCGGCCCGCGCCCGGCTTTCCCTTCTCGCCCCAGGCTCCGGACTGCAGGGGCGGGAAGCCGAGGGCAGACCACTCGCCCACCACCTTGTCGAAGTCCGCAACATCGAAGCCGAGGTGGTGCGGCCCCTCGCCGTGCGCCTTCACGTACTCCTCGTATACGGTGGGCCCCTTCAGGATCCGGATCCACTCGTAGACGATCTCCCCGTGCCGGTGCCAGCCCAGTTCCTGATCGAACTGGCCCGGCTGCCCGCGGTAGACGAGGTCGCGCAGGGGCCCGTGGGTCACTTGCATCTCGGGGAAGCCGGCCTTCTTCCAGAACTCGCCCACCGCCTTCAGGTCCTTCACGAGGAACGCGAACTGCGAGCGCTTGAGGCCGAAGGGGACCGGGGGCGGAGCGGCGCCCCCGGGAACCGACCCGTGAACGAGGCCGAGCACGTACTTTCCTTCCGCCGCGGTGTCCATGTGCACGATGGTCAAGAGGCCCGCGCCCGTGTCGACGTCCGCCCGCTGCAGCACCGGGATGCCGACGCCCTGGAGGCGGGCGACCTCCTTGTCCAACGCCTCCAGGGACGGCGCGGTGTGGTTGAGGCTCATGATCCCGCTCCCGTGCCGGGCCAAGAACTCCGCGAAGGCCCCGTTGCCGTCCACGGGCTGGATCCAGTGCACCTCGAGGCCCGCCAGGTTCCCCATCGCGACCCGGATGCGACACGACGTGAGCTGTCCCCGATGCTTCACCTGCAGCGACACCTCGCCGTGGTCCTGGAGGGTGGGAAAGCCGAGCTTGGCCCAGCCCTGCTTCACCTTGTCCAGGTCGGCCACCACCCAATGGACGCTGGCCACAGAGCGATAGAAGTCCGGGAGCTGCGCGAACGCGGGAGCGCCGCTCAGGAGCGAGACCGCGGCCAAGGCGACCGGCTTGATCATGGATCCCCCCTAACCCGGCGGGATGCTAGCATGCGATTCGACTCCGCCATGCCGGCCAATCTCTCGCCCGAGTACAAGGACGCGCAGGAGGCCTGCCGCAAGGCGCACGATCCCGAAGAGCGCCTCGAGTGCCTGCGCGAGATGCTGCGCACGATCCCGAAGCACAAGGGTACGGAGCACCTCCAGGCCGACATCCGAACGCGCATGAAGGAGCTGACCGAGGAGCTGGCGGGGCCCCGCAAGGGCGGGGCCCGGGGCGGCCCTTCGGTGGCGGTCCGTCCCGAAGGCGCGGCGCAAGTGGCTCTTCTCGGGCCGCCCAACTCCGGCAAGTCCAGCCTGCACGCGCGCCTAACCGGGTCCCACGCCGTCGTCGGCCCTTACCCCTTCACCACCAAGCTTCCCCTGCCCGGGATGCTCCCCCATGAGGACGTGCAGTTCCAGCTCGTGGACCTCCCGCCGGTCGCCGCCCATTTCATGGAGCCGTGGCTGCCCAACGCCCTCCAGAGCGCCGAGGCCGCGCTCCTGGTCGTCGACCTCGGCGACCCCGCGTGCGTGGAGCAGGTGGCGGCCCTGCGGCGGCGCTTGGAGGAGAAGGGAGTGACGCTCGTCGCGGAGGCGAAGCCCAGCGGCGACGCCTTCGGCATCCGCCTCCGCGCTCTCCTCCTCGCGAGCAAGAGCGACCGGCTCGCAGACCCCGAGGCCGAGCTCGAGGCGTTCCGCCAGCTTGCGGGCCACCCGTTCCCCGCCCTCGCCGTCTCGGCCGAGACCGGTCACGGCCTCGCCCGCCTCGGGCCCCGCCTCTTCGAGATCCTGGGGGTGGTGCGCGTCTACACGAAGCTGCCCGGGCACCCCGCGGACCGGAGCCGGCCTTTCACGGTCCGGCGCGACGGCACCGTGCGCGACGTGGCCCGGCTCGTCCACCGCGGCCTCGCCGCGGAGCTGAAGTTCGCACGGCTCTGGGGCAGCGGGAAATTCGACGGCGAGCAGGTCAGCGCCACCCACCCCGTTCGCGACGGAGACGTGGTGGAGCTGCACGGGTAAGCATCATGCTTCAGCGGTCACCGACGGCACCCGAGGAAGCGGTGCGCCCGGCGAACCGGCCGATCGGGAAGGAGGTGCCTCCCGGCGTCATCGCGTGCGCGTTCTGTCTCCACGCGGTCACCACGCCGGCGGCCCGGATCGCGGTGGGCGGGGCCCACGAGCACTCCTGCGTGAACCCCCACGGCCTACGCTTCCATTTCGGGTGCTTCGCGGAGGCGTCCTGCCGGCCCGTGGGCGAGCCCAGCGTGTACTGGAGCTGGTTCCCGGGCTTCAGCTGGCAGATCGAGGTCTGTCCGAACTGCGGGCAGCATCTCGGCTGGTTGTTCCGGTCGCCGGACAGCGTGTTCCATGGGCTCATCCTCGACCGGCTCGTCGAGGCGAGCGGAGGCAGTTAGGCGCCGTCAGGGCCCGATCGGGGTCTGCCGTCGCGACTCGAAGCGGTCGAAGAAAAGGGTCCCGGTCGCCCCCGCTTGCAGGTTCTGCGGCCCCAGCCGCACCATGTCGACCCCCGTGGTGTCGTTGTTCAGGCCGCCCAGCGCACCCGCGGCCGCGCCGTCGATCCATAGCTGCAGCGAGCCGTCGTTCGCGCTCGCGGCGGAAGCCCGCCGCCAATCCATCTCGATCGCGTGGGGGGCGTCGGTCACGTTGACGAAAGCCGTGCTGCCCTGGCCGCCCCCGTTCAGGAGCGCTTGCGCCTGGACGCTGAACTGGCCCTGGCGATGCCGGAGGACGATCGTAATCGTGCGCGTGCTCGTCCCCTGGAACCCGACCAGCAGCCGGACCGTGGAGTTGCCGCCTCCTCCCCCGGGGTTGAAGCCGTTCGGGTCGAAGAGGAAGCGGGCCCGGTAGCGCGGCTCCGCGGCCGGGGTGTCGTTCTGCACGTAGAGCGCGCTGCTGTCGGTGACGAGCGCGGAGAGGCCGAAGGAGCCGTCGAGGGCGGCCGCCGGGGAGACGGCCAGCCGTCCGCCCACGTTCTGGTTCGCGGACCAGCGCGGGAGGCCGCCCGACTCGAAGCCGTCCTTGAAGATCAGGTCCGCCGGCTCGTCGTCGGTGTTGGTGACCGACACGTCGGCCGGGTTCAGCCCCGCATACACGGGATCGGCGCTCACCGCGGGCGCGGTCACGATGCTGTACGCCACGCTGAGGTCTACGATCGGATCGTCCACCCCGGTCACCGTCACCGTCTTCGGCGAGAGGGCGTCCGCGGGAGTGAAGGTGAGGGAGGAGGGCATGACCGTCCCCTCCGTCAGGTCGGAGCTGCTGAGACCGATCGTGACGTCGGCCGCCGGGATGCTCTTCAGGACGACCGTGAAGGCCGCGCTGCCTCCGGCCTCGGTCGTGACGAGTCCACTGGTCGGAAAGACGGTGATCCCGGCCGTGTCGTCGTCGGTGTTGGTCACCGACACGTCGGAAGGGTCCAGCCCGGCGTAGTGCGGATCGTCGCTGACGGCAGGCGCGGTGGTGACGGTGTAGGCCACCGGTCCGTCGGCGAGGCTGTCGTCGACCCCCGTGACGGTCACGGTCTGGGGCAGGAGGGCGTTGGCGGGCGTGAACGTGAGCGACGCCGGCGCCACCGTCCCTTCCGCGGGGTTGCTGCTCGCGAGCCCGATCGTCACGTCGGCCGCGGGAGCGCTGTTCAGGACGACCGTGAACGTCGCGGTGCCGCCCGCTTCCGTGGTGACCAGGCCGGTCGTGGGCGAGACCGTCACCCCCGCCGGAGGCGCGGTGCAACACACGGGCGCCGAGGTCGTGATGCTCAGGCTCCACCCGCCGGCAATGGTCCCCGCCCCGCCCGAGAAATCGTCCCGGACGTAGAGGCTCCACGTCCCGTTCGGGTTCGTGCCTTCGAAGACCGACAACGTCGTCCCATAAGGCTCGCCGGGAGCCGGGCTCGGGAAGGCATCCGACGCGGGCTCGTAGGCGCTCGGCTTCCAGGTGCCCGAGCTGAGCGGCCCGCCGTCGGGGAGGGCGGAGACCGCCGCGTCGTCGAAGGTGAGGCTCAGGCCGCTCACCGCCCCTCCGCCTCCGGCGTCGGACAGCAGCAGCATCCGCTGGCCGCCCGGGCCGACGAGCAGCACGTCCACGTCGTCCGGGAAGGCGTGGCCGAAGCCGGTGAGGGTGGCCGTCACCTTCGCGACCGTCCCCGTCAGACCCGAGACGACGATCGACGACGGGTAGGGCGCGGCGGCCCCGCTCGAGGGAATGTCGACCGCGGCCGCGCTCGCGAAGGCGGCGGTCCCTCCCGCTCCGACCGCTCCCAGCGCGAAGCCGAAGGTGACCATGCCCAGGTCCTCGGGTCCGTCCTGGAGGTGCAGGGTCGCGCTCACGGTGCTCCCACAGGTACCCGAAGCCGTGAACGTGAAGGGCCGGCTCTCGGCTGCCGCTCCCGGTGTGAGCACACCGTAGCTCTGGGCACCGCTTGGGTCGTTGATGCCGCCGATCGGGAGGAGCGTGGCCACGAGGTCGATCGTGGGAGCGGTGCCGCCGTTCACCAGGGCCAGGCTCACGGTGACGGTCTCGTCGGGGTCGATCGCGCCGTTGCCCGGGCCGCAGTCCTCCGTGAGCAGCGTCCCTCCGGCGCCGGCGATCACCGGCACCGCCACCACGTCGTCGTCCGTGTTGGTGACGGAGACGTCGGCCGGGTCGAGCCCGTCGTAGGCGGGATCGGCGCTCACTGCAGGCGCGGTCACGATCGTGTAGGGTTGGTCGCCGTCCACGACCGGATCGTTCACTCCCGTGACCGTCACGACCTGCGGGGTGAGGGCGTTGGCGGGGGTGAAGACGAGCGAGGACGGCGAGACCGTGCCTTCGCTGGTGTCCGAGCTGGACAGGCCGATCGTCACTCCGGCCGACGGCACCGAGGCGAGGACGACCGTGAACATGGCAGTGCCACCGGCCTCGGTCGTGACGAGGCCCGAGGTGGGAGTGACCACGATGCCGGCCGCGCCCGCACAACAAGACGGGATGGACGTCTGGATGGTGAGGCTCCAGCCGCCGGCGATGCTCCCGGACAGGCCCGAGAAATCGTCCCGAACGAAGAGGCTCCAGGTCCCGTTCGGATTCGTCCCGTCGAAAGCGGCGAGGACGGTCGCGTAGGGGCCCGGCGGCGCGGGGGCGGCGAACGCGTCCGAGGCGGTCCCTTCGTAGTTGGCCGGTCGGAAGGTCCCGGAGACCAGAGGCGATCCATCGGGCACCGCGGACGCCGCCGCGTCGTCGAAAGTCAGGGTCACGTTGCTGACGGCCCCTCCCCCGCCGGCGTCCGACATCAGCAGGACCTTCTGGCCTCCGGGGCCCACGAGCAGCACGTCCACGTCGTCCGGGAAGGAGTGGCCGAACCGGCTCAGGGTGGCCGTCACCTTCAGCACCGTGCCCGTGAGGCCCGACACGTTGATCGACGACGGGAACGGGCTGCCCGAGCCGCTCGAAGGGATGCTGATGGCGGCCGCGTTGGCGAATGTCCCATTCCCTCCGGGAGCCAACGCCCCCAGGGTGAACGGGAAGCTGACCGTGCCGAGGTCGGTCGCGCCGTCCTCGAGCTGGAGGGTGGCCACGAGAGCGCCCCCGCAGGCGCCGGAGGCGGTGAAGGTGAACGCCCGGCTCGCGGCGGGCCCACCCCCAGCGAGGAGCCCGTACGACTGCGGCCCGCTGGGCGAGGTCACGCCCCCGAGCGGCAGCAGGGTGGCCACCAGATCGGCGGTGTCGCCGGTGCCGGTGTTGGCGAGGGAGAAGCCGACGGTGACCGTCTCGCCCGGATCGATGGCTCCGTTACCGATGCCACAGCCCTCGGCGATGATGCTCGAGCCCGCGGGGACGACGTCCGGCACCGGGGCCTCGACCCCGTTGTACACGACCAGCGCGAAGTCCTGGTCGAGGGCGCCCCCGGAGCCGGGCACCCCGTCCGAGTTGATGTTGGAGGCGGCCACCGTGACCGTGAAGCTGCCGGAGGACCCCACGGGGAGGAAGACGCTCTCCACGTTGTTGCGCTGATCGGCGATCCCGCCCGCCACGGACAGAGCGCCCGAGAAGACGTTCCCGCGGTAGGTGACTCCACCCACGCGAACCGTCAGGTCCAGGTCGTTGCGGAAGGCGTTGCCCACGGTCGAGCCGGGAGCGTCGGTCCAGGCGAGGGTGACGCGGAAGGGCCGGCTGGGGTCCACCACCGTGCCCGCGAAGGTCCGGGTCTGCCCGGTGGCGGTGAACGTGTCGGACGCCGCCTGATCGCGCAGGAGCCGCGCCGTCCCGTCGAAGGCCATGTCGAGGTCCATGAGGCCCATCCCCTGCGCGTTCGAGGGCAGGCTGTCCCCCGTCCCCACCCCGGTGAGGTACCGGGCCGAGCTCATCAGGAACGCCTTCGTCATGGCGGGACTGGGCGGGACGAACCCCTGGTTGATGAAGTACTGCCGGACCAGGGCGGCGCCCCCCGCAACCGCGGGAGTGGAATGGCTGGTGCCGGAGGACGCCGTGTAGAACTGCTGGCCCGCGGGGAAGAAGCTCCCGGTGGGCCCGCCGCACACTCCGGTCCCGTCGTAGCACGAGGCCGCCTGGCCCGTGGTCCCGGGGGTGTCGGATTGGAAGACCCCGCCCGTCACGTGAGTCCCCGGAGCCACGAGGTCCGGCTTCCGGCGGCCGTCGGTGGTGGGACCGCGGCTCGAGAACGAGGCGATGTCGCCGACCATGTCCGCCCCCGTGTCGTCGAGGCCGCACTGGTCCGCTCCCCCCAGCGCCCGCACGTTCTCGCTGGCTCCCACCGTGATCACGTTCTTGGCGGTCCCCGGCGCGTCGAGGCTGGTCGGCGCGGGACCCTGGTTCCCCCCCGCGAAGACCACGACCATGGGCTGGCTGCCCGGCGCGGGAACCGCGGAGCCGGCGGGCTGGGCGTCGCGCACGAGGGCGTCGAAGGCCTGCGAGTCGACGTTGTAGACCCCGTTCACCTGCTCTCCCCAGCTGTTCGTGCTGATGCGGGCCCCGTCGCGGTAGGCGCGCGACTGGAGGTCCGGGAAGCTCGGAAAGGTGAAGCTCGGGTCGAAGATCACCGACGAGCCCACGTTCACGAAGGGAGCGATGCCGAGGCCGTAGCTGAACCCGTCGCCGTCCGTGAAAGGGAAGCCCGCCAGGCTGCTGAAGCCCGCCACAATGTGGGCGTTGATCGTGCCGTGGCCGTCGCAACCCTGGATCACCCCGCCCCCGAGGGGAAGCCCTCGAGGCGGTTGTAGACCACCCGGCTCTGGCCCCCGAGGGTGCCGTTCACGTACAGGCCGAAGTGGTTCGGGGCGGTCGTGCCGTCGTCGATCCCGCTGTCCGAGACGTCCACCGCGAAGCCCGAGACGGTGAACTGGGCCTGGGTGAACCCCTTCGCCGCCAGGAAAGAGAGATAGCCGGGGCCCGTGAGCCCGTTGCCCGACAGCGCGCCCGCCACGATCTGCCCCTGCCTCTCGTCGCGCCTGGTCGGCATCAGGTAGGGCTGGATCGAGACCACGTCGGGCCGCGCGGCCAGGGTCGCGAGCCGCGCGGGGTCGAGGCGCACGATCACGTTCTCGTAGTTCAGGATCCGGAAGCGGCCGCGGACCTCGCCGAGGCGAAGGGTGTCGAGGACGCGCAGGGTCTCCTGGTTCGTCGGCGGGTCGGCCACGAGCTGCACCGCGTAGAGGTCGGTGGTCAGGCGCGGGGACCGGCGGGCGCCGGTCCGCGCCAGGGGATGGATCCGGTCCTCCGCCGCCAGGGGCCCGTCCCACTGCACGAAGCCGCCCAGCTCCCGCACGCGCCCGAGGCTCTGGTCCTCGCCGTAGACGAGGTAGGCGTTGTGCGGGACGTAGGTCACGACCTCGGCCCCCGTGGCTTCGAGGGCCGCGTACCACTCGGGCTTGACGGGCCCGATGAACTGGACCAGGTGCAGGCGCCGGCCGGTGAAGGCCTCGACCGGAGCCCGCTGCGCCCGGGCCTCGTCGCTGCGGGTGTCGATGGTGCGCACGTTGAGGAGGACGAGGTCGTCCTCGTCCAGGGCCTCGGCGCTCCCCGCCTTGATGAGGGAGATCACCCGGGCGGGATCGATCTCGAGGACCTGGTAGCTGCCGTAATCGGCGAGGAGCCGCCCCCCGGCGGCCAGCACCTCGCGCGACACGGTGGGATCGCTGACGCGCACCTTCCGGACGGCGGGCCGGCCCGGCTGGGGGACGGCCCCCACCGCCGCCGCCAGCAGGACCATGATGCCCAGGAGCGCTCTGCGCATGTCGAGCCTCGAAGCACGGATTCTGCTCGCATTTCGGATCGGAGGAAAGCGACGCCCGTCACACCCCCCGATGACCTCGAATAAGATGCCTCATTCCGACCCCGGAGGCCCTCAAATGAGGAGAAGATGCTTGTTGACCGCTCTCGTCTGGCTCCTGGCCGCCCCCTGTCTCCTCGCGGAGACCAACGCCGACCGGCAGGCCCAGGTTCGCGACGCCGAGCGCGCCTTCGCGAAGACCATGGCCGACCGCGATCACGCGGCGTTCGCATCGTTCGTCTCGGCGGAGGCGATCTTCCTGGGGCGCGACCGCATCCTCCGCGGCCGGAAGGAGATCGTGGACGGCTGGAAGGGCTTCTACGAGGGTCCGCAAGCCCCTTTCTCCTGGGAGCCGGAGAGCGTCGAGGTCCTCGACTCGGGTACGATCGCCCTCAGCAGCGGGCCGGTCCGCGACCCGAACGGAAAGCGCGTGGGCACCTTCAACTCGGTCTGGCGGCGAGAGGGCGACGGCACGTGGAAGGTCGTCCTCGACAAGGGCTGCCCGCCGTGTGACTGTCCCCCGGCAGGAGGCCCGTCCGGCTCCCCGGGAGGCGGGAGATGAATACCGCCATCGCCTCGATCTTCGGCGCCCCGCGCG
>WNFT01003358.1_pt1 | contig 14322 bp, 10 predicted proteins | sample 5400191 | NCBI WGS metagenome assembly WNFT01 (sample SAMN13153359, study PRJNA577476) | soil metagenome | isolation source: 80 cm saprolite under Madrone tree | place: USA:California | collected 2016-06-14
AGGACCGGTTGCCCATGCGAAGGTTCGAGGAACGGATGAGCACTGCCCATGCCAAGCAGGTCTATCGCCAACGCGCACGAGTGGCGGAGTTTCCTCACGCTTGGATCAAAAGCAAATGCGGGCTGCGGCAGTTCAGATGCCGCACCAGACCGAAGGTAGCCTGTGAGGTGCTGTTCGCAGCCTTGACGTATAACCTTCAGCGATCCATGAAGCTCAGCAGCTTCATCAGTCGTTAGGTCGAACCCGCCCGGCCGATCGCCGCGTTGAGTGAGTTGCATTACACCAAAGCTAGTCCTGGGATCTTTGAGGCTACGCGCAGCCTCTCGCTGCGGGTCATTTCTTTCACGGCTTCCCGGCAAGGGAAGGGTTGCCGACCACCCGGGAGTTACCTCGTATCGATCTCCGATTCGCGAGCGACCGAGTAATGGGCAACTCTGACCTTACAGTCGCGGCACTACTCTGATCCTTGGGAGATGAAAGACAGCCTCACTTTTCCGAATGACAAAACTAGGCCGAACCCAACAACAGTTCTGTGGAATAGAGGTTACGGTTTAGGACGTCAGCATTTTCCATAGTCAGTTCTGTGGAATAGAGGTTACGGTTTAGGACGTCAGCATTTTCCATAGTTGTTCGGATGGAACGGCCCTTAAGTCGCGCCGACTCTTGGCCTGCATTTTCGAAAGAATATTCGAGAGATGGAACTTTACGGTGCTCACACGGATTTGCAAAAGCTCGGCAATCTCTTTGTTTGAGAGACGAACGCGCACGAGTTCCAGAATCTCATTTTCCCGAGCGGTGGTTGTTTGACGATCCCGAGCGTCTTTCCGAAGCACAGAAGCTGCCTCACGCAGGAATTCCAGAAATGCGTCGTGTGGAACCCAGAACTCATTCGCGGCAACAAGAAAAATCGCCCGAACTAACGCGCGGGACACCTCAGCGTGCGGTACGTACCCATGGGCGCCCATAGCAAGAAGTTGCACGATTCCTTCATTGGATTTCTCGTGGTCCAATATCACGAATCTCGGGTCCGAGCTGCGAAGTCGCAGGTGCCGAAGACACTCGCCGAGTGGTACTTCGAGACCGCATTGGTCGACGACGAAAACGGTGTTCCCCCGCCGGAGTGGCGAACTGAGCATGAATTGCTTGAGGGTTAGCGCGCGGATTAGGCGCTCTCTCCCTAGAACTTGGCAAAGATATGTCTCCGCGAGACAGTTCTGGGATATGACGCAAACCTGGACGGCAGCCCGTGGGAAAATCTGGCCCATTTCGGCCTCCGACAGCAAGAACCACCGTCAAGAGGATCAACGTTCAGAATAACGAGTGACGAACCGACCGGCACACCCTCTTGAAGAACCAAAGTATGCTACTCGGGATGGCGGGCTGTCAACTTGCCCCGTCTTTCGGTCGAGTTGAGCCCCGTCTCTCGGTTGGATCGACGCTCCGCTGAACAGCGGTTGTATACCCTTTGCCCAGGCCAGTAGCATACGAATCTGTCTTTTCCATGCGTGGCAGGTACGACTGGGATCGACCGGTGCCATTTTGGTCCACGGCACTCAGATGAAGCACTTGAAATGAAACTGCAACTGACACGAGCGACGGATGTGCGCGCAGAGCTGTATGAACTCCTAGAGGAGTATGCTCCAACCTGGCACACACAGAATCACCACGAAAAAGGCTAGTCCGCCTTGCGGTTGGTGAAAGCGTTTTAGCCATTCCAGGCCCAGATTTCCATTGGGGATCGACATGCCCTGCAAGTCGTGCGGCTCAGTCAACCAGAGCAAGTTCGCGGGGGAGATAGGCATCCATTTCCCAGGCCTGAAAAACATTGACAAGCCCGTCGTGTGGGTATTTCCAGAGCTTGTGGTCTGTTTGGATTGTGGCACCGCAGAATTCGCTGTGCCGGAAGCTGAACTGCGCTCACTTGCAAAAGGCGATGCCGCTGCGGCGGGATAACCTAGAGTCTTCGAGCCATTCTTCGTCGTGAGGGTTTGCTCCCCGTGGGCCGATTCGGTTGGTCTTCAAGCAGCAACTGACGAATTTATCTCTGTGTCATTTCAGTGTTGTAGTAGCTGTTTCACTGAGAATAAACGGCTGAGTGTTCCGCAAGGATACTCTGAAAAACGTGCTCGTCTTCCTGGCCATGAAAGCCGCTGGAGGGATACGCACACAGGAGGTCCACTTCGTGTGTTTTGGCTAGTTCGTTGCAGCCTTGTTCGAGCCGGATCGCCGCATCCCTTTTCCCTTCCGCCCACAAGCGGCCTATGCATTCACCACAAAATGCAACACGGGGATATTCTGCCTTCGCTGCTTTGGAGGCCGCCTCGACCAGGGCGCTGAAGTCTTCGAAAAATCGGACGGGGTCAGGCAAACCATCCACCAAGAGTGTGGCGAGCGTGTCGGCGACATCCAATAAAATGAGCGTGCCTTGCTCAATGGCACCGTCTATATCCACGCTTTCTTCATTCAATCTTTGACAAAGGCCCTCCTGGTGTGACTTCGTAACAAGCACAATAGCTGCGTTACCGCCCTTGAGGGCAGCGGCAATAAAGCGAGTAAAGCTATCCACGAAGACCATGTCATCAGAATAGAACAGAACCTCATGACGGTGAGGGGCTTGCTCTTCTGAGGCGTCAGAAAATTCGTAGCCCTTTAAGCTGCTACTGACAAATTGCTTACCCCGAAGAACCGCATCCACGGCAGGCAGCAGTCCGCTTAGGGCATTTGCCTTATGAACGTAACCCAGGGCACCCGTACCTAGAGCTGCCCGCACGACTTCAAGATCATTGTTCTGACTTAGGAAGATTATTTTGGAGCTGGGGGATAGTTCTCGCATCTGCCGAGCGGCTTCGATTCCATTCAGTTTTGGAAGACCAATGTCCAGCACAATCAGGTCTGGTTTTAGTTCTTCGGTCTTCTGAATGGCTTCTGATCCATCCAACGCCTCGGCAATGACTTGCCATTCCGGCCGTGCCTGAAATAGCAAACGGACTTGTCGTCGCCAGCCTTCGTAATCATCAGCTACGAGAATGTGGATTGATGACAACAGTTACCGCTCCACTTCTGTCGTTAACGACATAAGAACACCTCGCGTGCAAATTAGTTGTACAACCTTTGCGCGTATTGACCCGCCCCTCGGAATCTGCCGGTAGCGGGTCCACAGCGCGGAGCCCTGGACTGTGGACCCACTACTATCTCATTTCGCCGTTTCTAACAACGTGGTTACAGTCTAATACCTAATTAACGGGTCAACGGACTCGATGCTCCACGCACGGTGCGCTTGCAAACTGTCAATTCCGTTTCACACACCTCTGCCTTTCGGGCTCAGGGCGAGGATGTGTCACGTATGTCTTGCCTGAAGATATTTTGTTGCCCCGCACCATACCTGCTGCAGACCGACGCGTCTGTGCAGAATTGGACAGTTCGGAGCCTGTAGCGTGATTTGAAGCCCTGAGGGACTCCGATTACGCGTGTCGTCCAAGTGAATCAAAAATGGAGATGATTCACCATTGTCTCAGATTGAAGTCGTACGTGCGGGATTCCAGCCGGCCTATCCAGACCTTATACTGTGCGGCTGCCTGAGCATCTTGCTGGGTCTGCCGTAAAAATTCCCGTACGAGCTTCTGGTCGTAGGTGTGACTGACGCCAAACCGACGCCCAATTTCGCGGAGCGGGCATCTCGGTTCCTCGCCCATGGACCATTGGCACGCGAGGCGCTTGATTACGCGCGTCTCTTGCGGGCTGCGCCAAGGCCGCGGCGGACGCCAATGCGCCCACGCTTTTTCCAGCTTTCGGCGCGATGTTTCAGGAGACGGGATCAAGCACAAAAAAGCAAATCAAAGCGGAAGCTGCGAGGTTTGCCCTCCCTCGCGCACGGGGCGCTTCTGGCGCACGATTCGCTTGGAAAGCTCCCGATAACGAGGACAACATCTGCCGAAATTGACGCAAGAGCTGCCGATATTGCGCCCGTTCCTCTCTTGCGTGCTGCGAATACCGCCCGTGCTTGGTCACGGCTTTCCGGATTCGCTCGATACCCTCCAGAGTCCTGGCTCCCGTACTCAGCCCACCGTGCAGCCTGCACCCGCCGTTTTTCGTTGCTGGACACTGGCAGGTTGTCCCTCGCCTTGTCCTTGCCCCACAACGGGCCGCCTTCGAGAAGTCGCCTGAAGGGTTGCCATTTTTTAGCGTTCCACGCCGTTTGTCATGGGGTGTTGCCGCTATTTCGCCAATCCTCCCCTGCCCGCTGCCATAGGCCCCCCGGAGCTGATATAGCTACCTACAATTTGAGTATATCCCCAAGCCAGTCTTCGATGTACCATCACCAGAGAATGGCAATCTCCCTAAAGACCCTGAGCTAATTGACAGGGTCTAAAGGACGAACCGTGGCGTGACGTCCCCTTAACAGCCGCGTATGTCCGATTCGATTCAGTTGCGATTTTTCCAAGATGGACGCGGCCACGCGCATTCAACGTTTTGCGTTCCCGCGCTTCCCATTGTTTTTACATTATTCGTTCTGCTCCAGAACACTCTTCTGGCGCAAGCCCCAGCAGGAGTCATCCGAGGAGTAGTTAACGACGTTAGCGGCGCGGTCGTGACGAAAGCGAGTCTCCGAGTCAGCCAGCCGCAGTTTGGGGGCCGCCGGGTCGTGGGGACGGATGCTTCCGGCCGGTACTACATAACTAATCTCGAGCCAGGTGATTACGAGATCGAGGCGTTTGCCCCCGGCTTCGATACAGAAGTGAAGCTTGTCAGGCTGCTTGTCGGGGACCAGTTGACGGTCAATTTTCAGCTGCATCCGGGATCGGTCCACGAACGAGTCCTGGTAAGCGGTCAAACATCTGGCCTTAACACCAACGAGTTTGCCGTAAACGGCAGTGTGAGTCAGGTTCAGATTCAGAACCTGCCGCTTAATGGTCGCAACTTTCTTGAGCTAGCGCGCCTCGAGCCCGGCGTAAGCGTGACATTAGTGTCAAATCCCGGAGCCTTCGCCAACAACTATTCGCGTGTTTCCATTGCGGGAGCCCAGTACCTGCTGACCCAGGTTTCGGTCGATGGGGTCACAGTGAATGATCGCATGAATGGGGGAACGTCTCAGAACTTCTCGCAAGAAACCGTACAGGAGTTTCAGGTCGAGCGATTTAGCTTCGATCCTGCATCAGCGATGAGTGGCGCTGGCGGAATCAACATCGTTACTCGCCATGGCACCAATAATCTCCACGGCGCCGCGTTCTTCTTCTATCGCGATCACAATATGGCCGCCTATCCTGGCCTTCGTCGAGACCTCAAGCATCCAGACCCATTTTTTGCGCGGAAGCAGTCGGGTTTCAGACTTGGTGGCCCTCTAAGAAAAGACCGAATCTTCTGGTTCACGAACTTTGAGCACGACTGGCAAACCGCCGCACTTGCAGTACAGAACAATCACCCCATCTTTTCCAAGCTCGACGTAGTCTATCCCAGCCCGCTTACGTTCAATCAGTTCAATCTACGAGTCGACGGCAAGCTTGACAACGCCAACAGCGCATTCGTCCGTATCAGCCAAGACAAGAACAACAATGTAGCTCCGGCTTCTGTAGGCATTTTCATGCCTTCGAATTGGGTGTCAAGTCACAATTCCGCTCTTCAGATTGAAGGCGCAGAAACATCAGTCCTCAATTCGCGGATCGTGAATGATCTGCGCTATGCCCACAGTTACCTGCACAGCAATTCTGATCCGGTTAGCTCACAGAACTGTTTGGATCCAGTGGTTTGCATTGGTGTGGGGGGACTGGAGATCCTGCTCTTTGACGATCCCGCGTTTCATATTGGGAATCGCCCAAGTTCTCCGCTTGCCATATTCCCAACTACGAACCAGCTGCTCGATGTACTGACCTGGCAGCATAACGGGCATCTGCTTCGCCTTGGTGGGGACTGGGAGCATGTTTCTCAGCACGGGTACCGAGGGATCTATGAACCGGCGCAGATGACCTTGTGGGGACCGACAAACCTGCTGCAATCACCGTCGCTTTACAACGCTTTGCCTGCTAGCTTGAGAGATCCTACAGCGCCTCCCCCCACGCTGGAGGACATTCTGCGACTGCCATTACGCAGCTTCATAACGGGAATTGGAAACGTTATTTTCCCCGGATCATACCACTCGGATAGCATATCTCACAGCAATTTGTGGCGACTTCATGTGCAGGATTCGTGGTCCATGCCGCGTGGCTTGACTCTGACTTTTGGAGCAGCCTACTCCTACCAGACAAACATCTATAACCAGGATCTGAGACGACCTGCTTATCTCGCCCCCATATTCGGTGGGAACTTGCGACCACCGCATCGTGGCGCCAGTGTGATCGATCCTTCGGCCGGCCTAGCCTGGAATGTGCGAAACAAGAGCAAAACGGTAATACGTGGCGGCGGCGGAATCTATCACGACAAAATCTCGTTTTTCTTACCCTTTCTCGAGCGTGGTGCGCTCGGACCGTCCGGCAACGAACGCGTGCCGGTCGACGGTTCAGTCGTCGGACTTAGCTTTCTAAGCACGCCTACAGCTTTGCGCGGGCAAGATCTGCTTCCAATCCTTCCCACTATACGTTCCACGCTCGCCTCCAAGCTGGGCAATGGAACCGACCCAACGGTGAGCACGGTCCAAGTCATCAAACAGGCCGACCAGCTATTCGGTCCTAATCACACGACAGCCTACGCAATTCACGCAAATGCGGGGATCCAGCAGGAACTGACGCCCAGCCTAACTTTGAGTGCTGACTACGTCATGCGGCGTTACGTGCACATGGGCGGCTTTCAGGGGGTATTCTCCCTTGATCGCAATCAATTCAATCGCCCGCATGTCACCGGGGTGGATCCGAATACTGGCGTTGTCTCTTTTGTCCGCGATCCCGTAATTCCGCTCTGCACACCGGCGCAAGTTGCGGCACTTAATCCCCAAGACCAATGCTCTACTGGGGCCATCACTGTGTATGGCGGTGATGCTAACTCCCGTTATCAAGCACTCCAGGTAAGACTGGACAAGCGATTCTCTTCACGATTGCAGTTCACCGGCAGTTATGCGTTAGCTAAGAACACCGGTTTCGTTGCGGTCACGCAATACAACAATCCTGCGTTCGATTACGGAAATGTCGGCACGCCACGGCACACGCTGATCGTCAGTGGCGTCTACGAAATCCCGGACGTTCCTGCTCAATCGCGCATTCTGCGCGGTTTGTTGAACAAGTGGACGGTAGCGTTTATTTCTGAGACCGACAGTGCGCCTCCGCTCGACACCACGCTATCGGGACTGGACCTTGACGGTGACGGCATGAGCACGACCTTGCTACCCGGAATCAACGGTCACAACCTGCTTGGACAGGGTCTCAGCCAATCCAGATTGCGAGCTTTGGTGGCGCAATTTAACGCGTGGATTGAAGCGCGTACGAGAATTATTACTAATCCCGATGGCACGCAAAGCGTGATCAGGCCGCGTACGCCATTTAATCAGATCATCAGCCCGATCGTGCTGCCTGGAAAGATTTGGGCAGGCGACAGCTTCATCTCGCAAGACGTCCGCTTGACTAAGATGTTTAACATTAGGGAAAAGGTGACCCTGTCCCTGATTGGCGAGGTCTTCAACCTTTTTAACGTCGCAAATCTCGCTGGCTATAACAGTGTGCTGAATCAGCCAAATTACGCTCAGCCAAGTGCACGTGCCGGACAGGCATTCGGGACCGGCGGTCCGAGAGCTTTCCAAGTTGCCTCACGTGTAGAGTTCTAGCATGCTTCTTCATAATAAACAAAGGAAGCTTTGCATTAGGTCCCTCGTTCCCCTGGTGATTGTCTTGTCTGTTTCCGGTTTTGCTGCGGATGTGCCTGCCGCTGAACCCCAAAGGGCGGTGTTGGCTCTGTATGGCAGCAGGCCGGACTTACCTTCCAATATCATAGTAGATGAGATCATACGATCAACCTTAGAGCGAGAACTAGGCCCGCGTCTGGACTTCTACGCGGAGTTTCTTGATACGGCGAGATGGCCGGAAGGTGAGACCCAAATTGCGGCTCACGATTTTCTTCGCCGTAGATATGCGAAAATAAAACTCAGCGTGATCATTGCGGTCGCCCGGCCGGCAATCAATTTCATGCGCATTTATGGTGATGAACTGTTTCCAGGCGTTCCAATCGTGGCCTACGGAGACTCGGACGCCCTGCGCGATTGGGAACAAGGGCGACCCATTACGGGCACGCTCGCCAAGGTTGACCTAAGCAAAACCGCAGAGCTTATACTCCGCTTGCAACCTGAGACCCGAGAAATACTCGTTATTTCCGGGGCCTCTGACAGCGACCGATGGCGTCTGTCCGAAGCTCGACGCCAGCTCGATCGGCTTGAGAAAAAGGTAAAGTTGACCTATATGGATACCGGTAGCGCGCAGGATGTCGTGAGAACCGCTGCACGGGTTCCCGACGGAACGGTGATTTTGTTTCTTTCCATGTACGGAGATTCAGCGAGAAACAAATTACTTAGCCATGAGGTGCTCGCTCAGATTGCAAAAGAGGCACGGGTTCCCGTCTACAACCAGACTGCCACCAATGTTGGTTTGGGAATTGTTGGTGGGGTTGTTTCCGATCCCGAAATTCTAGGCCTCGAGACCGCCCAAATTGCCCTCCGCCTTTTGCGGGGAGAGCGCCTTCAAGATCTTCCCATCCAGGAGAGCAAGTCAACTGTTTCTATGGTTGACTGGAGGCAACTGCGGCGCTGGGGACTCGACGAGAAGCGGTTGCCAGCGGGAACGGTCGTGCGGTTTCGTGAGGCCAGCGTCTGGGCATCCTACAAGTGGTACATGATCGGCGGTGTTGTTCTGATCTTGGCCGAAACGCTACTAATATTCGGGCTGGTATGGCAGAGGGCAAGGGCAAAACGTGCAGAAACCCAGCTGCGCGAGAGCGAGAAGCGCTTCCGGCTAGTGGCAAATACCGCACCTGTAATGATCTGGACGGCCGGGACGGACCGAAAGTGCAGCTACGTCAACAAGACCTGGTTGGACTTCACAGGCCGCTCACTTGAGGCGGAACTTGGCAATGGTTGGACGGAAGGAGTTCATCCGGACGATTCAAACCGCTGTCTGCAAACCTACACCGAAGCATTCAACCGAAGAGAGTCGTTTGAACTGCAGTACCGGTTGAGGCGAAAAGATGGAGAGTATCGCTGGGTTCTCGACGCCGGTGTACCAAGATTCAACCCGGATGGTACTTTCGTTGGTTACATCGGCTCTTGCATAGACATCACGGAACGGAAGCTCGCCGAGGAGAGTCTCGCCACCATTGGGCGCAGGTTGATTGAGGCGCATGAAGCGGAGCGAACCTGGATTGGAAGAGAGCTTCACGATGACATCAATCAGCGCCTCGCGTTGTTAGCGATCGCACTAGATGGATGGAGTCAGGATGCTTCGACCAATGAAGTCACTGAGTTAGTTCGCCATACCCGGGCGCGTATCACAGAAATTGCCCAGGATGTGCAGGGGCTATCCCACCGCTTACATTCTTCGAAACTCGATTACCTTGGCTTAGCCGCCGCGGCTAGGAGCTTTTGCAGAGAGCTCTCCGAAAAAACTAAGGTTGAGATTGTGTTCGGAGATGCCGGTATACCACACACCCTCTCGAAGGAAGTTTCGCTGTGTTTGTTCCGAGTTTTACAAGAGGGGCTGCAGAACGCCGTGAAGCACAGCGGTGTTCGCAGCTTTACGGTGGATCTCCAGGGCACAGAAGAGTCGATCGAACTCACAGTGGCAGACACTGGAAATGGCTTTGAAGAAAAAGCAGCTTTCACTCGCCACGGTCTGGGCTTGATCAGCATGCGCGAAAGGTTGCAATTGGTGAACGGCGAGCTTTCAGTGAAATCGAAACCTGGGGCTGGCACTACGATCCGCGCTCGCGTTCCGTTTGAAAACTGACGTATATCGGGCAATGGCTGGATGAGGCACTCCATGAATTTATCCGTGCGCTTGTACAACGACCTGAATTGCGGAATGAAGGATTCTGAATCCAACCAGCAACTAGCGTCTCAGAGTCGGGTTGACGTTGTAAAAGGGGCACTCCTTGGAAACATCATCAATCCGGGTTCTCGTGGTCGAGGATTCGGAGGAATTTCGTAAATTTATTTGTTCAACGCTTGCGGAAAGACCGGAATTGCAGATCGTCGGCGAGAACACTGACGGACTACAAGCGCTTCAGAGAGCGGACGAATTGCAACCGGACTTGATTCTGCTCGACATCGGGCTTCAATCGCTAAACGGAATTGAAGTCGCTCGACAAATCCTCAAGCTCTCACCCAAATCCAAAATACTATTTGTAACCCAAGAATCTTCTGCCGATGTGGTGCGGGAAGCCCTTGGTACGGGCGCACATGGCTACGTCGTCAAGACTGACGCGGGAAGTGAACTGCTGATTGGGGTGAGCAGTGTTCTTCGAGGCGATCAGTTTGTCGGCAGAAGGTTTGCTGGTCATGATTTCGCTGGAGCTTCGGATGCGGCAGCCTCCCTAGAGTTCCGAACCCAGAGTGCTTTTGAACCACTCCGGCTGAATATGAAAATAGCCCGTCGCCACGAGGTGGGGTTCTATCCTGACGACGCAAGTCTGCTAGTTGATGTCACGCAGTTCATCGGGACTGCTCTCAAGGCCGGACATGGGGCTATCGTTGTCGCGACCGAGTCACACCAAAACAGCCTTCTTCGGAGATTGGAGACACATCACGTGGATATTGCCGCCGCTATTGAGCAGGGGAGATACATCTCGGTGGATGCTGCCGACGCGCTCTCGGCGTTCATGATCAATCGGATGCCTGATCCAGCTCGATTTTTGAAGCTCTTTGGTGATCTCATCGTGACAGTAGCAAAGGCTGCGAAGGGAGAGCAAGCCCGCGTTGCAGTTTTCGGAGAAGGTGTTCAACTCCTGTGGGCACAAGGTAACGCAGAGGCGGCGATTCGGGTCGAAAGGCTTACGAATCGGATAGCCAAGGCGTACGACGTGGATATTCTATGCGGCTATTGTATGGGTACCGTTCGGGGCGGGATGGACAGCCACGTTTTCCAAAGAATCTGTGAGGAGCATTCAGCGGTTTGTTCCCGCTGAAATGCCACTAGCGACGCGTCGAAGACGCAGTTAGGGCTTATCAGAGCTAGCCCGTCGCTAACCAAGCCAGCAGGGTGATGTTCAAGCCGAGTGGATCAAGGCTTCTGTTAATTCACTTCACCCAGAGAGCCCATCTCGCGTGGCGGCGATTTGTTGCTTGATGCCTCTTTCATTGGACTCGGGGCGGCAACAGGTAAAGTGTCATGGCGAAGACCAGATAGACCATCAGCAGAAACACCCCGACGAACCACGCCGAGCGACCGCTGTTCGTGACGAGCGATGCGGTAAGGGCGGCGATGAAAATCATCACCACCGCGCCAGGCCAGAAATGCAGGTCCATCGGCGTCGGACCGAGGACGTAGCTGAACAGGACAAGCACCGGCGCGACAAAGAGCGCGATTTGGGATGCGCTTCCCAAGGCGATGCCCACGCTCAGGTCCAGCCGGTTCTTGCGCGCGCCTGAAAACGCCGAGCCCATTTCCGCCGCGCCGCCGACCAGCGCCACGACGATGAAACCCACGAAGGCGGGAGTCATCCCGAATGCTTCCGCTGCCTTCTGGACGGACTCCACAAAAATCTCGCTCACTAGCGCCACCAGCACCGTGACGCCAGCCAGTGTGGCCAGTGCCAGACCGATGGGCCATGGCGATTCGCTGGCCTCCCCGGATTCAGCACTGACAAACAGCTCGCGGTGAGTCTTAAGCGAGAACAGCATGCCCAGTCCGTAGGTCAAGATGAGCAGCACCGCCAGACCCACACTCAACTGCCGGGTGAACACCGCCCCGGCGGTGAACTCGGTTCGCGAGACCGCGGAAGGAATCAACAGCGCAACCGTAGCCAGGAAGAGCAGGCCAGCTTGCATTCGGGCGCTGACCCGGTTGTATTCCTGCACGTGGTGCTTAACTCCGCCGAGGAGAAATGACATCCCCAACACGAACAGCACGTTGGTCACAATCGTGCCGGCAATAGACGCCTTCACGAGCATGTATTCCCCGGCGCGCATGGCGGTCAGTGCAATGACTAGTTCGGTCAGATTTCCCAGGGTGGCATTGAGCAGGCCGCCGGCCGCATCACCCGTCTTGGCCGCCACCGATTCAGTGGCGTGACTCAGTAGCGCCGCCAGGGGCAAGATGGCAAGGACAGAGAGCATAAAGAGCAGCGTGTGCGCTGCAGGCCTGAGATTTGCGGCTGCGAACACCACGGGCACGAACACCAGCATCCAGAGCAACGGATCGTGACGGATTTCTTTGAGCAGGTGGTTCATATCGGGCCTACACCACGCCCATCTCGCCGCCCCCGAGTTTTTCTAAGAAGCGATAGCGGGGATCGTTCGACCGGTCATGGACTTCGATTCGGTCACGGATTGATGATGAGCCAGTCAGGGATCCTCCTCCGCTGGCAAAAGTGACAGTGGAGAAGCGAGGAGCCAAGTTTCAGAATTGGGTTTCCCAGCAGCTCACGGGGCCAGTTCTAATTAACGCAGTACTTACTGGGCTACTGAAATCCTGATACGGAATATGTCCGGTTACACGACTTGCCAGGCGCTAGAAAGCGATTGGTTCGTAGGAAGCGCAACAGGTGCATGGTTAAGGCCCAACCTTCGAGCACTGCAAGTCTTGGTGTCCTGATGCGGCATTCCTCGCAAGCATGGCGGGATCTATTCCTCCTCTTATCCCTGCTGCTGGTCATTGTGATTTACCCCTTTTTGGACCGCGGCGAGGTTCGGAGACTGGTTCTCGGTGGACTGATGTTTGCACCGCTCCTTTTGGCGACCGTAAGAATGGCACAAATTAAGGTTTGGGTGTGGCCAACAGTTCTGTTGATGGGTGTCGTTGTAATCTCCACAGTAGTTAGCACTCTCTTCCCCGTTCGAACGCTGATTGGATTGAAATGGGGAATTCTAGCGGCTTTCTTCGGGCTAAGTGTCATTGCCTTGTTTAGTTACCTAAAAAATGCTCGCATCATCGACGATGGTCATCTTTACACAGCGGTGAGCATTTACCTGCTAATCGGAATGCTGTGGTTTGCACTCTACAGCGCCATCGATGTCCTGAGTCCCGGGTCGATCCAGCACAGTACTTCCGCGGCAGCCGATCGCCACGCGGAACTGTTGTATTTCAGTTTGGTAACTCTCTCCACGATCGGCTACGGCGATGTTATCCCTCTGGATGGAGAAGTGCGCATGTTGGCAGCACTCGAGGGAATCGCCGGTGTTCTTTACATTGCGATTACCGTGGCGCTGTTAGTCAGTGCATACAGGCCAAGAGCTGATTCCGGCTGAATTCGGTTCTCATGGAACGGAGGAAAAAGCTTAGGCCTATTGAATGGCTTGATCGTAAGCCGCCGTCTCTACGAAGTGCGGAATGGGCAGCCATGTGAAGGAATCTAGAAGGTCTGTCCCCGATTGCAGTTGCGCCTCAACCGAATAAGTTCCGTCGCTTTCTGCAGCATAGCGGCTTGGCACCACAGCTCTGGTTCTCGCTCAGTTCAAGCAGCCTCCCTTTTTCTGCCGCGCATTTTTCCTGGGCACGGCTTCGGGCCAATTCCTGCGTCCTGCAGCTTCGCGGCTTCTGCTTTCCAAGTTCCGCCCTTACACTATTGGGTTCCCCTCCGATAAAGCAGCCGCTCGCTTTGGAAGCAGCAGCCATCGCTTTTGAGTGCCCCAAGAAAATGGGGCAAGAAAAAGGAGAAAAATTCATGTCTTACCTCAGTAGTGTCCCAACGTTGTGCCTCTTGCCTTCCGTAAATTATTGATGAGAAACGCATAAGCGGCAAATTCTCTTGGTCTCGATTGGTTGGTCACAGCTGGGGGTCAGGACTCAGCCGTCGGAAATCCGCTGCTGTCGCTTGGGCTGCTGTGGTGGAAAATCCGTGTGTCGAGGTCAGGAGAAGAGTACGCTGCGCAGGCCAGAGGCCCAAATCGTAAATTCCGGTTAGCATGGGTGGCTAGGCTCCTAGTTACTGGCATCGTCAAAAACGAAGGAGGAACACTATGTACGGCGTTGCCCTCGCTTTAGCCGGCGCGTGTCTGCTCGTTACTCCGTATACCGTCCTGGCAGCACAGCGTACCGGATTGACCGTTCAGAATCCATCAGCAGCAACACAGCTGGCCCCATCATATTTCCCCGATCGATTCGACTGGCAGCACAAGAAGCCGGAGGAGCTCGGCATGGATGCTGGGCGGCTAGATGATGCCGTGAAGCATGCTATTGCAAGCGAGAATCCGGCGACTAA
>WNFT01023059.1_pt1 | contig 14322 bp, 14 predicted proteins | sample 5400191 | NCBI WGS metagenome assembly WNFT01 (sample SAMN13153359, study PRJNA577476) | soil metagenome | isolation source: 80 cm saprolite under Madrone tree | place: USA:California | collected 2016-06-14
ACATGGTTCACCAACTATTGACCCGCCGCGAGCGCGCGCCGGGGTTCACGCTGCCCGAGCTCCTCATCGTGATCGTGGTCGCCTCGGTGGTGGCGCTGGCGTTCTCGGCGATGTTCATAGAAGCGGTCAAGACCTACCAGTTCATGGACGCCGAGAAGGGCATGCTCGAAGACGCCCGGTACGCGGAGGAACGGGTCGCGCGCGAGCTGAAGCGCGTCAAGGACAACACCAGTATCTCGGCGGCGAGCGCGACCACGCTCACCTTCGTCGATCGAGGAAACGCCACGGTGAGCTTCTCCTGGAGCGGGGTCTCCGGAGCCGACCTCCTCTACACCAAGAGCGGCTCCTCGCAGACCCTCGCGCGGGGTGTGGATTCGCTCGCGTTCCAGTACTGGAAGCAGAACGGCACGGCCGCGACTCCCGTGCTCTCGCCGTCCGCGACCGACATCTGGCGCGTCACGATCTACATGAGGCTGATCAAGGGCTCCCAGACGGTCGCCTCCTTCGGCTCCGTGTTCGTGAGGTCGCTGTGATCCGCCGCCTCTGGGCTGTCCGTCGCCAGGCCGCCGCCCGCCGCGCCGCGCCGGACTCGGGCTTCTCGGTCGTGCTCGCGGTCTTCGCGATCCTCATTCTCCTGACCTTGGGGATCGCGATGGTCTCAATGGTCGTCGAGGACTCGGACCTCTCGGTCGTGCACGTCCGGGAGAACCAGGCCTTCTACGCCGCGCACGCTGGGGTCGAGTACGCGATCGTGAAGCTTTCCAGCAACTGGTCCTGGGGCGGGCTGGCCTCTCCAGGGAAGACCGTGGGCGCCGGGTCTTTCTGGATCGCCCCTCCGGACGCGGTGGACGAGAATGGGGCGGCGCTTCCCGCGGGACGCAAGCGGATCGTCTCGAACGGCGTCCGTCGCCCCGAGCGGCGACCTCTACATCGCCGACACCGACAACAACGTGATCCGGAAGGTCGCAATCGCGACCGGAGTGATCACGACGGTTGCCGGTAGCGGCAGTCCCGGCTCCACCGGAGACGGGGGCGCGGCCACCTCCGCCCGGCTCAAGGCCCCGGAAGACGTGTTCGTTCTATTGAACGGCGACTTTTATATCGCGGACACCGGAAACCACGAGATCCGCAAGGTGACCGCGGCCACCGGGATCATCACGACCGTCGCCGGCAACGGGAGCCCCGGCTCCTCCGGTGACGGGGGAGCGGCTACCTCCGCGCGCTTGAACTCTCCGCGCGGGATCGCCATCGCGGCCAACGGCGACATCTATATCGGCGACCGGTCGAACAACAAGGTGCGGAAGGTCATAGCACTGACCGGCACGATAACGACCTACGCGGGCACGGGAGCGGTGGGATATTCCGGCGACGGCGCCTCCGCACTCCTCGCGACGCTGAACCGCTTGCAGGGGCTCCATCTCGCCTCGAACGGAGACCTCTACATCGCCGACGCGCTCAATAACGTCATCCGGAAAGTGGCGGCGCTGACCGGGATCATCACGACCTACGCGGGCACAGGCACGGCGGGATTCAGCGGTGACAGCGGTCCCGCGACTTCGGCGCGGCTCAACGCCCCCGAGGCGATGCACATGAACGCGGCCGGGGACCTCTACATCGCCGACACCGGGAACAACCGCGTTCGGAAAGTGGATGCGGCCGGGACGATCTCCACGAGCGTCGGGACCGGGACGGCAGGATCCGCGGGTGACGGGGGGCTCGCGACGGCAGCGCAGCTCGACACGCCTCGCGGTATCGCGGTCAGCTCCACGGGCGTCTATTACATCGGCGACCGGAACAACCACAAGATCCGCAAAGTCACCGGCAGTCTCGCCGTCGTGGCCTGGGTCGAGACGCGTACGTAGGAGGAACATCACGTGAGCGAGGTCGAAAAGAAGGCGTGGTGGCGTGGTCTCGGGGCGGCCCAGCGGGGCTCCCCCCGGAGCGGCGATACGGCCCTCCCGGACCGCATGCGCTCGCTGCTCTCATCCCCATGGCCCGATCTCGTCGGCGTGGATCTGAGCGATCGGGCCGTGCGGGTGGTGCACGCGGTGCGGCGCGGCTCGCGCGTGGCCCGGATCGAGAGCGGGGAGCGCCTGCTCCCCAACATCGAGCTCAAGCCCGCGGACCGTCGGGCGGCCCTGAAGAGCGCGCTTCGGGACCTGGTGCGCGAGACGGGCCTCAAGGGGAGGCACGCGGCGGCGGCCGTTTCGGGCAACGAGGTGGTGATCCGCCGCATGGCGCTGCCCGCGATGGGCCGCGCGGACCTCATAGCGGCTCTCGCGCTCGAGTGCCGCAAGCACGTGAACTTTGCGATCGAGGATTCGGAGATCCGCTACGAGATCGTGGGGCGCTCCGACCGTGCGGGGAATCCGGAGCTGCTCCTCAGCGTGTGCGTGGCACATCGCCGGCGCCTCGACGAGATACGCGAGACCCTGGAGGAGGCCGGGCTCCGCGCCTCGCTCCTCACCTCGCGGCCGGTCGCCCTGCGCGCGCTGGTCCGGGCCACGGCCGCCATGCCTTCCGACGAGGTGGTCGCCTATCTCGACATGGGCGGGACCAACACGCACATCACGGTGCTCAAGGGGAACGATGTCCGCTTCTCTCGCGAGTTCGGCGTGGGCGGGGCGACCCTCACCGACGCGCTCCGAGCCATCGTCGTTCCGGGGCAGGGCACGGTCGAGCTCTCCTACGACGAGGCGGAGGCTCTGAAGCGGGCGCACGGGATCCCCTCCGGGGCCGAGGAGGCCGGCCAGGCCGGCCGGATCCCGCTCTCGGCCGTTTCGATCATGCTCCGCCCCATCCTCGAGCGGCTGGCGCGCGAGCTCTGGAACTCCTTCGATTACTGCAACGAGCAGTTTCAGGGGGAGGCGGTCAGCCGGCTCGTCCTCCTGGGGGCGGGATCGCGGGTCCGTAATCTCGCCGAGTATCTGACGGGTGTTCTCAAGTTACCGGTCGTCCGGGCCGATCTTGCAGAAAGCATGGAGGAGGTCGCTCGGCGGCCGATGCGGGGGAAGTCCGCCGGCGCCGTCCCTCCTTCCGAGCTGGGCCTGGGGCTCGCGCTGACCGAGCGCGGAGCGATCAATTTCGCCACGCCCGCGGGAGCGGGGGTTCCGTACCGGCTGGCGGAGGCGATTCCGCAGCGGGTCGCGGCGGCCGCGGCGGCGGTGCTCCTGATCTCCGTGGCGCTTCCGTCGCACATGAACGTCATTGCGGAGCGACACCGGATCGAAGGTCTGAAGGGAAGCCTGACCGGGCTCGCGCCCAAGGCCGAGGCCGTGAGGCGGTTTCGCGCCGCGCGGGAAGAGGAGACGCGGCTTCACGACCTGCTCGCCCACCTGACGGGGGGGCAGGTGCTCTGGTCCTACGCGCTCCGGGACCTGAGCCATCGGATCGGGCCGGACGTGAGGCTCACGGAGCTCCAAGTGCTCGAGCCGCAGGCGGCGGCGCCTGCGCCGGGCGCCGTGGCGGAGCGGGTCACGAGGATGATCCGGCTCACGGGCCTCCTGCGCACGCAAAACCGGAGGCCGGAGGACGTCATGGGGGAACTGATGCAGTCGCTGGAGCGTTCGCCGGTGTTCGGGCAGGTCCGCCTCGAAGGGTGTCAGGCGGTGACCGCGTCGGTGAGCAGCTTCGTCCTGACGGCGGAAATCTCCGAGTAGCGGGCGACCATGACTTTCTCGCTCCGGCATCCGATGGTCGGCCACGCGGTGATCGTGGCCGGTTTCGTGCTGTCGGTCGGCGTGGTCCAGGCGGTCTACGTCGAGCCGCGAACCCGCGAGATCAAGGCGCTGCATGCAACGGAGGCGCGGCTGAACGCGGAGCTGCAAGACTTGCAGTCCGGCATCCACGAGATGGAGGGATGGGCCACGGCCCATCCGGGGCAGGATCTCTGGACCTTCCACGTGCGGAAGGCGCTTCCGGCCCAGGACATGGTGGCGGGCTTCCTACGCTCCCTCGTGCCGCTCGCGGATCGGCACAAGGTGAAAACACAGCTGATCCAGCCCGCGGGGGCCCTGATGCAGGAGACCGTGGCGGACGCGGCGGGGAATCCGATGACGTACATGCGCGTGGAGCTTCGGTTCCATCTGGAGGCGACGTACCGGGAGCTGGGTGAGTATCTGAGCGACCTGGAAGCGATGGACCAGCTCGTCGTCGTGCGGTCGGTGGCGCTCTCGAGCGGCACCGAATACCCGGAGCTGGGCGCCGACGTCACGATCTGGCTGTATGGGACGCCTTGAGGAGCTGATGGATTGGTTCCGCGACCAGATGAAGAAAGGGATGAACGTCAGGACCTACGTCCTGGTGGCGTTCCTCGTGGCGACGCTCGTCTGGATCCACTCGATCGATCAGAAGCGGCGGGAGATCCGGGCCAGGATCCCCGCGGTCACGATCGCTCGGGCGCCGATCGCGCCGCTTCCGGCCCGGCTCGCCGAGCGCGGCGGGAGAGGGGCCGAGACGACGCCCGCTGGATGGGGCGCCGATCCCTTCGAGCGGAGGGTGTTCGACGGAAAGGAATCGGCGGGCCAGGCGAGGCCCATCGCGCACGCGGCGCAGCCTTTCCTTCACACCGGTCTCTTTCTACAGGGAATCATGGAAGGGCCCATGGGCCGGACGGCCCTGATCAACGGGGATATCTACCGCGAGGGACAGCGGATCGGGACACGTGAAGTGATCCAGATCGGGCGGAAGGCCGTCATGCTCCTCGACAAGGGGAACGTCACGACACTGACGCTCAAAGGAGACGAGCAATGAAACGGATGGCCGTCGTTGTGGGAATGATCGCGTGCCTGGGCACGGCGCAGGCCGTCGCGGTCCCGGGACCGGATGCCCGCGCGTCGTTCAATTTCAAGGATGCGCGCGTCCAGGATGCGATCCGTCTCATCGCGGGCCAGTACGGACTGAACGTGGTCATCGGGAAGAACGCCGGCGGGACGCTCACCGCGAGCCTGACCAACGTGACGGCGGAGCAGGCGATGGCCACGGTCTCGGAGGCCTCAAGACGCTGAGTCCGCAGGGTCAGGTGCAGCCCTTTTCCGGGCGCGCGAAGAACGCCCTCTGGCGCCAGAGCGCGCTCTCGAACGCGCTCATTGTCACCGACACGAGCGCGCGGCTCAACCAGGTGGCGCGGGTGCTCGCCGAGATGGACCTGAAGCCCAAGCTGATCGCGATCGAGGCGAAGCTGGTGGAGACGACGCTCGGATCGGACGAGAAGCTGGGCGTGGACTGGCAGATCCGCGCCAGCGCCGCGGGTGCCGTGCTGCCGACCACGTTCCCGTTCCCGAAATCGCTCGGCTCGGGCGACCTGACCGGGACCCCGAACCCCAACAACCAGGTGGGAGGCGTGGGCCCGGCGTTCCCGCCGGGGCAGAACTTCCCGTACACGGCCCCCGGGGACTACACGTTCGGAAAGCTCTCGTTCGAGGAGTTCAATGTCGCGCTCGACATCCTGAAACAATCTTCGACCACGAACCTGGTCTCGGCGCCGAAGGTAACCACGCTGGACAACCAGGAGGCCGAGATCATCGTGGGCACGGTCGTGCCGATCGCGCGGTACGAGAACTCGGTGCAGACCGGCGCGCTGCAGATCTCCGGGTACGACGAGAAGAAGATCGGCGTGCGGCTCCTGGTGACGCCCCACGTCGGGCCGGACAGCTCCATGATCCTGGTCGTCAGTCCGGAGATCAGCGAGATCGTCGAGTACCGCGGGCAGTTCAACGAGCGGCCGGTGACCTCGACCCGCTCCGCGACGACGCAGGTGGAGATCCGGAGCGGCCAGACGGTGATGATCGGCGGGCTCATCCGCGAGGTGAACATGAAGGTGGAGCGGAAGGTGCCCGTTCTCGGCGACATTCCGATCCTCAATTTTCTATTCCGGCACAAGGCCACCACGAAACAGAAGGTGGATCTCATGATTTTCATCACGCCGCACTTGCTCGAGACGTAGGGAGGGGCGAAGGTATGAACGCAACACAGCCGCGTGCGCGGGTGCTGGTTGTCGATGACGAAGCGGACCTCGTTCGGATCCTACAGTTCGGCCTTCAGGCGATCGGCTATCAGGTCGAGACCGCCTCCGATGGACAGGAGGCTCTGAAGAAGGCGCGCGAGACCCAGCCCGACATCATCCTGCTTGATCTCATGCTCCCGAAGCTGGACGGGTACAAGGTCTGCCGGCTCCTGAAATTCGACGAGCGCTACAAGAACATTCCCATTATCATCCTCTCCGCGCGCACGCAGGAGGGAGACCAGCTCCTGGCGATGGAAATGGGCGCGAACCGGTTCATCACGAAGCCCTACGACTTCGCCGAGGTCCTGAGTCACATCGAGACGCTGCTGAAATCCGTCCCCACCGGGTCCTGACCTCGCGTCAAATCCCCGCTTGACCGCGGATGGCCGCGGACCGTAGCGTCGTGGCACTCGTTTCTGTCCCTGAATCCCAGCCCTTGAGATGACTCCGAAAAACACGACCGAAGCCGATCCCAGACCCGCGCGAGACGCCACGGCCCCCGCGGTGCGTCCCACGATCGTCGATACCATCCTCGATACCGTCGGGAACACGCCGATGGTGCGCCTGCGCCACGTCGCGTCCGAGTTCCCGGCCACCGTGCTCGCGAAGCTGGAGGCGTTCAATCCGGGGGGCTCGGTGAAGGACCGGATCGCGATCGCGATCGTCCAGGAAGCCGAGGCGAAGGGGCTATTGAAATCGGGCGGCACCATCGTCGAGGCCACCTCCGGGAACACGGGAATGGGGCTCGCCCTCGTGGCCGCGGTGCGGGGCTACCGGGCGATCTTCGTGATGCCGGACAAGGTGAGCAAGGAGAAGATCAACCTCTTGAAGTCCTTCGGGGCCGAGGTGGTGATCACGCCCACCGCGCTTCCTCCCGATTCTCCCGACTCCTATTACGAGGTGGCGAAGAGGCTCGGCCGCGAGATCCCGGGAGCCTTTCTGGCCAACCAGTACTACAACCCCACCAATCCCGAGGCCCATTTCCGCACCACGGGCCCGGAGATCTGGAACCAGACGGGCGGCAAGATCGACTACTTCGTGGCGGCGCTCGGAACGGGCGGGACGATCAGCGGAACGGCGCGCTATCTGAAGCAGCAGAATCCCAAGATCAAGGTCATCGGCGCGGATCCGGTCGGGTCGATTCTGAAAGATTACTTCTACACGAAGAAGATCGTTCCGGCGCGCACGTACAAGGTGGAAGGGATCGGAGAAGACTTCCTGCCCGGCACCATGGACTTCTCCATGATCGACGAGGTGATCTCGGTCAACGACGCGCAGTCCCTGAACCTGGCCCGCCGCCTGGCGCGCGAGGAGGGGATCCTGGCGGGCGGATCGGCGGGCACCGCGTTGTACGCGGCACTCCAGATTTCCCGCTCCGCCAAGCAGGGAGACGTGGTCGTGGTGATCATCCCGGACACGGGGGAGCGCTACCTCTCCAAGGTGCACTCGGACGAATGGATGCGCGACAACCGTCTGCTCGATTCGAGCACGATCACCGTCTCCGACGTGATGTCCGGAAAGCGGAACCACATCCCGGCCCTCGTATCGATCAGCTTCGACGACACGGTGGACCGCGCCCTCTCCCTGATCCGCGAGTTCAACATCTCGCAGCTCCCCGTGCTCAAGGAGGGGAACGTGGTCGGATCGGTGAGCGAGGGGGTCCTGCTCCAGAAAGTATTGGACGGCTCCGCTCACGGGGCCACCCGCGTGGAGTATCTGCTCGAGAAACCGCTGCCGGTCGTGCCGCTCCGCGAGCATCTTCCCCGGGCGATGAAGGTGCTGGCGGCGAGCAACGCCGCGGTCGCGGTGGACGAGCACGGCAAGCCCGCGGGCATCCTCACCCGCTTCGACCTCCTCGAGTACATCAATACCTAGGCTCGTGGGATTCTCCACCGACGCGGTCCACGCGGGGCAGGAGCCCGATCCGGTAACCGGGTCGGTTACCGTCCCGATCTACCAGACCTCCACCTACGTCCAGGAGGAGCTGGGGAAGCACAAGGGATTCGAGTACGCGCGGACGCAGAACCCCACCCGCTTCGCGCTCGAGAAGAACCTCGCCGTTCTGGAGCGCGGGAAGCGCGGCTTCGCCTTCGCGTCGGGGATGGCGGCGATCACCGCGCTCACATATCTCCTCAAGGCCGGCGACCACGTCGTCGCCTCGAACAACATGTACGGTGGGACGTACCGGCTCTTCGAGAAGATCCTGACCACCTACGGGCTTCAGTTCGACTACGTGAACACGGGCGATCTGGCCGCCACGGCGAAAGCGTTCCGGCCCTCGACCAAGATGCTCTTCATGGAGACCCCCACCAATCCCTCGATGATCATCTCGGATCTGCGTGCTCTTGCGAACCTCGCGCGCACGAAGGGGGCGCTCCTCGTGGTCGACAACACCTTCATGACCCCCTATTTCCAGCGCCCGATCGAGCTGGGGGCGCACCTGGTCGTGCACAGCACCACGAAGTACCTGAACGGACACAGCGACATGGTCGGCGGCATCGTGATCTCGAACGACGAGGCCGCCTCCGAGCGGCTCCAGTTCGTCCAGAACGCGGCGGGGGCGGTGCCCGGCCCCTTCGACTGCTGGCTCTGCCTCCGCGGGGTGAAGACCCTCCCCTTGCGCATGGAGCGGCACGAGAAAAACGCGGGGGTCATCGCCGAATGGCTTGCGGCACAGCCCAAGGTGAAGCGGGTCCTCTATCCCGGACTCAAGAGCCATCCCGGGCACGACCTGCACAAGAGCCAGGCTTCCGGATTCGGCGGGATGATCGCGTTCGATACCGGCTCGATCGAGAATGGGGCCGCCGTCCTGAGGCGCGCGCGTCTCTTCGCGCTCGCGGAGAGCCTGGGGGGCGTCGAGAGTCTGATCTCGCATCCCGCCACGATGACGCACGCTTCCGTACCGCGCGAGGATCGTGAACGTGTGGGCCTAACCGACGGACTCGTAAGGCTTTCGGTGGGCATCGAAGACCTCGACGATCTTCTTCTGGACTTACGCTCGGCTCTGTCTGTTCTATAATCCGTGCCTCGAACAATTGAGCCTTGACACCTCCGGGCGTGCCACGTACTGTCCGCCCGTCTTTTGCCGCCCCCGATCCTTAGGCGGTGGAGGGACTTGGGCATGATGGACCTGGAAAGAGCCGCGTCACCCGAAGCACCACTGCTTGCAGCGGTGTTTTGCTTTATTCGCCTCACTCGCTTCGACGACGTCAGACCCTAAACGCATATCGAATCGCCGGAAGGAGGTGATAGAGGCATGAAGAAGATGTTAGCGGTCACTCTGGTTCTCGTGTTCACGTGCGCGCTTCTCTTCGCGCTCGGTTGCAGCAAGAAGACGGAGACTTCGGGAACGGAGGGCGAGCAGGGGATGGAGCAATCCACCACGCCGCCGGCTGCGACGGATACGACGATGATGATGTCCGACACGACCCACACGCACTAAGCAGCATCGTGCAGCACGGTCCCTCGGGACCGGCGCTACTTGGGATCGATCGGATCGCAGGCAACTCGCATAGAGTAGCGTTGACCAATTCGGGGAAGCGCGCTTCGACAGCGCCGCTTCCCCGTCTTCTTGTGCGGCGGCGGCCGCGCGTTCAGGAGGATCGCGATGGCGGCAGCGAATTCGTTCGACGTTGTCTCCGAGGTGAATATGATGGAGGCCTCGAACGCCGTGCAGCAGGCGATGAAGGAAATCCGGCAGCGGTTCGACTTCAAGGGAAGCGTGAGCGACATCGCGCTCGAGGGGGACGCCCTGACGCTCCACTCCGACGACGAGTCGCGGCTCAAGGCCGTCATCGACGTGCTCACGACCAAGCTGGTCAAGCGGGGCGTTTCCCTGAAGTCGCTCCAGTACGGGAAGATCGAGCCCGCCGCCAAGGGCACGGTGCGCCAGGTCGTGACCGTCCAGCGGGGCATTCCCACGGAGAAGGCGAAGGAGATCGTGAAATTCATCAAAGGAACGGGGATACGGGTACAGGCGGCGATCCAGGAAAATCAGGTTCGGGTGAGCGGCAAGAACCGGGACGATCTGCAGGCCGTGATCGGCTCCCTCAAGGGCCAGGACTTCGGCCTTGATCTCCAGTTCACGAACTATCGATCGAGCTAGGCCTTTCCTCCTCGCGATCCTGCTCCTGGGATCGCTGGCCGCGCCCGGAGCAGCCTCCGCCCGCACATGGCCCCAGCCCAAGGGCTATGTCAGCGATTTCGCGGGCGTCGTCGACGAAGCCTCGCGCGATTCGACCGAGGCGATCGCCCGCGAGCTGCGCGAGAAGACCGGAGCCGAGCTCGCGGTCGTCACGCTGCAAGATCTGGGAGGGGAGGAGATCGACCCGGTCGCGGTCGATCTCTACAAAGCCTGGGGAATCGGGACGAAGGGGAAGGACGAAGGGGTGCTGATCCTGCTCGCGGTGAAGGAGCGCCGCGTCCGGATCGAAGTCGGATACGGCCTCGAGGGTATCCTCCCCGACGGACTCTGCGGCTCGATCATCCGGCATGTCATGGCGCCCGAGCTGAGCCAAGGACTCTTCGGCCCCGGGCTCCTGCACGGCGCGGCCGCGGTCGTAGGCGTGATCGCCAAGGACCGTGCGCCAAGGACCGTGGCGTCGCCATCACCGGCAGCCTGCCGCTTCCGACGGAAGAGGAGGAGCCCAGCGGGCGGCGGGCGATGTTTTTCATGGCTGCGATTCTCATTGCGATCCTCTGGAGCGTGCTCACCCGATCCCTGTCATCGCGGCGGGGGTGGCGCGGCCCGAGGGGCTACGGCGGGATGTTCGGCGGTTTCGGCGGCATGGGAGGCGGGTTCGGCGGCGGGGGCGGCGGTGGCTTCGGTGGATTCGGCGGTGGCGGAAGCGGCGGGGGAGGGGCGAGCGGTGGATTCTGAGCGAAACGGCTTGCATTCGATGGGAGGCGCGCGTGTGGCCTGATCGTTTCGACCCTCGCCGTGCAGCCCGGCGCGCAGTGGAGGCGGCGCGGCGGGAGGTGGGGGACAAGCTTCTCGGAGCGACGCTCTACGGCAGCGCGGCCGGTTCCGACGGTGAGTTCCATCCCGCGCGCTCCGACGTGAACGTGGCGTTCGTCTTCTCCGCGCTGGGGACGGCGGAGCTCTCCGCGCTCCATCGCGCCTATCGGGTCTGGCGCGGATGCCGCGTGGTGAGGCCGCTCCTTCTTTCCGAGCGCTCGCTTCGGCGCTCGCTGGACGCCTACCCTCTGGAATATCTTCTCATCCGCGAGCGGCGGGAGCATTTGGAAGGCACCGATTTCTTCGGCCCGCTCGAGCTGGACCACGCGGCGCTCCGTTTGCAGGTGGAACGCGTGCTCCGCGCGCAGGAGCTGGGGCTCGGCCTGAGTTATGTGGCGCTCGCCCGAACCCGAGGCGGCGCCCGGATCTGGGCCGTCCAGGCATCGAGCGCGATCACCGCTTCAGCCTCGGGGCTCGTATACCTGGCGGGAGAGCCGGTGCCGCGCACGAGGCGCCAGCTGGCGGACCGGTGCGCCGCGCTCTTCGGAGTGGATGGGGGCGCCTTCGCCCAGCTTCTCACGATACGTGACCGAAAACGGGAGCGCGTGGACGCGGTAGCGCTCTTGGAATCCGCGCTGAAGATCCTGGATCAGCTGCTCGACTCGGCCGAGCGCATGACGCCGCCGGCCCGGAACACCTAAGGAGGAACCGATGGCATCACGGAATCCCTGGATCGTGGCGGGGCTCGTTCTCGGCGGATTGCTTCTCGTCGTCCTGTTCATCGCCGGCTACGTGCGCACCACCTACAACGAGCTGGTGTCGCAGCAGGAGCAGATCAAGACCGCGTGGTCTCAGGTCGAAAACCAGCTTCAGCGCAGGAATGACCTGATCCCGAACCTAGTCGAGACCGTGAAGGGCTACGCCAAGCAGGAGACCACGATCTTCACGGCCATCGCCGATGCCCGCGCCCGGATCGGGAGCGCGCAGACGGTCGGACAGAAGATCGCGGCGAACAACGAGCTCAGCAGCGCGCTCGCGCGGCTCCTGGTCGTGGTGGAGAACTATCCCGTGCTCAAATCCAGCGAGACCTTCCAGCGGCTCATGGACGAGCTGGCCGGGACGGAGAACCGGATCTCGGTGGAGCGCATGCGGTACAACGAGATCGTCCTGGCCTACAACACGAAGGTGAGGCAGTTTCCGTCGAACCTGGTCGCGGGAGCGTTCAACTTCGAGACACATCCTCTGTTCGAGGCGCCAGCGGCGGCCAAGGCGGTGCCCAACGTGAAGTTCTAGCGGTTCCAAAGCGGACGTGCGTGCGCTATGCTCCACGCGCCGCGGGGAGCAAGTCCACGCGGCGAGAGTGGGAAGGGCCTCCCTCTGGAGGCCCGGGAAGTCGGTGCGAATCCGACACGGCCCCGCCACTGTGAGCGGTGACGAGAGCGGCATCAGGCCACTGGGCAGGTAGCCCGGGAAGGCGCCGCTCAAGGAAGAACCGCGAGTCAGGAGACCGGCCCACTCTCTCGAATCACGTCGTCCTTCGAGAGGGAGGACCATGGAACCGCTCGCCCCGTTTCTCCGCCGCTTCGCAGCAATCGCGCTTCTGACTCTGGCTTCGCTTCCGGCTTCCCGTGCCGGGCTCGCATCTCCATCGGGCGCCGATGAGGCCGCGCAGGCGGCGCCCGACGCGTCCCCCGGTGACGCCGGGTCCGAGCGCCCGCGCTACCGGCTCGAGCCGGTCGTCGTCACCGCCGACCGGTTCCCGATCCGGCTCGACCGCGTTCCCGCCGACGTGAGCGTGATCACGTCCGAACGCCTGGAGATGCGGCGCCCTCTTCTGCTCGCGGACGCTCTTCGCCTGGCACCCGGGGTGGACGTCCAGCGCTCCGGCTCGACCGGAAAGCTCACCGACGTGAGGCTTCGCGGCGCCGATCCACGCCACACGCTCGTCCTCTACGACGGGATCCCTCTCAACGGGCCCTGGATCGGAAACTTCGATTTCGCCGATTTCATGGGCGCGGGCGAAAACCAGGTCGAGGTTTTTGGCGGACCGTCTTCCTCCCTCTACGGCTCCGGCGCAGTGGGCGGGGTGATCCAGATCCTGACCCCGCCGGGCGCAGACGTCGCGAAACGAAGCGTCTTCGCGGAATACGGAGAGCACGCGACCTTGCGCCAGGGGCTCACGTGGCAGATCCCCATGGGGGCGGCCCGGGCGGGGATCTCGCTCAGCCGCCTCACGTCGGAGGGGCGCGGTCCGCGGGACGGCTACTCGGGGGTGAACGGGCAGCTCCATCTGGCGGTCCCCATCGGCCAGGAGCGCCTTCGCGTGAGCGCGCTCGCGACGCAGGGAGAGAAGGAGCTGCCCTTCGACTTCCTCTTCGACCCGTCGGACACCACGCTCTCACCGTTCGGGTCGCTCCGCCAGGTGCGCGATCCCAACAACCACGAGACGGACCGGATCCTGGCGGGGAGCGTCGCGTACGAGCGCGCGATCGGCTCGCGCGCGGCGCTGGAGGGCGAGGTCTCCGGATTCGCGGGGCAGATCGAGAACCTGAATCCCGCGAACCCACCCTCGACCACCGACTACCAGCGCACGCATCTCGACAACTCGCGCGGGATCGCGTCCGTGCGAGTGAAGCTCGATCTTGAGTCCTGGGCCAAGGCCGTGCTCGGGGCCGAGTACCGCGCCGAGAGCGTGGACCGGCTGGACGACTCGAACTCGGGCGGGTTCGGCGGCGTGACCGACGTCTCGGAGGGTATCCAAAGCCGCTCGCTCTACGGGCAGTCGCATCTGGAGTGGCGCGAGCGAGTCCTGCTCGATACCGGAATCAGGTTGGAGGACCATTCGCGGTACGGCGCGTACGGCGTTCCCCGCGTCTCGCTGGGGCTCGATCTCCGCGGAACCGGCCTGAAGCTGCGCGGCGGCTACGGGCGCGCATTCACGGCGCCCACGCTCACCGACCTCTTCTATCCCGGGTACGGCTCGCCGACGCTCAAGCCGGAGCGCTCGCGCACGTGGGAAGCGGGAGCGGACGGCTCGTGGCTCGCGGGGCGCGTCACCGCAAAGGGGACCTGGTACACGACCCGGTTCCGGGACTTGATCCAGTCGAACTCCTTCTTCGTGGCGGACAACGTGGGGAGCGCCCGGATCGAGGGAGAGGAGTACGCGGCGCGCTTCCGCGCGACCCAGCGCGTCACGATCGAGGCGCGCGCGGCGCACCTCCTCGGCAAGAATCTCGTCACGGGCGCGCGCCTCGCGAAGCGGCCGGAGTGGCGGGCGGGGGCCTCGCTCGAGGCGGGGGCGGCCCACGGGCTGACAGCGGTCGCGGACTTCTGGTGGAGCGCTTCCATGCTCGATCCCTTC
>WNFT01003098.1_pt1 | contig 14318 bp, 12 predicted proteins | sample 5400191 | NCBI WGS metagenome assembly WNFT01 (sample SAMN13153359, study PRJNA577476) | soil metagenome | isolation source: 80 cm saprolite under Madrone tree | place: USA:California | collected 2016-06-14
TGTCGAGAATAGCGATGTCCGGCACCAAACTCCGAATCGCTTCGATGCAGTCCGTACCGTCACTGCAACACGCAACAACTTTGAAGCCACTCTCCGCCGTGAGTACGTTGGTCAATCCTTGCAGAACCACGGGATGGCGGTCTGCGGTCACCACACTGGTGCAACGCATGGGCGGTACTCAGCTTAGCCGCAAAGTATAGTTGCGTTTCAGCCTTCCCGAAATCACTATTTCGAGGTAGCTCGCATCGGCCCCCCCGCCGGAGGCGCCGTCCCTGCGTCCGCGAGTCCGGCCGGTCTTGATCGGAAGGTGCGGCCCGCGAATGCAGGTCCATCAATCCACGCCGTCTCCGCGCGAAGCGCGTCCTTCCACGAGTCTGGCCTGTAGTTGTCGGAGATGGCGTGCACGCGCGCTTCTGGCGCGCTTCACGACAGTCTGTTCCGATCTCTTTCGGAGCGCCCATCAGGCGCGTGCACTCAGATCATGTGAGGCTGAGCGGCGGGACGATAACGGTTCTGCCAGGTGGTGCCGGAATCCACAGTGTCGGTGAGACAGGTCCGTGAGACTTAAATTCCGTGACGCAAAATTCGTCACGCTTCATTCCCCCTATATAGGATGGAGCGTGACTCTTTTTGCATGACGGATTTTTAGTCTCACTCTTCAGGTTCCGATAGTACGCGGCCTTCGAGCTGGCGCCGGCAAGCTTCCACGCCGGGACGGCCTTCGGCCGGCCTCGCTGGCCGGAGCTATTAGCCGCACGGTGACGGTGTGAAGATTGTGCCGATTGTTTCCGCTTCCGAGTTGTCTTCTCTGCCTCTGGCAGATCGAGACCAGGGCGGCCACGTCTCGTGCTGGCGCCGGCCTTTCGCCTGCGGCTTGCCTGTCGGTTACGATCCCGTTGTTGGGTTTCGGTGAATGCGGTGATGCTTTCGAGGCCGCCGGCGGCGACCTCCTCGGCCGTGACGCGCCACACCTTGCCGACCTGCGCCGCCGATGGCGTCTTGGCGCCCTTGGCGGCCTTGATGATGGATTCGGTACCCGTCTCCGCCAGCCAGGGAGCCCATAGGCGGAGATTGGCTCTGGTGACGCGCTCGGCGTCGACCTGCAGGAGGAGGTAATGTTGCGCCAGGAGATTCACCGCATCCATGCCGGCGTCATCGACCGGCAGCACCGAGCCAAATCGGCGCTCGAGAAGGCGAACGATGGCGCGGCCACGCCTACGCCAACGCCAGTGCATCTTCGGCAGGCGGCGCTGTTCGGCGATAATCATCAGCCGTCGCGCCGACAGCTTGGCGACCTTGGACGAGTCAATATCGACCGTCTTTACGCGCGATCGGCGCGGCATGTTTTTCGACATGGCCGCACCTCAGAACGGAATTGAGTCGTTGTAGAACGACTCCAGCTTCTCGGTGTCGGTGGTGCTGGCGCCAGCTTTTGCCGGCTTCGCCTTCTTTGGCTTATTCCTGCCGATCTCTGGCAGGCGGGTGTAGTGCGCCATCATCTTCAGCTCGAGACGGCTGCGGCCATCGTTGCCGGTCCACTGGCCGATCTGCAACCGGCCCTCGGCGTAGATCATCACGCCCTTGGCGATCTTGCCAGCCTTGGCGGCCTCGATGATGTCGGCATCGAAGGCGAGCACGTTGACGAATTGCGCTTCGTCACCGTCGCCGATTTTCAGATTGAGTTGAACATATGCTCGGCCCTTCGCCGAGACCTTGGCGACGACATCGCGAGTCGTGGTGCCGCTGACGGCGCTTTCGATTCCGATCATGGCCGCGCCCCCGCAATTTGTGGGGCCAGCCCTTGCGCTACCTCTTGCGCGGAAAGGGCGGGCGGCCTATTTTGGTTGGCGTCAGCTTTGTGGTGAGGCTGTCGATCGACTATTTGGGCCCTGTCGTCATGTCGGTGACGACCGGGCCCTTTCCGTTTTCGGGTCACGTCTCTTTCTCCTTTGTGACTGCTTGAGCATGTTGGTCTCCTTGCTTTGTTGATCGCTCTGCGAAGCGCCGTTGTGATGTAGTGACCGCTGCCGCACGCTGCTATTCCTGCGCCGACGGCGCGGGCGTGGTGTTTCAAACTGGTGACGAGAACGCCCGGCGAACATGCAAAATCAGTCCGGGACTTTTTCCGGGACTTTTTGCCGCCTACCTCCGCCATTTGCCGCTTTTTGTTCGGTTTTCGTGCACGTGGGCCAAAACCGGCAGCACGCAAAACCCCTTGTGGTTCAAGGGGTTTGCAGATCGAAATCTGATCTAAATCCGAGGCGTCTCCAAGCTCTGGAAGCTCGGATGCACCAGTGCCTCAGGCGCGATCGTCAGCACGATCATCGCCGCCACCGCGAGCGTGCGGAATGTCACAGCGCGGCGGTCGACCATGATTGCGATCAACACCACTGCGGTCATGAAGAATGAGCGCTGCGTGGCGACTTCAGCGCCGGACAGCAGCAGATAGAAGGCGGCGGCGGCAAGGGCTGCGGCGGCCGACCATTTCTTGATGGGAAAGCCAACGGTCAGGCCGGGGATCAATGCCAGCAGCGCTCGGACGGCGAAGAACACGACGCCCGCGACCACGGCCATGTGATATCCTGAAATCGACAGCACGTGTCCGAGGCCGGAGATGAACATCGCATCGTTGACAGGGGGCGAGATCGCATCGCGGCGGCCGGTCAGCAACGCTGTCGCGATCGCGCGCCGGTCGCCATCCAGCGCCGTTCGTATTCGCGCATCGATCGCATCGCGTAGCCCTTGCATGAACGCCGCGTAGCGCAGCGACAGGCCACCGCTGCCGGGCGCTTCCACCGTCTTGATCGTGCCAGTGACAAACCCGGAGGCGCCGATGCCCTGAAAATACATGTCGCGGCCGAAGTCGTAGCTTCCCGGCCGCAATGGCGCGAGCGGCGGCTGCAGCCGCGCCTTCAGTTCAACGAAGCTGCCTACCGCGGGTGCGGTGCCCTTGCGCACCGACAGCCGAACCCGCTCCAGCTTGACCTGGGATCTCGGGCTCTCCATGTGGGCGACGCGCAACACGAAGCGATCGGTACGCTCGCGGATGTCGCGGGTCTGGACGAAGCCCGACAGCGACACCGCATACATCGGCCGGGCCAGCACCCCATGCTCGACCCGCGCGGTCTTCCAGGTCGCTATGGCAAAACCCGCGGCGATCGCGGCGATCATTATGGCGATCGGAAAAATCTTTTGCCGTCGCAGCAGTAATGCCGCCGCACAAAGACCAATCGCCACAACGGCAACAGCCGACAAAACCGGCTCACGATCCGCGGTGAAATAGAGGGCGATCCCGGTACCGAATGCGACCGGCAGCCACGGCAGTAATCGACCGGCGCCCGCTTCGGCGCGAATCCACGTCCGCAATTTGTCGATCAGCGATGGCCAGGCGCTGAGACCCGATGGAGCGATTCCGCCGGCCCGCGCCGCGTCGCGTGGCGGCCAGGTGCCAGCGTAGCCTTGCGTCCGGCCTTGAGCCCTGCCCTGCTCGGCCATCCCGGTGCACCCTGCGATCCCCAGGGTTGCACCTTGCAATCCCTAGGCGATCGCAAGGCTAGCGGAAGCTGTAGCTCCAGGAATAGAGAACGGATGCAGAATGCCCGTTAACTTTTACTAATAGCACTGCGGTAGGATTCCCGAATCAATCGGGGGCTTGGCGATGTCGCTCAGGATAATGCTTTCCGTTTTCGCGCTTGCTGCGACCGCAATGACCGCGAACGCCGCCGATCTCCCGACGCGGAGCCGGCTCGGCGCGATCTTTGCCGAGCCCGGGGAAGTTCGCGTCGATGTTTATCAATCGGTTGAATATCCGGCACCCATCATCGGATTCAATTTGCTTCCGGATCCGCCGTGGGCCCGCGGCGGCTATTATTACGGCTCTTCGTGGTCCTACTATTACCCTGGCCCGTATTACGGCGGGCTCTACTACACTGACGGCGGCCGCCTGCCCTATGTCTGCGGCCTGTACGGTTATTGTTTTTAGCGCGGTAAAGCCGTCAGCTCTTGCCCCCCACTTCCTTCGCAAAGGTATCGCGCAGGCCGATGGTCCGGTTGAACACCGGACGGTCGGGCGCGGAATCGGGATCGCGCACGAAATAGCCCTGCCGCTCGAACTGCATCACGTCATTCGAGTTGGCTTGCGCGATCGCGGGCTCGATCCGTGCGTCCTTGAGAACCTCAAGCGATTGCGGATTGAGATCGGTGGCGAAGTTGGCGGCGTCCGGAACGGGTTTTGAGAACAGCTGGTTGTAGATGCGGATTTCCGCGAGGATCGACTGCGCCGCCGGCAGCCAATGCATGGTCGCCTTGACCTTGCGCCCGTCGGGCGCGTTGCCGCCGCGGGTTGCGGGATCGTAGGTGCAGCGCAGCTCGACGATCTCGCCGGCCGCGTTCTTGACGACATCGGTGCATTTGATGAAATACGCGTAGCGCAGCCGGACTTCGGTGCCCGGCGAAAGGCGGAAGAACTTCTTCGGCGGATTTTCCATGAAATCATCGCGCTCGATGTAAAGCTCGCGGCCGAACCCGATGCGGCGGGTGCCCGCGGCCGGATCGTCCGGATGGTTGACGGCTTCGATCTCCTCGCTCTTGCCTTCCGGATAATTCTCGATCACGACTTTCAGCGGCCGCAGCACCGCCATGCGGCGCAGCGCCGTCCTGTTGAGTACTTCGCGAATGGAAAATTCCAGCATGTTGACGTCGACCACGCTGTTGGCCTTGGCAACGCCGATGCGCTTGACGAACTCGCGGATCGCGGCCGGCGGCACCCCGCGCCGTTTCAGACCGGCGATCGTCGGCATGCGCGGATCGTCCCAGCCGGCGACGTGGCCGCCGCGCACCAGCTCGGTGAGCACCCGCTTCGACAACAGCGTGTAGCTCAAATTGAGCCGCGCGAATTCGTACTGGTGCGGTTTCGACGGCACCGGCAGCTTGTCGAGCAGCCATTCATAGAGCGGCCGATGATCCTCGAATTCCAGCGTGCAAATCGAATGCGTAATCCCCTCGATCGCATCGGACTGTCCGTGCGCGTAGTCATAACTCGGATAGATCGACCATTTGTCGCCGGTGCGCGGGTGGGTGGCGTGCAGGATGCGATAGAGCACGGGGTCGCGCAGATTGATGTTGCCGGACGACATATCGATCCTGGCGCGCAACACACGCGCGCCGTTCGGAAACTCGCCCGCTTTCATGCGGCGGAAGAGATCGAGGTTTTCGTCCACCGGGCGATCGCGATAGGGGCTGTTCTTGCCCGGCTCGGTCAGCGTGCCGCGGGTGAGCCGGATTTCCTCCTGCGACTGGTCGTCGACATAGGCGTCTCCGTTGCGGATCAGGGTTTCCGCCCATTCATAGAGACGCTCGAAATAGTCCGAGGCATAAAACAGGTTGGTTCCCCAGTCATAGCCGAGCCAGCGCACGTCGGCTTGAATCGAATCGATATATTCCTGCTCTTCCTTGGTGGGGTTGGTGTCGTCGAATCGCAGGTGGCATCGCCCGGAAAACTCCTCCGCGATACCGAAATTGAGCGCGATCGACTTGGCATGGCCGATGTGCAGGTAACCGTTCGGCTCCGGCGGGAAGCGCGTCACGATCTGGGGGTATTTTTTGGCGTCGAGATCGGCCTGGACGATGTCGCGAATGAAATCGCGGCCTGTCTCCGTCGCCACTGGCTCTGCTGTCATTCTGGTTCCTGCTCGGATCAAGCGGACGTTCTGCCAAATCCGCACGTCCCATGGAAGGCTTTAGTGAAGGCTTTAGTTATGTATGGTTCCTGCTATACACCACCGCTTCTTCCGCAATCCTTGATTGTTCATAACCCGCTCCTGCAATGACTGATCCCGTCGTCACGCGCTTTGCCCCGTCGCCGACCGGCTTCCTCCACATCGGAGGGGCTCGCACCGCGCTGTTCAATTGGCTTTACGCCCGCAGGCACGGCGGCAAGATGCTGTTGCGCATCGAGGACACTGACCGGGAGCGATCGACTGAACCGGCGATCGCAGCGATCCTGGACGGGCTGAAATGGCTGGGACTCGATTGGGATGGCGAGGTCATTTACCAGTTCAGCCGGGCGGAGCGGCACCGTGAAATTGCCCTGCAATTGCTTGCCAGCGGCAAGGCCTATCGCTGCTACGCGACGCCGGAGCAACTGACGGCGATGCGGGAAAAGGCGCGCGCGGAGGGGCGCACACGGCTGTATGACGGCATGTGGCGCGACCGCGATGCTTCGGAAGCCCCATTTGGCATGAAGCCCACGATCAGGCTCAAGGCGCCCCACATCGGCGAAACCGTGATCGAGGACCAGGTCCAGGGCCGCGTGGTATGGCAGAACGAGAACCTCGACGATCTCGTCCTGCTGCGCGGCGACGGCAATCCGACCTACATGCTCGCCGTCGTGGTCGACGATCACGACATGGGCGTCACACACGTCATTCGCGGCGACGATCACCTGATCAACGCCGCGCGCCAGAAGCAGATCTATGACGCGCTGGGATGGGACATCCCTAACATGTCCCATATTCCGCTGATCCATGGACCGGATGGTTCCAAACTCTCGAAACGCCATGGCGCGCTCGGCGTCGATGCTTACCGCGCCATGGGTTATCTGCCGGCGGCATTACGTAATTACCTGGTCAGACTCGGATGGAGCCACGGCGATCAGGAGATTTTCTCGACCGGGGAAATGATCGCAGCTTTCGATCTGTCAGGGGTGGGCCGTTCGGCCGCGCGGTTCGATTTCGCCAAGCTGGAAAACCTCAACGGTCACTACATTCGCCACTCCGACGATCAATCTCTCGTGACCATGCTCGAAGGCGTACTGGACTATGTCCCGTCCGGTTCCGATCTCAAGGCCAAGCTCAACGACACCACGCGAGCGCAATTGCTGCAGGCAATGCCGAGTCTGAAGGAGCGTGCCAAAACGCTGATCGAGTTGATCGACAGTGCCTATTTTATCTTCGCCGACCGGCCGCTTGAGATCGAGTCGAAGGCGGCGGCGCTGCTGACGCCGGAAAATCGCGAACTGATCGGCAGACTTCGTCTGGCGCTGGAGGCTGTCACGCCGTGGACCGCACAAACCACCGAAGCGGCGATGCGCGCATTCGCGGAAAGCAACAACCTCAAGCTCGGCGCGGTGGCCCAACCGCTCCGCGTGGCGCTGACCGGACGCACCACGTCGCCGGGAATCTTTGACGTCCTGGCGGTGCTGGGACGGGAGGAATGCCTGGCCCGGCTGGGCGATCAGGTCTCCGCATAAAGGAGGATCGCGGTCTCAACCCGGCGATCTTGCAGCGCACACAGCAATAAGATACGCATTCAAGCGCCACTTCTGGAATGGCCGGCTTGCCACGCCATTTATACCGTCATGGCGCGCCCGGCCGCCGGCTTTCGCAACGACCTCATCGGGGATTCACGATGGACGCAACATCAAACACCAAAACCGCAACACTGACGGTCGGCAACAAGACCTACGATTTCCCGATTTTGAGCGGCACCGTTGGGCCTGATGTAGTCGACATCGCCAAGCTTTACGGCCAGTCCGGAATGTTCACCTATGATCCGGGCTTTACGTCCACCGCGAGCTGCCAGTCCAAGATCACCTATATCGACGGCGACGCCGGCATTCTGGAATACCGCGGCTACCCGATCGAGCAGCTGGCGGAAAACGGCGACTTCCTCGAAACCTGCTACCTCCTGCTTTACGGCGAACTTCCGACCAAGGCGCAGAAGGAGGATTTCGATAACCGCGTGATCCATCACACCATGGTCCACGAGCAGATGGCGCGGTTCTTCCAGGGCTTCCGCCGCGACGCCCATCCGATGGCGATCATGGTGGCGGCCGTCGGGGCGCTGGCTGCGTTCTATCACGACTCTACCGACATCACCGATCCGACCCAGCGCATGATCGCGTCGATGCGCATGATCGCGAAAATCCCGACCCTGGCCGCGATGGCCTACAAATACACTATCGGCCAGCCGTTCATGTATCCGAAGAACTCGCTGAGCTTCGCCGAAAATTTCCTGCATATGTGCTTCGCGGTACCGTGCGAGGAGTACAAGATCAATCCGGTTCTGGCCAATGCGCTGGACAAGATCTTCATCCTGCATGCCGACCACGAGCAGAACGCCTCGACCTCGACGGTGCGAATCGCCGGCTCCTCCGGTGCCAATCCGTTTGCCTGCATCGCCGCCGGCATCGCTTGCCTGTGGGGCCCGGCACATGGCGGCGCCAACGAAGCGGCGCTCGCGATGCTGGCCGATATCGGTACGGTCGACAAGATCCCCGACTTCATCCGGAGGGTGAAGGACAAAAACAGCGAAGTTCGCCTGATGGGTTTCGGGCATCGCGTCTACAAGAACTACGATCCGCGCGCCAAGATCATGCAGAAAATGTGTCACGCCGTGCTGGGTGAGACCGGCCACGGCGACGATCAGTTACTGAACGTTGCGATGGAACTGGAAAAGATCGCGCTGCACGACGAATATTTCATCGAACGCAAGCTCTATCCAAATGTGGATTTCTATTCCGGCATCACGCTGAAGGCGATGGGCTTCCCGACATCGATGTTCACCGTGCTGTTTGCGGTCGCCCGCACTGTCGGCTGGATCAGCCAGTGGAGCGAGATGATCGAGGATCCGCACCAAAAGATCGGCCGCCCGCGCCAACTCTATACCGGCGCGCCGCATCGCGATTACGTCGATATCGACAAGCGCAAGTAAATCACGGGCTTCGAGCGTCGCGCCGGCGGTCCCCGCCAGCTTGCAAGTGACTCACTTTCGTCATGGCCGGGCTTGTCCCGACCATTCACGTCTTTATTGCTGGGATACCGCCAAGATGTGGATGCCCGGCGCAAGGCTGCAGGCCCGGGCATGACGCCGTCTGGTTCTAATTCACCCGCCGCGACTTCCGCATGGTTTTCAGCACAATATCGGCGGCGCGTGCGCTCGGCGGCTGATTGCCCGTGGACATGCTGCTTTCGATCTTTGCGAAGGCGTCGAGTTGCCGGTGGCGGAGCGGTGACTCGCTGAGCACCTCGCGCACCGCCTGCGACAGGTTTTTTGGCGTGCAATCTCGTTGCAGGAATTCCGGGATGACGTTGTCGCCAGCCACCAGATTGGCCAGGATAACCGACTTCACATTGATCGCCCGTCGCAAGACCCATGCTTCAGCGCCGCCCACCTTGTAGGCCGTAACCATCGGCACCCCCGCGAGTGCAAGTTCGAGCGTCACGGTGCCGGACTTGGCCAGCGCAGCGCGGGCAATCCGAAACGCCGCCCGCTTTTCTTGCTCGCCAACGACGACCCGCGGCTGTACCGGCCAGGACTTCATGCCGGCCCGAACCGCATCCAAAAGATGCGGCATGGTGGCAAGGATCGGTTCGAACGGCACGCCCTCGGCCTTCAATAGGCCCAGCGTTTCACCGAATACACCCATGTGATGATTGATCTCGCTGCGACGGCTTCCCGGCAGGACCAATAGAACCGGCGGCTGCGCCTTCCGGCGCTTCTGCTCGTCGACACCGGGCCGGAGCACGCCGCTCTGCTCGGTCAGGGGATGGCCGACATAGCTGCATGGCGGACCGCGCAGCCTGCGAAATTCCTCCGGCTCGAAAGGAAGCAGGGCTAGCACATGATCGACATAGCTGCGCATTGCGCGCGCCCTGCCCGGACGCCAAGCCCAGACCGACGGCGAGACGTAATCAATAATCGGGATCGAGGGATCGCGGGCCCGTACGCGCCGTGCCACCCGATGCGTAAAATCGGGACTATCGATGATCACGAGAATATCGGGTGAGGCAGCCGTCACGGCGGTGGCGGTTTGCCGGATATGCCGCAGGATCATGGGGAACTGTTTTACAACCGCCGCCAGTCCCATGATCGAGAGCTGCTCGATCGGAAAAAGCGATGCCAGTCCTTCGCGCGCCATCGACTGGCCGCCGACGCCCTCGAATTTCACGGCGCCGCCGAGGCGCTGGCGCAATACCTTCATCAGGCCGGCGCCGAGCCGGTCGCCCGATTCCTCCGTCGCGATCAGAAATATCTTTCGCGCGACATCTCCGGTTGCTCGCCCCGGGATCACGCGGATAAACCGGTCACGAAAAGGCCTGCGGCATCGGCTGCCTCGATCACGGCCTGGGGTTCGACGATGATCGTGTTGCCGGCGACGATCGCAATCCCGGCAAGTTTCGCTGCGGCGGCGCCCTCGACGGTTCGGGGCCCCATGGTCGGGAGATCGAAGCGCAGATCCTGCCCGCGCTTGGGTGCCTTCACCAGCACGCCTCGTGCGCTCCTGGCGCGGATGCGGCCTTCCGCGCGCAACCGCGCAACGCGCGTCAACAGCCCGTCGGTGCCTTCGATGTCTTCCACCCCGACCACGTGACCGTCGATCACCACCGTGGCCTGACCGATGTCGAACGGACTGAGTGCGCCTAGGACGTCGCGCCCCCGGGCGATGTCTGCGGCGGCGTTTTCGTCCGGCGCCTTCAGAGTGAGGCATCCTTCCGGCATCAGGAGATCGGGGGCGACATCCCTGACCCCTACCATCCGGAAGCCGTCGTTTTCGAGAATCTTGCCTATGCCAGACAGCAGATGATCGTCTCCGCCCCGGAAAGCTGCCCACACCCGGCCGATCACCCGAAGCGTACCCCAATCCAGGCGAATCTCTGACAGCGCCGGCCGTACCAGCGTGCCGATGAACACCAGATCGCGGCAGTTTTCGGCGCGAAACAGTTTTGTGGCCTTGCCGAGCTGACCGATGGAAATCCAATGGTGGCGAAAGCGCTCCACCCGTACCGGATCGCAGGCGCCTTTCAGCGCGAAAAACACCGGATTGATGCCGCGCGCGATCAACGAATCCGCTACCGCAAACGGCATGACGCCGCCTGCCGCGATCAGGCCGATCGGTGATGAAATCTCCAAAGCCTTATCGATCATGGCTCCGGCATCCCGCGGTCAATGTTCGGTGCGGCCGTCAGCCGGAAGGCACAGCGCACGATGCTTGCCGTTGGCGATGAAGGCCAGAATTTCCGCGATCGCGGGATCCTCGGCCGCCAGCGGCTGCACCTGGCTCAGCCTGTCGGCGAAAATGCCTGGTCCGTGAAACAGCTCTTGATAGAACGACCGTACGATGGCCAGCCGTTCGCGCGTGAACTTGCGACGCTTCATGCCGATGATGTTGAGACCCTCGAGGCTGGCATACTGGCCGTTGACGAGGCCGAACGGGATCACGTCGCTGCGCACGCCGCAGACGCCGCCGACCATCACCTGGGGCCCGATCCGGGTGAACTGATGCACCGCCGACAGCCCGCCTATGAAAACAAAATCGCCGATCTCGCAGTGGCCGCCGAGCGTGGCCGAGGTCGCAAAGATCACGTCGTTACCGACCTGACAGTCATGACCGACATGGCTGCAGTTCATGAAATATCCGCGATCGCCGACGCAGGTAACGCCGCCTCCACCGATAGTGCCGGCGTTCATGGTCACCTGTTCCCTGATTGTGCAGGCCCGGCCGATCTCAAGCCTGGTGAGTTCGCCGCGATAGCCCAGCGATTGCGGCGGCGTGCCGAGCGAAACGAATGGATAAATCGTGCAGCCGTCGCCGATCGTGGTCCGCGCCGTGATGTGCACGTGCGCGATCAGCTTGCAGTTCGCGCCGATAGTGACGTTAGGGCCGACGATGCAGTAGGGACCGATCGATGTGCCCTCGCCGATCACAGCGCCATCCTCTACCCGCGCGGTGGGATCGATCCTGCTCATCGAATGGTCCGGTACCAGTCTGTGCGGTTGTGTCTGAATCTGTTTGATTTCCGGTGGTTAGCGCGGGTCGATAATACTGTCCAGTGACGTCTCGTTACGTCCTGTTTCGTATCGGCATGCGCGCCGCGGGACGATCCGTCAATCGCCGATGTCGCCTGCGAGCCTGCTCGTCTGGTGCGTCCCAGATCAGTCCGTCAACATCGCGCCCACGTCGGCCTCGGCGACAGTCGCGCCATTGACCCTGGCGTCGCCGTGAAACCACCACATGGTCTTGCGCCGCCCAATCGAGCGCATGTGATATTCAATGGTGTCGCCTGGCATCACCGGCTTGCGAAACTTGCACTTGTCGATGGTCAGAAAGTAAACTGCGCGCGGCTTCCTTGTGCCTTCCACCGACTTGATGCCGATCACGCCGGCGGTCTGCGCCATGGCCTCGATCATCATCACGCCGGGATATACCGGACGCTCCGGGAAATGCCCGAGAAACGGTGGCTCGTTAAAGGTGACGTTCTTGACTCCGATGCCGCTGTAATCGACTCGGATATTGATAACCCGGTCAATCAGCAGCATCGGATAGCGGTGCGGGAGCGTCTTCAGGATCTCATTGATGTCCACGAGCTCAAATTTGACCGGCGACTCCATCAATCCCGCCCCTCGTCCTTTGGATCGGACGTGCTGTCGCGCACCAGACGCTCTATTGCAACGATCTCCCGGAACCACTGCCTGGTCGGTTTTGCAAAGTGGCCACCCCAGCGCCCGTTAGCGGGAATATCATCCTTGACGGCGCTCATCGCCGTGACCTGAGCGCCGTCGCCGATGCGAAGATGGTTGTTGATACCGACTTTGGCACCCAGCGCCACATTGTCGCCAATCGTCAGGCTGCCCGCGAGACCTATCTGGGCCGCCAGCAGGCAATGCCTGCCGATCGTCACATTGTGGCCGATCTGGACCTGATTGTCGATTTTGGTGCCTTCGCCGATGACAGTGTCGCGCAGGCTGCCGCGATCGATGGTCGTTCCGGCGCCGATCTCGACGTCGTTCTGGATCAACACCCGACCGGTTTGCGGCACCTTCAGATGGCCATCCGGTCCAAAGAAAACGAAGCCGTAGCCATCCTGCCCGATGCTGCAGCCGGGATGAATCAGGACGTTGTTGCCAACAAGCGCAAACTGAATGGAGCAACGCGCGCCGACATCGCAGTCCCTGCCGATCCTGACATTGGCTCCGATCACGGCACCCGCCCCGATCACCGTTCCCGCGCCGATTTCGACGTTGGGACCGATCACGGCCAGCGGATCGACGATTACCCCGTCCTCCAGATGGGCGCTGGGATCGATGACCGCGGAGGCTGCGATGCCGGCGGTGCCGAACCAGGATTGCGGGCGAAGGGCGTCGCTGTGCAGCTCGCGCGCGATTTTCACGAATTCCCGAAACGGCTGGGCCGCGCGCAACACCGCAACGTGCGCGGGGACCCTGGCCTCGAACCGCTCGTTGACCAGACATGCGCCGGCCTTCGTGGAAGCGAGCTGGTCGGCGTATTTCAGGTTGTCGAAAAATGTCAGATGCATCGGGCCGGCTTCGTCGAGCGAAGCTAGCCCCCTGACCTGCTGGCCGCCGCGCGACGGATCGACCAAACGCGCCTTCGTCAACGCGGCGATATCGGCCAGCGTCGACCAAGGCGGTTGCTCAAAAAATCTCGGCTGCGCCATTCCACCCGTCGCGGTCCGGCCGGCTACAAACTCAAAACGATGTTCCGCCGCCAAACTTGAATTGCTGCACCCGGTCGAACTGACCTTTGGTAAGCGGGACCGCGTAGTCAAAGCGCAATGGACCGAACGGCGACGCCCAGATCAGACCGACACCCACCGACGTGCGGACCACATTGCCGCTGTCGTATACTAGCCCCGTGCAAGTGCCAGCCGACAGGGGGAATACCCCCGGGGCCGACGGTTTAACGCAATTGGAATTGGCCGGCGTGGTGAGTTCGTTGGTGAGGGCCCAGGTCGTCGGTCCCTTGTAATCGAACAATGAACCCGCATCGGCATAAACGGCGCCCTTCAATCCTACTTCCTTCGGCAAGAACCAGAACGGCATCTGCAGCTCCGCCGAGGCACCCCAATACTTGGTGCCGCCAAGCGCGTCTCCCGTGCCGAAGGGATTGATGTCGCGCGGACCGATACCGTTAGGGGCAAAACCGCGGACAAGGTTCGGCCCCATCTGGAAATGATCAAGCATGCGAATACCGTCGCCGCCAAACCCGTTCAGAATGCCGCCCTGAACGTGGATCAGCCCGACAATATCGGCAACCAGCGGGGTGTAGTATTTGGCGTCGACCGCACTCTTCAAATAGCTCACGTCACCGCCGACGCCTGCGAAGTCCTGCCTGAAGTCAACCAGCAGGCCGTCGGTCGGGTTCTTGTTGTTGTCGAGCGTATTGTAATTCAGCGAATAGCCGACCGCCGACGTTAACGTCTTGCCGTTCTGGAGCTCCTTGCGGACCGGCAGCGATGCCTCGCCGTCGCTGAAACACCAGAGGCCAATACCCGAAGGGTCTGACGCGCCAAGAGCTA
>WNFT01045666.1_pt1 | contig 14316 bp, 13 predicted proteins | sample 5400191 | NCBI WGS metagenome assembly WNFT01 (sample SAMN13153359, study PRJNA577476) | soil metagenome | isolation source: 80 cm saprolite under Madrone tree | place: USA:California | collected 2016-06-14
AACACCGCATCATTTGGGCGTTCTGGCACCGAGTGATTATTCCGATCGTGTGGTGGTACCGAAACAAGGGCGTGGTGGTGATGAACACCACGGCGTTCGACGGGCGGTGGACACGCAAGGTGATCGAGTGGCTGGGATTTGGCACGGCGCAGGGAAGCTCTTCGCGAGGCGGACTGCGGGGGCTAGCGGTGATGGCGCGGCGGCTGGAAGAGGGAGTGGATTGTGCGTTCACGATTGACGGGCCGCGCGGGCCGCGCTACATCGCAAAGCCCGGGCCGGTGATGCTGGCGCGAAAAACCGGATGTCCCATCCTGGTATTTCATATCGGTGTGGACCGCGGCAAGACCTTCGAACGAACGTGGGATCATTTTCTGCTGCCGGCGCCTTTTGCACGCACGGTGATTCTGTTCACGCCTCCGATTTACGTTCCCAAAGATGCGGATGCGGAATTGATGGAAGCAAAACATGCCGAGATGCAGCGGGAATTGGAACGCGTGCGGGATATCGCAGAAGATTGGTTTACACTGACCGAAGCGGAGCGGCAGAAATATCGTGCGCAGTTTTGCGCGTAAAGTGTGCAGTTATTTTGCGTTTGACAACGGGGCCGGACTCAGTACGTCCAAAATGCACTTCCAGGAACCATCGGGCTTTTTTTTCCAAATCACCACTCCTCTGTTCTCCTGTGTCACAGACTTACCATCGCGAGTAGTTACGGAAATCCGATCGGTTCCGGTGGAGTAAGCCAAGTCGCCCGACTGGGATACCTCAACTTTTTCAGTCTTCCAGGTGATCGAAAATCCCGGCGTGGCAAACGCGGCGGAAACGTATTGGCGGATCGCTTCTTTTCCGACGATTGCGGGTTCGCCTGGGGGAAGGATGGTGGCGTCATCGGCCCAAAACGGCAGCACACGCTCCAGGTCACGCCCAGTGGCTGCGGCAAGCCAGTTGGCATCAGTGGTACGAATAGCTGTTTCCTCAACGGCAAGGTTCACGTTCGGTTGTGTGCCGCAACCAGCTGCCGTCATCGCAAGCACAATCGTCGTAAAAAGCTCAAGTCTAGTCATGGTTAAACTCCTCGGGAATGTGATAGTCCCTGGAGAAGACCCAAGAATTGACACACACGCGACGCAAGACAATCGTTTCCTGGGCTAGTTGCCGGTGCGTTCGCCGAGCTTGACGGGAATGTCCATTTTTTTGCCGCCGCGATAGACGGAGACGTTCACGGTGTCGCCCGGGCGCTTGCGATTGAGGACGACGTTGACATCGAGTCGACCCGCGACTTTCTGGCCGTCGATGGCGACGATGACATCGCCGCCGATGTGAATGCGGCGCATGCCGGCTTGTACGATGCGATCACCACCGCGAATGCCGGCAACAGCGGCGGGGCCGCGGGGAGTGGCGACTTCAACGAGCAAGCCTTCCTGAATGGGCAAGTCCAGCGCCTCGCCGAGCCAGCCACCCACGGGTAGAGTCTCCACACCGAGGAAAGCGCGGTGGACACGGCCGTCGGTAATCAAATCGTTGGCTATGCTTTTTGCGGTGTTGATGGGGATGGCGAAGCCGATGCCGGCGGTCGTTCCGCTGGGCGTGTAGATGGCGGAATTGATGCCGATCACTTCACCGTGAGAGTTGATGAGCGGGCCGCCGGAATTACCGCGATTGATGGCCGCGTCGGTCTGGATGGCTTCGTCGATGAAGGTGGTCTGGCTGGTTTGCACGGTGCGGCCCAGGGCGCTGACGATGCCAGTGGTGAGCGTGGATTGGAACCCGAACGGATTGCCGATGGCGAGAACTTTCTGGCCCACTTGCAGAGCGGAAGAATCGCCGAGGGGGAGAGCGACTAGTTTCTTGCCCTTGGGGTCGATCTTGATCAGAGCGACGTCGTTGCGCTGGTCGGCGCCGATAAATTTCGCCGCGTACTTGGACTGGTCACCGAGCACGACTTCGATAGATTGCGCTTCCTGGACGACGTGAAAATTGGTGAGGATGTAACCGCGCGGATCGATGACAAATCCGGAGCCCGCCCCTTCGACGGGCACGGGGTCCATGAAAAAGTCGTATTCGGTGGCTTTGGTGAGGATGTTCGCGACGGCGGCGGAAGCCTGGCGGTAGATGCGAACGTTGATGGATTCGTCAGTGGAGAGAGCGGCGTCGCGCTGGGCGTCCGCTGCGGCGCTGCGAGGCAGGGCTTCCACCCTGCTTGGCTGCCGCGGGCCGTACCGAGCGCCGGCCCAGTAAGCGCCCAGAATGAGCACCAGCGCGGAGAGAAGAATGCGTGCGCGATGGGAGGTGTTGGCTGCGGTCATAGGTGTCGTCCCTTCCTGATCCACTCGATAGACCTAGTATAAGGAAAATAAGTTAGGGGGTCATGGTGGCGGCTGTGCGCCACGGAGTTTGCCGGCCAGCGCCTGGACCTGGCGGCGAGTTTCTTCGAGCGACCCGGAGCAGTCGATTTTTTCAGTGGCGAGGCGCAGCTTTTCCGCGACGGGGAGCTGCGCATCGATGCGGCGGCGGGCCTCCGTTTCGTTGAGGCCTCGCGCGAGGAGGCGTTCCACCTGCTGCTCGGGGGTACACCAGACGACCACCAGGCCATCGAGCTTCTTGTGGATGCCGGATTCGATGATGAGCGCCGCCTCGACGAAGACAGCGTCGCGGACGCCGCTGCGCCGCCAGACCTCGAATTGGCTAAGGATGACTTCGGTGACGCGCGGATGCACCATGGCGTTGAGACGGTCCAGCTTGGCGCGATCCGCGAAGACCACCGCACCGAGTTTGGAACGGTCGATGGAGCTGGACGAATCGGTGATCGAGGGCCCAAATTCCTGAATGACATCGGCGTAGGCCGCCTGGCCGGGTTCGATCAGCTTGTGGGCAAGGGCATCTGCATCAAGCACTGCAAACCCCATTTCGCGGAGCATGGCGGAAACGGCGCTTTTGCCGCTGGCGATGCCGCCGGTGAGGCCGAGTCGAAGCATATTTCGTGACTACCGCGCGCGGGCGGTGGATTGGGTTGCAGAAAATCTGGGAGAAGCGCGGCGGAGGCGCGCGGCTTTCACCGTGTTGCTCATGAGCATGGTGATGGTCATGGGGCCCACGCCGCCGGGAACGGGAGTCAGAGCGCCGGCAATGTGGATTGCATCAGGATGGACATCGCCAACGAGCGCGCTGCCCTTGGCGCGGAATTTTTCAAGCCGTGCGGGGAAGTTGAGGAACAAGCGCTCGGCTTCGGCGGCGTCGGTGACGCGGTTGGTGCCTACGTCGATGACGGCAGCACCGGGCTTGATCCAACCGGCTTCGACGTAACCGGCTTTGCCCATGGCGGCGACGAGGATGTCCGCGCGGTGCACAACCTCGGGCAAGTCGCGCGTTTTCGAATGACAAATGGTGACGGTGGCGTTGGCATGCATGAGAAGAAGCGCCATGGGCTTGCCGACAATGTCGCTGCGGCCAAGGACGACGGCATTGGCGCCTTCGATCTGGATGTCGTTGCGGCGCAGAATTTCCATGCAGCCGGCGGGCGTGCAAGCTACGAGGCCGGGGCGCCCGCTGACGAGGCGGCCGAGGTTGACGGGGTGAAAGCCGTCCACATCTTTGGCAGGATCGACGGCTTCCAGGATGCGCTTGGCGTCGACCTGGGGCGGGAGAGGGAGCTGAATGAGGATGCCGTCAATATTATTGTCGCGGTTCAGATCTTCGACCACGGCGAGCATGTCGAGGGTGGTTGCCGTGGCCGGGGGAGTAAGGAGCGCGCTGGCAAGGCCGATCTCTTCGCAGGCCGCGATTTTGCTTTTGACGTAGAGTTGCGAGGCGGGATTGTCGCCAACGAGGACGGCCGCGAGACCGGGGCGAACGCCCGCGGCCGTGAGCAGCCGAACTTCGTCTTTGAGTTCGGCGAAAATCTGGTCGCGAATCTTGGTGCCATCGAGGATGCGTGCGGTCATGCGTTGCTCGCTTTCGTTCTGCACGTGCGATGCAAGAGAAAATCATAGCACACGCAAAAAGGGCAAAGCGTAGTCATGGCTCTTGATCAGCGAGGGCTGCCTATTTAGGTCTTTGGGCAGAAAGTTCATTCTGCTAGCATCCCATCCATTCCATTTGCGGGGAGTCGTATATGCGCTTCTTGGGCTCCTCGTCGGGATTTGCGTGGCCCTGCTTTCCATGGTGGCGGGTTCGCTTACGGGAATGATGGGGCCCGATGCTCCCACCGCGAGAATGATGGGTCTTGGGATGGGGTTCAGCGCCATACTTATTTTTCCGATTATGTACGGAATCGTCGGCGGTATTGGTGGAGCCATCGGAGCGGCGATCTACAACCTTGTGGCGGGGTGGGTGGGCGGGCTGGAAGTTGATATCAAGTAGACGGATTCGCTTCCAGTCGCTGTCTTGTTACCGCGACCGGTCCGCATCTTCTTTTTCTCTGTGACATCTAATGTGTGGCAAATTTTGATGGGCAGAAGTGTGTATTTACGCTGCAGCGGGAGCAGGAGAAACGAAGATGGCATTGTTTGGAGATGGAGGCAGGCGAGAGCTGGAGAAAAAGGCGAAGGCGGAAGGACGACTGCCGCCGGGACAATCGCTCACGCTGAAGTGGCCGGTGCTGCATTACGGCAGCATACCGGTGTTCGATGCGGCGAGCTGGGACTTCCAAATTTCCGGTGAAGTGGAAGAGCCCAAGCGGCTGACCTGGAACGAATTTCGCGCGCTCCCGCAAAGCGAGACTACTTCGGACTTTCATTGCGTGACGCGCTGGAGCCGCCTGGACAATCGCTGGAAAGGTGTTCTGTTCACCGATGTGATGAAGCTGGTGAAGCCGGAACCGGCGGCAAAGTTTGCCTCGGTGCTGGCCGAAGAAGGCTACACGGCCAACATTCCGCTGGATGACCTGCTTCGTCCCAAGGTTCTATTCGCGTTCGAACACGACGGCGAGCCGCTGAGCGCGGAACATGGGGGGCCGATGCGTCTGATCGTGCCGCATCTGTACGGCTGGAAAAGCGTGAAGTGGGTGCGCGGCTTTGTGCTGCTGGACCACGACCGGCTGGGCTTCTGGGAGCGAAATGGCTACCACGCCTACGGCGATCCGTGGAAAGAGCAGAGATATTCCGGAAGCTAGAGTTTGCCGGGTTGAGCAAAGACGCCCGCTGCGATTTCACGCTTGGGCGTCTTTCCCCACCTAGTCCGCAGCGGCTTGCGACTTGGTCGGGTCGATCTCAATGCGGCCTTTGAAATGGGCACCGTCCTCGATGCTGATCCGCGCCGTGGAAATATCGCCGGTGACCGACCCGTCCTTCTTGATGTCCACCCGGCCGCGTGCATGGACGTTGCCCAGCACTTTGCCGGCGACGACCACTTCGCCCGCGTGAATTTCGGAATTGAGCTGGGCCGTGGAGCCGACGATCAGTTCATGGCCGCGGAGCGAGATCGGGCCATCCACCTTCCCGTCAATTTGCAAATCTTCATCGCCAGTAACCTGCCCTTTGATTTGGATGCTAGCGCCGAGGCGCGCCGAGCTGCGGGAAGTCGAACTTCCAAGGCGCGATGCGGACGGAACACTGAAAGGAACGACCGGGGACGAGGAACCGGGCGCCGGCGAAGCGGCGGGTGGTTCTGCGACGGCTTGCGATTTGGACCACATAATGCCTCCCTTATTCAGACACAAAGAATGAAAGAAGCTCCGGGTGGGAGGGAGCAGCGTGAACTCACTGTAGACGCGCGCAGTAGCGTGGAGCAACGACGAAAAGGGATGGGCTTGCGCAGTTCAGAAACTGACCGTCCGGACAGGTCTTGTTGAACGAGGTCCTTGTGGGGCGACGGAAGTAACATTTGGGCTGCTTTAAAGCTAGGGCTCGGTGAGGCGGACGCGGCGGATGCCAAAGGCGATCATGCGGGCCGGCAAATCCCGCAAAATTGGAATACGAAAAAAAAGCCGGAACTGCCATGGCACGGTCATGGCTGTTTGAGCCCGCAGCGCACCGCCGATCAGATTCTTTTGCATGAAGGATTGCATGGCCTGGATGGCGCGCGTTGGCCATTCCCGCTGGCGCTGCACCTCGGCAAGATCCGCGTCCGAAACACTGCCGGCCAATAGGGGCTTGGTCAGAACGTTTGCGGCCACGGCAGCGTCTTGGATGGCGTAGTTGATTCCCACACCTCCCACCGGAGACATCACGTGGGCCGCATCACCGATCAGCAGGAGACCTGGCTTGTGCCAGAGCGGGCAGCGGCTGGACTCGACGGAGAGAAGGTTCAACTGGTGCCAGTCAGTCAAATATTCGGCGTGCCGGGCGAAGCGCGGCTCGATTTCGGTGATGCTCTGTCGGACGGCTTCCACGCCCTTCGCGCGCAGTTCCTGATAATGGCCCTTGGGGAAGACGAGACCTGCCTGCCAATGGTCGGTGCGCTCGAGCATGACAAGGATTCGCCTGCGGCCGATTCCGCCGAACAGGCCACCGGTGCTCTCGGGCTCGCCGGGAAGCTTTGGTAGCTGGAACCACAAGACGTCCATGGGGGGCGAGGTTTTGATGGGTTCGAAACCAGCAAGACGGCGCAACAGGGAAAAGCGGCCATCGGCGCCCACCGTCAGTGTGGCACGAAGTTCGTGCAAGCCATCTGGAGCGAGGTAGCGCACGCCGCCCACGACACCGTTCTTCTCCAGCATTTGCTGCACGTTGGCATGCATTACTAATTTGAATTGCGGATACTTGGCGGCTTCGCAAGTAATGAATTCGAGAAACTGCGCTTGCGGAACCAACAAGATGTAAGGAAAGCGCGTCTTCAAGCGCCCAAGATCAAAGGGACGAAATGGGCCGTCCGCAAATTGGATACGCCCCGCCGGGCGAGGAACAGGGCCAACATAGCGCCGCCCGGCCCGCCGCCTACGATGCAGCAGGAAGTTTGCTGGATGTCGACAACTTCACTCTCCGCGGGTTGTGTTTGAACCGAATCGGCGATAGGCGGAGTCACAGAATCCTCCTTGAAGGGGAGATCTCCGCAAACAAACTCCAGGAGAAAAGATCGTAACGGAGGGACAATCTACCCAAATCTTATCCCAAACGGAAAAGAATCAAAACCCCGGTGGGTGACCACCGGGGTTTGTAAGCTGTAGACGCCAAGACTGCCTGGTATCAAAACCGCTGCTGATCAGTAGATGTCGTACTGCTCCCAATGGAGCGTGGCGTCGGACTGGATGATGATGTGTTTGTGCGAGGTCTGCTCGAGTTCATCCATGAGCATGGACTCGCGTGTTTTCAGAGCCTTGGCAATTTCCGGATGCACGCGGAGCGTGAGGTTCGGGCCCTCGTGGTCGGCTGTGGCCATCTTGCGCGCCTCGGCCTGAATTTCGTAGCAGAGCGTCGGGATGGATTTGACCATGCCGGAGCCGGTGCAGTACGGGCAGGGCTGGCAGAGCACGCGTTCGAGCGCCTGCTTGGTGCGCTTGCGCGTGATGCAGACGAGGCCGAACTCGTTGAACGAAAGCGCCTTTGACGGAGCCTTGTCTTCTTCGAGAGCCTGTTGCAGTGCGGACAAAACTCTTTCGCGGTTTCGGCGCTCCTCCATGTCGATGAAGTCCACGACGATGATGCCGCCGAGATCGCGCAAGCGAATCTGCCGGACGATCTCCTTGACCGCCTCGAGGTTGGTCTTGACGATGGTGTCCTCGAGCCGCGTGGAGCCCTTGCCGACGAACTTGCCGGTGTTCACGTCGATGGCTACGAGCGCTTCGGTGTGGTTGATGACGATGTAGCCGCCGGACTTCAACCAGACTTTCGCGCGCAAGGCTTTGTCCAGCTCGTGCTGGATGCCGAACTCTTCGAAGATCGGCGTTTCCTTGGTGTAGAGCTTGACCTTGCTGACCAACTTGGGCTGGAAGCGGTTGACGAACTCGACGACCTTGCCATATTCCTCTTCGTTGTCGATCCAGATGGCGGTGAAGTCGTCGCTGACGTAATCGCGGAGCATGCGCTCGACGAGATCGAGATCGCGATGAAGAAGCGCGGGCGCTTTGCGCTGCTCGCTGCGCTCCTTGATTTCATTCCAGGTTTTGCCGAGGAAGTCGATGTCGGTACGGATTTCGTCGTCGGTGGCGCCGCCAGCAGCGGTGCGAACGATGAACCCGCCGGGATAGCTGTTGCCGGCCTCGCTGACCAGACGGCGAAGCCGCGAACGATTTTCCGCGGAGATGATTTTGCGCGAGACTCCGGTGTGGTGAACCGTCGGCATGTACACCAGGAAGCGGCCCGGTAGCGCGACGTGACTGGTGATGCGTGCGCCTTTCTTGCCGAGAGGTTCCTTGGCGATCTGAATGACCACGTCTTGCCCGGCCTTCAGCATTTCGGAAATCAATTGTGGCCGGCGCGATGGAGCCGAATGACCGCCCTGATACCCACGGTCATGCCTTGGGCCGCCGGGACGGCGTTCGAATCGCGGCCCGCCTGGGCGTCCTCCACGATCGGGACGTCCTCCACGACTGTCGGGGCGTCCTCCGCGGCTATCCGGGCGCCCGCCGCGGTTGTCGCGGCCACGATCCCGGCCGCCGCTGCGGAACGGCCGCTGGAAGCGCGAGCGCGGGTTACCGCCGATACGCGCGGAACTGCGCGGGAACTCTTCGCGGGGGGCACTGGGACCACCGACGCGCGGCGCACGGGTTTCGCCTGGAAGGAGAATCACGTCTTCTTCGACGACCGAAGCCTCCGCAACGGTTTCGCCCGAAGCGGCAGAAATCACTTCCTCTTCCACGTGCTCCGCTTCGAGGGGTTCGCTCTCGGCGTGCTCTTCGGGTTGTTCGTGCTCGTGTTCTTGCTCGTGCTCGGTTTCGGTGTGCTCGTGTTCGCCAAGGTTGGCCGAATGGATGGCGCTGTCGTGCGCAGAGTCCGCTTCAGCTTCGGCGCGGTTGACCGCGCGCTGTTCTTCGACATCTTCCGTTTCTTCCGCAGAGAGTTCCGAGTCCTCCGCCGCGCGGATGGCTTCCGTCTCGCCCGTTTCTTCTTCGGCCTCTTCTTCCTCGAACTCGGCGCCGCCAACCACGGCATCCGCTTCCGCTTCTTCCTGGGTCTCTTCGTGTTTAGCCTCAACGAAGCCTGATGCGAGCGCGGCGACCTGATCTTCGTTCAGTTCGACCTCACTACGCACAGATTCGGATTCGACGACCGTGCTCTCAGCGGAGGGAGCCTCTTCCATCGGGGCCGCAGTCTCCCCCGTGGCCGCCGCTTCTGCTTCGGAACCGCCATCGGCCAAAAGCCAGCGAGGAAGGCCGCCCGAGAACCGGCGCGGAACGTTGGTACCGCTTGGGGTGGCGGTGAGTGCCTGGGTGCCAGCCGCCCGGGGCGTAGCTTCTTCCGCTTCAGGCTGCTGATCATGAGCTTCGTGCTCAACCATCTGTGCCGGTGCCGCTGCGGGCTTGCCGCGATATTTTGCGAGCGATTCGCCGGGAAGAACTATCGGCTCCTCGTTGGTGTCTATCGGAGCAGAGGGACCGGAGCTGCGCGGGGGGTCTTGCCGCCGGTTGTCGTACCCGCGTGGTTGCGCGCCACGATTATCGTACCCGCGAGGTTCACCGCCCTGCGGCGGAGCGTATTTTGAGGGCGGGAGATTGCGTCCGCCGCCGGGACTGCCTTGCGGGCGTCCTCCGCGCGGGCGTCCTCCTCCCCCACGTCGACCCCATCGGCCGCCGCGTCCGCGGTCGCCGCCGCGGTCTCCTCCGCGATCATTGCCGCGGCCAAAGTTCTGGCCCGGGCGCTCGCTTCCGCCACGGGAAGGATAGTTCTGAGTGGGATTGTAGTGCGGCGCGAAATTTTGCGGAGCGGAGGCGTTCGAATCGGGCTGGCGCTCGTCCGCGGCTTCTGCGTGCGGTTCGTCGTGTGAGGCAGGCTGGCGTGGCGTGGGCAAGCGTCTCGCCCGGCAGGACCTCCACCGCCGTATCGATCGCCGCCGGCAGGGCCGGCGCAGAGCTTTGCGGCTGCTCGTGCGGATGCACCGGGTCGTAGTCTTCCAAATTTTCGAAAACGTCGCTGACGTACAGAAACGCGTCGCCGTCGAGGCCGATGTCCACGAAAGCGGACTGCATGCCGGGAAGGACGCGGGTGACTTTTCCTTTGTAGATGCTGCCAACCAGCGCGAACTCTTTTTCTCGCTCGATGTAAATTTCGACTAGCTGTCCTTCTTCGAGAATCGCGACTCGCCGTTCGTGGGAGGCCGCGGAGATAACCAATTCTTTCGACATGAAAACTCCTTATGCGTGACGCCGGCCTTGCCGGAGTTCACTGCAGGACGCATCGCCGCGAGCTTCTGCCCGTCGGAGGTCCGAGAAATCGGCGCCGGCCCGGTTTGCACCGGGACACACGTCGGCCACAGTGGTAGGGAAGTGGCTTGGCGTTCGAAGCCAGAGGCGATGGTCCCGGCCGTGCCGGACCCACCGGTTTGAAGATGGTTCCTCAGTCTTTCGAGGCTGGTCCGTTGCCGGAAACGAGCCGGGCGAACGGCGGACGATGCTGTCCTCACTCTAGAAATCCTAACTAAATACTCAAACTAAATTCTGTTCCGGTGCGTTCCGCCGAAGCAGAAACGTCACGCGGCACTGGCGGTTCGTCAGTTGACGAAGCGGCGAAGCCGGACATTCATCACCAGGCCAATCGCCAGGAATACAAACAACGTGGCGGAACCCCCGTAACTCATGAGAGGTAATGGGATGCCGGTAACCGGCATAGCGCCGATGACCATGGCCACGTTCACCAACACATGGAAACCCAGCGCCGCCGCCACGCCCATGACCAGAAACATTCCCGCGCGATCTTTTGCACGTTGAGCATTCTGCACTAAGCGCAACAAAAGCGCCATATACAGTCCCAGGGCCAGAAGCACGCCCTTGAATCCCTGTTCTTCCGCCCAGGCCGACATGATGAAATCCGAGTATCGGACGGGGATGTAGCCCAGTTGATTCTGACTGCCGTTGCCAAACCCTTTGCCCCAGAAGCCGCCGGAACCCACCGCAATTTTCGACTGCAGCAATTGATAGCCGGAGCCTTTGGCATCCTCTTCCGGGTGCAAGAAAGAAGTAATTCTGTCTCTCTGGTAGGGCTTGAGGAGGTGCCGGCTGACGGGAGGATAGAAAACAGCCCCTACCAGCAAAACCCCAGCCAACGAAAATACTGCCGCGTGCTGCCACTTCAAACCCGCCAGGAACGCGCCCACCGCCAGCATGGGCATCAGAACAAGCGCAGTTCCCAAGTCGGGCTGCTTGAGTATCAATACCAGCGGAATACCAACCAAAATCCCTGCCTTGATCAAATCACGCAGATCAAGTTCATCCGTGCGCACTTCCGCAAAGAAGCGTGCCAGTACAATGATTATAATCAATTTCACCAATTCTGACACCTGAACAAGTTCACCCACCGCCGGGATGGAAATCCAGCGCTTGGCGCCGAAATGAGTGTGCCCCACCAGGAGAACCGCCACGAGAGACGCAAGGCCGATGAGATAGAGGATAGGCGCCTGGTCGAGAATCAGGTGATAGTCCAGCCGCGAGAGTGCGAACATCAGGACGAATCCGATCACCAGCCAGCGCACCTGCTTCATATGCATGCCCGCGAGCGAGCTGCCCTTCGTGGCGGAATAGATTTCAAGCACGCCAAGCGCGCAAATCGTCGCGAGGATGGCCAGAAGCCACCAGTCGTAATCGCGTGTTCCGGGCGCGTCTTTCATTGTTAACTAAATTCGCTGATCATCCTCAGGTATTCCTGGATGGTACGCGTTTTGAACGACATGGTGAACCTCATCCCTTTCAAGCAAAATTTCTACCGTTCCTCTCGTTCGCTCGACACACGCGCGGAGCTATCCTCCGGCTTCAGCGCGGCACGGGGAGCAATCGCGGCTACCGGAGCAGGGACCTTTTTTGGCGCATCGCTCTTGTTCTCCGTCGTGTACTGGCCCTGTGTCTTTTTGTTCTTCTTGTCGTAGTAAGCCTTGATCACATCCCGGACGACGGGCCCAGCCGCCTCGCCCCCGTGTTTTCCACTTTCCTGCACCAGGACCGAAACCACAATCTCCGGGTTGCGGCGCGGCGCGTAGCCGACAAACCAAGCATTGTCTTCGAACTGTTTCTGTTTCCCCACACGATCGCGCGTGGCATAACCGATCACCTGGGCAGTTCCTGATTTTCCGCTTACTTCGATGCCCGGCAGTCGAATGCTCCTGGCGGTGCCTCCCTCCTCGTTCACAACCCCGTACATCGCGTCCGTAATTTTTTCCACGGTGGGTTCGGAAAGAGCGAATCGTTCTTCGCCCACGTTCGGCGCGTCCTTCAGCAGATGAGGCTGTTTGAAAATGCCGCCCATGGCGATCCCGCCAATCATGCGCGCGAGCTGCAGCGGGGTGGTGATGACGGCGCCCTGACCGATGGCCACCGAAATGGTTTCACCGGCATACCATTTGCGATGATAGACGCGTTCGGCCCATTCAGCGGAAGGCATCAACCCGGGTTCCTCCGAGGGGAGATCAATTCCGGTCTTGTGTCCCAAGCCCAGTTTGCTGCCGTAATAGGAGAGTCGGTCAATGCCCAGACGCATTCCCACGTTGTAAAAGAAGATGTCGCAAGACTCAAGGATCGCTTTGTGCAGCCCCGCCACACCGTGAGAGCCCTTCCCGTAGATGTAACACTTGAACTGCCGGCCGTAGAAAGTGGCGTAGCCCGGACAAAACGTCGTGAAGTTTTCCGGCGGGACTTTGTCTTCCAACATGGCCGTAGCGGTCACGATCTTGAAAACAGACCCAGGGGCAAGCTGCGCCTGTATCGCGCGGTTCAGCATCGGCTTTTGCCGGTCTTCGTTGAGATTTTTCCATTCGTCCGCCGAGATGCGCACGGCGAAGTCGTTCGGGTCCATGGAGGGATGGCTCGCCATGGCCAGGACTTCACCGGTGCGCGGGTCTAATGCGACCACCGCGCCCGGGCGCGGCCCTAAAGATTGCTCCGCCATCTGTTGCAGGTCGTAGTCGATGGTCAGCTGAATCTGCTTGCCGGGAACGGATTCCTGGGTCGGCAAGGGCCCGACTTCCTTGCCGATGCTGTTGACGATGACACGGCGCTTGCCATCGGTGCCCATCAGGATATCGTTGTATTGCCGTTCGAGGCCAAACTTCCCGGCAAAGTCGCCCATGCGCAGCTTGCCGTTGCTCGCTTCGATCTGCTGTTCGCTGACCTCACCTACGTACCCGACGGCATGCGCCAGAAAACCGTTCGGGAGGTAGCGGCGCCGTGAAACGGAAATCATCTCGAGCACCGGGATGTCCGTATGGTGAGATTCGATGAAGGCAATGTCCGCAACCGAAGCCTCTGGCTTGATGATAATCGGCTGGAATTTCGGCAGGCTTTTCGTGTTCGTGAGCTGTTCTCGCAGGTCCTCCATCGAAATGCTAAGACCATCGGCAATCCCGGGGAGATATTTTTCGACAAGAACCGGATTTTCCCGCAATAACAGTATGCTGAAGGCCGGACGGTTATCCACCAGCACACGCCCATCGCGGTCCAGCATGCGTCCGCGCGGCGCAATCACCGGAATTTCGCGCACGCGATTCCGCTCCGCCAGCGACGAGTACTTGTCGGCATCAATTACCTGCAATTTCCAGAAACCGAGCAGCAACACCCCGATCATTCCCACAATAATGTAGGAGGCTACGGCGAGCCGCCCTTGCGGCAATCGATTGTCGTTGCGAAACCAGTACGACACAAAAACCCCGCGCGCGAGCACTTGCAATCTCAGGGCGTGAAAATTTCCTCGAAACTGGGCTGCGAAAAAATCTTCCGGAGCTTCCCAATATCACCGGACTATAAGCTGCGTGAAGCAGCAAAAGTCCTTTTAAACGTAACACTTGCATTCCGGTGCCGCAAGCCGTCCCGAGGTACAGGTTCCAAACTGGCATCGGGGTTCATCCCGTCTGGCATGCCGGGCTTGTTGCTGGAGTGCGAGGTTCACGCTATCGTAGGCAGTTCCATGAACTCTGCGGAAACAATTAGACAGAAGCCCCTCCGCCTGGCGTTCATTGGCATGTCCGGCGCCGGGAAGACGTTCTGGACAAAGAAGTTAGCGGAGAGTGGCATTCCCGCAACATCGTGCGACGACCGCATCGAGCAGAGACTCGCACCGCGCCTGGCCGCCGGCAGGTACGCCGGAATCAACGGCGTGGCCGCGTGGATGGGCTGGCCGGACAGCCTCACCTATGGGCAACGCGAATCCGACTACTTGACGGAGGAAATTCACACGCTCGACGAAGTCTTGACGGAACTTGAGAAGCACCGTGAAAAATCCCTAGTGCTCGATACCACTGGAA
>WNFT01003099.1_pt1 | contig 14315 bp, 5 predicted proteins | sample 5400191 | NCBI WGS metagenome assembly WNFT01 (sample SAMN13153359, study PRJNA577476) | soil metagenome | isolation source: 80 cm saprolite under Madrone tree | place: USA:California | collected 2016-06-14
CCGCGGAATTCGAGAAGCTCACGCAGGACGCCGTCCGGATCTTCCAGGGTAGTGAGCTGGAAAACTATTTTCAGTCGCTCGTCGGGGGCACGGCCGAGATGTATCTTCGCTTGAACCTGTACGCGAATCGCCGATTCCCCCATAACCCAGTTTTTGTTCGCAATCTTCTTATGGCTTACAGGAGAGTCGAAACCCATGACGAAGCCGCTTGGGAAGCGGTCCTGCGGCAGCACTGGTTCGAGGAGCCTGATTTGCGCAATCGCTTCTTCGAATTTCTGACGCAGTCAGGGAGGCTTGATTCCGAAATCAAGTCGCTGCAACAGGGCGCTCCCGCACAGGGAAAGGGGCGTTGGAGCGAGTTCGTTGAGCAAAACCCCGCTGCCGGGCAATATCTGGCGCAGGCCAATCTCTGGCGTTCCCATTTTGAAGAGAGTGCGCCCGCGCTGCAGGCCCTCGCGGAACAGTACCCCGCTGATGCGGAGCTGGGGCAGACGGCTTCTTCCGTGTTTCGCTCGCTGGCGTATTTCGATCCGGCGGCAACCGCCACGGCCGTCAAAATTGAAGAGCATCTCCTTGCCGCAAGTCCGGGGAACACGCAAACTCTTGCCCGCATTGGAGACATTTACGCCGACCGCGAGTTCTTTGCCAAGGCCGCTCCTTATTGGGAGCGAATCCCGCGCGTGTCTCCTGGCGAGGCGGGTGGTTACCTCGAAGCAGCGACCATCTACTGGGACTATTTTGACTTTGACAACGCTATTCGGCTGCTCGCTGAGGGCCGCACCAAACTCGCCGATGACACTCTCTATTCCTACGAGGCGGGGGCCATTTATGAAGGAAAGCGCGACTATCCCCGCGCCGTACATGAGTACGTGAAAGGAGCACTAGCGACAGGCGGGGGATCACCGGCGGAATCACGCCTTCTAGCCCTCGCCAGGCGGCCGAAATTCCGCGATCTTGTCGATCGCGAAACGCAGAAGCCTTCCGCTGCCTCTGGAGTTCCCATGGCGGCTGTTCTCTTGCGCGTGAGCGTCCTCGAAGCACAGAACCGCAAGCCGGAGCTCGTGAACTTTCTGGATTCAGTGGTCAGCGGCGCTTCCACCATCGAGCAGGCTGCCGAAATCGAAAACCTCGCGCAGCAGAAATCCCTGGAAGCCGTGAGGCAACATGCCCTGGAGAAGCAGGCAGCCCTGGCTTCGGATCCTGTCACGCGCCTGCAGTTGCGTTACACGCTCGCTCGTTTGTATGAGAGCCGCAAGGATTTTGCCGCTGCGCAGAGAAATGTGGAGTCTCTCTATCACGATAATCCGAAGATACTCGGTGTGGTGCGTTCCACGGCGGATTTCTACTGGCGCATGAAGCTCCATGCTCAAGCCATTTCTGTGCTCCAGCAGGCCGCGAAGGACGCCTATCCCGAGCTTGGCAAGCAATTCGCTTTTGAGGCTGCGCGCAAATCGACGGAGGCTCACCTCTACCCTAAGGCGCGGGAGATACTCGCTCAGCTACTAAAAGATTCTTCCTACGACAGCCAATATCTCGCTGCCATGGCCGATACTTTCGCTCAGGCAAGGGATCAACAAGCGCTGAAGCAGTTCTATCTCGACAAGATCGCGCTGTTCCGCAATGCGCCCCTTTCCGCCGATGACCGCAAAGCGCGCATCGCCGCACTACGCCGCGGATTAATTCCGCCCCTCACGCGCCTCGCCGACTACGCTGGGGCGGTGGACCAGTTCGTCGAGATCATCAACGTTTTCCCCGAGGACGAAAACCTAGTGACGGAAGCCGCCCTCTACGCGGCGCGGTACAAGCGCCAGCAGCAACTCGTGGACTACTACGCCAAGACGATTCAGCAATCGCCGCGCGACTACCGCTGGTCCATGGTTCTCGCCCGCATCCAGACCAGCCTCGAAGATTTCGCCGCCGCCATCGAAACGTACGCGAAAGCTATCGCCATTCGTCCGGACCGTGCCGACCTCCGCATCGCGCGCGCCGGTCTCGCCGAGCGCATGATGCGCTTCGATGACGCGATCGCCGAATACGACCGCGTGTATCAGCTCGCGTACAAAGACCCCAAGTGGATGGAAAAGATCGCGGAGATTCGCGCCAGGCAGGGCAGGGCGGACGACGCGGTGGCGGCGCTAAAGACCGCGCTGATTGATGGCCGTCCGGAAAAAGCAGAGAACTTCTTCGAAGCCGCGCGGCGACTGGAATCCTGGGGTCTGCTGACTCAAGCCCGCGGATTCGCCCAGCAGGGCGTCGCCTCCGCCGGAGCCGAACTCCTGGCTTCTACGGACAACCATGCAGGCGCAAAGCTCTACACGCGCATTCTGACGCGGCTTCGCCAGCAGGAGACTGCTTACCTTACTTTGCAGAACTCTTTTTCTGGGGCCTCTTCGTCCTTGCCCGTGATCAAGGAACAGATCGCCAAAGAAGGCCTCGCAGCGGCAAAGGACAGCGAATGGCGCCAGCGTCAGAAAGAAATCCGCATGGAAAACGCCCGCGAAGGGATGCACGCGGCCTTGGTGGAAATGGGCAGCGCCGCAGCGCGCTACTTTACGCCTGAAGAGAAGTTGTCCTTCACGCAATTTGCCCAGAAGCTGCGAGCCTCGATGATTGCTCCGGATGCGGTGGAGAGGTTCGCTATTCCCTTGGCCCAGAGTGCAGGCCTTGCGGAAAAGGAAGCCGCCTGGCGTTACGAACTCTTGATGAGTGCGAACCAGCGGCCTGAACAATTAATCGGCGACATGAACGCCTACATTGAATTACAGCGGCGACGGTTGACCTTGGCGGACCTCGGTCCACAGTTGGAACGCTTCGCTTCCCGCGTGAGCGGAGGTAACCGGTCCGTGGCGCTTATCGCTGCGGCGCAGGCTTATCGCTCAGTGGGCGACGAAGCAAATGAGCTTCGGCTGCTTTCTTCGGTGGGCCCCAGTTTTCTTGGTGGGGAGAATCAAAAGCGGCTTTTCTCATTATTGTTGATCCACAAGCCGGAGCAGCTTGTCCAAATCGCCGCGAACTGGACTCCCTGGGGCCAACAGGCTGCCGACTTTGTTATCGCCAATGGTGATCCGGCTCTCGCTCATGCGGTGGTCGCTGCGCGCGGTCGACTGCGCCAGCCTGTCTGGTCCAAATCCTACGACGCTCTGGCGGCCCTTTACTTTGTTGAACCTTCGCCTGAAATTAACAAAGTGTTCCTCTCAGCGGTTGGCGACGACACGATCGCCGACCGGCTCGGCAAACCAGTGGACCGCAACGCCCAGCTTGCCGGCGACATTTGGTTCTACTACGGCTCGCGTTACGGAGAATATCTTGGCATCACGAAGCAGGGCACTCCCGAGGATTATCTCCCTGCGCTTCTCGAGCAAAGTCCTGCCACAGCGTCCGGCTACCTTGCTCTCGCTGATTACTACGCGGAGAGCGGAGACACGCACACCGCGATAAGTGATTACATCCATGCACTCGAGCTCACACCTGGGAGCGCCGATGTGTTGGACCGCCTGGCCCTCGCCTATTACAAGCGGGGTTCCCGCTCGGAAGCTCTGGCGCAATGGAAATTGGCTCTGTCCACCCTCACCCGACAGATCGACACTACACGTGTCCCCGAGAGTTTTTGGACGGACTTTGCGCGTATTTGCGATCATCTCCAGACGCGCCGCCTCTTTGCTCCACTGAAGCCGGACGCCGACACGCTTCTTCGCGCCTATCTCCACCGTAATGGAAACTACCGCTCCAATGCTCCCCTCCGCAGCGCCTATCTCGCCGCCGGAGACCTCGCTGCGGCTACGTCATGGCTTCTTGATTTGGCCTCGGTCGCTCCAGATCCAACGCAAGTCCTCGCCGATCTTGCAGACGCCTCATGGATTCCGCTCGCGCAACGCGCGCCGATTTACCAGCGCATCCTCGAAAACAAGCAGAACGCTCTCTCCCGCGCCGAAGGCATCCAGAGGGAAAGCGCGCAGGAAGATCTGCGCTCGTGGCAAGTCCGCTGGGTGAATTATCTCCTTCAAACCAAGCAGTACCTCCAAGCCGCGGATTACCTGGCCGCCCTCTCCATCGAAACGCAACACGCTCGCGCGGCCTTGCTCGTTCCATTCGAATTGCAAGCTGCCGCACAACTGGGAACCCTCGACGCGAAGATTGCTGGCTACCGCGCCGATTCTTCCTCTGCGCCTTCGCCCGAGATTCTTCGAGCAGCAGCGCGTCAGCTTTTTGACGCAGGCGACAAACAGTCCGCCCGCAAGCTCATCGAGTTTGTCTTCGCTCAGGAGATTGAGAATCATCAGCTCGTCGCCTCCAACTTCCTGGGGCTCGCCGAGATTCGCATCGCGGCCGGCGACACTCCCGGCGCGCTCGAGCTCTTGCGGCGTTTGGCCGTCGTCGTAGGCAATCCTTACGAAAATCTCGATCCCGCCGCGGCGCTTCTCGAAAAAACCGGCCACCCTGCCGAAGCCGTCGAGTTCCTCAGCCAGCTTGTGAAATCCGCTCCGTGGGAAGCTTCCTATCGCCTGCGCCTGGCGAAGGTCCGGCTGGCGGCGAAGGACGCGAACACATCCGCGGATGCGCTCGTGAAGACAGCTTCCAGTGCGGATGCCGCATACAGCGTTCGAGTCGAGGCCGCCATTGCTCTTTCCGGCCCTCGGACGACCGCCGATCTTGGGAGCGCAGAATTGAGACTCCTATCCGGCGGGCTGCATTCTATCTCCGCCGCCGCAGCAGACCAGGCCTTCTTCTATGACGCCCGACTGAAGGCTGCTGAGAATGTCACCGATGCCCACGCAAAATTGCAGCCGCTCAGCAAGGCTCTTGCCGATACGCCGGCGCGCGGCGATGCCCGCATCCCACTTTTCAAAGCGGCCGAGACCATCCATTCGGACGAGATCGCGCTATTGGCCATCGATCCCTTGGTGCGCGAACAGTTGCTGCAACGTGTTTCGCGTGACCAAAGCAACGAAGAAGAAATTGTCAGCTCCGGCGATACGGAAACGGACGCCGGGGATGAGGAAACCCTAGTAGCAGGCTACGCGGCGGCAAAGGTATCGCCCGCTGAGCAAGCCCAAATCTCGCTTGCTTTGGCGAATGCCCTGGTCCGGCTGCATCGATGGAACGAAGCGCTGTCCTATCTGCAGGTCGCCCAAAAGCTGGAAAAAACTCCCGCGCGCCGCAAGGAAATCGCCGTCAAGCTTGCCGAGGTAAAAACCGTCCTTCGGCGCGAGCGGCTGAATCTCGCCCGGCAGCCGATTCTCCATCAGGAACTCGAACAGGACCGTGTCGTTCGTCCGCGTCTTGTCGCGCGCTCCTCTGCGTCCGCCAAAGCCAATGCAACGGGAGGTGAGTAACCATGAAACGTGCTGCCATTCTCCTGCTTGTGAGTATCGCTTCCATCGGCGCGACCTGGGCCGCATTCCAAGTTCTCGCTCCCGGTGCGCCTCCCCTTTCTAGCTACTTCCCAGCTGGCTCTTTGCTCTATCTGCAGGCCAAGGATTTTTCCGTGCTAGTCGCCGACTGGAATGCGTCGCCGCAGAAAGCAAGCTGGGTAAAGAGCAAGAACTACGAAGTCTATTCCCGCTCTCGTCTTTTCCTGCGCCTGCAGGGCGCCGGCCAGCAGTTCGCCGCCGCGGCCGGCCTGTCTCCGGACATGAATTTTCTAACGCAGGTAGCAGGTACGCAGAGCGGCCTGGCGCTCTACGACATCGGGAAGCTGGAGTTTCTTTACGTTACGAAACTGCCTTCGGCCAGCTCGATGCAATCCGCGCTTTGGCAGACGCGCGCGAAATTCGAGACACGCAGCGCCGCTGGTGTCACCTTTTACGTTCGGCGAGATCCCGAGTCCGAGCGCGAGGTGACCTTCGCCATTAACGGCGATTATTTGATTCTCGCCACACGAGAGGATCTCCTCGCCGGCGCGCTCCAACTCATGACCGGCAACAAAGAACGCAGCATCGAAGCTGAGCAATGGTGGTCTCAATCCGTGGCCGCCGCTGGCCCTGCGGGTGATTTACGCATGGTCCTCAATCTCGAAAAGATCGTGCCCAGCCCCTATTTCCGCTCGTACTGGATTCAGCCCAATATCACAGACATGAAACAGTACAGCGCCGCCGTTTCTGATCTTTTCCGTTCCAGCAAGGAGTATCGCGAGGAACGTGTTTTGCTGAAGAAATCCGCGATCGCTGGCAATGCTACCGCTAATGATGCTGCAAACGCCGTCGCTGAACTGGTTCGTCTCGCCCCCGCCGATACGGGCACTTACGAAGTAAGGGCCTCCCCTTCGGCCGCGGATTGCCTCAACGTGCTCGAGACCAAGATTCTCGAGCCTCACAGGGGCCCGGCCACAACCCAGCAGACCGCTCCGGAAGTTCAACTCTCTTCCGGCGAAACTGGCAGCAGCTCCGACCTCGAAACGCGTATCGATCAAGCTCCGTTAAAAACTCCGGCCTCCTCGGATGCCTCCGGCTCGCTAAAAGACCTGTTCCAAAAAAGTCAGGTACGCGCTCTCCTACAAGTTCAGGCTACAGAACGAGACAAAGACGGTGTGTTCGTCCACATCCATTCCGGCGTCGCGTTCATCGCCGCCACCGACTGGCAGGAAAATATTGTACGGTCCACTCTTGTCGATTTCTTGCGGCCTTCTTTAACGACAGGCAATCTCGGTTTGCAATGGCAGGCCAAATCCGGCTATCAAGAGCTCGATGGTCTCTGGAGTTTCGCCGTCGCCGTTCGAGGAAAGTATCTGCTGGTTTCGGACGATTCCTCGCTCCTGAAAAACATGTTTGCAAACATGAACCAGAAGTCGGCACAAAAGCCTGCGGTGCTGGTCGCGGGTTTCCATCACGCACGGGAACGCGAAAACTTCGCCCGGCTCACTGGGCTCCTCGATCGCCCAAACGCAAACCCTGGCGCCGCTGCAGCCTCGGAAGCTTATCCGCAGTTCTTCTCTGACAATCTCGCGAGCTTTAGCTCTGCGCTGGCGGGTGTTTCTTCGCAAACCATTGTGATTCGTGAGACGAGTGATAGAGTCTTGCAGACGGTCACCTACGAATGGTCCCGCTGAGAATAGCTGCAGGTCTGGTCATCGCGGGACTCGCGATAACATCCGGACTTATCGGGCGTCCTGACATGATGTCACCAGCGGCCCAGGATTCCTCCGCGCCGGCGAAGTCTCTTTTTAGCCAGTCCGCTGTTCTTGTTCTCGAGCGGGAATTCTCTAGCGGGGACATCTCGTATCTTCTCTTTGATGCCCGCACTGGTACCCTCTTGTCGTCCCGTTGGGACGACCCCGCCAGGCCGATCCCACTCGGCTCACTCGTCAAACCCTTCACAGCGCTCGCCTACGGGGAAACCCATGCGAATCAGTTTCCAAGTCATATTTGCCGGGGCGAGGCCAGCGGTTGCTGGCAAGTGCATCCGCACGGAAAATTGGACCTTGTTACTGCCATTTCGGTCTCGTGCAATTCCTATTTCCGCGCGCTGGCGGAGGATCTCACGGGCGAACAATTGATTCCTATAGCAAACCGCTTTGCACTCGACCCTCCCGATCCTGCTTTGTCCGGCTCGCCTCTGATGGGCCTTGGTGATCACTGGCCCATCGCTCCTATCAAAATGGCTCGCGCCTACCTCGAGCTGTATCGCCGCCGCGATCAGCCCGTCGTTCGCGAAATACTTGCCGGAATGGCGCAGTCGGCACGCAACGGTACAGGGAAGGGAGTAGGCGAGGCGTTGAATCATGCGGACGCTCTCGTGAAGACTGGCACCGCTCCGTGCACCCATCCGCACCCCGCTCCTGGTGACGGGTTCGTCGTTGCCATGGTCCCCGCGAACCAGCCCGAGCTGTTGCTCTTTGTGCGCGTTCACTCGGTACCGGGAGCCACTGCTGCGCTCACCGCGGGCCAGATGCTCAACCGTTTGGAGGAATAGCCGCGTGCTCGCCAGAGTTGTCGTTCTCCTGCTCCTCGCGCTGGCCTCTAATCCCCCCGCAATCGCCAAGGATGTTCGTATCGGCGTCCTCGGTCTCTTTCATCCTCGTCAACTCACGCTACAGGCCTCGCGTAAGGAGACCGTCATCCTTCAAGCTGAAGGCCAAACCTTCATCCTCGAGCCAGATTCGCGCATGACCGCTTCCGTTCGCATCTCCGAAGGCGTCCTGCTCCTCGATTTCGGCGGCCGTGTGCTCCGGACCATGGAGATCCACGCAACAGCCCGCAATCATGGCGCAGTTCCTTTCCTTCTTTCCGTTCCCGGAAAGGTCACTCGCGCCTATCGTGGTACGCTCGATATAAAGGCCTCGCGCGGAGAAGTAGTTCCCATCATCACCATGGATCTGGAAGCCGCGGTGGCCTCCGCAGTTGCGGCCGAGTCCGGCTCGGATACGCCGCTCGAAGCCTTGAAGGCCCAGGCAGTCGTCGCGCGTTCCTACTTCGTGGCCGGAGGAGGGCGGCACCGCGACTTTGATTTTTGTGATCTCACTCATTGCCAGTTTCTCCGCGAGCCGCCCCCTCAGGACAGCCCCTCTGCCGTGGCCACCAGTAAAACGCGCGGAATCGTCCTCACCTTTGAGGAGAAGCCCTTTGCGGCTATGTTCTCGCGCAGTTGCGGCGGGCATACGCTCACTCCTGTCGAGGTAGGACTTCCTGGCAGCGCTTATCCCTACTTTTCCGTCTTCTGCGACCTCTGCCACAAGAGTCCCTATCGTTGGACCCGCAGATTGTCCTTGCAAGACGCCGCGCTGCTTGGAAAAGGCGAATCCGGTAGACTCGCCGTGGACCGGCGTCTCGGCTGGAATGCTGTGCCCAGCAACAACTTCACCTCGCGCCATGAGGGCGAACAAGTGATCCTCGAAGGCACCGGCCAGGGACACGGCATCGGCCTCTGTCAGCGTGGCGCAAAAGCCATGGCCGAAGAGGGCAGCAGCTTCCGGCAAATCCTCAACCACTATTTCCCTAACACTGCGCTCGTGCTGCTCGGAGAAAACGCTGCAAATAGCGGGCGGCCCGAGCCACTATTGCCGGATTTACGGCTGGCGGGAATTCGCCGATTTCTCCGAACTGAATAAGAGGAATGGCATGGGTACACGGACCAGGTGTCAGCTTCCCAAAGCCGTCAGGCCCGGACATTTAGATGTTTAGGCTAGAGGCCCTAGAGTCTAAATGTGGTCCAACCTCTGGACCAGTAGCACCTCCCGGCGCTCGTTATCAATATTCTAGATACACGCAATTAAGGAATTGCTTGACAGCCTCGGACCTGCAGTGGTACAGCGGTTATACCTATCTCTTGGGGGAGGTCCTCATGCCGTCCAATTTTCAGCCGAATGTCAAGCCGGAGTGTGTAAGCCTAGCCAGAGCGCTGCGCGTTTTGGCGGCGGTTTGCGCTGTTTTACTCGCTGGCGTTTCAGCTTGTCCGCAAGGCAGTACCGGCCGAATTCTAGGTGTCGTCACCGACCAGTCTGGCGGTAACGTCGCGAGTGCCACCGTGACCGTCACGGACGTCGCTCGCGGTGTATCGCAGACTCTGACCACGGACTCCGACGGCGCGTATGTTGCCTTGAACCTCCTTCCCGGCACTTATACTGTCCGTGCCGAATTCAAGGGCTTCAAGACCTTTGAGCGCAAGAACATTTTGGTGGAAGTTGGGAAGGACGTGCGCATCGACGCCGTACTCAATCCCGGCTCAACAACCGAGACCATCACCATCACAGAAGAAGTCCCCATGGTGGACACCACCTCCACCACTCTCGGCGGAACTATCAGCAATGAAATCATCAATGACCTCCCTCTGAATGGCCGCAACTATCAGAATCTTGTCTCCCTCCGCCCTGGCACCATGATCTATCCAGGTGGTGGTCCCTGGACCCAGAGCACCAACGGGATTCGCCCAGAGGATACGAGTTACATCGTCGACGGCATAACCAACGACGAAGCCTTTATGGGCCTGAGCGTCACCAATGCTGCCGCGGTGATCGGCGATGCTGCCACTCTTATACCTATCGATGCCATTCAGGAATTCAACACACAGGTCAATCCCAAGGCCGAATTCGGTTGGAAACCAGGCGCAGTCACCAGTGTCGGCTTGAAATCCGGCACCAACAATATTCATGGCACTGCTTATGCCTTTGGCCGGTCAGATTCCTTCGATGCCCGCAACTACTTCAATCCAGCCGGAGATCCAAAAACCCCAGTCGAATTGGAACAGTTTGGGGGCAGCGCAGGCGGACATATCATCAAGGACAAACTCTTTTATTTTGGCGCATTTGAATCTCAGCGTTATTCTGTCGGCAACTCGCTTCCGGGACACGTCCCGACATCGGCTTCTGTCGGCGACCCGACCATTAGCATCCCCGACGCGATCGCTGCCATCGGCGGGCCCGCTAACGTGAATCCCCTCAGTAATTACTTGCTGGGGTTTTATACTCCCAACGCCTCGCAGGGAACATTTGTTTCGCTTAACTATCCCAACGTCAATAGCTCAAAAAACGCCATCGGGAAGGTGGACTACCATATCAGCGATCATAACTCTCTGAGCGGTTCCTATTTCTTCGGCAACGACACCATCATTGGAATGGATTTCTTCGAACTCCTGCCGCAATTCCGCACCCAGGTTCATTCCCGCGCCCAAGACGTCTCCGCCCACTGGGCTTGGACTCCAAGTTCCACTTGGGCCAACGAGCTCCGTGGAGGTTTCACACACTACGTTCTACAGATTCTCCCTGCCGATATTGGTTTCCCTTACACCATCAATACGGGCCTTTCCAATCCACTGTTGAGCGGGATACCTGATATCAGAATCAGTCCCTTCTCTCAACTTGGCTCCTTCCACAATTTTCCTAAAATTGTTGGGCCCGACAAGGTCTATGATCTTATTGATCAGGTGTCTTATTTGAGAGGCAAGCATGCTTTCAAGTTCGGTGGTGAAATCCGTGACGACAAGATTCATCAGGCCACTTTCCGCGCCGGCCGCGGCCGGATCAGATTTGCTAATTTAGAAGATTTTCTGTCCGGCATACCGGGGAACACCACCTTTTTGGCCGGGGATCCCACCCGTAACATTACCCAGTGGCTCTACGCCGGTTACGCCCAGGACGACTGGCGCATCACTCCCAGGGTGACTCTAAATCTGGGATTCCGCTACGAGCTCCAGGGGGTTCCCGCCGAGGCAAACAAGCTCTTTGGGAATTTTGAGCCCTCTGTTGGCTTTGAACAAGTCGGTAAGAATATCAGCTCGATCTACAACAGAGACAACAAGAACTTTTCGCCGCGCCTGGGTGTTGCGTGGGACGTGACCGGCAAGGGCACCACAATCGTACGCGCCGGTGGAAGTATCCTTTATAGCCTGCTTTCCATGAACGCCTTCCTCTCCCAGCAGAATACTCAAAATACCGTGACACTCGGCTTGGGTACGGTCCCGACCGGGGCTACGATTTTTGATGCCGCATGCCCGGCTGGGTGCCCCGGAATCGGAAACATCTTCACCACCGGGGTCACCATCCCCGGATCTAGCCTTACCTGGCAGGATCAATCCACAGCGATCTATCCAAGCAACGTCACTGGGCTAGTCCAGTGTGGGAACCCCGATCCGTGCGATACCTTCGCCATGAACCGCAACTTCCGCACCCCCTATGTCGAAAACTGGACGCTGGGCATTCAGCATGCTTTCTCCGGCAAGCTTTCCATGGAGGCCACTTACGTCGGTAACCACGGCGTGAAGTTGGTCGGAGTTGTGGATCTCAATCAGCCGGATGTCGCAAATGGGAACTTTGCGCAGCCATTCGCGGCTCAGTATCCCTATCTCAATTACATCAACTACTTTTCTAATTTCTATGGATCGACTTACCACGGTTTGCAGACCACGCTAACCGCCCGCAACTATCATGGCTTGGATTTCGTGGCCGGCTATACTTACGCTCACGCCATTGACGACCTGTCATCGAACTGGGTTGCCTACCTCCCTCAGGACAGTACGCGCCCGGGCTTGGACCGCGGCAGCAGCGACTTTGACATCACGCACCGCTTTACACTTTCCGTGACTTACGCGCTGCCTGAAAAGAAGATGCGCGGGCAGCTCCTCGAAGGCTGGCAGCTCAATACCATCATCACCATGCAGAGTGGACAGCCCTGGGGAGTAAATGATCAGACCAACAATTTTGCCGGAGCCAACGAAAATTCGGACCGTTGGGATTTCTTTGGCAAGGCCTCTGACTTTAAATCACAGGGGCCTAATGGACTCCCCTATTTCTCAGGCACTAGCAATTCAGCTTGTACCGCGAAGGCCACAGTTCTCGACGGAACCAACGCAACTCAGCCGTTCATGACGGCTCTCGGTATTGCGGGTTGCTACGCCAACGGCAATTCCATTTTGATTCCAAATGGGATCGGCACCTTCGGCACCATGGGCCGTAACATCTTTCGGGATACCGGATTCCATAACGTAGACCTATCGGTAAGTAAGAGCTTCAAATTCGGTGAACGGATGAAGGCGCAGTTCCGCGTGGAGACTTTCAATATTTTTAATCACCCCAACTTCGCGAATCCTTACGGCAGCACCAGCGGCTACGGCCAAGGCGCAACCGCCGATCCGTCGCAGCCCGGCGTCTTCGGCTGCGGTTGCGCCACCCCGGACAACGCTTCCTTTAACCCCGTGCTGGGATCGGGCAGCAACCGCGCTATCCAGTTGGGTCTGAAGTTCATCTTCTAGCGACCTTGCGCGGATGGAACTCGGGAGAGGGTCGGGCATTTGTCCGGCCCTTTTTCCATGTATAACCATAACGAAGGTTCTTGGGAGGCTGCAGAATTGATGAGACGCTACCCCTTCGTCACCAGCGCGCCCGTCTGCGGCGTTATGCTCACGGCCATCTTGGTTTTCATATCCCTGAACTCAATCGCGCTTGCCGCTGACGATCAATCCATCCTTCAAGCCGATCGCGAATTCGTCCAGGCCGCCGCAAAACGCGATACCCCGGCGCTCGCCAAAGTCCTGGACGCGGATTTCACCTGGACCGACGCCGACGGAAAAACTCGCACTAGACCGGAAGTCCTCGACGCACTTCCCACGCCCGCGCTCGGGAACGAAACCGGCGCCCAATTGAAGCAACAGACCCATAGCCAAGTCGGCGCGGTGATGTCGAGTCGTGACAAGACCCACGTCTTGCGCCTCTGGGTGCATCGCCCTGCAGGCTGGCGTTTGCTCGTCTATCACGAAGTCGTCCTTGGCCTTCAAGTCCTCGCCCCGGCTGGCCCCGGCGTGAGCGATTGCGAAAATCCTTGCAGGACGTTGCCGTACAAACCGAGAAACGAATCCGAACAAGCCATCATTGCGTCCTGGCAAGCACTCGAGACCGGCGTCACCAATCATGACGCCGCCGCTTGGTCCCCGCACATCGCCAACGAATTTGTCATGCTCGGCTCAACCAACGACCATCCCCTCACCAAAGCCGACCGCATCGCCACTCTCAATTTGCAGAAGCAGACCGGTCACGGTTCCGCGCCCGCACCCCTCGTTTCCGCGCACATGTTTGATTTCGGAGACGCCGTGGTGATGACCTGCCACCACCAGCCCTACACCGGCAAGCCCGTCCACGTGACCCGTCTTTGGATCAAGCGAAACGGTCAGTGGGTCATGTCCATCAGCTATCAGACCACCATGCAGGCCGCCCCCGCCAAAGCCGGCTAGAATTCCGAAATTTCCAGGATGGGTTTACAATGCTTTCGATGCAGGTGTCTCCCTCCCCCTGAATCGCATCTCTCGCTGAAGGAGGTTCCGTGAACGCCACGCTCCTCGATCGCCGCAGTTTTCTCCGCGTCTCTTCCGTCGCGGGAGGCGGCTTTCTCCTTACTTATCATCTAGAGCCGGTCGCAAAAGCCTTCGCCGCAGCGGCGCAAGCCCCAGCACCGCAACCTCCGCCCGCCGCCTTCAATCCCACCGCGTTCATTCGCGTCGCCGCCGATGGCGTCGTCACCATCATGGCCAAGAATCCCGAGATCGGCCAGGGTGTTAAAACTCATCTCCCCATGATCATTGCCGATGAACTCGACCTCGATTGGAGAGACGTCCGCGTCGAGCAGGCCGATCTCGACGAAACGAAATACGGCCCCCAGAGCGCCGGTGGCAGCACTTCCACTCCCAGGAATTGGGATCCCCTGCGCCGCGTCGGCGCCGCCTGCCGCCAGATGTTTGTCACCGCCGCCGCGCAAACTTGGTCCGTCCCCGAATCCGAATGCCAGACTTCTTCCGGCCGCGTCATCCACCAGTCGACAAGCCGCTCTCTCGCTTACGGCGCGCTCGCCGAAAAAGCCGCCGCGCTCCCTCCGCCCGATCTCAAATCCGTCAAGCTC
>WNFT01010570.1_pt1 | contig 14305 bp, 11 predicted proteins | sample 5400191 | NCBI WGS metagenome assembly WNFT01 (sample SAMN13153359, study PRJNA577476) | soil metagenome | isolation source: 80 cm saprolite under Madrone tree | place: USA:California | collected 2016-06-14
AGAGTTCGAAACAGCGTGAGGGTGGCCATAGCGCCGCCCGGCCGGCGCACTCCAAGGGGACTAACGTTTCCGAAGTGAGATCGCAATCAACACAGTCAGGATGAACGTGACCAGCGCTGACAAGAGGCAAAACTGGCAGTAGTGTTTGATGACGAATGCCTGTAGATAAAGCAGCCAGAGCGTGGTGATGAACATTAACCCCACAACTACCGTCAACAATTTGACTGTCGACTTGTAACTGTACGCCGCGAGCACCGCGAGGCTGAAGACTGTGAAGTAAGCCGCGGCGCCAATCATTGCCAGCGGTACGCCACTGACTGTCGCATAGGAACTGCTCAAAACTTCCGAACAACCGCTGACGATCGTGCAGCGCACGCTGCGGCCTGATAGATGCTCGACGGTGAGATAGATGGCGTCAGCAAGACCGATAAGCGAAACGAGCGCTGCCAAAGCATAGAGCAAACTGCGGCGTAGCGGCTGGATTGGTTGAGAAGTTTCTGGCGGGTTGGTCACAAAGATTGATTGAATCTCAGAATCGGATGGTTAGGCTTTAGAAAGATAACCCACCCGCTACCGCGAGGTGGTACTGACCTCACAAGGTACTTCGCGTCCATTCATATAAACGGTGGGTGTGCCACTCACGCCCAACGCGTGGGCGCGCTTGCCATCGAGAAAAATACGCTGCGCCACTGTCTCGCCCGCACTATCGCTGCGGAACTTTTCCAGGTTTAAGCCGATCCTGGTTGCGTAGTCTTCAAAGATCGGACGAGCATCGAATGCGTCATGCCAGGTCTTTTGGTTCTCGTAAAGCAAATCATGCATCTCCCAGAACTTTCCCTGCAGCCCGGCAGCTTCGGCCGAGCGCGCCGCCGCGAGCGCGTGCACATGCGTCGGCACCAGCGGAAATTCGCGGAAGACTAAGCGGAGGCGCGGGCCGAATTCCTTTTCCATCGTTCTTAGAACCGGATGAAGCATGCCACACGGCGGACATTCAAAGTCGCCAAACTCTTCCAGTGTAACCGGCGCGTTTTCCGGCCCTTGAGTGTGTAGCGGAATGGCGCCAGTTTCAGTAGCGGCAGTGTCGTTGCCTGTTGTAGTTCCATTGCTTGCTGCTGGTGATGCCGGCGCCGGCGGCGCTACTGGAGCACTCGCCGAGCGCCTCAGATACAACGCCGCCACCACCGCGATGACAAGCACAGTTCCAATGATCAAAAAAGGAAGGGCACGTTTCATTTTTTGTTCCGAAGGGTAATTGGTGCAATCCAGTTGAAACAGGACAGACAGGAATGTCTATCCTACTTAAATCACTGAACCGTATAAGGCACTGTCTTATCGAGATTACCGTTCACGTAAACCTGAACTTTGTATTTTCCTTTCGGCCAATCCTGCGGCAGGGTCAAGTGACCGTGAATAACGTTTTCCAGCGCCTTCGTCGTGTAGTCGATGTCCTTAATTTTCTTGTCCTGCGTCCCATCCGCATCGACGATCCACCAGGAAAACTTCATTTCCGTTCCCGACTTGGCCTCTTTCAAAGTGGCCACGCAGTGAATGGTGCGATCGCCCGGCGCAAACGTGCTGGTGTGTTCGCCGGGCTGTCCGCCGTCGTCTTTGGCCATATACATGTCCTTGATGGCCGTTCCTGATCCGAGTTCTGTGTCGGTGTTTGCATTATTACTATTGCTATTGGTTTTTTTGCCGAGATTGCAGGCGAGCACAGCGAAGAATAAAAGACCGGCAGCAACCCAGGTTGAATGTTTTTTCATTTTGAGTTTCTCCATGCGGTTTTACTAAGCAAGTATTCGCGAGGCCATCAAGCTGCCATCGCCAACGTGGCAGCCAACGAACGAAAGATATCGCGCCCATCGCTCGAGCCGAGTAAGTCTTCACAAGCGCGCTCGGGATGCGGCATCAAGCCCAGCACATTGCGCCCGGTGTTACAGATGCCCGCAATATTGTCGCGCGAGCCGTTTGGATTTGCTGCCGCGGTGACGTCCCCAGTCGCATCACAGTAACGAAACACGATGCGATCGTCGCGGCGCAACTGGTCCAGAGTTTCATTGTCGCAGACGTAGTTTCCTTCAGCATGAGCGATCGGAATGCGCCGCACTGAACTCGCTTGCATTTCATTCGTAAACGGCGTGTCGGAAGTTTCGACACGCACATAGATATGTTCACAAATGAAATGGAGATCGCGATTCCGGATTAAAGCGCCTGGCAACAGACCCGCTTCGCAAAGAATCTGAAAACCGTTGCAGATGCCCAGCACAAATCTTCCCGACGCGGCAAACTTCTTTACCGACTCCATCACCGGCGAGAAGCGAGCCAGTGCGCCGGCGCGCAGGTAGTCGCCATAGGAAAACCCCCCGGGAATAATCACTGCGTCGTAGGAACTCAGGTTTGTGTCGCGATGCCAGATGAAGTCGACCGGCTGGCCTACCTGCTTTGAGATCACGTGGTACGCATCGTGATCACAGTTTGAGCCGGGAAAAACAATGATGCCGAATTTCACGCCTCGATCTCCACGAGGTAGTCTTCAATAATGGGATTGGAAAGAACTTCGCGCGCCATGCGGGCGACCGATTCGCGCGCCTGTTGCTCGTCTGCATCGTCCAGCGCGATCTCGAAATACTTACCCTGCCGCACGTCGGCGATGCCGCCAAAGCCCAACAGTTCCACTGAATGGTGTATCGCCTTACCTTGCGGATCCAGGATGCCCGGTTTCAGGCTGACGTAAACTTTTGCTTTCATAATACTTAGGACTGTACCTTGGATTTCCGGTTCATACTAAGACATAACATTGCTTCATGTGTAGTGGATAGCATATATTTCGCGCGACTTAATTCATCCAAACTCTCTAAGCAGGAGAACTGATATGCAAAACCCGCCCCCTGGACAGCAGAACTACGGCAGCGCGCCCGGCGCGCCTCCGCCTGGCACTCCTGCGCCGGGCACTTCGCCAACCGGCACTGGGTTGGATCCAAAAGTGGCGGCGGCCATCTCGTACATCTGGATCGTGGGACTGATTTTCTTTTTCATCGAGAAAGAGAATAAGTTCGTGCGCTTCCACGCGATGCAGTCAATTCTCTTTGGTATTGCGAATTCCGTCATCATGATCGTGCTGGCCATCGTGGCCACGATACTGACGGTAGTCTTTACCTTTGGCGCGGCCGCGGCCTCTGCTGCGGGCAGCGGCGGCCTTGGCGCGATCGTCGGTCTGCTTGTCTGGCTGATCTGGCTCGTATTCTGGCTAATAGCGATGGTCGCTCTCGTCGGGCTAATCTTCGCCGCCGTCAAAGCCTATCAGGGGCAAAAGTTCAAATTGCCAATCATCGGCAACATGGCCGAAAAGATTGTGAACAAGTAATACTTAGGAATCTGATTAAGGCAATGAACAGTTTGCTCAGCCCGCGCGGCCGACAGCGGTAAACGATCAATAAATGGTGGCGTTAGCGCTATCGCACGCTTCGCGCGCTCGGTCTTCTTACCTTACGTTAGCCTGGGGTTCCGCTTCACTCCACGCCAGGCTTTATGCTATCACCCGCTACGCGGGTTTATTTCTCGCCAAAGACTCTTGAAAAGATCGTGTCGATGTTTCGCAGATAGGTATCGAGGTTGAACACGCCATCAATTTCGCGAGCGGAAAGCTGGCCCGAAATATCAGCATCACTGGTCAGCAGCTCGCGAAAGTTTTTCTTCTCGTCCCAAGCCTTCATCGCGTTTCGTTGCACCCACTCGTAAGCGGTCTCCCGCGCCACACCCTTTTGTGTTAGCGCCAGCAACAGTTGTCCGCTAAACACTAGCCCCCGCGTTGCCTGAATATTATCGAGCATGCGCTCTGAATGGACCACCAGGCCATCAATCAAGGCAATCGTCTTGTGGAGCATGTAATCGAGCGCAATACTTGAGTCCGGCAGCACCACGCGTTCGGCGGACGAATGCGAGATGTCGCGCTCGTGCCATAGCGCAACGTTTTCCAAACCAACGATAGCGTTTGCCCTGACGATGCGAGCCATGCCGCAGATGCGTTCAGAAATGATCGGATTGCGTTTGTGCGGCATCGCGCTCGATCCTTTTTGCCCGGCGCTGAATTTCTCCTGCGCTTCGCCGACCTCGGTCCGTTGCCAGTGGCGAATGTTGAGCGCAAACTTGTCGAGCGACGAAGCAATGATTGCCAGCGTGCTCAGATATTCCGCGTAGCGATCCCGCTGAATGATCTGTGTCGAGACGGGAGCAGGTTTGAGCCCAAGTCCCGCGCAGACTCTTTCCTCGACCTGTGGGTCGAGCAGCGCAAAAGCCCCGACAGCGCCGCTGATTTTGCCGAACGCCACCGTCTCGCGGGCGCGTCGCAAGCGTTCGCGATTGCGCCGCATCTCGTCGTACCAGAGCGCGAACGTCAGTCCAAATGAAGTAGGCTCGGCGTGAATGCCATGCGTGCGGCCAATCTGCGGAGTATTCTTAAATTCAAACGCGCGCCGCTTGAGTACTTCCAGAAGAGACTCGATTTTCTTAAGCAGGAGATCACTGGCATCGCGCAACAACAGTGCGTTGGCGGTATCGACCACGTCGGATGAAGTCAGGCCATAATGCACAAAGCGCGCGGCGTCGCCGATGTTTTCAGCGAGGTTGGTGGTGAAGGCAATGACATCGTGGTTGGTTGTCTTCTCAATCTCGCATATGCGCTCGACTGAAAAACTTGCGCGCGCTTTGATCTGTTCGACCGCCTCGCGCGGGATGGTTCCCATCTCAGCATGCACTTCGCAGACAGCGATCTCCACGTCGAGCCATTTCTGGAACTTGCTCTGCTCGCTCCAGAGCGCGCCCATTTCCGGTAGTGTGTAGCGATCGATCATTTTCGTTAGTTTCAAGTTTCAAGTTTCAAGTTTCAAGTTCGGCCATTTGAAACTTGGAACTTGAAACTTGAAACTCACTTCAGCGCCGTTGAATTCACAAAATAGCGCGCCAGCAACCAGCGACCGTTGCGCTCGACAAGAGTAAACGTCTCCATGCCCTCGCCATTCTGAAACTTGGTTTGATAAGCGACAATGTAAGCGCGGCCCTTCAATGGCCCACCGGAATTCTGTTGCTCGGTCGCGGATTGCAGCGTTCGGTTTTCAACCGTGCCCAACCGGCTGCGCAACGTTTTGAGCGTAGCGACAGACTGTTCCAGCGTCGCATCCTGCCGCCAAAGCTCCGAGGCTTCGTTGTAAATCTTTTCGTAACGCTCCGCCGCAATATCGTCGCTGATAGTGCCAACGGCGGCTTCAACCTCAGCGGGAACACCACGCCGTTCAGTTTGCAAACCACAAGCTGTCACCAGAACAGCAACCAGCGCGATCAATGAATATATAGAGGCCGGCTTGAAAGAAAAATTTCGTTGACGCCGATAAGCGGTCTTCATCCCTCCGCCTTCATCCTTCATCCTTTCGTCAGACCTCGATCCAGGGCGTCGGCTCCTTGGGAAGCGAAAGACTGATTTCGGTGTCAGCGTGAAAAAGCGGAAAGCGTTCCTGCAGGGCAACTTCGGCCGAAATCTTCGCCAGATAAGGATTATTGGCGCGCTGCGAAAGATGGGCCAGCAAGATGAACCTGGCCGTACCGTCAAAGCCATCTTTGATCCACTCGGCGACATCTTCGTTTGAAAGATGGCCCAACCGGGAGAGTATCCGCTGTTTCAGTTCCCAGGGATAATGGTCGCACGCCTTTAACATGTCGCGGCTATGATTCGACTCAATAACCACCGCCGCGCAGCCGCGCAGCCGCTCGCTGACGAGTGTTGTGATATGACCAAAATCCATCAGCGTCGCAATCTTCACGCCCTGATGAGTGGCCGTAAATCCGAAGTTGTCGACGGCATCGTGCGGAATCGTGAACGGGTGAAAGTCGATTTCCCCGATGCGAAAGTCTCTGCTCGACTCGATCTGCTCGACACGATCGCGCAGCGCTTTGGCACGCTTGCGCGGCTCATCGTTGCTGACGTTAAAGCGTTCGCCGACGTAGGCGTCGTGAGTTTTTGCGGAGATGTAAACGGGGCAAGCAACTGTTCGCAGCAGTACGCGCAGGCCGCCGGCATGATCGCCGTGCTCGTGAGTGACCAACACCGCGTCGAGCTTGTGCACGTCTTCGCCGACCAGCGCCAGCCGGCGCGCTATTTCTTTGGCGCTCAATCCGGCATCGACGAGAACACGTGTATCGCCGGCAACGATCAGAACCGCATTCCCCGTTGAGCCGCTGCCAAGAACGGTAAGTTTCATGTTAAGGATGTAAAACTAGAACTAGCTACCAACCAAGGCGGAAAGAAAACTTTATCACGAAGACTCGCTTTCAAATCTTCAGTCGCGAGCGATCGACGTTAAAGCCGTTCAGATTTCCCAGCGCTCCGAGCGACAGTGACTCGCTGTAAAGCAAACTGTTAGTTTGCGGTGGCTCGTTTCACTCAACCTGAAGGACTGCCAACCAACGCAAACTAACAGTTTGCTTTACATCAGATCTGCAGCCGCGAACGATCGACGTTAAAGCCATTCAAATTTCCCAGCGCCCCTAGCGACAGTGATTCGCTCTTAAAAAAGCTTCGCGCCACGCGCTGCACATCGTCAGGAGTTACCGCTTCGATTTTTTCAATTACTTCAGCGGGTGAAATCCGTCGCCCGTGGATAATTTCCTGTCGCGCCAGGCCGCCGGCGCGTGCGCTTGATGATTCCAGACCCAACAGCAGCAGCGAGAGCGCCTGGTCTTTCACCAGTTTCAGTTCTTCCGGCGAAACACCTTCTTCCACAGTCAGGCGCAGCTCTTCGAGCGATAGGTCGACCACTTCATCGAGATATTCCGGCGACGTGCCCGCGTAAATTGTGAATACGCCCACGTCGGAAAACGTGTTGCCGCCGGCGCCGACGGAATAGGCCAGACCGCGTTCCTCGCGAATCTTTTGCCAAAGCCGGCTGGAAGTGCTGCCACCAATAACCGACGCCAGCAGACTGGCCGCATAGCGCTCGCTACTCTTTGCGTCAGGCCAGGGCGCGGCGATTACCAGATGCGCCTGCTCGAGTTCTTTCTGTTCAATCAAGATAGGAGTTGCCGGCAGCGGAGCTTCTTCCGTCAAAACGGATGACGAACCGTTCGTATTAGGAAAAGACTTGTTAACCAACTCTACTAACTGGTCATGCTCAACGTTACCCGCCGCTGCCACTACCAGGTTCGCCGGCAAAAAGTCGCTGGCATGATAGGCCGCGATCACATCACGATTGAACGACGAAATAGTTTCCCGCGTGCCTTCGATTGGCCGTCCCAGGGGATGATTGGGAAAGTAGGCGGCGTTGAACAGCTCGCCTAACAGTTCATCGGGCGTGTCCTCGACCATTTTCATCTCTTCGAGGATGACTTTCTGTTCGCGTTCCAGATCTTTTTGGTCAAAACGAGGATGGGCAAGCAGGTCGGCGACCAAATCAAAAGCCTGCGGCAAACTGGTGTCCGCAACCTTTAGAGCGAAACCAGTCATCTCATGCGTAGTAAAAGCGTCGAAATGTCCCCCAAGACGATCTGATTCGACAGCAATGTCGCGCGCCGAGCGACGTTTGGTCCCTTTGAAAACAGCATGCTCAATGAAATGGCAGATGCCGTTCAACTCCGGCGCTTCGTGGCGCGAGCCGCGGCGCACCCAAATGCCGGCGGTCACGGATCTGAGGCCGGGCATATGCTCGGTCAAGACCTTGATGCCGTTGGAAAGTTTAGTCGAGCGAACGTCGTCAATCATTAGTTGAGTTAACAAAACCGGTTGGAATTCAGTGCCACTTCGCATCCTAGCACGGCGGGAACAGGCGGCAAAGCGAGCCTAAATTGCGCCGAAAATGGGGCTGATTCCTTGACAGCAGTTGAATTGTTGGCGGAAAATGAAGCCTATTCAACGGTTCTGGTAAGTCTCCTGGCCTGAACCAGTTTGCCTTCTCGGGTTTGAGGCTAGACTACTTTGTAGTTCTACACGAAGGCATGACTTATGCGGAGACGCTTGCCTATTTTGTGCAGACAGCAGCCACACTCGATTACTTCAAACGTTTTCGGAAACGAAACGTAAGGAGGTTTCGTGTCGATGAAAGTATTCAGAAGAAAAGTATTAGGTCTGTCGCTGGTCGCGTTTTTCTTTGTCATTTACGCGCAACCTGCATCCGTAAATGCGAGCGGCGGAAGCCTGGCGACCATCTCAGGCGCGGTTGTTGACAATAAAGGCAATCCTCTCGCCGGTGCCATAATCTCTTTAATAAAAGACGGTACCCGCAAGGTCGTCAAAGAAACCCGCAGCGACATCAATGGCCGTTTTGCAACACGCATTTTGCCTGGGCGCTATGGCATTCGTGCCATTGCCCACGGATTCAATGAAGTAGTTTTCTCGGCGGTTGAAGTGCGCGCGTCGCAGGAACTCATTTACCGTTTCAATCTCGAGCCACTTGGTTCGGGCAAAACTTTGGTTGAGCAACGCCGGGACCGCGACGATGTGAGATGGACTTTGCGTTCAGCACAAACTCGGCGCTCGATCTTCCAGGCGCAGGAAGGTGACGACAACGATATTCAGGCGATTGTCGCAGCGGAAACTGCCCAGGCCCAATCTCCCGACGACATAACTGAACCAACCGAAGAAACCGTAAATGCAGGGCCACACAAACCTATTCAAGGCGTGCTCGAAAGCTATTTCACCAGCTCTTACGGCGCGGCTTATCCCGCACTTAATTTTGCTGTTGCCACCAATTCAAAAAAGGGAATCGAACTAGTCTTTGCCGGACAACTGGGCGTTGGTCCGAATGCGCCTGAACGATTCGAAGCCACCACACACGTACGCGCCGGACAGCGCCATCGCGTTGGCATGAGCGTGGGTGCTATCAAGTTTCCTGAACCAATTTGGGCCAAAGTGAAGCCGAATCAGAGTGATACGCTCGGCCAGTTTTCTGTGCGCGCCATTGATGAGTGGGTGGTTCGCGACGGCATAGTTATAGTGCTGGGCCTCGATTATTCGCGTTTCCTCGGTCGCGGCGGCGCACGCTCTTTGAATCCGCGAATTGGCCTCCAATTTGACGCCAATGCGCGCACACGTTTGCGTGCCGCTTATGCCTCGGGTGGGGAAGAAGCCCGCACGCAGAGTGTCGCAACTTTTGAAAATAGTCAGATTGCTTTCACCGATGTCGGCAAGAGACCAATCGCTTTTGTAGACGGCCAGGCGGTAATGGAGCGAAGTCATCGCCTGGAGTTTGGCGTCGAGCGAGTAATCGACAACAAGTCCAACGTTGAAGCTACCGCCTTTTTCGATACCACATCGGGCCGCGGCATTGGCATGCTCAGCACGCCGATTACAGCATTCTCCGGCGCAACAGGTGAAGCTTTTATTAACGTTGCAAACCAGCAGGGCGCCTCGCGCGGAATGCGACTGGTCTACACACGCAGGTTGAGCCGGGTTTGGACCGCATCGGCGGGCTACTCTTTTGGTCGCGGTCAACGGTTGGCTTCGGGCGACATCTCAAGACCAGCAGACATGTTTGAAAACTCTTTCTTCCAAACGGCTGCGTTTCAGCTAGGCGCCGGATTTGATACCGGCACTAACGTGCGCACAGTGCTGCGCTTCTCGCCGAACGCGACAGTCTTTGCAATCGATCCTTTTGCGGGCCGCCTCGGCGTTTACGATCCGTCGCTCAGCATTCAGGTAACGCAGGAACTTCCCAGCTTCGGCTTGCCCATCCGTGCTGAGGCAGTTCTCGACGCGCGAAATTTGCTCGATGTACAACCCACAACTGACAACGGAGAGGTACTCACTCAACTGACCACGGGCCGCCGTTCTGTTCGAGGAGGAATCTCACTGAGATTTTAGAAGAACAGAGAGAGAAGCGTGCGCGCAGTTTTCCCGGCGCAGTTATTGTTTGGTCCAGATTTGCCCATCCAGAAAGTTCTCCAAAATCTCGGAAAAGTCCAAAAACTTGGATAGTGGTCCAGGTCGGAAGCAAATAACCAATTGATCTACTGATACGGAATGGCACACTCCTGAGCAATCCGAATGCATGCTGGAGTTACTGCCTGAGGACGGCTTGAGCCAGGCAGCGTACGCCAAGCGAGATTGAAAACTAACCGGGGAACAAACCTTGCGTTTTAACAACCGGATCGGGAGAGCTGGGAGGGGTTCGAGAATTTGACGCAGTGAAAAGATCAGTCTTTACAACTGGAACCTGGCTGGTATTTGTTACCTCGGCCCTACTGGTGACGGTGGGCGTGCTTAACTTTGCCCAGCGCCTGCGTCACGAGACACCTCCGTGGGATGGCGTGACCTGGAGTGAAACGCGACAGGGTATTGTTGCCGATAAGGTTGAAGCTGATTCGTCCGGCGCTCGAGCACAGATTCTGCCGGGCGACCATTTGATTGCCATTAGCCTTGACGACAACCACTACGATGAAATTGGGCACGCGAAAGACGTGCAGATTTACCTTGATCATTCGCGCGTTGGCGGCGACATACATTATCTAATTGAACGGCCCTCCTATCCTGAAGACAGCCGGTACTACTACGCCGACCTCGATAATCTCAACGCAATTCACAAATGGACGCCGCGCGATCTTTACATCAACCTCATTGGCGTCGTTTACCTTCTGGTTGGTTTCTTCGTACTTTTCAAGCAGGGCGGGCGGGCGCCTTTCTCGTTACACTTTGCGACGTTGTGCCTGGCCGCGTTTGTTTTTCATTTCTACACGCCGCTTGGTAGTTATCGCGATCTCGATCTGGCGGTGGCATTTTTCAAGAACGCTGCCTTCGTTTTGTTCGCGCCGCTCTTTCTGCATTTTTGTCTTGTCTATCCACAGCGCCAACAGCTTTTTGAAACGAAGCGCTGGCGGGCAGCGTTGCTGTATTTGCCGGCGACGTTATTGCTGATTCTTGCGAGTTTTGTTTTTCTCCGTGGCGCGCTGACGCCAGTGCTGCCCGCGCTGCGCAACCTTCCCAGCTTTTCCGAATCATTCGTCGGTCTGTTTTATCGTTTGACCTTTGCCCACTTTGTGGTGGCGCTGGTTGCCAGCGTCTTCTTTCTGATTCGTACCTGGATCAAGGCGAAGACCGCGGTGATCCGCCAGCAGATGAAATGGGTGATCTGGGGATCGTTGCTGGCGGTGGCGCCGTTTACGTTGCTTTACGCCATCGGATTTTTGCTGGGAGCACAGACCGATCCCTGGCTGATCGACGCGGCGGTGTTGCCGTTGATTCTGATTCCGCTGGCCTTCGGTTATTCAGTGGTGCGCTACCGGTTGATGGATGTCGAGCTCGTCGTTCGTCGTGTTTTTGTTTATGTGCTGACTACGTTATCGATTGCGCTGATGGTGGGCTCGGTCGTTTATCTTGCCGGACTCTACGCGCTTGGTGAAGGTGGACCATCAAGCTCGGGCGAAATTACTTTGCGCGTGGTGCTGGCAATCGTTGCTATGGCCGCGATTGTAATGATTGCCGCGCCGGTAAAAAACTTTCTCCAGGAACAAATCGATCGCTTGTTTTATGGCGAGCGTTATGACATGCGCCACAGCCTGCTGGATTTTGGCCGCACGCTTTCAGCAACCACGGCGCTTGATCCACTGCTCGACTCGCTCGTCAGCCGTTTACAGGAAGTGATGAACGTGGGCCGGGTGGCGATTTTCATCGAAGACAAGCATGAGCCGGCCGGTTACCGCGTGGCGCGCGCCGCCGGGCTAACCGGAGAAATGGTTGTGCCGCCCGACTTTCGCGAAATGATTCGCATTCGCTCGGCTGAAAGTGGCGTAGTGCGCACCGACGATCTTGACCTCGTTCCTGAGACCAGTGGTTTTGTGCGCCGCGCGCTCCATTATTACGTGCCCTGTGTGGTTCGCGGTCGCATGGTCGCAGTCATTGGTCTGGGCCGCTCGGCCGATGGCGCGCTGCTCTCTTCCGAGGACGTGGATATCTTGCTGACAGTGTCAGGTTACGTGGCGGTCGCAATCGAAAACAGTTTGCTTTATCAGGAACAACAAGAGCGCGCCGCGGAGCTGAAGCTTTTGAAGGAATTCAACGAGTCGATCATCGAATCCATTAATGTCGGATTGTTGGCAGTGGATCTCGATGGTCGGGTCACGCGCCTTAACTCCGCCCTGGAAGAAATCCTCGAGGTAACGCGGGCAGCAGCCACTGGCAAGCGTGTTGAAGAACTCTTCTCAGAAGACTTTACGGACACGCTGCATCAGGTGCTTGGCAATGATCGCTGGCGGCTGCGCGAGACGCGGAATATTTACAAGTTACACACTGCTACGTCAGCCGGCCGCACGCTCGTGCTAAACATCGCGATCGCGCCGCTCCAGGATTCGCAGGAACAGACCGGCGCGCTGGTGGTGCTGGAAGATGTAACCTCGCGCGTCAGGCTTGAGGAACAGTTGCAACAGCGGGAGAAACTCTCGTCGATTGGTCTGCTGGCTGCGGGTGTGGCGCACGAAGTGAACACGCCGCTAACAGGCGTTTCGTCCTACACGCAAATGCTGCTGGGGATGCTTCACGAGACGGACCCCAAACATGCGCTGTTACAGAAAGTGCGGCACCAGGCTGAACGCGCTACAAACATCGTTAACAACCTGCTGAACTTTTCACGTACCGGCAGCGCTACAGAATTCAGTGAGATCGACATTAGCCGCGTGCTTGACGATACGCTGCAACTGCTCGAGCCGCAGTTGCGCAGTAATCAAATCGAGATCGTTCGTGAGTACGACGCTCAGGCACCACGCATAGTCGGCAACAGTGGTCAGCTTCAGCAAGTGTTCACCAATCTGCTGCTGAATGCGCGGGATGCTATTCCCCTCGGCGGTTCAATTAAGATTGCGACTATTCCCTCGGAAGATCATTCGCTGATAGTCGAAGTGTCCGACACGGGTTTGGGAATCGCGCCGGAAAATGTTGCCAAGATTTACGATCCGTTTTACACGACGAAGGGAGTCGGCCGCGGCACCGGCCTCGGCCTGGCCGTCTCTTACGGCATCGTTCAGGAGCATTCAGGGCATATCAGCGTGGAAAGCACGCCCGGCCGCGGCACAACTTTTCGCATCACGCTGCCGACGGCCCACGCGCGCGCTCGTTTGCAGTCGGTGGGCGACTAGAGCAAAAACAGAGGTCAGAAGTCAGAGGTCAGAAGTCAGAGAACAGAGATCGCAGATTCGAACCTAGAAGTTTTGTTCGACTGCTGACTTCTGTTTCTGACTTCTGACCTCTGTTCTCTGACCTCTGATCTGTTTACAGGCTCTTGCCTTTTTTTTTGCCCCAATCTCCCCTAAACTGACTGCTCCAAACTGAGGACCACTAACTTTGGCGCTTAAGACAGAAAGACGCATCGCTAAAAAAGGGTCAGTACTCATCGTTGACGATGAGGAGATCATGCGTGAAGTGTTGGAAACGCTGCTCTCGTCTGAAGGCTATCGCGTTGATCTTGCGAAGACCGGTGAGGAAGGACTTGAAGCCTACAGCCGCCGCGCTTATGACGTCGTGCTGCTGGATGTCTCGATGCCGGGCATCGGCGGTCTGCGCGCGCTCGAAGAGTTTTTGAAAATAGATTCAGACGCGGTCGTAGTCATGATTACAGCCTACGCCACGTTTGATACGGCCATCGCCGCTTGGGAACACGGCGCCTTTGGCTGCATCAGAAAGCCATTTCAAAACGAACAAATCACGGGAACCGTAGCCGGCGGAATCAAACGCCGGCGCAAAGAAGAAGAACGGCGCACCCTGCGGCGCGCGATGAGCCGGGCTGTGGATCGCGGCGCTATCGTCGGCCGCTCGGACATCATGCAGGAAGTTTTCCGGCTAGTGGAACAGGTGGCGCCCGCACGTTCGACTGTTTTGGTCACCGGTGAAAGCGGCACCGGAAAAGAGCTAATTGCGAAAGCGATTCATGAATCCAGCATGCGCGCGGGCAAACCGTTTGTCACCGTGAACAGTTCGAATATTCCTTCGGAATTGCTCGAGTCGGAACTGTTCGGTCATACGCGCGGCGCCTTTACCGGCGCGGTCGCGGCGAAAAAGGGTCTGTTTGAAGTTGCAGACAGTGGCTCAATTTTTCTCGATGAGATTGGCGATATTCCTCCCGAAACACAGGTGCGCCTGCTTCGTGTAATCCAGGAACGCGAGTTCACTCCGCTGGGCGATACCACGCCGCGCCGCGTGGATGTGCGCATCATTGCGGCCACTAACATTGATTTGAAAGAAGCAGTCAAACAAGGCGCGTTTCGCGAGGATCTGTATTACCGCCTGGCGGTTGTGCCCATTGAGCTACCGCCATTGCGCGATAGACGCGAAGACATT
>WNFT01003102.1_pt1 | contig 14302 bp, 11 predicted proteins | sample 5400191 | NCBI WGS metagenome assembly WNFT01 (sample SAMN13153359, study PRJNA577476) | soil metagenome | isolation source: 80 cm saprolite under Madrone tree | place: USA:California | collected 2016-06-14
GCGAGATGAGGATGGTGATGCGCTCGCGCGCCAGCTGGCGGAAATGCTCGAAAACTTCCGCCTCCGCCTGCGCGTCCATGGCCGCCGTCGGTTCGTCCAGCACCAGGATGTCCGCCCGGATGCGCATGAAGGCGCGCGACAGCGCGATCTTCTGCCACTGGCCACCGGAGAGCTCGCGTCCGTCGCGGAACCACTTGCCGAGCTGCGTGTGATAGCCCAGGGGCAGGGTTTCGATGAACTCGCTCGCCCGCCCCTTGTCTGCCGCGGTACGCCAGCGCGCTTCGTCCTCGAAAAAGCGCTCATCGCCGGCGCCGACGTTTTCGCCGACCAGCATCTGATAGCGGGCAAAGTCCTGGAAGATGACGCCGATGCGCTCGCGCAGCGCGCCCTCATCCCACTGCGCCAGGTCCTGCCCGTCGAGCAGGATCCTGCCTGCCGTGGGTGCGTACAGGCGGGTCAGCAGCTTGATCAGCGTGGTCTTCCCCGAGCCGTTTTCGCCCACCAGCGCGAGACTGGCGCCCGGCGTCAGGTGCAGTGTGACGTGCTCGAGGGCCGGCTCCTCGGCTCCCGGATAGCTGAAGCTCACATCCTCGAAGCGCACGCCATCCTCCGGGTGCGGACCGCGCACCGCGGTGCCGGCCGGCTGCGGCACGTTGGTTTCCAGGTACTCGTAGAGGGTCGACAGGTACAGGTTGTCTTCGTACATGCCGCCGACCGCCGCCAGCATGGCGGACACGGCTGCCTGCCCCTGGCGAAACAGCGCGATATACATGGTCATCTGGCCGAGTGTGATGACGCGCCGCACGGCGGTGACCGCGATCCAGGCGTAGGCGCCGTACAGGGCGGCGGTGGCGATGAGTCCCAGGGCAAAGCCCCAGGCATCGCGCCGCATGGTGAGCGAGCGATCCTCCCGGTACAGCCGCCGGAAAATGTCGCGGTAGCGCTCGAGCAGGCGCGGACCCAGGCCGTAGAGCTTGACCTCCTTGGCGTGATCCTCGCGGGCGATCACGGTCTCCAGGTAAATCTGCATACGGGTTTCGGGCGAACGCCAGCGAAACAGCCGAAACGCATCGCCGGAGAACTTGGCTTCCGCGACGAACGCCGGCAGTCCCGCCAGCAGCAATACCGCGACCGCCCACGGCGAGAACCGCGCCAGCAGCACGCCGTAGCTCACCAGCGAGATGCCGTTCTGCACCAGCCCGAAAGTGCGGGTGACGAGACTCAGCGGGCGGGTGGATGCCTCGCGGCGCGCGCGCGTGAGCTTGTCGTAGAATTCCGAGTCCTCGAAGTGCTGCAGCTCGAGGGTGAGCGCCTTCTCGAGGATCATCACGTTGACGCGCTGTCCGAGCTGCGCACGCAACAGTGACTGGCACAGCGACAGCCCGCGTTGCGCCGCCGCAATCGCCGCCACCAGGACTCCTTCCAGTACCACCAGCTGCACCACACGGCCCGGCGCCCCGCCGCCGGCGCGGATCGCGCCCACGACCGCGTCGACGATCAGCGCGCCGACGTACGCGACCGAGGCGGGCAGGATGCCGGCGACGAGCGTGAGCAGGGCGAGCGCGAGCGTCAGCGCCCGGTTGGTGCTCCAGACCAGCTCCAGGGCGCGCCGGCTGTAGCGGAATACGCCGAAAAAACCCCGCAGCGTCACGGCTTCGCGGCCGGGCACCACGCCGGCGTGGTGCGGGGGATGAACCGGTGTTGCCATCAGGAGCGGCGCTGCGGCGTTGCCGGTGTGCCGGGGGCGAGCGGCTGGCGGATGTCGCCCGGTACGACCCGCGTGATCAACCGCGAGCCGCGCCGGAAGAACACGTAGCTGTAGATCCAGGATGACAGCACCGCCAGCCGGTTGCGAAAGCCGATGAGCACCGTGACGTGCAGCGCCATCCACGCGAGCCACGCCAGCCAGCCGCCGAAATGCAGCCGGCCGATCTCCACCACCGCGCGCGACTTGCCGACGGTGGCCATGGAACCCTTGTCGTGGTAGTGGAATCCGGCGGCACGCTCGCTGCGCGCCCCGCGCAGCTCCGCGTCGATCACGCGCGCGACGTAGCGCCCCATCTGCAGCGCGCCCTGCGACACGCCCGGCACCGGCCGGCCGCTCGCGGCATCGACGAGGTAGGCAGCGTCGCCGATGACGAACGTCTCGGGGTGCCCCGGCACCGAGCAGTCCGGCGACACGCGCACGCGGCCGTCGGGTGCGAGCGGCACAGCGAGTGTGGCAGTGAGCGGCGCGGCGCGCACACCCGCCGTCCAGATGACGTTGTAGCTGCGCAGCCGTTCACCGGCGAGCTCCACCCCGTCCGCGAGCACCTCTGTGACCGGCGCGCCGAGCCGCACTTCCACGCCCAAGCCCCGCAGCTGCGCCAGCGCGCGTGCCGAGGAATCCGCGTGGAACGCCGGCAGCACGCGCGCCCCCGCCTCGATGAGGATGACGCGTGCGCGGCGCGTGTCGGCGACCCGGAAGTCGCGCGGAATCACATCCACCGCCAGCTCCTTGATGGCTCCGGCGAGCTCGACGCCGGTGGGGCCTGCGCCGACGATGATGAACGTCAGATGCGCGGTGCGCTCGCCGGGATCCACTTCGAGCTCCGCGCTCTCAAAGGAGAGCAGCAGGCGCGAGCGGATGAAAGTGGCCTCCTCCACCCCCTTCATGCCCGGCGCAAACTGCCGCCACTCCTCGTGACCAAAGTAGTTGTCGACCGCGCCGGGCGCGAGCAGCAGGTAGTCGTAGGGCACGCGGCTGCCGGCGCCGTACAGGTAACGCGCCTGCAGATCGATGCGTTGCACCTCGGCCAGCATCACGCGCGCGTTCTTCTGATGGCGCAGGATGGTGCGGATCGGCTGCGCGATGTCCGCCGGCGCCAGCGCCGCGCAGGCGACCTGGTACAGCAGCGGCTGAAACAGGTGGTAGTTGTTGCGGTCGATGACGAGCACGTCGGCCGCGGTGCGCTCGAGCGCGCGGGCGGCGAACAAGCCGCCGAAACCGCAGCCGACAATCACAATCCGCGCTCGCCCCGGGCCGTGCAACACGCCCCTCCGCATCCGTGAAACCTCAACCGATGTGGGGACGATTATCGGCTATTCCAGCTCAGGACTGGCGCGCGCGCCGGCACAGACTCTCCACCCACGCCTCGCACAGCGCCACGGCCTCGGCGGGCCGGAAGGTGCCCGGTTCGAGGCACCATTCGAGCCACAGGCCATCCAGCAGCGCGGTGAGTCCGATCGCGGCGAGCCGCAGGTCGGGCCGCGCGGCGCGCGAACTGCGTTGCGGGCGGCGGCGCTGCGGCCCGCGCGCCTGCGCCAGCAGCTCGGTGAGCATCCCGCGCAACAGGCGCACGTAGCCGCGGTAGGTCGCACGCTGCACCCGCTGGATCAGGCGCGAGTGGCGGTACAGTCCCCAGAACACCACCCACACCGCGAGCACGTCCTGGTCGAGATTCGGCGGGCAGAAGGACGCCTCGAGGAAGGCGCGCATGCGTGCGCGCGGCGAATCCGCGGCACGCTCCACCGCCGCCTCCAGGCCGCCGACCAGCTCGCTGTTGAAGTGCCGGTACGCCGCCGCGATGAGTTGGTTCTTGTTGGGGAAGTGATGATTGATGAGACCGACCGACACACCGGCCTGGGCGCTGATGGTGCGGATCGACAGTCCGTCGTGACCGTAACGCTTGAGGCACTCGATGGTGGCCTCGATCAGCGCCTGGCGCCGCTGCTGCGGCAGCTGGCGCTCGAAACGCGGCTTGCGCGCCCGCACGCCGGCGCTCTTCACGCCACCCGCCGCAGCCGCCCGCGGCGAAAGTCGCTGAGGATCTCGCGCGCCGCGTTGTGACCCGGGGCGCCGCTCACGCCGCCCCCGGGATGGGTGCCGGCGCCGCACATGTAAAGCCCCTGCAGCGGTCCGCGGTAATTGCCGTAGCCGAGCATCGGGCGCGCCGAGAACAGCTGATCGAGGCTCAGGGTGCCGTGGGAGATGTCGCCGCCGATGAGCCCGAAGGTGCGCTCCAGATCGAGCGGACTCATGATCTGACGGCCGAGCACCGCCGCCTTGAAGTTGGGGGCGTGGGCGTTGACGGTGTCGATCATCAGATCCGCGACCGTGTCGCGGTGCGCGTCCCAGGACTCGCCGTCGGGAAGCTGCGGCGCCACGTGCTGGCAGAACAGGCTCGCCACGTGCCGGCCCGCCGGTGCGAGCGTGTCGTCGAGCGTCGAGGGGATCACCACCTCGATGATCGGCTGGCGTGACCAGCCGTGCGTGCGCGCATCGAAGTAGGCCTGCTCCATGTAGGCAAGCGTGGGCGCGATGATGATGCCCGCGGTGTGATGGTCCGCGGGCGACCTCCCCGGCAGACAGCTGAAATCCGGCAGTTCGGTGAGCGCCACGTTCATGCGGAAGGTCCCGGAGCCGCAGCGCCAGTGACTGATGTGCTCGCGGAACTCCGGCGGCAGGGCCTGCGGCGCGAACATGTTGAGGTACAGAAGCTTCGGGTTGAGATTGGAGACCACGGCCGCGGCGCGCAGCGTCTCGCCCGACTCGGTCACCACGCCGACCGCGCGATCACCCTCGACCAGGACCTCGCGCACTGCGGTTGCCACACGGATCAGCGCGCCGCGCGCCGTCGCCGCCTTCGCCATCGCCTGGGTGATGGCGCCCATGCCGCCGATGGCATGACCCCAGGCGCCGCGCTTGCCGTTCACCTCGCCGAACACGTGATGCAGCAGGACGTATGCGGACCCCGGCGTATAGGGGCTCGCGTAGTTGCCGACGATGCCGTCGAAGCCGTACACGGCCTTGATCGGGTCGCTCTCGAACCAGTTATCGAGGTAGTCACCGGCCGACATGGCGAACAGCGCCAGCAGCTCGCGCCTCGAGTTCATGTCCAGCCGCCGCACCCGGCCGCCGACGCGCGCCGCGCGCACCAGCTCCGGGAGCGCTGCGCGCCAGCTGCCTTCGAGCACGTTCGGGGGCGTGGTCAGCACCAGGTCCCGCAGCACGTCCGCGATGGCCTCCAGCCGCTCGCCGTACTCGGGCAGGCGCGCCGCATCGCGCGCCGAGAAGCGCGCCACCTCCGCCTGGGTGCGGCCGCTGCCGGTGAGCAGATAGCGGCCGTCCGCGGTCGGCAGGAAGTTGGCGCAGCGCCGCTCGACGAGCCGCAAGCCGTGGCCGGCCAGATCCAGATCGCGGATGATCTTCGGGTTGAGCAGTGAGACGGTGTAGGCAGCGACCGAGTTGCGAAACCCCGGGTGGAATTCCTCGGTGACCGCCGCGCCGCCGACCACTGCGCGCCGCTCGAGCACGGTGACCTTGAGCCCCGCCCCCGCCAGGTACGCGGCGCACACCAGCCCGTTGTGTCCGCCACCGATGATCAGTGCATCGCCGCGCCGGTCGCCGCGCTGCGCGGCGTCACCCATGGCTCCACCCGCGCGCCGGAGCCCGCGGCAGGACGCTCTGCGGAATCAGGGCGCGCATGCGCCGCGCGAAACTGCGCAGGCACACCTCCCCTTCGCTCAAGGGTCCCGAGGTGTAGCTGCTCGAGGCCATGCCCGCCTGTACCCGCTCGATCAGCGCCTTGTCCTCGAGACTGACGCGCCGGTTGATGCGCCAGTTCAGATAGCGTACGGCGCGCATCTCGCGGCGAGTGTCCGGGTGCACATAGGCGATCTCGCGAATCAGGGTCTCGGTCGGCGACACCGGCAGGAACTGCATGAAGTCGATCTGGTCGGGGTAGATGTCGAAGGCGAGGTTCGGCCAGAGCTTGAAATAGGTCCACAGCCGCTGCCGCTCCGGCGGCAGATGCGGCAGCGCCGGCAGCAGCCGCTGATAGAGCCGCTCCGACCAGTTGGCGGAAGGCGTATCGCGCAGCGTGCCCCACATCTTGTCGATCCAGGGCCGCGCCTCGATGCCGTAGCCCTTGCCGAACAGGCGCGTCAGCCCCGGGTGCGCGACGTTGATGTGCAGGCCGTCGGAATAGTTATCCGCAACGTTTTTCCAGTTCACCGCCCGCGGACGCAGGGTGACGCGCCCGAGCGGCACCAGCTCCTCCAGGCGGTAGGGCGCGAGCTCGTGCGCGTACGGCGCCGCCATGTCGCGCACGCTCGGCAGCCCCGGCGCGAAGCGCACGAAAATGAAGCCCATGAACACCTCGTGCTCGAGCCGCAGGAGCCCGTGGCGCGCGCTGTCCAGCCCGGTGAAACTCTCGCGCTGCGGCACGCCGATCAGACGTCCGTCGAGGGCATAGGTCCAGGCGTGGTACGGACAGGTGATGCGGCGGCCGCAATGGCCGCGCGGCCCGTCGAGCAGGCGCGACGCGCGGTGCCGGCAGACATTGTGAAATGCCCGCACCGCGCCGTCCTCGGCGCGCAGCACCACGACCGATTCGCCACCGAACTCGAAGGTGTGGAAGTCCCCCGGGCGGGGCACGTCGCTCAGGTGGCACACCAGCTGCCAGCTGCTGCGGAAGATCGCCTGCTGCTCGCGCTCGAAGAATTCCGCATCCCTGTAAATCCAGGCGGGTAGACTCACGCCGTCCGTGTCGGCGGGCGCGGCGGGTTCGACTGGCTGCAGATGGCTGGGCTTCATGGGAGTACGTGGCGTGCCGAGGTACGTTGTTGAACGATCGTACAGCAGCATGAACCGCGCCCGCAATATTGCCCTGCCGCGAGCGCGCCATTGAGCGCCTCAGAACCCATGGATATTGCGCGTCTGATCCAGTCAGCGGTTGCACCGGTGTTCCTGCTGACCGGTGTCGCCGCCACGCTCGGCGTGCTCACCAACCGCCTGGCGCGCATCGTCGATCGGGCGCGCATGCTGGAGCAGCGGCTCGAGGGTCACCCGGGCAGCGCGCAGCACCTGCATGCCGACCTCGCGGTGCTGGCGCGGCGTGCGCGCTACATCAACGCGGCGATCTCGATGTGCGCGATCGCGGCACTGCTGGTCGCGCTGGTGGTCGTGACGCTGTTTGCCAATGCGTTTTTGCGTTCGGAGCTCGGGCTGCTGATCGCGCTGCTGTTCGTCGGCGCCATGGTGTTCCTGAGCGCAGCCTTCGTCGCGTTCTTCATCGAGGTGCGGCTCGCCACCGCGGCGCTGCGCATCGGCTCACCGGGGTCCTAGCCCGGTGAGCGCGGGCCGCGGCCGTAAAACAGGGCGGCCAGCGGGCGAATCTGCTACCCTGCGCACCCTTTCTCGGACACCGCTGACCCGCGGGCCTTGCCTGCCGGCGACACGCGGACCGCAGCCAAGCACCCATGAATCGCCCGATCCGCAACATCGCCATCATCGCGCACGTCGACCACGGCAAGACCACGCTGGTCGACTGCCTGTTGAAGCAGTCCGGGACCTTTGCCGCCCACGAGCGGATGGGCGAGCGCATCATGGATTCCAACGACATCGAGCGCGAGCGCGGCATCACCATCCTCGCCAAGAACTGCGCCATCGAGTATGGCGGCACGCGCATCAACATCGTCGATACGCCCGGCCACGCCGACTTCGGCGGCGAAGTCGAGCGGGTACTGTCGATGGTGGACGGCGTGTTGCTGCTCGTCGATGCAGTCGAAGGACCGATGCCGCAGACACGCTTCGTCACGCGCAAGGCCCTGGCGCAGGGCCTGAAGGCCATCGTGGTGGTCAACAAGATCGACCGGCACGGGAGCCGCCCGGCGTGGGTCGTCGACCAGACCTTCGACCTGTTCGACAAGCTCGGCGCCAGCGACGCGCAGCTCGATTTCCCGGTGATCTACGCCTCCGCCCTGCAGGGCTGGGCGAGCACCGACTACACCGAACGCCGCCCGGACATGTCGGCGCTGTTCGAGGCGATCCTCACCCACGTGCCGCCACCGGCGGCGCAGGCCGACCTGCCGCTGCAGCTGCAGATCTCCACCCTCGACTACAACTCCTACGTCGGGCGCATCGGCATCGGCCGCATTCGCCGCGGGGTGGTGCGCCCCGGCGAGACCGTGGCGCTGCGCTTTGGCGATCAGGACCACGGACTCGCCAGGATCGGCCAGGTGCTGACCTTCACCGGCCTCGAGCGCAACCCGGTGGAGCAGGCGAGCGCCGGCGACATCGTCGCCGTCACCGGCATCGAGTCCGTCAACATCGGCATGACGATCTGCGACCCGGAGCACCCCCTGGCGCTGCCGCCGATCAGTGTGGATGAACCGACGCTGGCGATGAACTTTCAGGTCAACACCTCGCCGCTCGCCGGCCGCGAGGGCAAGTTCGTCACCAGCCGGCAGTTGCGCGAGCGCCTGTACCGCGAGCTGCAGAGCAACGTGGCGCTGCGCGTGGAAGACACCGACGAGCCGGATGTACTGCGGGTCGCAGGCCGCGGGGAGCTGCACCTGACCATCCTCATCGAGAACATGCGCCGCGAAGGCTACGAGCTCGCCGTGTCGCGCCCGCAGGTGCTGACCCGGATCGTGAACGGCGAGGTGCATGAGCCCTACGAAGCCCTCACCGTCGATATCGAGGACACGCACCAGGGCGCGGTGATGGAGGCGCTCGGCAGCCGCCGCGCGGAGCTCAGCGACATGAGCCTCGGCAACAGCCGCGCGCGCCTCGAGTACCGTGTGCCGGCGCGTGGCCTGATCGGGTTTCAGGGCGAGTTCATGACGCTCACGCGCGGCACCGGCCTCATCAGTCACATCTTCGACGGTTTTGCGCCGGTGAAGGGCGATATTCCCGATCGCCACAACGGCGTGCTGGTGAGCAACGAGCACGGCGAGGCGGTCGCTTACGCGCTCTTCAACCTGCAGGAGCGCGGCCGGCTGTTCGTCGCTCCCGGCGAGAAGCTCTACGAGGGCATGATCATCGGGATCCACAGCCGCGACAACGACCTGGTGGTGAACCCGATCAAGACCAAGAAGCTCACCAACATCCGCGCCGCCGGCAAGGACGAGGCGATCCTGCTGACGCCACCCATTGAGCTGACGCTGGAGTACGCGGTCGAGTTCATCGCCGATGACGAGCTGGTCGAGGTCACGCCTACCTCCATCCGCATCCGCAAGCGCTTTCTGAAGGAGCAGGACCGCAAGCGCGCAGCGCGCAGCGACAACACCGTCACGGCCTGAAGGCCCGCGTGGCCGCGCACCGCCGTAGCGGTGCGCGCCACTACAGCTCCTTGGCGCCGGAAATGTCGATGAAGCGCAGGAACTCGGCCCGGGTGCGGGCGTCGCTGCGGAAGGTGCCGGTCATGCGGCTGGTGACCATCGACACGTTGCGCTTGTGCACCCCGCGGGTGGTCATGCACTCGTGCACGGCATCCACGACCACACCCACGCCACGCGGCCTCAGCACCTCGGTGATGCAGTCGGCGATCTGGGTGGTGAGCTTCTCCTGCACCTGGAAGCGCCGCGCGTAGCCGTCGACTACGCGCGCGAGCTTGCTGATGCCGACGACCTTGTTGGCGGGCAGGTAGCCGATGTGCACCCGTCCGATCATGGGCGCCATGTGATGCTCGCAATGCGACTCGAAGGAGATGTCGCGCAGCACGATCATCTCGTCGTAGCCGCCCACTTCCTCGAAGGTGCGCCGCAGGTAGGCGGCCGGGTCAATCTGGTAGCCGGAAAACCAGTCGCGGTAGGCATCCACGACCCTGTGCGGCGTGTCGCGCAGGCCCTCGCGGCGCGGATCCTCGCCCGCCCAGCGCAACAGCGTGCGCACCGCGCCTTCAGCGGCGCGGCGTGAGATCCGGGATCGAGCACTCGCCATCTGTCTGTCTCCCGCGGCGCGTCCAGCGGCTGGCCGCCAGCTTGGCGGAAGTGTAGCGGGCGCTAGCGCGCGATACGACCCGCCAGGTGACCCGTCAGGTGACTAAGTGCAGCATGGCGAGCGTGAGCAGCAGGCTGCAGGCACCCACCAGGGTCGCCACCACCAGTCCCGCGGCAAGCGGCCGCCAGCCGATGCGCCACATGTCGGTGAACGAAACCGACAGGCCCACGGCGGTCATGCCGCAGGTGAGGAATACATCCGAGGCGCTGTAGCCGGTGTTGATGAGTGCCGGCCACAGTGTGGCGGAGCCGTGCCACAGCGTGTCCCCGGCAGTGCGCACCACGATGAAGCCGACGAATGCCAGCACGAACAAGGGGATCAGGGGCGCGCGCGTGCCCTGTCCGGCCGGCGCCTGCCCGCCCGCGCGCGACTCATGCCGCCGCGCCAGCCAGGCGGCCGCCGGAACCAGCACCGCGATCGACAGATTGCGCAGCAGCTTGGCGACGCTCGCCGCGGCCAGTGCTGCGGGGGCGGCGGCCTGCTGTGAATAAATGAGCGCTGCGCCAATCACCTGCGAGGTGTCGTGGATGGCGGTGCCGAGGAAGATGCCGGCGTGCACGGGGGAGGCGGCCAGGAAGTGGCCCGCCACCCAGGGATAAAACAGCATGGCGATACAGCCGAACAACACCACGCAGGTGACGGCGAATGCCGTCTCGGCATGCCGCGCCCGGATGAGCGGCGCCATCGCCACCACCGCGGTGCAGCCGCACACGGCGGTGCCGATGGCCAGCAGTAATCCCAGCCGACGCGGCACTGCGAGCAGGCGCGCAATGCCGATGCCGGCGAGCAGCGCCACGGTGAGACAACTCAGGGCGACCGGTAGCGCCGTAGCGGCGATGGCCGTCGCGCCACCGAGGGTGAGGCGCAGCCCAATGAGCGCAATGCCGACGCGCAGCAGCCGGTACATGGCCCAGTTGAGTCCGCTGCTCGCCCAGGCGGGCACGCCGATGCTGTTCCGCCACAGCATGCCGAGCAGCACCGCGCACATCACCGGACTCAGAGGAACCTTTGGCAGGCCGCCGACGCCCTGCGCCACAGCGTGCGCCACGCCGCGCGCCCCTGCGGCGAGGGCGATGGCGATGCACACGCCCGGCGCCGCCTGCCGCAGCGCCGTCCAGCCCGGCGCGAACGCCCGCAGGAGCGAGCGCACGGCTACAGCGGCAGCCGCTCGCTCGCGATCGGGGGCAACGGGAGCCGTCGGTCGGCGATCATCCTTTCGTTGAGCTCGGCAATCGCCCGGCTGCCCGTGCGCACGAACAGAAACGGCAGGATGCCGTGCACCAGGCAGGCGATACCGGCGAGCACCATGCGGGTGCCGAAGCACACCGCGCTCACGAGGTGCTCGGTGTAGGTCTCACCGACCGAAGCGGGATGTTCCGTAAAGGCGCGGATCGGGTCCATAGCAAGGCATGCTAGCCCCGAACGCGCGCTACGCGGTTGCGAAGTCATGGCAAACCCGCGCCGGCTGCGCAACAATGTTGCGCGTTTGCGGGGGTACGGCGCACATCGTTTCATGGACAAGCTGGATGCCAGAATCCTGGACCTGCTCCAGAGCAACGGCGAGCTGAGCGCCGCCGAGATCGCCGATCGCGTCGGCCTCTCCAAGGCCCCGTGCTGGCGGCGCATCCAGAAGCTGCAGCAGGACGGCGTCATCCGGCGCACCGTGGCGCTGCTCGATGCGCATTCGCTCAACGTGGGCACGACGGTGTTCGTGACCCTCAAGACCGGCAATCACAGCGAAGCCTGGTTCGACAAGTTCGTGCGTGCCGTACGCGACATCCCCGAAGTCACGGAAATTCACCGCATGAGCGGCGACGTCGACTACCTCATCCGCATCGTCGTGCCGGACATTGACGCCTATGATGTCGTGTACAAGCGGCTGATCTCGGCGGTGGAGTTCCAGGACGTGAGTGCCAGCTTCGCCCTCGAGACCATCAAGTACACCACCGCCCTGCCGCTCGACTACCTCAAGCTGGACTGAGTCACCGCGGCCTCGAGCGAGTTCTCGCCGATGATCTGCGCGATGCGCGCCGTGATCTCCCTCCGGTCGATGTCATAGGCGCTGGTGGTGAGCACCGGCTCCTGACGCGGCGCCGGTGCGAGCTGGGGGCCGGAGTCATCGTGTATGTCGACGCTGGCGTTTGTGGAGAGTCCGATGCGCAACGGGTGCGCCGCGAGTTCGCGCCCCTCGAGTGCAATGCGCACCGGCACACGCTGCACGACCTTGATCCAGTTGCCGGTGGCATTCTGCGCCGGCAGCAGCGCGAACGCCGCGCCGGTACCCAGGCCCAGCCCGGCGACGGTGCCGTGGTACTTGACCTGCCCGCCGTACAGGTCGGTGATCACTGTCACCGGCTGTCCGATGCGCATGTGCTTGAGCTGCACTTCCCTGAAGTTGGCATCCACCCGCAGCCGCTCGAGCGGCACGATGGCCATGAGCGGGCCGCCGGGCGCGATGCGCTCGCCCAGCTGCACGCCGCGCCTGGCGATGTAGCCGGTGACCGGCGCGCGCACGCGGGTGCGCTGCAGGGCGAGCCACGCACGCTCCACCACGGTAGCGGCCGCCTGCACGTCGGGGTTATCGGCTATGCCGGTGTGGCCGACCAGGGCGGCGCTGGCGGCGAGATTCTTCTGCGCGGCGATCAGCGCATCGCGCGCCGCGTTCAGTGCGTCGCGCGCGTGCCCAAGCTCCTCGGCAGACACCGCCCCGGTGGCGGCGACATCCTTGCGGCGGTTGAAATCCGCCAGCGCCCGGTCGAGGTCCGCGCGGCGCTGCGCGGCGACCGCCGCCAGCTGGTCGCGGTTGGCAAACACCGTGCGCGTCTGGCGCACCGTGCGCGCCAGTTGCTGCTCGGCATCCTGTAAAGCGATACCGGCATCGGTGGCGTCGAGCCGCACCAGCTCCTGGCCGGCGCGCACCTGATCGGTCTCGTCGGCGTCGATCGCGACCACCGTGCCATTCACCTGCGACATGACACTGATCAGGTCGCCGGCGACGTAGGCGTCGTCCGTGTTCTGGTAATGGCTCGCGTACAGCCACCACCAGGCCGCGGCGAGCACCGCCACGACGAGCACTGCCACCGTTGCGCCGACGAGCCAGGTCTGGCGGCGCTGCCGCCGCGCCAGGGATGAGGGGGCGGTGGTGACAGGAGCGTCCATTACGGGTTACGCGGCCGGCGGACGCAAGCGCTCAGGTGGATGATGAGCGCGGGGAGTAGCCGCCGCCGAGCGCGCGCACCAGGTCGACGCTGAAGGACAGGCGCCGTGCCTGCAGCTGCGCGCGCAGCCCCTGTGCCTGCAACACCTGGTTCTGGCTCGACAGCACGCTCAGGTAATTGTCGAGCCCGGCGCGATAGCGCTCGCTGGTGAGCTCGTAGGAGCGCTGCGCGGCCTCGAGCGCGATCTGCTGCTCGCCGCTCTCGCGCTCGAGCGCTCGCCAGTTCGCGACCACGTCGGCGACCTCGCGCACCGCATCCAGCAGCGTCTGATTGTACTGGCCGACCGACTGGTCGAGCTGCGCCTGCTGCGTCTGTAGAGCGCCGCGCACTCCGCCGCGGTTGAACACCGGCAGGTGCAGCGCGGGCCCCGCGCCCACGATCCGGTCGGACGCCTCGAACAGCTGCGACAGACCGATGCTCTGCAGGCCGGCAAACGCCGTCAGGTTCACGTTCGGGTAGAAATCCGCCTCCGCCGCCGCCACCCCGTGAGCCGCGGCCTCCACCTGCGCACGGGCCGCGGCCACGTCCGGGCGGCGCGCGAGCAGATCCGCGGGCAGCGCTGAGGGTAGCGCCAGGTCGGCCGGCGCCGCGAGCTGCGGGCGCTGCAGGCGCTGGCCGCGATCGGGGCCGGCTCCCGCCAGATCCGCGAGCTGATTGCGCGCCAGGTCGATGCTCGCCTGCACCGCCGCCACGCCGGCGCGTGTCAGCGCCACGCTGCCTTCCGACTGTTTCACGCGCGCGGTGTTTTCCAGGCCCGCGCTGACGCGCTGCTGCGTCAGCTCGAGAATCGCCGTCTGCTGCTTGAGGTTGTCGTTGGCCACATCCAGCAGCGCGTACCACAGGTCGAGCTGCACGTAAGCCCGCACCACGGCAACCGCGAGCGCCAGGCGTGCCGCCGCGCGGTCGGCATCCGCGGCCTGTACGCCCGAGCGTGCCGCGGCCAGCAGGGCGCGGTTGCGGCCCCAGAAGTCGAGGTCGAAACTGAAGTCGAGCGCCACACGAGCGTCGGTCGAGTAGCTGCCGGCGAACGGCGGCGGGAATAGCCCGTGCTCCGGATATCGCTGGCGGGTCGCCTCGGCGTCGAGCGCCGCCGCCGGCGCACGCGCGGCGCCCGCCGCGATGGCCTGCGCCTGGGCGGCCCGCAGCCGTGCCTCGGCGATCTCCAGCGAGGGGCTCCCCGCGAGCGCCTCGGCGACCAGCGCATCGAGCTGCGGATCGCCGTAAGCGTGCCACCACAGGTCCGCCGGCCAGGCCGCGGCATCGAGCCTCGCCGCCGCGAGCGTTTGCTGCGCGCCGAGCGCCTGTGGCTCGAGTTTGG
>WNFT01003103.1_pt1 | contig 14300 bp, 9 predicted proteins | sample 5400191 | NCBI WGS metagenome assembly WNFT01 (sample SAMN13153359, study PRJNA577476) | soil metagenome | isolation source: 80 cm saprolite under Madrone tree | place: USA:California | collected 2016-06-14
TGGTTGATCATCACGCGGCGTAGCTTCCCAAAAGATGAGTTACGGCGCAGCGGGGAGAATCGGGGAAAAACAACGCAAACCCCGGTTCCCGCGATAAGGCTGGATCTCGAGCAGCTGCGGAGCTTTCATTGATGCAAGCGCTTTTGTGCGCAGGACGCCTGGCGCGGGCGGGTCAAGCGAGGCTGGCAAATGCCCATTATGGGCATTAAAATGCCCAGAATGGGCATGCACCTCAAGAAGACCGAAGCGCGCTTGCGCGAAAAAGCCACCCGGGCCGGCCGGACCGATCCGAAAGTCCGGACAAGTCTGGTCGATGCGCTGTTCTCTACGACTCAGCAACGGGTTCTTGCGTTGCTCTTCGGTCAACCTGACCGCAGTTTTTTCGCCAACGAGATCATCGAGCTCACAAAATCCGGCTCCGGCGGCGCGCAGAGAGAGTTGCGCCGTCTGACTGACAGCGGTCTGGTCACCACGACGAGAATCGGGAATCAAAAGCACTTCCAGGCCAATCACGACGCGCCTCTGTACCAGGAGCTGCGCAGCATCGTCCTCAAGACCGTCGGTCTTGCAGAGCCTCTTCGAGCGTTGCTGGCAACGCTCGCGGACCATATTCAGTTCGCCGCCATTTACGGCTCGGTGGCAAAGCGAACAGACACAGCCTCCAGCGATGTTGACCTGCTCATCGTCTCCAATGACCTCACGCTAGAGCAGGCTTACTCTGCCGTAGGCCCAGTCGAGCGAGAGCTCGCGAGAAAAATCAGCCCGACTGTATTGACCACGGACGAATTTCAACAGCGCCGCAAAGCCCGGAACTCGTTCGTCAACAAGGTGTTGGCGGGCGAGCACATCGTATTGCTTGGGGATGAACATGCGATTGCCGCAACTTGAAAACCTTGTTCGCATTCGTCAGTTAAAGGCAGAGGCGACTGCGCAGTCGGAAATCGACGGACTGATTCGTTCGGGGAAGGCACGCGTCAAGGATGCGCAGACCGAGAGCCGCAGTCTTGATGGTCGCTTTGATCTTGCGTACAACGCTGCGCACGCATTTTCGCTCGCGGCCCTTTTAGATGGCACGGGTACCGCTCCGAGAACCGGTACACGGTCTTTCAGTGTCTCCAGCACACGGTGAAACTGCCACCAGATCAATAGCGTGTGCTCGATCAAGCCCATCGCAAGCGCAACGTCGCAGAGTACGAGGGTGACTTGGACGTGGACCGGAAACTGGTTGAGTCACTGATTCGGGTAGCGAACGAAGTTGCTGCGCGTGTAGCGTCACTGGGGCCGTTGCAGGCAAAGGGATGACACTCAGGCATTGGAGCGAGATCTTAGATGGCGAAGGGACTCATCGTTGCAGTCGCGATCGCGCTGATCTGCGAGCAGCGGCACAGCCGTGCGGCACCTTCCCCTTTTTGTCATCGGACTGGTCGCAAGCCGACCTTCGGAAGGTCGCCAACGGGTCGCGAGCTGACTAGCGGATCGCGAGCCCGCCACCTGTACGCGAGATCGCGCGCCGGCAATGCTCGACAGCGCACAAGAGTCTTGAACGATTCACCTACACGCGGGGCGCGGTTCGACAGTTCTATTACGATGCGTCGAGCGTTATTGTAGCTACAACGACTTCAGATATTCGACCAGGTCGTGAACCTGCTGACTACTGAGACCGAGACCAAAGAAGCCATTGTAGTGCTGTACGACTTCGTCAAGCGTTGCAAAACGTCCGTCGTGGAAGAAACCACCCTTAGTGTGTGTCCACATTCCTTTCAGCGGAGTCGTACGGTAACGCTTGTCTGGCGCACGACTGGCCTGGAAGTCGTCGACATGGTACTGCTCGACGGCTCAGCCCAATGCGATGAAAACGGCCATCACTCCAAAGAAGATCCGTATCGCGATCGCGGCGGTACTCAAGCGCGTGGCCGATCAAATGGCGCCGGAATCGAGGCACTCTCGCCCAAGCGGCACCCGCGGAAACTAGCGCGCTTGACCGCTGCGGCCTTGATCCCTCGTGATCGATGATGGAGGTTCGATCTGGACGTACTCCGGTAAATGGCTCGCCCGGAAACATCGCTGGACGCCGCCCACGCGATCACTACCTAAACGTGTGGGGTTAAGTCCGGAGTCCGGAGATCAGGATCCGAACGTAGCTGCCGCGAATATTCGATGACCCACCTGGTAGCATCCGGACGGCGCACGTACCCGAGTTAAAAATTGACAGTGATCGTCTGATTCGCCGTCACGGTTGCCGAGACACCGCCGGATGGCACAAATGCCAACGTATCCGCTGTGCTCGGATCGTCCGCGCTGCAGGCCACCGTGCCAGGGCCGCTCGCACCAAACACCATTGAATAGCCGACACGGGCCCGCCGGTTACTTATTGCCGATGGGTGTTTCCGCGGCGCGACAGCAGGGTGAAGTTGTAAAGTTGCGCGCCATTGCCGGTTCCTGTGTGTTACTGATAGGAGCGTCCGATGAAGACATCGGGCAGTGCTCTTGGAGTCGCAAAGGGCAAACCCGCCGAAAGGCGGCGACGCAAAGTCTCCGGTCTAAGGAGCCTCGGCTCTAGGACAGCGGGACTGCCGTAATCCAGTCCTTCCACCGGACTGTATCGGTGCGTGTTGTTCGTGCGTCACGGCAACGAGTGGAGGGAGAGCAGGTCATGCTTGCATACGATTCGAACGCGGTGAGCCGCACGCTTGCGGGGCGTCCCGAGGCTGCGTGCGCAGCGCTGCGCCTTCATCACGGGGGCGCCGCACCGGCATCTGGCACCCGGTAGAGGCGCGCGCACTGCGCGCCTGGTGAGCGGGGCCGATCCGGCCTTCCAGCCCCTGCCACCTGAGTTTCATCAGGTGGGAACCAACTCTGAAACGACAGGACAAGAGCAAATGCGCAAGCATTTCTTGGTCGTGATGAGCGCTCTGCTGTGCATCTGCGCACGGACGAGTCCGGCGGACGAGAGCGCTCGGGCGCAGATGAAAGGTCTGGACGAGCAGGTCCAGGAGGTCAAATCCGACGTCCTGAGCATCGCGGCGGAGCTCAACCAGCTGGAAGAGAAGCTGCTCTATCCGTCCGACACTCACCTCGCCGTGTTTGTGTCGCTGGCGCACGGCGAGACGCTGCGTCTCGATGCGGTGCAGATTCAGATCGACGGACGGCTGGCGACACATTACATCTACAGCTTCAAGGAGCTCGACGCCCTGCGCCGAGGCGGGGTGCAGCGGATCTATAGCGGCAACATTGCGACCGGCGCCCACGAGATCGAGGTCTCGGTGAGCGCCAAGCTCGCCAATGGCAAGGACTACACCCAGACCGAGCGCTTCCCCTTCACGAAGGAGATCAAGCCGAAGTTGCTCGGCGTAATCCTCGCCGGTCCGGACGCCGCGCAGCCCGGGATTCACCTCGGGGAGTAATAGCCGATGCGTACTCCGTCGCGGTGGCTGTCGATGGCTTTGGCGCTGGTCGCAATCGCGGCCAGCCCGTCCGTCGCCGCCGATCTACGCGACCTCTATTTCGGCGAGGCCCTGTACCAGGCCTATCAGGGCCAGTATTTCGATGCCCTCGAGCGGCTCGACGCCGAACTCGCTCAACACCATCGCGTCGACGAGCCGGAGCTGGATTCACTCCAGTATCACATCAGGCAGGCAGATTTCTCGGTCGGCGACTTCGAGCTCCGCTACCGGATGCACCTGCGCGCCGGGCGCGCGATCAAGGCAGTCCTCGACGCCGATGTAGATCAGCCTGTGAAGAACGAGGCTGCCTTCCGTCTGGCGCGCATCGAGTTCCAGAAGGATCAGCCCGAGGATGCTCTGCAGGCTCTGGAGCGGATTCACGGGACGGTCGCGGAAGGCATCAAGGACGACCTCGAATTTCTGCGCGCCAATGTCTACCTCGCGCTCGGCCGGCCCGCCGACGCGGTGGAGAACCTGCGCCGCCTGCAGGGCGCGGACAGTCTGAAGGGATTTGCCGCCTACAATCTCGGCATCGCGCTGCTGCAGGCGGGCCGCACCCCGGAGGCCCTGCGCCAGCTGGATAAGGCCGGTCAGATCGAGAGCCGCGAGACGCCCACGGCGGCGATGCGCGACAAGTCGAACATGGTCCTCGGCAGCATCATGCTGCAGTCCGCGGACTACGGTCACGCGCGGCAGGCCTTCGATCGTGTGCGGCTCGACGGGCCGTATTCGAACCGCGCGCTGCTGAGCACCGGGTGGGCCGAGGTCTCAGCGCATGACTACGAGAAGGCACTCGTGCCGTGGGGGACGCTGATCGGGCGTGACGCAACCGACGCCGCGGTGCAGGAGGCCAAGCTCGCCCTGCCGTTTGCCTACAGCAAGCTGCAGGTGTACGGGCGGGCGGCGCTCCTTTACAGCCAGGCGCTCGATTCATTCGGCAAGGAGCTGGAGAAAGTGGATGCATCGCTCAGGAGCATCCGCGCGGGCAAGTTCCTGGAAGCGCTGGTACGCGAGGAGATCAAGCAGGACAACCTGTGGGTGGTGCGTCTGCGCACGCTGCCTGACACCCCGGAGACCTTCTACCTAACGGACTTGATGGCGTCGAACGACTTCCAGACGGCGCTGCAGAACTACCTGGATATGGAGGATCTGCGCAGGCGGCTGATCAGCTGGCAAGGCGGCTTCGATGCGTTCGAGGATCTCATTCGCCTGCGTCGGGCGAATTACGCGCCGCTGCTGCCGCAGATCGATGCGCACTTCAGAGAGCTGGACTCGCGGATGCGCCTGCGGGTCGAGCAGCGTGCTCATCTGCAGAAGCGCCTTCAGGATCTGCTGACGGCGCCGCGGCCTGCGCTGCTGGCAACCAGAGATGAACATCTGGCGCTCGAGAGCCTGCGGCGTATCGACACCGCGCTGAAACACGGCAGCGGTGACAACGCCGCCCTGCGCGCCAGGGCGGAGCGCCTCCAGGGCGTGCTGACCTGGCGCCTGAATACGGAGTACCCGGAGCGGCTGACGCAGGCTTACAGGCATCTGAACGAGCTGAACGCCGACGTACGGATGCTGCAGGAGCGGCACACCGCATTCGTGCGGGCGAGACAGGCCGCGGTGCACAGCTACGCGGGCTACGACCAGTCGATCGGTCATCTGCGCTCGCGTGTGGGCGATACGCTCGAGCGCGTCGATGCGCTCCTCGCCAGACAGGGCCACGTCATCGAGGCCGTCGCCATCGACGAGCTCCGCGCACGTCGGGAACGCCTCGAGGCTTATCAGGTTCAGGCGCGGTACGCGGTGGCCGACAGTTATGACAGGGCGCTGAAAGAACATGCCGGGGGAGGTACGCAGTGATGCGGCCAGCTCACGCAGCCGTCCTCGCGCTGCTCCTGCCCGGGCTTGCGGCGTGCGCCCACCAGGTTGACCGCGGAGGAACGCTCGGTAGCCTCCACCAGGTGCGGCCGGACACGAAGGAAGTGCCGGTCGATCAGGGCCTTGATAGGGCGGTGCAGAGTTACCGCGACTTCCTGCAGCAAGCCCCCCAGAGCAACCTGGCGCCTGAGGCCATGCGGCGCCTGGCAGACCTCAACATCGAGAAGCAGTTCGGGATCCACGGGGATGGGCAGCTCGTCGAGCTGGCCGCCTCCCAAAGCGCCACGCAGCCGGCAGCCGCTGCGCCGGACGCCATACAGGCGGAAACGCCGGGCGGCGCCAAAGGAGCGCAGAGGGCTCCAATGCGCGCGCCGGCTGTGACGAAGATCGACGCGCACGCCGCCGCTCGGCCGCGCGCGCCGGCCCGCGACTCCGGATCACAGGGGGTGTCGGAACGGGACCTCGAGCAGCGGGCTGCGTCGCAGCAGCTAATCTCGCCGGCGCAAGGCGTCGCGCCGCTGACGCTGCCGGGCGGCGTGGATGCGGAGCGCGAGCGCGCCGGTCCCCTGGAGGCGATCAAGCTGTACGACGAGCTCCTGGCCAAGTACCCCCAGTACGCCTTCCGCGATCAAGTGCTCTATCAGAAGGCGCGCGCCTATGACGAGCTCGGGCAGACCGAGGCGGCGCTGAAAGTCATGGAGCAGCTGGGCCGCGAGTATCCGCACTCGCGCTTCGGAGACGAGGTGCAGTTCCGCCGCGCCGAGCATTTCTTCATTGCGAGGAAATATCGGGACGCGGAGAGCGCGTATACGGCGATCGCGGACAGCGGGGCCGGCTCCGAGTACTACGAGCTCGCGCTCTACAAGCTGGGATGGACGTTGTACAAGCAGCAACTCTACCAGGAGGCTCTGCAACGGTACTTCGCGCTCCTCGACTACAAGGTCAAGAGCGGCTATGACTTCGACGCGAAGCACACCGAGGCCGAGCAGCGGCGCGTCGAGGATACCTTTCAGGTCGTCAGCCTGAGCTTCTCGAATATCGGCGGGCCCGACGTGATCGGCTCGTACTTCGCCACCAACGGACACAAGGCCTATGAGGACCGGGTGTACCGCTACCTCGCGGAGTTCTACCTGGTCAAGCTCCGTTATCAGGACGCCGCCACGATCTACAAATCGTTTGTGGCGTTGTATCCGTACCATCAGGCATCGCCTCACTACAGCATGCGGGTGGTCGAAATCTACGAGAAGGGCAGCTTCCCGCAGCTCGTGCTCGCCGCGAAGAAGGACTTCGCGGGCACCTACGGCCTACAGGGGGAGTACTGGCATCACGTCGACGTGAACAAGTCGCCGGAAGTGCTGAGTTACCTGAAGAACAACCTGAAGGATCTGGCGAACTACTATCACGCCCAGTATCAGGACCCGAAGCAGCATGAGCAGCGGCCGGGCAACTACGACGAGGCGACGCGCTGGTACCGGGAGTTCCTCACCTCGTTCCACACCGACAGCCAAGCGCCGCAAGTGGACTACCAGCTCGCGGATCTCATGCTCGAGAATCATGACTATCCGGCGGCGGCGCGCGAGTACGAGATCACGGCTTATGATTACCCGCCGCACGCGAAGTCGGCGGCCGCCGGCTACGCGGCGATCTACGCGCACCGCGAGTATCTGAAGGTCGCCAGCGTCGACCTGAAGGACGCGGCCCGCCGCGACACGATCAACAGTTCGATCAAGTTTGCGGACGCGTTCCCGCAGCACGAGCAGGCACCGGTCGTGCTGGCCGCGGCGGCACAAGACGCATACGAGTTGAAGGACTTGATGCTGGCGCGCGACACCGCCCGGCGCCTCATCGAAAAGTTCCCGAATGCGGCCGCGGGTGTGCGCCGCGACGCGTGGCTCGTGGTGGCGCACGCATCCTTCGGTCTCGCCGAGTATGGGGACGCCGAGCAGGCCTATGGCCGCGTGCTGGAGGCGACACCGGGGGGAGATGCATCGCACGCCGCCCTGGTGGAGAACCTCGCGGCCTCGATCTACAAGCAGGGCGAGCAGGCGAGTCAGGCGGGCGATTACCGCACCGCGGCGAATCACTTCGTGCGCGTCAAGCAGGTGGCTCCGACGTCGAAGATCTGCGCGGCGGCGGAGTACGACGCCGGCGCGGCCCTGCTGCACTTGCAGGACTGGACGGCTGCGGCGCAGGTTCTGGAGGAGTTCCGGCGCAGCTTCCCCGAGCACGAGCTGCAGAAGGACGCGACCAAGCAGATCGCCTACGCGTATCAGCAGTCCGGCCAGCTGGCGCAGTCGGCCGGCGAATATGAGCGCGTCGCGCGAGAGTCGCCGAATCCGCAGCTGCGGGCCGAAGCGCTGCTGCAAGCGGGCGATCTCTACGGGCAGGCCAAGGACGCGGAGCGCGCCCTGCAGGCGTACTCCCGCTATGTCGAGGAGTTCCCCAAGCCGATCGACGCGGCGGTGGAGACACGCTCGAAGATCGCGGAGATCTACAAGACCAAGGGAGATCAGGGTCAGTACCGGCACCAGCTCGAGGAGATCGTGCGGGTCGATGGAGCGGCGCGGAGCGAGCGCACGGATCGCACGCGCAATGTCGCGGCGCGCGCCGCACTGGCCCTCTCGGAGCCGATGTACGCGCAGTTCGCGTCGTTGAAGCTCGCACAGCCGTTCGAGCGAAGCTTGCAGGAGAAACAACGGGGCATGGACGCGGCGACCAAGGTGTTCGGTGCCCTGGTCGACTACCAGGTGGGGGAGGTCACGGCTGCGGCCACCTTCTATATCGCCGAGATCTACGCGAATTTCAGTCAGGCCCTGCGTGAGTCGGAGCGCCCGGCGGATCTCAACGCGGACGCTCTCAAGGACTACGAGCGCCAGCTCGACGAAGCCGCACAGCCCCTCGGGCAAAAGGCTGTGGCGGTCCACGAGAAGAACCTCGAGCTCATGAGGCGGGGACTCTACAGCGCATGGACCCAGAAGAGCCTGGACCGTCTCGCGGCGCTCAAGCCGGACACCTACGCACGGACCGAGATCAGCAGCGGTTTCCTGGGTTCGCTCGAGCGGTACGTCTATCGGCCGCCGCCGCGCGCGGCGCAGACGGCCGCGCGCGCGGAAGTGCAGGGCGCGCCGCAGCCGGAAAACGCGGCGTTGATGGCGCGACCCCCGGGGCAGGCGGATAGCGCCGCCGGACAAGTGGCGGCAGGAGCAGGCAATGCGATCACGCGCTGAAATGGCACGGACCACGAGCCTCAGGCACGCGGCGGCCGGCCTCCTGCTGGCGGTCGCGCTCGTCGCCTGCGCGACGACCGTGCCTGCGACCAAGGCGCACGGGACAGTGGCGGCGCGGCAGCCGGAGGCGGGTGGGTTTCAGCTCAATGAGAAAGTGCGCGTCCCCGCGGACGCTCGTACCGACTACGACAACGCGATGCGCCTGGTGGACGCCGCGCAATACGATCAGGGGATCGCGTTGCTGCAGAGGGTTACCCAGAAAGCACCCGCTGCCGCGGCGGCGTACGTCGATCTCGGCATCGCCTACGGCAGGTCCGGAGACATCGACCACGCGGTGGCAAGTCTCAAGCGCGCAGTCGAGCTCAACCCTCGCCAGCTCGTGGCGTACAACGAGCTCGGCATCCTCTACCGCCGCAAGGGCGAGTTCAGCGCCGCCCGCGAGAGCTACGAGAAGGCACTGGGAATATTCCCGGGATTTCACTACGCGAGGCTGAATCTCGCGATTCTCTGCGATGTGTACCTGGGTGATCTCGCGTGCGCGCGGGAGAACTACGCCGCCTACCAGGCGGCGGTGCCGGACGACGGCCAGGTCGTGGCGTGGATCGCCGATCTGAACACGAGAGCCGCGCGCTAGGAGGGACTCATGTTGCCCAAACTCATTCTTTGTCTGCCACTGCTCCTTGGAGCAGCCGCGGCCCAGGCGGACGGGCCGGCGACCGCAGCGGCGGCGCCGAGCGAGGCCGCGACGGCGGCGCCGGCTGATGTGGCCAAGGAGCCGCCCAAGAAGCGCACGGCGGATCCTAAGACGGATCCGGCGTCGGCGACCAGCGGGCCGACGCCGCCCGGCGGCGATGTGAAAATGTCGGGTATATCGATCCTCGGAAACGAGGACAGCCCGAAGTCGCTCGTGCTGGTTCCCTGGAAGAGCTCCCAGCTCGGAGACATGCCGAGTGTCTCGAGGCTGCTCGACTCGTCGAAGCAGCCGGTGGACAAGGAGGTGTTCCTGCGCGAGCTCTCCTATTACGAGTTCAGAGCGGGCACGAAGTGAGCGGGCCCGCCGGAATTGAGACCGGATCCTGAAGTGGTTTGACAGATCGTATCGTTTCAAGAGGTATGCATATGGACTTCTTCTATTCAATCGTCAGATCTTTCACCGCAGGCGGGGTGTTCATGCTCCCGATCCTGTTCACGGGGGCGCTCGCCGCCGCGATCACGATCGAGCGCTACGTCACGCTCGCGAAGATGGGCGCCGGCAATCGACGCACGTGGAGCGGTGTCGAGCCGGCGATCGCGAGCGGGGACTTCGACAAGGCGCGCGAGCTCACGAGCAAGGACGATTCACCGATCGCGCGAGTGCTGAGCATGGGGCTCGCCCTGCAGGGGGCGGTGCGGCGGCGCGATGACATCGAGAAAGCCATGCAGGAAAGCATGATGGAGATCGTGCCGCGGCTCGAGAAGCGCACCCACTACCTCGCCACCCTGGCCAATGTCGCGACGCTGCTCGGCCTGCTGGGCACGGTGAGCGGCCTGATCCACGCCTTCGCCGCAGTGGCGACGGTGAACCCGGCTGAGAAGGCGAACCTGCTGTCGGCGAGCATCTCGGAGGCCATGAACTGCACGGCCTTCGGGCTCATTACCGCAGTGCCGATCCTGGTGCTGCACGCCTTCCTGCAGTCGAAGACCATGGGGTTGAGCGATGGTCTGGAGACGGCGGCCATCCGCTTCCTGAACGCGGTCGCCGCGCGCGAGGCGGCCCGGGCCCATAGCCGCATGGAGCTCGTACGGCAAGCGGCGTCGGCGGCCTGAGGATCACGCCATGCGCAGCCTCCTGATGCGTCGCGAGCCCAAGCCGGCCGAGCTGCTGCTCGTGCCGATGATCGACATCTTCACCGTCCTGGTCACCTTTCTGCTGATGACGGCGGTGTTCTCGCGCATCGCGATCATGCAGATCGACCTGCCGAGCTCCGCGCCCGCGAAGCCTGCGGAGCCGAAGTTCCGACTCGAGGTCATCGTCCGCCAGGACGGCTTCGAGCTGAGCGACGGCAATCAACTGATCGCCACGATCCCGAAGGTGAACGGCGCATACGACATGAACGCGCTGACCGAGCGCGCGCTGGCGGTGAAGCGCGAGCATCCGACCTCGGAGGACGCGTCGGTACTCTCGGAGCCGAAGGTTCCCTACGACGAGCTGATCCAGGCGATGGATGCGATCCGCAGCGCAGAGCTGCCGGCTGCAGAAGCGCTGGTCGCCGGTCAGCGCGCAACGGGAGCGCAAGCCGGCGCGGCGGACGCGCGCACTCCGCAGACCGCGAGAGTCGCGTTGTTCACGAACATTGCGCTCGGAGATGCGCCATGAAAGTGCTGAATCTCGGCCTGATGCCGCGCAAGCGACGCGAGCGCGTCGATGCGCAGCTGAATCTGATACCGCTCATCGACATTCTCTCGGTGATGGTGGCGTTCCTGCTGGTGTACTCGACGGACGTGGAGGTACTGCAGAACTCCCAGGGAGTGAGCATCCCGCAGTCGCAAACCGATACGCGCCCGAAGCAGTCGGTCGTCGTGATGGTCACGAAGGAGGCGCTCCTGGTGCAGGGTGAGACGGTCGCGAGCCTCGCGGAAGTCAGCGACCCGCGCACGCAGCTGATCGAGCCTTTGCGCAAAGTGCTGCAGCGCCCGATAGCCGGGCTCGATGCGGCGGCGCGCGACGCGGCGCTCACCTCGCAGGAGGTCACGGTCATGGCCGACAAGGATCTGCCGTACGAGGTCCTCAAGAAGGTTCTGGCGACGTGCACGGCGGCCGCGTACGGCAAGATCTCGCTCGCGGTGCTGCAGAAGGAGAAGCCAGTCAGCGGGGTCAAGGGCAGCTAGCGGCCTTGAATATGGGACAACGTGACCGTCATTTCACCTCAAGGTAACGGCATGAATGCGGAAATAGCGCGAGAGCAGCAGACGCTGGAGGACCAGCGGACGCCGGAAGATCAGCAGGCGCCTAACAATGAGGCGCTGAAGGATCAGGGGGCACTCCTCGCGGAACTCGGCACGTCGCAGGAGTCGGTCGATGCCCTGGTGGGCGAGCTGCGCTCGCTCGATGCGCAGCTCGAGGCGCTGGCGGGCGAGCGCAACCAGCACCGCCTGCTGCACCAGGTCTGCGACGCCCTGGGCGAGCTCGGGAAGCTTGGCGGCGCGCAGTTGTTCTGGGGTACTGCGCAAGCGGCGAAGAGCGGTGAGGAGCAGCTGGGCCGGGTGCGCGAACGTGTGACTGCCTTCGAGAGCCGCGTGGGCGAGCTGGAGGCGCGCCGACAGAGCACCCGCGAACAGATCGACCAGGAGCAGTATCGTGTCGGACTGATCGAGGACGGGCTGTTCGACGCGCAGGAACAAGAGGAGCGGCTGCGGCAGGAGTGGATCGTCGAGCGGGAGATCAGCAGGCTTCACTCCCGTGCGCTCGCCATGCCCGGGACCTGGGGAGGAGAGGACGACAGACGCTTCCAGAAGTCGCTGCTCAGCACGCTGGCGGTCTGCCTCCTTCTGGCACTGATCATTCCCCTGATCCGTCTGCCTCTCCTGCAAGCGCCCGAGGAGACGCCGCCAGAGCAGGTGCTCCACATCACCATGGCGCAGCTGCCGAGGCCGCCGCCCCCGCCCCGGGTGCCGCCGCCGCCTAAGCCGCAGGTGCAGAAACCCATAGAGAAGCCGACACCGCAGCTGGCGCAGAAACCCCCGACGCAGGAGCCGCTGAAGCCGGCCGTCGAGGCTCCGGTGCAGCCGCAGCCGGCCGGGCTGATGGTGTTCAAGCAGCAGCTTGCCGCGCTCGCGCAAGCGCAGATCAATCCGGCACTCGGAGCTCAGGCAAGCATCAACAACGCCAACAGCTCGGTGGGCAGGCCCGAACGCGCGATGCTGACTACCAGCGCGCCCGGCTCGAGCGGCGGAATCAACCTGGCGGCCGTGAGTCGCGGCCTCGGCCCGGGCGGCGGTACCGAGCGCAACGCCATTCGTGGCGGCGCCCTGACGCAGGCCTCGAGCGGCATCGGATCGGCGGCTGCGGCGAGCCGCCCGGTGAGCGGCGGGCCGGGTCCGGGACGTACGGATGAGGAGATACAGATCGTCTTTGACCGTCACAAGGCCCAGCTCTATCGGTTGTACAACCTCGAGCTGCGCCGGGATCCGACGCTGCAGGGAAAGATGATCCTGCGCCTGACGATCGAACCCGACGGCAGCGTGTCCATGTGCCTGCTGCACGGCTCCAACATGAATGCGCCGGACCTTGCGACGCAGGTCGTGGAGCGGGTGAAGGTGTTCAACTTCGGCGCCAAGGTCGTACCGCCGGTGACCATCATCTATCCGATCGATTTCCTGCCCGCTGCCTGAGGAGGCGCAATTTGACCTGAGCGATCAGCACTCCCTGGACACGACAAGGGCAAACCCACCGAAAGGTGGGGACGCAAAGTCACCGGTCTAAAGAGCCCCGAGGGCTCCACGACAGCGGGACTGCCGCAACTCCAGTCCGAAACCCGCGCTGCCTCGGCCCCTTGTCGATGTGACGGGTCGACAAGAGGTACGTGATTGAGCACGAGCGGGACCACAACCAACGTTAGAGCGCGCCGCAGCTGGCCGGCACTGCTGCTGCTCGGCCTCGCATTGCTCGGCGCGGGCGCCCGCCCGGCGCACGCGCAGAGCAGCTCGCTCTGCGACGCCAATTACGGCGGCGTCCTCGACGGCAATGTCACTCCGGTGCCCTCGAATCTGCAGATCGACGGCCCCTGCACCATCAAGAACTACCCGGCCTCCAACCCGTATGGGGGCAACATCAGTCTGTTGAGCACGACCAACACGCTGCTCATCTTCGACAACGTCGACTTCATCGGTAACCTCTCCTGCGACCTGGTGCACGGCAACGTCGTGTGGTTCGTCAACGGCTCGATCACCCGCCAGCATGTCCTGAAGTGCACGAACCTCTTCGCACCGGTCGACAAGATCGACAAGCAGAACCCGCCGGGGCCGCCCCTCGTCTCGATCGGGGTGCCCTTTACCTACACGCTCACCTTCCCGGAACTGGTCAGCGCGCTGACCGGCGCTGTGGTCGATCCCAACGGGTCGAACCAGGACGTCAGCCAGGTCACGGTCACTGACAACCTCAATGCGACCGGGGTGTCGCTCAGCTACGTGAGCAGCAGCGCCGCCTGGAAGGGCAGCGGCGCTGCGGTGCCCTTCACGGTCACGAACGCGGGGGGACTGCTCACTTTCAGCGGCTTCCCCACGATCCCGGCCGGGCAGCAGATCGTGCTCAAGGTTACCGTCGTGCTCAACAACGTCGTGCCGCCAAATTCTCCCGGTACGCAGTTCATCAACACCGCGAACTGGACGTTGGGAACGGTCGTCAACGGAACCTTCCACTATCCGCTGCCAGGAGAGCAGGGCGTCACCCCGCCGCTGACCATCGCGACGCCGCCCACTCTGGTGATGACCAAGGGTGGCCCGGCGACGATGAACATCGGGCAGTTGGGGCGGTTCACGCTCAACGTGCAGAACACCGGGACGACCGACGCCTGGAACACGACGATCGTGGACAAGCTGCCGACCGGAGCCACGGGCGGCATGTGCACGGCGACCCCGCAGATCCTCTCCGCGCAGGTGTTCCAGGCCGACGGCGTGACACCGGTGCCCGGCAAGGGACCGCTCACGGCCGGCACGGACTACACGGTCAGTTATGCCGGGGCGCCTACCTGCACGCTGACGCTCAACCTGCTGAGTGCCGCGGCGG
>WNFT01011343.1_pt1 | contig 14296 bp, 4 predicted proteins | sample 5400191 | NCBI WGS metagenome assembly WNFT01 (sample SAMN13153359, study PRJNA577476) | soil metagenome | isolation source: 80 cm saprolite under Madrone tree | place: USA:California | collected 2016-06-14
GGCATTTATCGCATTCGCGTTTCGAATCCGGGATACGAGACACGCGAAGTGATTCAGCGTTTGAAGATCACCTATACGGGAGAAGTTGTGCCTGTACCCGTGACGCTCGATCCGGTAAGTGCCGCCCCGCCGCCGACCACTTCGCCCACGCCTGCGCCCGGGACGGCGGACACTGACATTCGCGCCGGCATCATTACCACCGACGCGCGACGCAGTGGCTCTTTCACGGAAGAAGAAGTATCAACCTTGCCGCTCGGCGCCAGCACCATCGCACGTACCTTCGATGAATTGGCTTTATTGCTTCCGGGAGTAGCGCCGCCGCCGCAAACGCTTGGCAGCGTGGCGGGCCCGGGTGTTGGTCCGGGCGTGGGTTCCGCCGGACAATTTGCCGTCAACGGGCTGCGCTCGCGTGGCAACAATTTCACCGTGGATGGTTCTGACAATAACGATGAAGACATAGGCGTGCGCCGCCAGGGTTTCGTTGCGTTGGTGCCACAGCCGATCGAGTCCGTGCAGGAATATCAGATAATCACACTGCTTGCGCCGGCCCAGTTTGGCCGCAACATTGGAGGACAGGTGAATGCCGTTTCCAAGTCCGGTGGAAACGAAACACATGCGACTCTGTACGGGACATTCAATTCGAGTCAGCTAAACACGAGAAATTTTTTCGACACCACTTTCGGCAACGCAACGACGGCGTTGCGCGCGGGCGGGAAACCCGTTTTGCGAAATGGCCAGCCGCTAACGGTGAGCAATGAAAGCGGCGGCGAAGATTCATTCACTTTCACGCAGGGCGGACTCGTGATCGGCGGGCCACTGGTTCCATCCGAACCGGGAAAGAGTCGCAGCATGTTCTATTTCACTTCCACCGAAGGCCAGGTCACAAACGCCACCAAAGAAGCCAGCTTCGCCGTTCCCGCCGTCGAAGAGCGGGGAATATTCGGCACCGGCGCTACAGGACTTTCCCGCGATCCATTTAGCGGCAATTCAATCGTGGCCTTTCCGACCACCGTGAGTGGGGACGCGGTTTTTAGTCTCTATCCTTTTCCCAATAATCCAAACGGAATCTATGGAAACAACACGTTAACGAAATCGTTGCCGGCGGGCGGGCAAAGCAAGAATGTCTCCGGCAAAGTAGATGGCAACTTTCGCATCGGCAAACGGCGGCAATCGATCGCGTCTCGATACAATTTTACTCAGGACTGGCGCGACATTCCGGCGGTCGGAGGCGCCATCTTCTCGACCATACGGCCCAACATTCGCACGCAGAATTTTTCCAATTTCCTGAACAGCGAACTTCCCGGGCCAGGCGGCGAAAGTATCTTCAATCAAGTGCGCGCCTCTTATGGACGCACGCGTTTGGTTTTCGAAGAGAATCGTGATCGCCAGTTTCTCATTCCCAGCCGCCTGGCAAACTCGCTTCGTCCCAACGAGCGCAGATTTCTGCTAAACGCGCCGTTGTTCGCCAACGACACGATTCCCAGCTCAAACGCAGTGCTCTACGATAGCTTTTTCAATTTCGGAACTGAGGACATCCTGGGACCAGTGGGCCAGGTAGAGATTGCCGGCTTTAGTCCGATTGGCGTTGACGTCTTCAACTTCCCTCAACAACGCGTCAACAATACTTATCAGTTGGCTGACAATCTAAGCCTTCGCACCGGCAATCACAGTTTCACCTTCGGCGGAGATTTTCGGCGAACTGAATTGCACAGCGATTTGCCGCGCAACGCGCGACCGCTGCTGGTTTTCAATGGCACTCCCGGCGCTCAGCGCGCTTCGACGGGTGGGGTCCAGTTAACCGGATTCTTGCGTCCCATCGATCTGGCGGCCGCTTCCGCGCCTAGCGGGGTTTTGCAGGTCGTGCAAACCAGTCCCGATTCCAGAATCGATCTGCATTATTACCAGTACAACTATTTCGCGCAGGATGATTGGCGCGCGCGGCCAAATCTTTCCCTGTCGCTGGGCTTGCGTTACGAATACAACTCACCCGTCGCGGAAAGCCAGCGACGAATCGAGAAGACCTTCAATGATTCTTCACTCGCGCTAGTGCCAGGCTTAGCAAAGTTCCTGGCCGGCAGGCAGCGGATTTACGATCCGGACCGAAACAATCTTGGACCCAGAGTAGGGTTTGCTTATTCAAAGCATCTAATGGGTGGCACGTCGGTCTTTCGCGCCGGCTACGGAATTTTCTACGATCAGGCGATCGGAGCCGTCGTGAGCCAATCGCGAAACGTCTTTCCAAACTTTCTTACCATGAATTTTGCCGGCGGGCTTCAGCGGGAAGGCGGCGTGGGCTTCAATATTTCAGATCCGACAAAACCATTTTTCCCATGCACGGATGCCAACGGCACGCGCTTTCTACGAATCGTTCAACCGGGCACGCTGAATACTCTCAACCCGGCGGTTCCGCTTTCTTGCCTGGTGGCTATCAATTCGTCTTTTCCCGGCGGCTTTGGATTTACCTTGCCCGAGCGCAAGTTGCAGATGCCGTCAGCGCAGCACTATTCATTAACCTGGGAACAGGAGCTGAATCCGAATACTGTCGTCTCTCTGGCATTTGTCGGCACGCGCGGCAGCCATCTGCTGCGATTGACGACGCCAAATCTTGGCCCTAACGCCCTCCTTATTCCTACTGTGATTAATGTCGTCAGCTTTCAACCGAATGTCTCCGGCGTGGCCCTCGGACCTGGCCAACTGCCCGCCGGCAACGGCATCTCAGGCGGCCGTCCCGTGGATCGAGCGGGTTCGGTAGCGATTTATGAATCGTCCGCAAGCTCACATTACGATTCACTTCAATTGCAATTACGCGGCAGGTTTCATCGCTCGACGCAGTATCAAGTTTCTTACACGGTATCGAAAGCGATCGATGACGTCTCGGATATTTTCGATCTGGCAGGCGCGCCGGCCTTGCCGCAAAACAGTTTGACGTTTGCAGGCGAACCTGGTCCGGCAAACTTCGACGTGCGTCATCGCTTCACGTACAGCTTTATTGCTTCGCTTCCCAATCTGAAAGGGCGGCAACGCCTGATGCGTGCCTTGTTTGGGAACTTTCAAATTGCCGGCAGCGGCAGCCTGCGAACAGGACAGCCGTTCACGGTCAACAGCATTTTCGACGTAAATCTCGATGGCAATCTCACCGATCGTCTCGACAACACTGATGGACTGGTTGTCACGGGAGATCGCCGCCAACCATTGCGGTTAACCACGGCCGATCCGACCACTTTGCTGGCGCCCATTGGACAGGACGGACGCGTGCGCCGGAACACTTTTCGTGCCGGTAATGTAATTGAACTCGACCTTTCGCTCAGCAAGAACCTCTACATGTTCGGCAGCCGTCGCCTGCTTTTGCGAGCGGATATCTTCAATTTCATAAACCGCGCAAATTTCGGCATTCCCGTACGTCTACTAGGTGCACAGAATTTCGGACAGGCGATTGATACGATCACGCCGAGCCGGCGTATTCAGTTTCAAGTCAAGTATGCGTTTTAGCGAAACAGCTCGCTCAGGTTCGGATATCGATCAGTCTGCGTTATAATTCGCGGCTAGCCGGGACTCGTTAGCCTGAGCTACGATTCTGTTTGAGCCTCATGCTTGCTACCGAAGAAAGCTCCCTCCCGCAGAAGGAGAGCTAGTTAATGTCGGCTCTCGACACACGCGTTAAGCTTGCTACCGGCCGTCACGGGCCGGTGGGTACTTTCGTTTTTGTGGCTTTCACTGCGCTTGCGACCTTAGCAGCGATTGCCGCGTCGCCCTGGTATCCGGGTCTCTTTCTCACGGGCATCGTTCACTCACGGGAAGCCGCAAACCTGAAGGCGCGACTAAATGAACAAGTCAGTATTCGAGAAATTGGTCCACATGAGCCAAGGCTGAGCCTGGTAAATGGTTATGACTTGGTCAGCTCCTATCAGGGGCCGGCGAAACTCCAACGTGCATTAGAGCAAAACGAAGCTCAGGGGCTGTCGTTGGCGTCCGCTGACTTCGATGAAGACGGGGTTCCGGATTTGGTCAGCGGCTACGCTTACGATGGTCGCGGAATTATCACCGTGCATCGCGGCAATGTCGACGCGATCTATCCCAACACGCCTGAAGCCAGACAGCGTAAAGCTAATGGGACGTTTACCGCTGCGCCTTTTCTTTCGCCTGCCCTCGCGCTCGAAGTAGGCGCCCCTGCGGATTTCCTGGGCGCGGGAGATTTCGATGCCGATGGTCATTGGGACATTGTGTTCGCCGCTCGCGGTGGAATGGCTCTGCATTTCTTGCCTGGCGACGGCAAGGGAGGATTTGGACCAGAAAAGGAGATTAGGCTGACTGGTGGCGTGACGGCTATGGTAACCGGTGAAATCAATCGGCCCGATGGCTTGATCGATCTAGTGGTGGGTATTGACGGCGAACAAGGATCGCAGGTGTGTGTGTTTGAAGGGCCGTTGGGAGCAATGCACGCGCAACCGGAACTCTTTTCAGTACCGCACGCCGTGACTTCGCGCGCGTTGGGACAAGTTGACGATCATTACGCGATAGATCTTGTCATTGCCAGCGGCAACGAATTGCTGGTAGTGCATGGCCGCGATCGAAAGCTTACATTGCCCGCCGATTAGCAAAACACCCGAGCCCCCGAACATTGGCGCGCGAACAGGTTTCGCTGAAGCAACGGAACTGCCTTCGAGCCATCTACGCAACGATATTGCCCAGTGGACCAGCCAGACGTTGACGGCGAGCGCATCGACAACAGCAACATCGCTGATTCCTGTGCGCGTGTCGGCTTCGCGGGCGGACGATCTTGTGGTGTTGGATCGTGCGGACCGTAAGATGCTGGTGATTACGCCCCGCTCGATAGACTCACGTCCGGATGCTTCCGATTCAAAACTACCCGCCCAGACCAATTCGGTAGCTTCATTCGATGTTGACGGCGCGCCGGTTGCGATGCTGCCAATGCGGCTGGATAGCGATGCGCTGACTGATCTGGTGGTTCTCAAAGGCGACACGGTGGCCCCGGCAATCGCCCTGACAACTCCGCCGAAAAGTTCGACCAGGGTTGAGCCCGTTCAGCCCGAAGCGTTCTTGTTTTCTAACCCAAATCAGATAACTATTGTTGACAGCTCGGCGCCACCGACTCCGGGCAAACCTTATCCATCGAACATTTCAGTCGCGGGCTTAAGCGGCAAGCTCACCAAGGTAAGAGTGGGACTAAACAATCTCAGCCATCCAAGGCCGTCTGACATCGACATTCTCCTGGTTGGGCCGGGCGGCCAAAGCGTTCTGCTGATGTCGGATGCCGGCGGTGGCAACGCAGTGAACAATGTATATCTGGCCTTCGATGATAATGCGAGTACCTCTGTGCCGAGCTCTACCGGAATATCATCGGGGACTTACAAACCGACCGATATCAACGACGGATCGGTGGATTTTTTTCCTACGCCGGCCCCGCAACCGCCATTTGCCAATGCTCTTGGAGTCTTTACATCCAGCCCGAACGGAATCTGGAGCTTGTACGTTGTCGATGATCAGGTCGGCAACGGCGGGACCATCACTGGAGGCTGGAGTCTCAGTCTGGTAACCGACACCTCACCGCCGCGGTCTCTGCCGATCGTCGTCGACAACAACAGTGACAGTGGGCCGGGATCGTTGAGACAGGCGATTATTGACGCGAATCTGAATGTTGGCGCAGACACTATCAACTTCAACATTAGCTCTGGGCCGCAGACGATCACGCCGGCATCAGCCCTGCCTGAGATTACCGAGGCACTTACCATTGACGCGACCACGCAGCCCGGCTTTACGGGCCGGCCAATCATCGAGATTGACGGAACCAACACCGGACCTTTCTCAGGAGGCGTGACGGGCGTTTTAAATGTTAATGGCGGCAACTCTGTAATTAGAGGCCTGGTCATCAATCGATACAATAATAGCGCCATCGCCATCCTGAAGAACGGAAGCAACATTATCGAAGGCAACTTCATCGGCACCGACATCAGCGGAACCGTCAGCAAAGGCGTTGCACTAACGGAGGGCATCAGTATCGACACGGCCAACAATGTCGTTGGCGGAACCACTGCGGCGGCGCGTAATCTGATATCGGGCATTGCCGAGGGCGTGATTTTCACCACCTATTACTCGGATCCAGCGACCCTCAATTTGGTACAGGGTAACTTCATAGGAACAGACGTGACCGGCACTAAGCAGATCGCCAACTCGCACGCCGGTGTGAGCACCAGAAGTGCGCCCGGCTCGGCTAACAATACGATCGGTGGTACGACGTCGGGAGCACGCAATCTCATTTCGGGAAACACGACTACCGGTGTTGACATAGTGTACTCCGGGTCGCCGGGAACGTTAGTTCAAGGCAACTTTATCGGCACGGATATAACCGGTACGAAGTCGCTGGCTAATAGTGACGGCGTGGAAGTAGACGCCCCCAATAGCACCGTCGGAGGGACCTCGACGGCGGCGCGCAATCTTCTTTCCGGCAATACCTTTCAGGGTATCTTGATTAGTAATGCCGTCGCTGGAATAGACGTGGGAGCAACGCTCAGAGCCACGACGATTCAGAACTTGATCCAGGGTAATTACATCGGCACCGACTTCACGGGTAATGGTCATCTGGGAAACGGAACCTCGGCCTTCTTTGATACCAACGCCGGGATCGTCGTACCAGCCAACGCCACGGCCGACAGAATCTTTCAAAACCGCATCGCCTTCGATCATGGCGCCGGTGTGCGCTTAACGAACCCGCCGAACACGAGTGACTCGCCCGGTTTGAAGATTCAGATCACCGAAAACGAGATCTTCGGCAACGAAGGCCTGGGCATCGACCTCGGCAACGCCGGCATTACACCCAACGACAATAAAGACCTGGACACCGGCCCAAACAACCTGCAGAATTTTCCGGCGCTCACTTCTGCCGTACGGACTCCCCGGCCTCAAATTATATCCGGTTCAAATCCCGCCGAAGGGAACCTGGCGCTCCCCGACCCGATTGGGGCAGAGTCATTAACGATAAATGGCACGCTGAACAGCACGCCAAATTCCACGTTTACCGTACACTGGTATTTCAGTGCTGATGCCCAGTGCACGAATAACGAGGAGGCCACTGTTCCATTGGCCTTCGGAAAGCTCCCGGGTGTTGGCCCGACAGATATAAATGGCAATGCTACCTTCAGTTTTCCATTTGACTTTCCGATCGGAGTATCCAGCGGCGTCATTAATTGCACGGCGACCGACGCGGACGGCAATACGTCAGAGTTCTCCTCTTGCTTTTCGGTGAGCGCGGCCACACCGACACCTACACCAACACCAACGCCAACACCAACACCCGCCGTGCAATTCAGCGCGGCCACTTATTCCACCGCGGAAAGCATCGGGAGCCTGCCCATAACCGTGACGCGTACGGGAAGCGCCTCCGGCGCATTCACCGTTGACTACGCAACCAGCGACGGTGCGGGCTTGAATCAATGCAGTCAAGTCACCGGGCAGGCCTCCGCGCGTTGCGATTACGAGACGACCCTGGGGACGTTGCGGTTCGCCGCCGGTGACACTTCCAAGCAAATTCTGGTTCCGATCATCGATGATTCGTACGCCGAAGGAACTGAAAACTTCACCGTCACCCTCAGCAATCCCACCGGAATAACGCTCGGTTCGCCGAGCACGGCCACGATTTCCATCACCGATAATGAAACCACGACCGGAGCCAACCCTATCGATCAGGCAGGTGTTTTCGTGCGCATTCACTACATCGACTTTCTCAGTCGTGAGCCGGATCCGAGCGGCCTGGCTTTCTGGACCAATGAGATTACATCCTGCGGCAGCGATCAAGCATGCATTCAACTGAAACGCATCAACGTTTCGGCCGCGTACTTTCTGTCGATTGAATTTCAGCAGACCGGTTATCTGGTGGAGCGCTTCTACAAGGCGGCATACGGCGACGCTAACGGCCTGTCGACCTTTGGCGGCCCGCATCAAATTTCGGTGCCCGTCGTGCGTCTCAATGAATTTCTGAAGGACACGCAGGAGATTGGCCAAGGAGTAGTGGTGAACGTCGGGAACTGGCAACAGCAGTTGGAGAATAACAAGCAGGCTTTTGCGTTGGAGTTTGTGCAGCGCTCGCGGTTCACGTCGGCGTATTTGACATCGATGACGCCGACGGACTTTGTGAATCAGTTGTTCTTGAATGCCGGCGTGACGCCTTCGACGACTGATCGCAACGCAGCGATTGCGGAGTTTGGTTCCGCGACTAACACCAGCGACGCGGCGGCGCGAGGGCGGGCGTTGCGCGACGTGGCTGAGAACGCGACCCTGAACTCTCAGGAATTCAACCGCGCGTTTGTGCTGATGCAGTACATTGGTTATCTGCGACGAAATCCCAACGATCCGCAGGATACTGACTACACAGGATATGATTTCTGGTTGACGAAGCTGAATCAGTTCAATGGCAACTTTGTGAGTGCGGAGATGGTGAAGGCGTTCATCACCTCGGTCGAGTATCGTCAGCGATTTGGACCGTGAAAGATCGCTACCAGCGGTTCTGACCTGGCGAGGATTCGGCATAGTACTAATATGATTTCAGGATTCACCAAAACACGCCGGAGAAGAATGGTGGCCGTTGCTTTAGGCGTATCCGTCTTCCTGAGTGTTGGGTTCCTCAGTTTTGTGACGCTCGCGAGACCGTGGAACTCTGGCTCGCTCAACGAAAGCGATAGGAATCGCCCGGAGCTTGTGTTGCAAACTGGGCATTCCAAGGGTGTTAATTGTTCGGCTTTCGGACCTGACGGTAGCTGGCTGGCCTCAGGAGGATCTGACAACGCCATCAAAATTTGGCAGGTTGCTTCCGGCCGTGAACTTCGTGCGCTAACTGGCCACACCGGGTACATCAAATCATTGGCCGCCAGCCTTAACGGACAGTGGCTTGCTTCGGGTAGCAGCGATCGAACTGTGAAAGTCTGGGACGTTGCCACGGGGCGCGAGCTATATTCTCTGCCGGGCCATATATCTTCTATTGAAGCGCTGGCGTTTAGCTTCGACAATCGCTGGCTGGCTTCAGGTGGCGCGGATAAGACGATCAAGATTTGGGATCTCACGAACGGCAAAGAGATAAGGACGCTGAACGATCAGACCGATCGAGTGATGGCGCTGGCCTTCAGTGGTGACGGCAAGTTGCTCGCTTCAGGCAGCGCCGACACAACTGTGAAATTATGGGATACCAGTAATTGGCGAATTGTCCGCACTCTGCGAAAACAAACTGGAAAAATTACCGCACTTGCTTTTAGCTCTGACGGCATTTGGCTCGCCTCGGGAAGCTCTGAAGGAACTGTTTGCCTGTGGCCCAGTGGATCAGACCACGAACGTTCTAGCATGAAGCACAATATGTCGAGCGTCATCGCGGTCGCATTTGGTTCCAGTGGTGCGCTGATTTCGGCGCACCGGGACGGCGGGATCGAGTTTTGGAATACAAACACAGGAAAAGAAAGCCGCGCGATTCCCGGCGACGCGAACGCCGAGCAACTGGTGTTCGCTGCTTTCAGTCCCGGCGCTGACACCGTGGCCTTGGGCGCGGGTGACCGAGTTGTCAATCTTCGAAAGCTAACCGGTGGTGAAGATACTCGCACTTTGGAAAGCCATTCCACCGCTTTCAACGCCGTCGACTTCAGCCGCGACGGACGTTGGTTCGCGTCGGCAGCAAATGATTCCAGCATCAGATTGTGGCAGGTGGCGACGGGACGAGAGTTGCCCCGCCTCTCGGGCCATATGGGATTCGTGAACACGATTAGCTTTAGCCCGGACGGTCATCTCCTGGCGTCAGGAAGCGCGAGTGGAGAAGTGAAAGTCTGGGACATGGTCACCGGGCGTCTGGCTTTCAATCTACCGTCTAGTCCGAAGGGCATAAACATTGTCGCCTTCAGCCCTGATGGGAAGTTTCTTGCTTCCGCCGGCATGCAGCAGACGGTGGAGATATGGGATCTCGATACTAAGCGCCCGCGCAGCTTGAGGGGAGACGCAGAAGAGATCACGAGCGTCGTCTTCAGCGCCGATGGGCAACTAATTGCATCCGCGGGCAGAGACAAGACGGTGCGGGTTTGGAACTTGAAGTCGGGAACGGTCGTCAGAACTCTTGACAATCTCGGCGCCGAGATCAATTCGCTGGCACTGAGTTCCGATGGAAAACTATTGGCTGCGGCTAACGGCGACAAGAGCGTAAGACTTTGGGAGTTCTCAACTGGTGTTCCATTACAAACGTTGAGCGGACATAGCGACGAGGTCCTCAAAGTCGCATTCAGTCCGGACGGTCAGTTACTGGCTTCAGCCAGCAGCGATCGCAGCGTGAAGATTTGGGACGTGAAATCAGGAAACGAGATGCGCGTGTTGAGGGGCGTGTCCGAGAAAGTAAATGGCGTTGCCTTCAGCAACGACGGACGCTGGATTATCTCTGCCAGTGAGGATGGCAGCATGAGAGTCTGGACCACAACCGGAACATTGATGGCCACACTTGTCCCGGTGGCTAACAGTGATGATTGGTTGGTAGCCACACCTGATGGTCTTTTCGACGGATCTCCTCTGTCGTGGAACTTACTGCTTTGGCGTTTCGGAGGAGATACTTTCAACTCGCTGCCGGTCGAGGCCTATTTCAATGAGTTTTACTATCCCGGCGTGCTCGCAGATATTTTCGCGGGCAAAGGACCCAAAGCGCCGCAAGAGATTACGCAGAAAGATCGCCGGCAGCCACAAATCAGCATGACGCTCAGCGGCAGCAATGAGAGCAGGATTAGCACTCGCGGCGTCAAGATCAAGCTCGAAATCACGGGTGCCTTACCTGATAAAGAACACGCAGCCGGTAGCGGGGCTCGGGACGTACGCCTGTTCCGCAACGGTTTGTTGATCTATATGTGGTCCGATGATGTGTTGAATGGATCGAGCCACCGGACATTGGAAGTTCCAATACAAGTTGTCGCGGGAGAAAATCGGCTCTCGGCCTACGCTTTCAATAATGACAATATTAAGAGCGCGGACGCCGGCCTGTCACTGACTGGCACGGACAATCTCAAACGCACAGGCACTGCTTATGTGCTCTCCGTTGGCGTGGAGCAATATGAAAACTCGCAGTTCAATCTTCATTATCCAGCCGCCGATGCCGTGGAAATGAGCGCCCAACTGAAGAATCAACAAGAGCAGATCGGGCGCTACAATCCCGTCGTAACGATATCCCTACTTAACGCAGAAGCCACCAAAGCCAACATCCTATTAGCGCTGAAACGATTGGCAGGTATCGACGTCGGCCCTCTACCACCGAAGTCGCCTCCCATACTCGCAAAAATCAGTCCGGCACAACCGGAAGACGCTGTTATAATTTACTTTTCCGGGCATGGCACTGCCGAGCAGGATCGCTTTTATCTGATTCCACACGATCTTGGCTATCAAGGATCGCGCGGCAAATTGAAAGCGGAGGAGTTAGAAAAGATCGTGGCCCATAGCATCTCAGATAGAGAGCTGGAAGAGACGCTAAGACTTTTAGATGTTGACCAACTATTGTTGCTGATTGACGCCTGCAAGTCTGGTCAGGCTTTGAAAGCCGACGAGGAACGACAGGGTCCGATGAACACCCGCGGATTGGCGCAATTGGCCTACGAGAAAGGTATGTACATTCTCACTGCTTCCCGAAGTGACGAGTATGCGTTCGAGTCGGAAAAGTATAAACACAGCTATCTGGCTGTCGCTCTGGTCGAGGAAGGAATAAAATCGGGTCTCGCGGATATTGACCGTGATGGCCAAGTACTGCTTCCGGAGTGGTTCGCATACGCCACCGAGCGCGTGCCGCAAATAAGAAGAGAGCGAAATAGGGCGAGCAAGGAACTGGTCGAGGATGAGCCCGACGAGCAAAAAGTGCAGCGGCCAAGAGTCTTCTACACTCGCAAAGGCGGCGCACAAAACGTCATCATAGCGCGGGTAGCCAATGCCAATACTCATTAGGCCGGATGTAAAATGAAAAGTTTACAGTTGGATTAATAACGACGTGGAATATTTGGAAGACAACTTGGGTAGAGATACGATCCGCACGGACGTGCCTGCTGAGACCGCGCCCCGTAAGGATGACCCAAACGACAAGTTAATCGGCGTGCTTCTCGAAGGCCGCTATCTCATCGAGCGGAAGTTGGGACAGGGGGGCTTTGGCGCAGTCTATCTGGCTTCGGACCAGAAGATGATCTCGCGCAAGGTAGTGGTTAAGGTGCTGCGCGATGACGAAACACAAAACGAGTGGAGCGCAAGAAAATTCAAGCACGAAATCGAAGCGCTCACGCGAATCAATCATCCAAACATTGTGGGCGTATTCGACTCGGGCGTGACGGAAAATGGGCAACCTTACATCGTCATGCAATACGTCAACGGCATCCCGCTGCGCGCTCTGATCACACCCGAGGGAATGCAGTTTCAGCAGGCCGCCAAAATTATCGGTCAGATGGGCCGGGCACTGAGCGCTGCGCACGAATGTGGGATTCTTCATCGCGACCTGAAACCGGAGAACGTGATGCTGGAAAACCTCATAGGCGATGATGAACAAGTCAAGATAATTGATTTTGGCGTGGCCAGGGTCAAGGACTCTCTTGTTTCCTCAGGCTCCACTAAAGATTTGGCTGTCGGCACAGTTGCTTATATGTCACCCGAGCAACTGAGCGCGCTGCCGCTGACGACCGCCAGTGACGTCTATTCACTCGGCGTGATCTCGTATGAAATGCTAACGGGAAGAAGACCGACAACTCCGGATTCAGCTTATCAGCTTCTCGAGCTGCAACGATCCGGGGTTCGGGTGAGGCCCGCCGATTTGCGGCCGAGCCTACCGAAAGCAGCCGAGGAACTTATTCTCAGATCCTTATCTTTTGAACCGAAACAGCGTTTCAAGCGCGCCCGAGATTTTGGAGATCTACTGTCGAACGCCTTGCTGGGCGATGATGAACAAGATGAGTCAGGATCGGATCTTAAAGCCGCGGGGGTGCGCGCGAGCGAAGAGTCGGTGACGCTGACGCTGGAGACCGCGCACGTCCTGATACTGAACGTAGTAGGCTACTCACAGCTTTTGATGGATCAACAAAAGACGCGCTTAAGCGAGCTTCAGCAGGTTGTTCTCGACGCTCCTGAATATCGCCGGGCAGGCAAGAATCTTGTTCGCTTGCCGACGGGCGACGGAATGGCTCTGGTCTTCTTTGGCGATCCTGAAGCTCCTGTCAGATGCGCGATCGACATTAGCCGGGCGTTGCGGAACCGGCCCGATATCATGGTGCGGATAGGCGTACACAGTGGCCCGGTCTATCGTGTCGCCGATATCAATACCAACATGAATGTCGCGGGCGGCGGCATTAGCATGGCTCAACGCATTATGGAGTATTGCGAACCCGGCCACATCCTGCTTTCGAATCGCGTAGCTGATGATCTTGGACAACTCTCCAGGTGGTCAGGCTACATCCACGATCTGGGTGAAACAGAAATTAGACCGGGAGCGCGGGTTCATGTGTTCAACCTCTATGGGGAAGATTTCGGCAATCCCACCGCTCCGGTAAGGTTTCAGATCGCGAGCGGGCCAGCGGTTTACCGGAGGATGGCGATCATCGCAGCAGCGGCGCTGGCAGTCGTCGCAGTGATGATTGTTGGGATCTGGTATGCGGTCAGGCCAAGGACAGCTCCAGCATCTTCGCCAAGTAAGCCCCCGGCGGTGGCCCCCGCCGGTCCGGAGCAATCATTGACCTACTGGCTTACCGTGCAGAAGATGCTAAACCAGAAACCGCTGGGCGAGACTTTCCCGTCAGCGGGTGACATCGCGTTCGGCAACGGTTGGAGGTTTCGGTTCAATTTACAGCCTGCACAATCAGGCGCGCTCTATTTACTCAATGTCGGACCGGGGAAGGATGGCGCCGACGAATATGACATTCTGTTTCCGCTGCCTGGCGACAATCAGGTGAATCCAAAACTGACAGCTGATCGAGCGGTGCAACTCCCGCCACTTGATGCAAAATCGAAATGGTATCAATTCGTTGAGAAGAATGGCGTCGAAAAATTCTGGATCATCTGGTCAACACAACCAATCCCTGAATTGGACGCGATCTTCAACGATGCCGCTCGGAACAAGCAGGATCCAGGAGTCATTGTCAATCCCGATCACATTGATATAGTCGAGTCCTATCTTAAGAGGTATGACTCTGCGCGCCCTGAGGTAGTCGCCGATAAATCTAAGAAGCTTACTTCACTGAAGGGCCGAGGCGAGGTTCTGGTCAGTCTGGTCGAATTGTCTCACGAAGCTTATTGATAGGGAGTCAATTAT
>WNFT01003106.1_pt1 | contig 14295 bp, 14 predicted proteins | sample 5400191 | NCBI WGS metagenome assembly WNFT01 (sample SAMN13153359, study PRJNA577476) | soil metagenome | isolation source: 80 cm saprolite under Madrone tree | place: USA:California | collected 2016-06-14
CCATCGGCCCGTATCTTTGCTCCACGCTTCCTTCAGACCCCACCTCACGGTGACGCCCTTGCGCTTCGCTACCCTTCACCTCCATCAGGTTGGGACGGGACTTTCACCCGCTAGTTGCCGAACATGCGCGGCGTACAACCAAGAGGGGCACGATGTATCGTGCCCCTACGCAAAATGCGAGAAAGCGAAAAGGGAGGAAGTTACTCCTTGCCAATCGGGAGATTCATCCCGCTGAACTGGCGGGATGGAGCAGAGTTGGCGTTCCCGGAGGATTTCCAGAGGATTTGCCGGAGGATGCCGAGGAGGAGATCGGCGTCGGAGGAGGAGAGGCGAAGGCGGCGGACGAGGCGGCGGATTTTTTCGTCGGTGGGGGCGGCAGAGCGGCGCTTCTGGGAGGCGGTGGGAGGCGATTTGAGATAGCCGCTGGCGCGGAGGGCGTCGAGCAGGGCTGAGGTGATGCGCTCGAGTTCGGCGGCGGTGGCAGCGGTGCGTTTCTCGAGTGGCGGCGCAACGTGAGGATCGCGAGCGAGTTCATAGAGGCAGACGGCCACGGCCTGGCCGAGGTTCATGGAGCGATGGTCTTCGCGGGTGGGGATGCGCAGGAGCCAGTGGCAATGGCTGAGGTCTTCGTTGGAGAGGCCGCGCTTTTCGGAGCCGAATAAGAGAGCGACGCCGCTGTTAGCGAGGCGCTTTCGAATCAGAGGCGCGCCTTGTTCGAGGCGTTTGACGGGGTGCTGCGGGTCGCGGCGGCCAACGGAGGTGGTGCCGACGATGAGAGTGCAGTCCGCGACGGCTTCGGCAACAGTCTTGAACTCTTCGGCGCGGGCGAGAAGAGGCGAGGCGCCCACAGCAGAGCGTGCTTCACGAAAAGCCAATTCGTAGGGATTGACGACGCGAAGATGGAAGAAGCCGAAGTTGCTCATGGCGCGGGCGGCGGCGCCAATGTTGAGAGGATTGCGCGGGCTGACGAGGACGACGCGCAAGTTATCGAGTTGGGATAGGGAGGGCAAGGAACAGACTCTATTCTCCGTCGCGGCGGAGAGAAAGGCGAGTACAACTCCGTCGAACGGTGGCAAAATGAACGGCGCGGCAGGGGTGCGGCGAAACGGCGGTCGAGGAGAAGGAATGATGGGCGCGAGGAAGAGAACGAGATGGATTTGCGGTTTTGGAGGGCTTGGCATGATTCTAGGCAACGGCTGGCTGGACTTTGGAGTGATTGCTGTCGCCGGGATGCTTGCCAGTTTTGCGCTGGCGACCGTGTGGGGACCGGCAGAGGCGCAGATGAACAAAAAAGCGGGCGTGGAGCGCGGAGCGTTTGGGAAGTTGGACGACGGCACGGCCATCGAGGTCTTCATGCTGAGGAATTCCAAGGGAGCGGCGGCCAAGATCATTACCTACGGAGGGACACTGACGGAGCTGTGGGTGCCGGATCGCGCGGGAAAAGCTGGGGACGTAGTGCTGGGATTCGACGACCTGAAAGGATATCTGAGCGATCATCCGCATTTCGGGGGAGTCATCGGGCGGTACGCGAATCGAATCGCAAAGGGCAAATTCAGCATTGACGGGCAGGAATACACGCTCGCGACGAACAACGGGCCGAACACGCTGCACGGCGGAACGGTCGGATTTGACCACAGAGTTTGGAAAGGCGAGCCGGTTTCCGGTGCGAAGGGGGCGGCGGTGCGGCTGACGTACGTGAGCCCGGACGGCGAAGAACATTTTCCGGGCACACTGACGGCGACCGTGGTGTACACGCTGACGGAGGATAATGCGCTGAAAATCGAATACACCGCGACAACGGACAAGCCGACCGCAGTCAACTTGACGAATCACAGCTACTTTAATTTGTCCGGTGGAGGAGACGTTCTGGGGTACACGGTGACGCTGAACGCGAGCCGATACACGCCTGTGGATTCCACGCTGATCCCGACGGGAGAACTGGCGCCGGTGAAGGGCACGGCGTATGACTTTACGAAACCGATGACCATCGGGTCGCGCATCGCGGAGCTTGCCAAGGTGAAGGAACTCGGCGGATACGACATCAACTACGTTGTGGATGGAGAAAGCGGAAAACTGCGCATGGCGGCGAAGGTGGTGGACCCGGCTTCCGGGCGCGAGATGGAAGTGTGGACGACGGAGCCGGGGGTGCAGATGTACACCGCGAACTGGCTGGACGGGAGCCTTCACGGGAAGCGCGGCGCGGCGTACGCAAGGTACAGCGCCGTGTGCCTGGAGACGCAGCACTATCCGGATTCGGTGAACCATGCGAATTTCCCGAGTGCGATCCTGCGGCCGGGCGCGACGTATCACTCTGAGACGATCTACAAGTTTTCGGCGAAATAAGCATCCAGGCGACTGGGTCCGCCAAGAGTGCGGTGCGGTAGGCGCCGCGGCTTGCGCGGGCTGCGAGCGGTAACATAGCATGGAATCGCGGAGGGAGCAGAGTGGCAACTCCACTGGAAACCTGGGTGAACGAAGCGGCGGCGCTGACGAAGCCGGACCGCCTGGTGTATTGCGACGGATCCGAGGCGGAATACCAGCGGATGACGGCGGAGATGTTGCGCGGCGGCGACTCGGAGCAACTCAACGAGAAAACTTACCCGAATTGCCATCTGCACCGGAGCAGCCCGAACGACGTGGCGCGGACGGAACACCTGACGTTTATCTGCTCGCCGGACAAGGATGACGCCGGGCCGACCAACAATTGGATGGACCCCGGAGCGGCGAAACACAAAGTGGGCGCGCTGCTGGACGGGGCGATGCGCGGGCGGACGATGTATGTAGTGCCGTACATCATGGGGCCGGTGGATTCGCCGATCAGCAAAGTAGGAGTGGAAGTGACGGACAGCCCATATGTGGTGGCGAGCATGCGGATCATGTCGCGGATGGGCGACGTGGCGACGGAGCGGCTGGGGGCGTCGAGCGACTTCGTGCCGGGGCTGCATTCGCTGGGCGACCTGGACCCCATGCGGCGGTACATCATGCACTTTCCGGAAGAGAAATTGATCTGGAGCGTTGGATCGGGTTACGGCGGAAACGCGCTGCTGGGGAAAAAATGCTTCGCGCTGCGAATCGCGAGCGTAATGGCGCGCGAACAGGGCTGGATGGCGGAGCACATGCTGATCCTGGGACTGGAGTCGCCGGGCGGCAAAGTGACGTACATGGGAGCGGCGTTCCCGAGCGCTTGCGGAAAAACGAACCTGGCGATGATGGTTTCCGCGCTGGAGAGCCGGGGCTACCGCGTGTGGACGGTGGGCGACGACATCGCGTGGATGAAAATCGGTGACGACGGATATTTGCACGCGATCAATCCGGAGGCGGGGTTTTTTGGCGTGGCGCCGGGCACGGGAATGAATACGAATCCGAACGTGATGAACGCTTTGCGGAAGAACACGCTTTTCACGAATGTGGCGATGACGCCGGAGTGCGAGCCGTGGTGGGAAGGGATCGGGATTGAGCCGCCAGCGGGACTGATTAATTGGAAGGGTGAGAAATGGGATTCGTCGAAGGGAGCGGCAGCGCATCCGAACGCGCGGTACACCGTGCCGGCGGCGCAGTCACCGAGTATCTCGCCGAAGTGGGAGGCGCCGGAAGGCGTGCCGATCTCGGCGTTTATTTTTGGCGGCCGGAGAGCGCGTGTGGCACCGCTGGTTTACGAATCGTTCGACTGGCAGCACGGCGTGTTTGTTGGGGCGATGATGGCGTCGGAAACGACGGCGGCGGCGACGGGCGACGTGGGAATTACGCGGCGCGACCCGATGGCGATGCTGCCTTTCTGCGGATACAACATGGCGGATTATTTCCGCCACTGGCTGGCGATGGGGAAGAAAATCCCGAAGCCGCCGAAAATTTTCCATGTGAACTGGTTCCGGAGGGGCGCGGATGGGAAGTTTCTGTGGCCGGGATTCGGGGAGAACGTGCGCGTGCTGAAGTGGATTCTGGAGCGCGCGGAAGGCCGCGGCGCGGCGCAGGAGACACCCATCGGCTATGTTCCGGCGAAGAATGGACTGACGCTTGATGGTTTGAGAATTTCCGATGAGGCACTGGAAGAATTGCTGCGCGTGAGTCCCGAGGATTGGGAACTGGATCTGGGAGATTCGAAACAGTTTTTTGGGAAATTCGGGGAGCGGCTGCCGGGGGAAATTCGCGAAGAACATGAAAAGCTGGCGCGGCGATTCGGCCGCGCGGTGGGCGTCGCACGGTAAAACTAGTACACTTTTGCTAGAGTAAAACCTCCATCTGGAGGATCACATGCGCCGCTTTTCGATTTGTCTCTCTTTGCTTCTCCTCATCGCTGTTTGCCCGGCAACCACAGCAGGAGTGCAGGATCGGCCGGCTGCGAGCTTCGCGCCGCTTGAGCAATGGCGGCTCGCCGTCGTGGGCGGCGATTCCGCGGCGCTAACTCAAATGTATGTCTCTTCTCCGCTCCCACAAATCAAAGGCGCAGATGGAAAAGCTCTGTCGGTACAGGAGGATGTGACCTTTTGGGCAGGATGGAAAGCCAAGGATTTGTCAGATATGCGCGTGGAGATTGCGCAGGAACAAGACCCGCAACCGAACGTGCATGTCGTAGTGGTGGAAGTAACGATCTTCGTGAAGGCAGGCGGCACTGCAAAAAAATATTATGTGGGGATGGCGCAGGGTTGGGTGCATCTGGCTGATGCATGGCGCATCGCTTACGTGCAGAGGCAAGACGCAGCGAGATTAAAGCAGCCACTCGAACAAAGAGACCTCTATCCGGCGTCAGCGGATGCGAAAGCGGAAATTGCGGCGGCTATCCACAAGGCCACCGGTGGGCGCAAGCGAGTGCTCGTCGTCTTTGGAGGGAACTGGTGCTACGACTGCCCCGTACTCGAGGAAGCGTTCCACAGCCCGGAAATTTCTCCCACGATGGAGAAATCGTTTGAAGTGGTGCACGTGGATATCGGCCAGATGGACAAGAACCTGGACATTGCGAAACAGTATGATGTGCCGCTCGACCGAGGCGTCCCCGCAATCGCGGTGCTGGAAAGCGACGGGAAGCTGTTGTTCAGCCAGAAACGCGGGGAGTTCGAAGCGGCGCGTTCGATGGCACCGGAGGACATTCTGGACTTTCTCGATAAGTGGAAACCCAGCGCGACCAAGAATTGATTCGTTCGAATTGTTTGCGCCTTGACGCTAAACCAAGTACACCTTCAGTGATGACCGCCAAGGCGGCGCGTGGGCGTGCTGATGGGCGGGGAATCCTCGGCGTCGAAGGCCACAGGGCCGCGATCAAAATGAAAATCGGGGCGGCTTTCGAGGAGCCGGACGCAACGGTTCCAGCGGAGAATGCTGTCGTCGTTGCCGGCGGGGCGGATTTTTTCCGCTTCGGCGAAACAGCGCATGGCTTCTTCGATGAGCGGCAGAAGAATGTGCGCGGCATAGCCGACGAGGAGCTGGGCCTTGGCGCGGCGCTCGTAGAGCAAGCCGGTGTAATAGGAGCGCTCGTAGGGATCGCGCAAGCTCTGGAAGAGGGAGAGAGCCTCAGGATAACGGTCGGCGGCCGCGCCGATGAATTGGTCGGTGATGGCGAGAGCGAGCATGCGGCGTGCAAGTTGCTGCTCGGGCTCGATGGCGAGGATGTCGCGGCAGATGGATTCGGCTTCTTCCGGCTCGTTGATGTAGCGGTAGAGCTCGGCCTTGGCGATAGCCTCGGCGATGCCGGCTTTGGAGATGGATTTCAGCTGGTATGCCATGGAACCTCCCGGATGGCAGAGAAGCAATGGCGGGATAAACCCGCCGCTACAAATTCTTTTCCTTCACACCGCGAAAGACACGAAACAACATGGTTAGAGGATCGTAAAATTCGTCCACCACGCGCTCTTTGAGCGGGATGATGGCGTTGTCGGTGATGCGAATCTCTTCCGGGCAAACCTCCGTGCAGCATTTCGTGATGTTGCAAAGTCCGAGGCCGAGCTCGTTTTTGAGCAGGGCGGCACGGTTGCGGCCGTCGAGCGGATGCATATCGAGGCCGGCGACGCGGACAAAGAAACGCGGACCGGCGAACTGTTCCTTCATGTCGTGCTCGCGAAGGACGTGACACACGTTTTGACAAAGAAAGCATTCGATGCACTTGCGGAATTCCTGCACGCGATCGACGTCAAGCTGGGAGATTTTCCAGCTGGTGCCGGGACGCGGTTCGAACGCAGGGATTTTCCGGTTGACACGGTAATTCCAGGAAACGTCGGTGACAAGGTCTTTGATGCGGGGGAAGGATTTCATGGGAAGGACGGTGATTGGCTGGTCCTGGGGGAGATCGTCCATACGCGTTTTGCAGGTGAGGCGGGGACGGCCGTTGACTTCGGCGGAGCAAGAGCCGCACTTCCCTGCTTTGCAATTCCAGCGGACGGCCAGATCGGGAGCGAGGTGGCCCTGAATGTAGTGGAGGGCGTCGAGCACGACCATGCCGGGAGCGACGGGGACGCGGTAGTCGACGGTTTGCCCGCCATTCGAATCGCCGCGGAAAACGCGCAGAGTTGCTTCGCTCATGAGGGGGCTCCCGGTTGCGATCGCTGCGTGGCTTCATCCCAGCTTAGAGGCAAGGAGGACCCGGCCACTTTCCATTGCGTGAATTTTGTCGGGCCCATATGAAGGGTCATGGCCTTCATGACTTCCCCGTGCGGAATTTTGGCGACAAATTCCGTCAGTGTTTTCTGATCCTCCCAGACGGAGAGGGTCCAAAAATTGCGGCTTAAGATTTTGGCGCGGAGGGAGTATCCGATGATGCCGGGAGTGCTGCGCAATTGCTTTTGGATTTGAAACAAGAACCGAAAGAAGCCGGGGACTGCCGAGTATTTGTTCAGAGGCAAATAGGACAAGAGCGCGAGGTACTCGCGATTGGCGTCAGCGGGGGCGAAAGTGATCCAGGGCGAATCCATGGCGATTGGTCTCCCAGTCATACAGCGGAACAACGTACGATGCGAATCATGATTTGTCCTCGGCAAGAATTTGCTTGAGCTCCGCGGGCATTTCCTCGACAGGATTTTCGCGGCGTTGCATTGCGCCGTTCTCGCGGACGATGATGTTGTGCTTTTTCTCCCAAAGCGAGTCGAGATTTGGAAAGTCAATGCGGCTGTGCGCGCCGCGGCTCTCCTTGCGCGCCAGGGCGCTGTGGGTGACCGCTTCGGAAATGGTGAGCATGGACTTCAAGTCATAGGAAAGATGCCAGCCGGGATTAAAGAGCCGTGAGCCTTCGACGCCGGCTTTCGCCGCGCGGGCCTTTAGTTTTTCCAGTTCGACGAGAGCTTTTTTCAAATCTTCCTCGGTGCGAAAAATTCCGACGAGATTTTGCATGACTTCCTGCAAGTCGCGATGAACGGCGTAAGGGCTTTCGGCCCCGGTGTTGGAAAACGGGGCGAGCAGTTCCCTTTCGGATTGTTCGATTTGCGAGTTATCGATCGAAGGGGCGGAGACTTGTTTGGCGTGCTGGGCGGCGGCGAGCCCGGCGCGACGGCCAAAGACCAGCAGATCGGAGAGCGAGTTGCCGCCGAGGCGATTGGCGCCATGAAGACCGGCGGCAGCTTCGCCAGCGGCGAAAAGGCCAGGAACGGTGGACTGGGCGGTTTCGGCATCGACGCGAATGCCGCCCATCACATAGTGGCAGGTGGGGCCGACTTCCATCGGACCTTTGGTGATGTCCACATCGGCGAGTTCCTTGAACTGGTGATACATGCTGGGGAGTTTTTTCTTCACGTACTCGGCAGACTTTTGAGAGATATCGAGATAGGCGCCGCCGTGTTCGGTGCCGCGGCCTTCCTTGACTTCGGTGTAGATGGAGCGGGCGACGACGTCGCGGGTGGAGAGCTCCATGCGCTTGGGGTCGTATTTATCCATGAAGCGCTCGCCGAGTTTGTTGCGGAGGATGCCGCCTTCGCCGCGGACGGCTTCGGTGACGAGAATCCCTTGCACGCCGGGCGGCCAGACCATGCCGGTGGGATGGAACTGCACGAATTCCATATCCATGAGCTCGGCGCCGACTTCGTAAGCGAGGGCCATGCCGTCGCCCGTGTACTCCCAGGAATTGGAAGTGACACGCCAGGCTTTGCCGATGCCGCCGGTGGCGATGACGATGGACTTAGCCTTGAAAACGATGAGACGGCCGGACTCGCGCCAGTAGGCGAAGGCGCCGGCGACGCGGCCTGCGTCGGTTAGAAGGCGCGTGACGGTGCACTCCATGTAGACGTCGATGCCCTGCTGGACGCCGCGATCCTGCAGCGTTCGAATCATTTCGAGGCCGGTGCGGTCGCCGACGTGGCAGAGACGTTTGAAGGTGTGGCCGCCGAAGGCGCGCTGGAGAATGTCGCCGGTTTCCGTGCGATCGAATAGCGCGCCCCACTGTTCGAGTTCGCGGACGCGGTCGGGAGATTCCTGGGCGTGAAGCTGGGCCATGCGCCAATTGTTTAGAAATTTTCCGCCGCGCATGGTGTCACGAAAATGAGTTTTCCAGTTGTCGGCCGTGTCTACGTTGGCCATTGCGGCGGCGATGCCGCCTTCGGCCATGACGGTGTGTGCCTTTCCAAGGAGCGATTTGCAGACCACGCCGACGGAAGCGCCTTGCGCGAGGGCTTCGAGGGACGCGCGCAACCCCGCGCCGCCGGCGCCGATGATGAGAACGTCGTGCTCGCGGGTCTCGTAGTTTGCGGTCACAGGAGCCTCAGGTCACGGATGGCACCGCAGGAGACCATGCGGACGTAGAAGTCCGCGAAACCGACGGAGAAGAGACTGCACCAGGCGAAAAGCATGTGGCGCTCGTTTAGAAAGGTGGAAAGGCGCCAGGCCTCGAAGCGGGAGCGGCCGAATGTTGCGCAAGAAAAGCAGTCGAGCTTGCCTCCGGCGAGGTGGCGAAGCGAATGGCAGGAAAAAGTGTAGAGCGAAAGAAGAATGACGTTGAGAGTGAGGACGAGGGTGCCGACGCCGACGCCGAAGTGGCCATCGAAGAAGAAGGAGCGAATGGCGTCGTACCAGAGAAAAACGATGAACAGAACCGCAAGGTAGAAGAAATAGCGATGGACATTCTGGAGGATAAAAGGAAATGCTGTTTCGCCGCGATAGTTGCGGCGAGGGGATTCGCCGACGGCGCAGGCGGGCGGGTCCAGGAAAAACGCGCGGTAGTAGGCTTTGCGGTAGTAGTAGCACGTGGCGCGAAAGCCCAGCGGGCCAGCAAGAATGAGGAGCGCCGGAGAGAATGGCCACCAGTGATGCAGAGGATCGATGAGCGGCGAATAGAAAGGCGAGAGGTAGGGGCCCCACTCGTAGTACTTGCCTTCGAAGGCGCGCAGTGTGGCATAAACGCCGAAACCACCTAGTACAAGCACCACTGGTAGAATTTCGATCCACCAAGGGTCGCGGCGCAGAGTGCTGCCGAAGCGCGGTTCGGGCATAAGAGTCGGGGAGCCAGCCATTCAATGACCTCCGGCGTGCGTGTAGGGTATGCAAAAACGCGACTTTTTCAAACGAAATTCTGGAAAATGAGAAGTGAGAGCGGAGTTAAAGGATCGTTTCGATTTCGGAATCAAGGGAGACGTGCGTGGCGGGGATGCCGTTGATGAAGAATTTTTCTCCCGTGGAATCGGAGAAATGGAAGAAGCGGCTGATGTGGTAATCCTCGTCATAGCCGGAGAAGACGCGTTCGGTCTCTGGGACTGAGAGGCCAAAGACGGAGAGAGCGACCAATTCGCCGAAATTGTTGGCGTGGGAGCGGTACAACCGGACGAGTTCGCGCAAGGGCATGAGGGGAGCGCGGCGCGCGGCTTCGGCGCTCATGGAGTTCTCCTGAGTGAAGTGTACTTTGGCGGGAAGAAGAAGAAAAGAACCTAACGGAAAGACGCAGAGGAAGAAGGAGCGGGAGCGTTTGGCGCTTCACGCGGGGATTGGTAAGATGCTTGGTCAGATTCGAATTCGATGGGAGGAACGGTTATGAGTATTGCTGTGGGACAAGCGGCGCCGGATTTCATGCTGCTGAATCAGGATAAGAAGGAAGTGAAGCTTTCGGACTATGCGGGGAAGAAAAACGTGGTGCTGGTGTGGTACCCGCTGGACTGGAGCCCCACATGCACGAACGAACATGCTTGCATCGTCAATGAGATGAAGCCGTTTGAGGCGCTGGACGCGGAGGTGCTGGGCGTGAGCGTGGACAGCGTGTGGTCGCACAAAGCGTACGCGGACAAGATGGGGATCAAATATTCGCTGCTGGCGGATTTTCATCCGCGGGGGGCGATGAGCGAGAAATATGGAGTGTACCTGGCGGACAAGGGGATCACTGGGCGCGCGATCGCCGTTGTGAACAAGGCGGGCAAGGTGGTGTGGTTCAAGAATTATGACATTCCGGTGGTGCCGGATTTGAAAGAAGTGGCGGCGGCGCTATCGCAAGTAAAGGCGGCGACGGCGTAAAGGGATCGTTAGCTGCAGCGGCACAGAGTCACGGAGCAAAGATAAGCGGGCCCTCGATCGGATCGAGGGCCTTCTTTATTTTGCGGAGGTTGTTGGGGAACAGTCATGAGATTGCTTCGAGTGCGGCGCGAAGCGGAGCGGAGACCAGCCAGAGCAGGAGTATCAGAACACCGGCGGCGATCAGCGGGACACGCAGGAAATTGGGGCGAAGCAGCGCGTAGGCTGCGCTGAAACCGGGAACCACGACCAGGAACCAAGTCAGGGCAAACCAGGCCCAATCGGATACGTCCTGCGGAATGACCGTCGGTATGGAGCCGAATCCAAGACTTCGCGGTAGTCCTGGAAGCTGGACGGCATAACTAGCGGTGACGCAAATGAGAAGCACCATCGCTAACGGATCGCGGGAGTTTTCTTCGTCTTCGCTGCTGAGGGCATAGATGGACCAACGGCGCGTGGGAGCACGATGAATTTGAAAAGGAGGCGCTTCCTCGGGGAGAAGGCGTACCCAGCCGAAAGCGAGAGGAACGGCCGTGCCGAGATGGAGGGCGGCCAGGAAGAGGAACGCGAGGCGATGATCGAGAAGGAGGGTGGCCAGCATTCTGGGATGTCAGACGGAAAGATAGTGAGGGGAGCGGCGGAAAATGCGCCGCTCCCTCGCCAAATTATTTCGCGGTGAGGTCATTGCGAACAACGGCCCCGCTCTTCATGACGAATTTGACGGATTCGAGGACGCGCGCGTCCGAAAGCGGATCACCACTGACGGCGACGAGATCGGCGTAGTGGCCGCTTTCGAGCGTGCCGATTTTGTCGGCCCAGCCAAGGAGATCAGCAGCATTGACGGTGGCGGCCTGGATGGCGTCGAGAGGCTTCATGCCCCATTCGACCATCTTGCCGAACTGTCTCGCGTTATCGCCGTGCGGGTAGACGCCGGAATCTGTGCCGAACGCCATCTTCGCGCCGGATTGAAAGGCGTGGCGGAAATTTTCACGCTGCAAGCGGCCGATTTTCTTTTCCTTTTCGATGGACTCGGGGAGCATCCCCGCTTTCGCGCCTTCCTGAAGGATGTAGTCGTCGTTGTAAATGTCGAAGACGAGATAGGTGCCGTGCTGCTTGGCGAGGGCGATGCCTTCGTCGTCGATCAGGCTGGAATGTTCGATGGAGTCGATGCCGGCACGAATGGCGTCCTTGATGGATTGCGTGCCGTGCGCGTGCGCGGCGACTTTGCGGCCGAGCTTGTGGGCTTCTTCGGCGATGGCTTGCATTTCTTCGAGGGTGTACTGCGGCGTGCCGGGTTGATCGCCTTTGCTGAGAACGCCGCCGGAGGCGCAGATTTTGATGACGTCGGCGCCGTACTTCACAGTTTCCCGGACTTTGGCGCGAGCGGCCCAGGGGCCGTCGGCGACGCCTTCCGACCTGAAGTGAAATTCGGAGGGGAGCAAATTGTTGTCGCAGTGCCCGCCGGTAATGCCCAATGCTGGACCGGAGACGCGCATGCGCGGGCCTTCGATTTCGCCCGCGTCAATAGCATCGCGAAGGGCGATGTCCGTGTAGCCGTGAGCACCGACGTTTCGCACCGTGGTGAAACCGGCGCGGAGGGTGAGGCGTGCGTTTTTCACTCCGGTGATGGCTTCGCGCGGAACCGAAATGCCGAGCCGTGAGTACCCGTGACTGGCAGGATCACCTGTAAGATGCGTGTGAACATCGACCAGGCCTGGAAGGCATGTGGCATTCGAAAGATCGATCGCCACAACGCCGCTCGGGAATTTCGCGGATGAAAAGGGACTGACGGAGGTAATCGTTCCGCCGTCATCGAACACAACGGCCTGATCGGTCAGAATTTTTCCGGAGCGAACGTCGAGCAGCTTCCCGCAGCGAACGGCTCCCGGCGCAGCTTGAGTGACGGCGGGCAAGAGGAATACGCAAATGAGAGCGGCTAGAAAATGGCGCATGAGTCTCCTTGGATTGAAACGCGGAACGAAATTAGGATATATCCGAAGCCGCGAGTTTGGGAAGCGGAGGGCCGTACGCCGGCTCGCGATCGTGAGTCAACCTAAGACTATTTGTTCGAAGAGGCCGCCGCGTCGGGCTTCTTCTCCGGAGAGACGAGTGGCTGTGCAAAAGAGCGGACGAGCAGGACGAGCTGCCAGCGCTGGTCTTCGGTCATGCGCCTCTTGAAGGCGGGCATGGGCTTTCTGCCCTGGCTGATTTGGTAGAAGAGCGCGCCGTCGGTGACGGTGTTCATGTGCTGGGCGTCAGTGAAATCGGCTGGCTTAGGATCGTAGCGCATGGCTTCGGAGCCGTCGCCCTTGCCGCTGTCGCCATGACAATTCGCGCAGTTTTCCGTGTATAGAGCCTTGGCAGACTTGAGCGCCGCTTCTGACGGTTGCAGAGGATTCTTGCGGGCCTTGGCTTCTTCAGGGATGACCCACGGTTTGTTCTCTTGAAAGTATGTGTAAGCGACGGCGACGAGAATGAGGGCTAGAAGCAGAACGAAAAGGGTTTTTCGCGTTCCGGACTTGCGGGGTTCGTTTGCGGGCATGGCAGCCAGCAAAATTTTCGCACAACTGGCGGGGCAGCGAAAGGAAACGAATAGCATTTATGCGGAACGGAAAATGAGCCAGAGGAGCTCGGCGTTAAAGAACAGAATCGCGGCAGCCATGACCCAGGCGATGACCTGGGTGAGGCGCGAGTTGGCGAACTCGCCCATCTTCTTGCGATCGCTGGTGAACTGGATCAGCGGGATCACCGCAAACGGCAACTGAAAGCTGAGAACCACCTGGCTGAGAATAAGCAGCGGAGTGACTTTATTCTCTCCGGCGATGCCGATCACGAGAGCGGCAGGAATGATGGCGATGCCGCGCGTGATGAGGCGCCGCAGCCAGGGCTTGAGGCGAATGTCAAGAAAACCTTCCATGACGATCTGGCCGGCGAGAGTGCCGGTCAGCGTCGAATTTTGCCCGGAGGCGAGCAAGGCGCAGGCAAAGAGCGTGCTGGCAAGGCTTGCGCCCAGGACCGGGCTGAGAAGTTTGTAGGCGTCGGCAATCTCAGCGACGTCGTGGAGGCCGCGGGTGTGAAATGCGGCAGCGCCCAGGACGAGGATGGCGGCGTTGATAAAAAGAGCGAAGCCGAGGGCGAGGGTGGAATCGAAGACGGCGTAACGCAAAGCTTCCTTGCGATCGCGTACGGAAGTGCCAAACGCGCGCGTCTGGACGATACTCGAATGCAGATAGAGATTGTGGGGCATCACGGTGGCACCCAGGATGCCGATGGCGATGTACAGCATCTCCTTATTGCGCAAGATTTCCGCGCGTGGAATGAGGCCGGCCACGGCTTCGCGCCAAAGCGGCTGCGCGAAGAAGATTTCGTACGCGAAGCAGGCGGCAATCGAAGCGATCAGCGTGACAACGAAGGCTTCGATCAGGCGGAAGCCCCGACCCTGGAGCGCGAGAACAATAAGAACATCCATCGCGGTGATGAGAACGCCGGCAAGAAGCGGCAAGCCGAAGAGCAGCTTCAACGCGACGGCGGAGCCAAGGACTTCGGCAAGGTCACACGCGGCGATGGCGATTTCGCAGACGACCCAGAGGAAGAAACCGGTGCGGGGAGAATAGTGCTCGCGACAAGCCTGAGCGAGGTCGCGCCCGGAGGCAATGCCGAGCTTCGCGGAAAGCGCCTGCAGAAACATCGCCATGACGTTGCTGATAAGAACGACGCTTAGCAGCGTGTAGCCGAATTTCGAGCCGCCACCGAGGTCTGTCGCCCAGTTGCCCGGGTCCATGTAACCGACGGCGACGAGGTAACCCGGGCCGGCGAAAGCCAGAACCTTGCGGATCCAGGATGCGCCCGAGGAAAAAGGAATGGTGCGATGGGATTCGGGCAAGGAGG
>WNFT01003985.1_pt1 | contig 14295 bp, 13 predicted proteins | sample 5400191 | NCBI WGS metagenome assembly WNFT01 (sample SAMN13153359, study PRJNA577476) | soil metagenome | isolation source: 80 cm saprolite under Madrone tree | place: USA:California | collected 2016-06-14
AATGAGCAGCGCGGGCGCGCTCAACTGGGCCACGGAATCGAACGCAGCGCTGGTGTTGAACTTGCGGGGGAGCTTCTTCACCTCGTGCTCGATGCGCTGCCCGGAGGAAGGGGCGATCGGGATCAGGGTGAGCGGAGGCGAGTCGTCATGGCGCAAGGCGCTCGAGACCTCGGCGCCCCGCATGATGGATGCATTGTCGTCTCCCGTCTCGGCCACCTGGCCCGCGCACGCAGTGAGGGCGGCGACGGGCACAAGCAGGAGTAGCGGCAACCGTTCCCGGCGGGGCAAATGGCTCATTCGATCGGCTCCGGTTTGTGCGCGTAGGGGGGAAAAGCGCGCGCGAAAAACCGTCGCGCAGTGGCCGGGGTATTGTCAAAGGGTGCAAAACTTTTCGTTCAATCCCTGTAATCCAAGAAATTGACCAATATTTTCCATGTGTTGCGCTCGTTCTTCCCGCCGGGTGCAGCCGACCTTGACAAGCGCGGCACGGGCCGGCGAGGTTTGCGGCCCTCATGCGCCGCCTCTTTCTGTGTGCGCTGCTGTCCTTCACCGCGGCCGGACGCGCTCAGAAACCGGTGGAGACCGAGCGCAAGGAGCGTGAGGAGCGCGAGGAGGAGCGCGAGCGGGAGGCCCGCGAACGCGGCCAGCGGGAATACCGGGAGAAGTCGGAGAAGGGCAAGGCCGCGCCGGGCGACGACGAGGCGCTCTACGCGCTCGGCGCCATCCTCGGGTCACGGGTGAACGGGTACGGCCTGTCCAAGAAGGAGCTCCAGCGCGTCGAGCGCGGGTTCGCGGACGCCGCCGAAGACCGGAAGCTCGAGCTGCGGGATCCCGATCTCGAGGAGTGGGGCGCTAAAGTCGACGCCATGCTCCAGCGGAGAGGCAACCCGCGCATCGCCGGCGAGAAGGAGCGGGGGCGGAAGCTCGCCGATCGCGAGTCGAAGAAGCCCGGCGCCGAACGGCTTCCCGGCGGGATCGTCTTCGTTCCGGAGCGACCCGGAGACGGACCGCAGCCGGCGGCGACCGACCGCGTGCGCGTTCGATACGATGGGAGGTTGCCCGACGGGACGCGGTTCGACCAGAGTGACGGCGCCGAATTCCGGCTCGACCAGGTGATCCCCTGCTGGACACAAGGAGTCCAGAAGATCGGCGCCGGGGGAAAGGCGCGCCTGGTTTGTCCCGCGGCCACTGCGTACGGCGATCACGGCCGGCCGCCGCAGATCCCGGGAGGCGCCACCCTCATCTTCGACGTGGAGCTGCTGGGCATCGTGAAGTGAGAGGCAATGACGGGCCACGCGACCCAGCTCACTGTTGCCGAGACGGACCGGCTGGTCCTGCGACGGTTCACGCCCGAAGACGCCGGGTTCGTCCTCCGGCTCCTCAACGAGCCCTCGTTCATCCAGAACATCGGCGACAAGGGCATTCGGACCCTCGAGCAGGCAGCCCGGTATCTCGCCGACGGTCCGATCCAGAGCTACGCCCGGAACGGCCACGGCCTCAACCTGGTCTCGCTCAAGGATTCGCTGCAGCCGATCGGAATGTGCGGACTGCTCAAGCGGGACGTTTTCCCCGACGTGGATCTGGGCTACGCGTTCCTGCCCGAATTCTGCTCGCGAGGGTACGCGTACGAGGCGGCCGCCGCGATCCTGCGGTGGTGCAGGGGCCTGCCGCGCCTGACACGGATCGTCGCCTTCGTTTCACCCGGACGTGTCCTTGTACTCCTTGCCCCTTCCGGACGATTCACCGCGAGCCGGCCGGGGCCAGCGCGACGGCCTGCCGTAAGGCCTCGACCAGGCTGCGGTCGTCCGCCTTTCCGGTCCCGGCGATGTCGAACGCGGTGCCGTGATCGACCGAGGTGCGGACGAAGGGCAGCCCGACCGTGATGTTCACGCCCGACTCGACGCCGAGCACCTTGACCGGGCCGTGTCCCTGGTCGTGATACATCGCGACCACCAGGTCGAAGTCGCCGCGTCCGGCGCGGTAGAACAGCGCGTCGGCCGGCAGCGGTCCTTCCACGTCGATGCCTCGTGCGCGCGCCGCCTCGATGCCGGGAAGCACTTTCGTGCCTTCCTCGCCGCGGCCGAACAGACCGCCCTCGCCGGCGTGCGGGTTGATGCCGCACACGCCGATCCGCGGGTGCTCGACCCCGGCCCGGACCAGCGCGTCGTGGCCACGACAAATGGTGCGCTCCACCAGGGCCGCATCGATCCTCTCGATCGCGTCGAGGAGGCCCACGTGCGCGGTGACGTGGATGACGCGCATCTTGGGGGTCCAGAGCATCAACGACACCTCGCCCGCCCCCGAGAGCTTCGCCAACAGCTCGGTATGCCCGGGGAACGAGTGCCCGCCGGCGTGCAGCGCCTCCTTGTTCAGCGGCGCGGTGCAGATGGCGTCGATCCTTCCCGCCTGTGCCAGCTCGACCGCCATCTCGACGAAGCGGTAGGCCGCGTCCCCGGCCTTGGCCGAGAGCTTGCCGAAAGGCAGGTCATCGGGAATGAGCGGAAGGTCGATGCAGTCCACCTCTCCCCGGCGGTAGGCGGCCTTGGGGGGGTCGCGAAGGGCATTGACCTTCAACGATGATCCCACGATGCGGCCGGCCTTTCGCAGCCGGGCGGCGTCGCCGATCACCAGCGGCCTGCAGATGTCGTGCACCTCGCCGCGCGCGAGGCCCTTCATGATGATCTCGGGTCCGATCCCGGCCGCGTCGCCCATGGTGATGCCGACGATCGGACGTGCCATGGCTTCCTCCTGCCGCCGCTCCCGGGGCCGTGCGCCCAAAATAGCGCTCCGCGCCGCGCCCCGCCCGGGAAATCCGTCGGGTGGCGCCAGCGTGGCGCCACCGATCGGGCGCTGATCGAGCGTCGATCGGCGCGCAATCCCTGGCTTCAGGCTCGCCGCGAGTTGGTACGCGGCATGCTCCAGGTCAGCTCGGCTGACCCCCGCCCCACCCGGACCCCGAAGCGCTCCTCCGCCGGAGTCGCCGCCGCTGGCGTTTACCTTTCCTGCGTCCCAGGGCTACGCTCCGGCGCATGGCCACGCAACGCGAAAAGGCCGCAAGGCTGCGCCAGCTTCACGACGGTCCGCGCCTGCTCGTCCTGCCCAACGCCTGGGACGTGGCGAGCGCGAAGGTGATCGCCGCCGCCGGCGCTGACGCCATCGCCACTTCCAGTGCAGGCGTCGCCTTCGCGCTCGGATTCCCCGACGGACAGCGCATCTCGCGGACCGAGATGCTGGGCATGGTGCGGCGCATCGCGGGCGCGGTGGAGGTCCCTGTGTCCGCCGACGTCGAGGCGGGGTACGGCCCCACGGCGGACGCGGCGGGGCAGACGGCGCGCGGCGTCGTGGAGGCAGGGGCGGTGGGCATGAACCTGGAGGACTCGCTGAGGGCCGGCGAGCTGGTCCCTCTCGAGCTTCAAGTGAGCCGGATCCAGGCCGCGCGCGCGGCAGCCGGGGCCGCCGGAGTGCCCCTGGTGATCAACGCGCGCACCGATGTGTTCGCCGCTCGAGGGCTCGCCGCGGATGCGCGCATCGTCGAGGCGGTGCGCCGCGCAAACGCCTACCTGGGCGCTGGGGCGGACTGCGCCTTCGTGCCGTTCGTCAGCGATCGCGAGGCGATCGGCCGCCTGGCGCGGGAGATCCGCGGGCCGCTGAACGTGCTCGCGAAGCCGGGATCTCCGCCGCTCTCCGAGCTGGAGCGCCTGGGAGTGCGCCGGGTCAGCGTCGGCTCCGCCATTGCGCTGGCCGCGTACGGCCGGGCGCGGCGCAGCGCGGTCGAGCTGCTGGGAACCGGGACCTACCAGGCGCTGGAGGACGCCATCCCCTACGCCGAGATGCAGCAGCTCCTGGGCCAGGGTTGAAGCCCTTTTCAATGTACGTCGTCCGCTATGCGGGCAAGGCAACCAGCGGTTGCAATCCACGGGCGCCGCTGGCATCTGCTGCCCATGGACCTGCAACTCCGAGGAAAGAGAGCGCTCGTGACCGGCTCGACCGCGGGCATCGGGCTCGCCATCGCCGTCGATCTGGCGCAGGAAGGCGTCGAGGTGTTCCTCAACGGCCGCACGCGAGAGCGCGTGGACGCCGCCATCGACCGCGTGCGGACGGAAGCCCCGGGCGCGCGCGTCGACGGCATCGTTGCCGATCTGAACTCGGCCAGGGGCGCCGACACGATCACCGCGCGCTTGCCCGAGACCGACGTCCTCGTCAACAACGTCGGCGCCTTCAAGTCCGTCCCCTTCGAGCAGATCGACGACGCGTCGTGGCTCCACTTGTTCGAGACCAACGTGATGAGCGGCGTCCGGCTGTCGCGCCATTACTTCCCCCGCATGCTGAAGCGGGGATGGGGACGCATCCTCTTCATCTCCAGCGAGTCGGGCCTGCAGATTCCTCCCGAGATGATCCATTACGGGGTGACCAAGACGGCGGAGCTCGCGCTGGCCCGCGGGCTCGCCGAGCTGACCGTGGGGACCGGCGTGACGGTCAACGCGGTCCTCCCCGGACCCACCCGTTCCGAAGGCGTGGGCAGTTTCGTCGAGGGCCTCGCGCGCCAGCAGGGCAAGAACGCCTCCCAGGTGGAGAAGGAGTTCTTCCGGCACATGCGCCCGACCTCGCTGCTGCAGCGCTTCGCCGAGCCGGCCGAAGTGGCGCACCTGGTAGCGTTCCTGGCCAGCCCCTTGGCCTCGGCGACCAACGGCGCCGCGGTTCGCGTCGACGGCGGGGTAGTGCGCTCGATCGTCTAGCCCCGGCCTTCCAGCCGCGGCTTACACCTTCCCGACGAAGCGCGCGCGATCGAACGACGGCCGGCTCTTGTGCGCGACGATCTGCATGCAATCGCCACGGCCCTGCTCGCCGGTGAAGACCGACCAGGCCAGGAACAGGTGCCACAGCCGGTACCAGCGTTCGCCGTAGGCCGCGATCACCTTCTCGCGGTTCCTCTCCCAGTTCCGGTACCAGCGCAGGATGGTCATGCCGTAATGCACGTTGACGTTCTCCACGCCGCGGATCTCGAAGCCTGCCTTCTCGAACTGGGTGGCGACGAAGGAGAGCGGGAGGCTCGCGTCCGCTCCCGGGAAGATGTACTTCGACATGAACATCGCCCAGGTGAAGTCGGCCGCGTTCCAGTAGCCCCCGCGATCGTTGCGCACCACCAGCGCCTCCGGCGGCCGGCGCAGGGCGACGATCTGCAGGAAGAACAATCCGTCGTCCTCGAGCAGGCCGCTCACCTGGCGGAGGAACCGCTGGAAGTTGCGCACGCCGACGTGCTCGGCCATCTCCAGGCAGGCGATCTTGTCGAAGCGGGTGGCGGGAATGTCGCGGTAGTCCAGCGTCAGGATGCGGGCCCGATCGGCCAGCTTGCGCTCCTGGATGCGGGCGGTCCCGAACTGGGCCTGCTTGGAGCTGAGCGTCACTCCGGTCGCGTCGACGCCGCGGTCCGCCGCGAGGGTGAGCGCCAGCGTCCCCCAGCCACAGCCGATGTCCAGGAGCCGGTCGCCGCGCTTCAGCTGCAGGCGGTCCGCGACCCGGCGGATCTTTCGCTCTTGCGCGGCCTCGAGCGGCTCGTCAACGCGATCGAAGACCGCCGAGGTGTAGACCATCGAGGGGCCGAGGAACGCCTCGAAGAAGTCGTTCCCGCGATCGTAATGGCCGACGACGAACTTCTTGTCGGCCGCCTTGGAATGGATCAGCACCGACGGCAAGAACCGGGTGAGGAGGAACTTCGCCTGGTCCCAGGTGAACCGGTAGTTCGCCCACTCGCTCCGCGCCCGGAGGAAGTCATGCAGGTCCCCGGCGACTTCGATGGAGCCGTCGATGTAGCGCTCGACGAACGTCGACATCGGAATGCGACCCTTGCCCGCGAACGCGCGGGACAGCGCCGCGTCGCGGAACTTGAGGTTTTGGGGCAGCTGCATCCGGGAGCTCCTTGGGGACTGCGGATGGCACGGCACCGGGACCAGCGTGTGCCGGAGTGACGCACTCGGTCATCACACGTCTTGGCTGCCGCGTACAGCTTTCGACACTGTACCGGAAACTACGTAGGGGCACACGTTCAATCGCCTGAGGGTGGCCGGAATTGCCAGAGCCAGTCCCCCGGCCGGACGCGCTCACGCGCATGCCAACGGTGGCGCGCGCCGTAGTAGAGCGTCACCCGCGAGTGCAGCTCACGCCCCGGCCGTTCGTCGAGCCTGCAGCGGGCGTGCTGCTCGAGCTCATCGCAGAGCTCGTGCGCGAAGCGCCAGCTCCAGGCCCCCGGCGTGACTCCGTCCTTCGCGCCGATTTCCAGAACGTGCCGCACGGGCGCGCGGATGAGCCGATCGACAAGCGCGCCCGGCGGGAGCCATGAGGCGAGCACCAGATCGGGCCGGGTACGGCGGATCGCCTCCAAGGCGTCGAGCCTCAGCACGGACTGGCCCAGCCGGACCCCGGGGACGTCGACGCCGCGCAGCTGTCGCTGCTCACGGGCGTTCATGCGCGCGAGCGGATCGGCCCACGCCCCCGAGTCGCTGGCGACGACGTCCAGGTCCGGCGCCACCCGCCGCAATGCTCCGGCGAGGAAGCCGTCCCCGGCAGCGACCTCGAGGATGCGCCGCGATCCCAGCGCCCGGATCGATCCTGCCAGCCCGCGGACGAATTCCCGAGTGGGCAGCAGATAGAGCGGGCCGCGCGGGTCGAGCTCGCAGAGATCGTGCAGCTTCCCGCGCGGCAGCCGCGCCAGGGCGGCGTCCAGCGCGCGGGTCGAGGGCAGTCGGCGCCCGCCGGAGCGAGTCCAGAGCAGGCGTGCCAGGTCGTCACGGGCCTTCGATCTCGGCAAGCACAATACCCTGGCGTCTCATGGCGCCTCGATTCGCATTCGCAGTGCTCACGCTGGCGGCCGCATCTCCCCTCGGATCGAAGGACGGCTCGGCGGCGCGAGCGCGCGAGGTGCTCAGGTCCAGCGGCTGCGGCAGCTGTCACGATTGCTACCTGGCCTCGAGCTCCCTCTCCAGGCGTTTCTTGAGCGTCAGCTGATCGAGATGCAGATAGTCCTTTTCGATCACGTCGCTGACACGCGCCGTGACCCGGGGCGGCAGCTTGTCGCGAAGGACTCCGAGGAATGCGGGAGGCGCCACCAGGACCAGCCGCTCACAAGATCCGCTGACGACCCCCTCGTCCAGCGCCTGGGCGAGCCCGCGCGCGAACCGCTCCGCTTCGACTTTCTTGCGCGGAGTGGGGGGCTCCAGGGCAGCCCGCGACCCGGTGCTCTGCTTCACGCGGCCCGGTTTGTCGCTGAGCAGCTCGGACGGCCGCATCCGGCTCTCGGGATGCTCGATCTCGCGCAGCAGCGTCCAATCGCCCGGGCGCTCGCCAGACACGTACAGCCGGGCGCTCGCGGCGTCAGCGAGGAGAATCCAGGTGCGCATGGCCACCTCCGCTCTTCCGATCTTCCCAAAGTACGACCTCCGAACGGCGCCTGCCATCCGGATCGCGCTCGCGGCCTCAACGACGTCGAGGACCGGACCTTGCGCCGTGCCGCCGCGCTCCGCCCGCGGCATGCTGCTGCCGCTCGCGGGCATCGGACGCCCGCAGCACCTCGGCCCGGAACGCCGCGCTCTCTCGTGGAACGGCGGCGCGAGTCACGCTGCGGCGGGTCAGTTTCTCGATCCCGCGCAGGAGGTCGTGCTCTTCGGGCGAAGCGAAGCTCGTCGCCCGCCCGCTGGCCGCCGCTCGCGCGGTCCTTCCGATGCGGTGGACGTAATCCTCCGGCACCGAGGGCAGGTCGAAGTTGACCACGTGACCGATCTCCGCCACGTCGATGCCCCGAGCGGCGATGTCGGTGGCGACCAGCACCCGCGCCTCTCCGGAGCGGAAGTCGTCCATCGCGCGCTTGCGCTGCCCTTGCGACCGGTCGGCATGGATCACCGCCACCGCATGTCCGGCGCGCGAAAGCGCCTTTGCCAACCGATCCGCACGGCGCTTCGTTCGCGTGAACACCAGCGTGGAGAGCGCGTCCTGCTCGAGAAGGGCGAGCAGCAGCGCGATCTTCTCCTCCTGCCCGACGAGAAACACCTGCTGGCTGGCGCGCTCAGAGACCGACCCGCTGCGGGCGACCTCGACGCGCACGGGATTGCGCAGGTGCTTCTGCGCGAACTGCGCCACCTCCGGTCCCATGGTGGCGGAGAAGAGCAACGTCTGCCGCTCCCGGGGAACCTTGGCGAGGATGCGATCCAGCTGCGGCTTGAATCCCATGTCCAGCATGCGGTCCGCCTCGTCCAGGACCAGGTGATCGATGGCGTCGAGCCTGGCGGTGCCGCGGTCGAGGTGGTCGTTCAAGCGTCCGGGCGTGGCGATGACGATCTCCGCGCCCCGCCGGAAGGCTTCCACTTGCGGACCCATGCCGACGCCGCCGATCACCACGGCCGCGCGGATCTGATCGGTGCCAAACCGGCGAGCCTGCTCATGGATCTGGAGGGCCAGCTCCCGGGTGGGAGCGAGCACCAGCGCGCGCGTCCTTCGCTGGTGGTGGTGGGGGCCACGGCCGATGTGCTCGAGAACGGGCAACAGGAAGGCGGCGGTCTTGCCGGTGCCGGTCGCCGCCAGGCCGATGACGTCGCGGCCGGCGAGCGCCGGCGCAATCGCCTGGGCCTGGATCGGCGTCGGGGCTTCGAATCCCGCTTTGTCCAGCGCGGACAGCAACCGCGGCGAGAGGCCGAGCTCGGCGAAGCTCATTTGATCAGCTCCTTCAGCAGATGCGTCCCCAGCGCGCGCAGGCCCTCGCCGAGGAGCGCCTTCCCTTTCGGGTTCTCGAGCGCGCCTCGCATCATCTCCGGAGCGTAGCCCAGCTCGAGGTTGAGCAAGACCATCACGGCGGAAATGCCTGGACCGGGCGGGGCCGGCTTGACCCGCGATCGGCGCTTCTGCACCCCGGCCGACAGCGCGTCGACAAGCTCGTCTTCGCTGGTGCGCGGACCCTTGCGCTCCTCCAGCGCGGCGGAGAGACCCGCGTACAGCTGGTCCACCACCCGCTGGCTCCCGACCGCGCGCTCCATCCGCTCGTGGGCCTCCTCGAAGTCCACCTCCGCCGATGCGGCATAGGTCGGGGAGAGCAGGAGCGCGAGGTCCTTGCGCGTGATCACGTGCGGAAGTCGGCGGGAGAACACCAGGCACCAGTATCAGCATCCGCGGCCGAACGGCACCCATCAACTCCCCCGTCGGTGGAGAGCTCCCGACCCGGTGGTCAATGCGTCGTGGGCTGCGCCTGCCCGGGCGCTTCCCGCGGGGGAGGCGGCATCGGGGTCGCCGCGGCAGCGGAGGGTGCCCGTTCCTTCTTCCAGCGGATGCCCTCGGCGCGGTCGTAAGAGAAGGTGACCTTGTCGCCTTCCTCGATGTCGCCCTTCAGCATGGCGTTGGCGAGCAGCGTCTCGAGCTGCGAGCGGATCTGCCTGCGCAGCTCGCGGGCGCCGAACTCCGGCTGGTAGCCGACCTCCGCGAAGTAATCGACCAGGGACTGGTCGAACTCCAGAGTCAGGCCCTGGCCGCTGGCCAGCCGCTTCACCCGCTCGAGCTGCAGGCCGACGATCTCGCGGATCTGGGCGCGATCCAGCGCATGGAAGACGATGATCTCGTCGATGCGGTTGAGGAACTCGGGTCGCAGGTACTTGCGGAGCAGGACCATCAGCTCGTCCTTGAGCTTGTCGTAGCTCTTGCGGTCGCGCTCGGCGGCCTGGAGGTTCCGCTGGATCACCTCGGCCCCGATGTTGCTGGTGGCGATGATGATGGTGTTGGTGAAGTCCACCACCCGCCCCTTGCCGTCGGTGAGGCGGCCGTCGTCGAACACCTGGAGGAGGATGTTCTGCACGTCCGGGTGCGCCTTCTCGAACTCGTCGAGGAGGATCACGGCGTACGGACGGCGCCGCACACGCTCGGTGAGCTGCCCGCCTTCCTCGAATCCGACGTATCCGGGCGGAGCGCCGATCAGGCGCGCCACCGTGTGCCGCTCCTGGTACTCGCTCATGTCCAGCCGGACCAGGGCATTCTCGTCGCCGAACACGACCTCGGCCAGCGCCTTGGCCAACTCCGTCTTCCCCACGCCGGTCGGTCCGAGGAAGAAGAAGTTGGCGATGGTGCGCCGGCGGTCCTTGAGGCCGGCGCGGGCGAGCCGCACCGCCTCCGCCACCGCCTTGACCGCCTCGTCCTGGCCGATCACGCGCTGGTGGAGGCGCCGCTCCATCTGCAGCAGCCGCTCCCGCTCCTCTTGCGTCAGCTCGGTCACCGGCACGCCCGTGAGGCGGGAGATGATCTCCGCCACGTCCTCCACCGTCACTTCGGCCGTGCTGGAGCGCCGCGTCTTCTCCCACTTCTGCAGCTTGCGGTCGTGGTCCTTCTGCGCTTCGTCGAAGCGCTTCTCCAGCTCCCGGGTGCGCTCGTGGTTCTTGCGCGTGCGCGCGAAGTCGCGCTCGCGCCGGGCCTGCTGCAGCGCCGCGTCCGCCTCCATGATCTCCGCGGGGCGTGACGTCCCGCGCAGCCGGACCCGGGCCGCGGCCTGATCGATGACGTCGATCGCCTTGTCGGGCATGTAGCGGCCGCGGATGTAGCGGTCCGACAGCTCGGCGGCGGCGACGATGGCTTCGTCCGTGATGGTGACTTTGTGGTGCGCCTCGAAGGTGTCGCGCAGGCCGCGCAGGATGGTGATGGTCTGCTCGATGGTGGGCTCCGCCACGAACACCGGCTGGAAGCGGCGCTCGAGCGCGGCGTCCTTCTCGATGTGCTTCTGGTACTCGTTGAGCGTGGTGGCGCCGATCAGGTTCAGCTCGCCGCGCGCCAGCATCGGCTTGAAGGAGTTGGCGACGTCGAGCCCGCCTTCTCCGCTTCCAGACCCGGCCCCGATGATGGTGTGCAGCTCGTCGATGAAGAGGATGAGCTTGTCCTGCTGGGCGGAGATCTCCTCCAGGAGTTGCTTCACCCGCTCCTCGAACTGCCCGCGATACTGGGTGCCCGCCACCAGCGAGTTCACGCTCAGCTCCACCACCCGCTTGTCCCGCAGGTCCTCCGGCACCTCGCCGGCGAGCATCCGTTGCGCGAGACCCTCCACGATGGCCGTCTTGCCCACGCCGGGCTCGCCGATCAGGACCGGGTTGTTCTTCTTCCGGCGGGCGAGCACCTCGATCACCGTCTCGATCTCCTGCGCCCGGCCGATCACCGGGTCGAGCTTGCCTTGCTTCGCCAGCGCGGTCAGGTCGCGGCTGTACTTGTCGAGGTTCGGGGTGTCGCTCTTCCCTTCGACCCGGCCTTCCTCCGCCCCCTTGCCCACCACGCGCACGGTCTGCTGGCGGAGCGCCTGGGGAGTGAGGCCATACCGGCGGAGCAGATCTCCGGCGATGCCCTCCTCCTCCTCGGCGAGCCCGATGAGGAGGTGCTCGGGACCCACGTAGCTGTGCCCGAGCTCCCGAGAAGCGGTGAAGGCGGCCAGCAGGGCGGCCTTCACCCGGGGGGAGACGCCGACCTCGCCGCCCTTGGCGCCCTTCCCTTCCTTGGGCGGCGCCATCTCGTCGATCTGCGCCTTCAAGTCCTTGGGCGAGATCTTCAGACGCGAGAGGATGGCCTGCACGACGTCGTTGTCGGCGAGCGCGTAGAGCAGGTGCTCGGAGTCCACCTCGCGACCTCCCCGCTCCACGGCAATGCGCGCGGCCTGTTGCAGGATCTCCTCCGCCTGCGCGCTCAGGACCTCGCCGACGTCGATCGATTCGCGGTCCCGTCCCGCCCGTCCCTGCCTCCGGGGCGCCCGCTGGCCGGAAGACCGCGGCTGCCCGTCGTCCAGGAAGTCGCCGAGCATGTCGTCGCCGAAGAGGCTGCCTCCGAATAGCGACTCGAACGGCGAGGCCTGCTGCGCGCGCAGCTGCGCATAGTCCTCGCGGCAGACATTGAGCGTCCGCCGCCGCCCGTTCTCGACCACCGTCACCCGCAGCGCTGCGGGGCGACGATGGCAGATGTCGCACAACTGCGCCTTGTTCTCGTCTCGGTCTGCCATGTTTTTCCTTTCGACGATCGACTGGTCAGGCGGGGCGCGGGACGGCGCCGCCGGGAACGTTTCCGCCTGTCCGATGAGACCTGCTCCAGCTGCGCAGGCGAATGCCCAACGCAATCAGCAGCCCGCCGAACACGAGGGCGTATGCGCCGATCCAGATCGCCAGGGCAATCGCCCCGACCGCCGGCATCAAGAAAAGCAACACTCCGAAGGCCACCGAGAGCAGGCCGGAGAGGCCGAGCAGCCATTCGTGCTCGATCTCCCTGCGCAGCCGGATGGCCACCACGATCTCGGCGATGCCGGTGACCAGCGACCAGGCGGCGACCAGGAGCACCAGCGCCAGCGCGGTGATGCCGGGGAAGAAGAACGCGATCAGCCCAGTCGCAACGCCGGTCACGCCGGAGAACGCGAGCCAGCCCCAGCGCTTTCCTTCCCGTGGCGCGCGAAACGCGGCGATCAGGTTGAAGATGCCGTCCAGCAGGGCATACGCGCCGAAGAGGAGCACCAGCGCCGTCACGGCTCCTGGGGGCCAGACCAGGGCGACGATGCCGAACAGGACTCCGGCAACTCCGCGGAGGACGAGCGCCCACCAATTCTCCGCCAGGTTGCTCACCATGTGCTGCTCGGCCGCGCTCAGCCCTGCCAGGTTCTGCGCCATGTGCTCCTCCTCGATCCGACGGACCGGCGTACCGTCAGTGGACTGCCGTGTCGCCCGATCCCTGGGACTTGGAGCCGCCTTGCGACCCGGACCCGCCCTGGATCTCGATCCGGCGGCGCCGCGCGTCCTCCCGCAGGGGGATCTCGATCTCCAGCACGCCGTTCTCGAATCGGGCGGAGGCCTTGTCGAGGTCCGCGCCGTCGGGCAGAGGAATCATGCGCGAGAACCGGCCGTAGACGCGCTCGGAGCGGTAGACGCCCTCCTCCTCGACCTCGATCTCGGACCGTCGCTCGCCTTCGAGAACGAGCGCATCGTCCCGGATCTCGATGCGGACGTCGTCGGCCGACATTCCAGGGAGGTCAGCGCGGACCACCAGCCGTCCGTCCCGCTCCACGATGTCGATGGCGGGCGACCACACCTGCGCCAGCGAGGCCGCCGGCCCCCGCTCCAGACCGGCCGTCCCACCGCCGCGGACATTTCCGAATCCCTCGAACATCCGGTCCATGTCCTCCAGCATGCGGCGAAGGAGGGAGAAGGGACTCAGGCCGACAGCGCCGAACACCGGTGCCGGCATCGAACGCCTTTGCAATCCGGCCGATTGCCGTCCTCCCTGCTGCTCCCCGACAGACTGCCGCTCAGCTTGCTGATCCGCGGACTGTTGCCGGGTCTCGCTGGACTGCGCCGCTTGCGCGCCGCTCCTGCCGGGCTGCTGCGACCGGGAGGACTGCGCGCCTTCCACGTTCTTCTCCGCCATGACCGCCTCCGCGCGAGCAGCGCGCATCCGCCGGTTCGGCGAATCGGGCACCGCAGGGCGCGCGAAACCTAGACACAGATCGCGTGCGCAGAAAATGCCGCACACTACGTAGCCTGAACGTGCTGACCGTCACGTAGCGCGACCGTGCCGCAGATCACGTACCCGATCTGCCAGGCGATCGGCGCTGCTCCGCCCGTTCCAGAGCGCCCGCATTTGACGGGGAACGCAGACTTCTGTCCTATTACTGCCCCGCGGAGGTTGCATGACGCTCTCCCGACGTGCGCTCCTCGGTGCAGCCGCCTGCTCCACCCTGCTCTCCCGCCGCCTCCGGGCGGCAACCGGCGCCCGCCTGAAGATCGGCCTCTTGCTGCCCTACTCCGGAACGTACGCAGCGCTGGGCCACAACATCACCGACGCCATGAAGCTCGCCGCCGCCGAGCACGGGGGCAAGCTGGGCGGCCGCGAGGTGGAGTGGGTCGCGGTCGACGACGAGTCCGATCCCGCCAAGGCGCCCGCCAACGTCAACAAGCTGATCGCCGGCGAGAAGGTCGACATCCTCACCGGCCCGGTCCACTCGGGCGTGGCGATGGCGATGATGCAGATCGTCCGGCAGGAGAACGTGCTGACCATCGTCACCAACGCGGGCGCGCAGGCCGTGACCGGGACGCTCTGCGCTCCGCACGTCTTCCGCACCTCGTTCTCCAACTGGCAGGTGTCGTATCCCTGCGCCGACGTCATGCTGAAGGCGGGACACAAGCGGGCCGTCCTCATGTTTTGGAATTACAGCTTCGGGCAGGAGTCGATGGCCGCGTTCAAGGAGGGATATTCCAAAGGCGGCGGCACCGTGGTGAAGGAGATCGCGGTCCCCTTCCCGAACACCGAGTTCCA
>WNFT01005113.1_pt1 | contig 14295 bp, 16 predicted proteins | sample 5400191 | NCBI WGS metagenome assembly WNFT01 (sample SAMN13153359, study PRJNA577476) | soil metagenome | isolation source: 80 cm saprolite under Madrone tree | place: USA:California | collected 2016-06-14
GTTCGCCGAGCCGCTGGCGTATCCTCTTCATCGCATCGTTCTTCTTCTCGTCCGGACACCTGCGCTTCTCCTTGGCCATGAAGAATCTCGGTAGCCGAGCCATCAGTTTCGAGAGGGACATCCGATTCTCTAGAATAGAATTCAGGATCAACACGGTAGCCATCGTCCCGTCTCTCACCGGCTGATGCGGAGCATAGAATACTCCACCGTTCTCCTCTCCGCCAAGGATCGCTTTCTCTCGAACCATCGTCCTTGCCACGTGGATGCTTCCTACCTTGGTTAGAATCACTCTTCCCTTCCTCTTCCGAGCAGTTTCCGTCACTGACATGGATGAATTGACGGGAGTAACCACCTTGCCCCCGGGATTTTTCTTGAGGACCTGGTCGGCAATGAGTGTCAAACTATTATCTCCCGAATGAACAACTCCTGTTTCGTCAACGAATACAGCCCTATCGCCATCGCCGTCGTGAGCAACTCCGAACGCTGCCTTCTCGAAACGGACGAGTTCCGCGAGAGGACCTAGATTTTCGGGTCTAGGCTCAGATGTGCGACCTGGAAATCTCCCGTCAATGTTATCGTTGATCGTGACCGCACGACAGCCGACGCTTCGAAGCAAGACTGGAGTAGTCAATGAGGATACTCCGTTGCCCGTGTCGACCACAATTTTCAGCGGATGGGCAAGCTTCTCCATCCTCACGTATGTTCTGACGCTTGCGAGGTAAGGTTCGAGGGGCAGAGTTCGCTGCTCTCGCTGTCCCGGAGTCTTGTTAACTTTCCATGAGTCTTTGACGACTAGCCGTTCGATTTTTTCTTCCTTCTCGCGGGGAATCTCTATCCCATCAGAATCTACGACTTTGAACCCGTTATATTCAGGCGGATTATGGCTCGCGGTAATAACAAGCCCGGGACAGGCGCCGATCTTTCCTAGGAATTGGAGCCCCGGGGTGGTGATTATTCCGCAGTCTTCCACACTGTTTCCTTGTGCAAGAATTCCAGCGACTGCACCCTCAGCTAGCATCTGGCTGGAGGTTCGTCCGTCCCTTCCAACCAGTATATTCTCCTTCTTGAAGAGAAAGGCGACGCTGGACCCGATTCCGTACGCAAATTCAGAGTTGATGCTCTCGCCGACAACCCCTCGTATTCCGTTGGTTCCGAAGAGTCGAGGCGCAGTCAATCTTCCAACCGTTCGCTTGACACTCCTAGTCTAGCTCAGAATGATAGAACCTGGTCTAATGATTGCCCCATCGGGAATGAATACTTGGCCGGCGATGATGGATCCCTTCTCTATCCTTGCATCTCTCCCGACCGTGACTCCTTCTCCGACGATCGCGTCTTCAACAATACAATTTTCACTCAAGGTTGTTTGTTCGAACACGATCGTGTCCCGAACAGTTGCGCCTTTCCCGACACTCACTCTTTCGGACAAGATCGCGTTTGGTCCGATCTTCGCGCCTCTTTCCAGGATACAATCTCTTCCAACAAAAGATGGTTGGGTCACTTCGATGCTCTGCATCTTCTGGTCGGGTCTCTCTGTCGTCCGATATTCGGCACGTTTCAGCAATTCTCTATTTGCCGTTATGTAATCGGGAATCTTTCCGATGTCGTACCAGAATCCCGTGTGTTTCCATCCACTCATTTTTCCTTGACTCGCGAGTACTGGAAAAATTTCTCGTTCTAGGCTTACCGGGCGTCCGTAGGGTATCCTTGCAACCACCCCGGGGTTTAACGCGTAGACTCCCGCGTTGATCCAACCGGGCCCGTGCTTGGTCCCCATTTTCTCCTCAAATCGAGTGATGCGATCATTTGAAGCAAGGGTAGCTAACCCGAAGGGCCGAGGATCTTCGACAGGAACAAGGGCCACTGTTGCTTCTGCTGCAGTCCTAGTATGCGCTGCTATCAACCCTCGAAGGTCAATGTCGCTGATGACGTCTCCGTTCGCAACGATCAATAGTTCGTCCTTATTCAGCATCGGTCTTGCGAGGATTATCGGTCCCCCTGTTCCAAGAGGAGTCTCTTCGACTGACAGCACAGTCTCGGTGGGGAGTTTCTTCCGTGCGACTTCAATCCTCAATTTGTCTGAGAGATGGTTGACGGCGAGTATCACCTCGGTAACGTCTCCCCGCGCAAACCATTCGACCATGCGATCTATCAGAGGCACGCCGACTAGAGGAAAGAGTAGCTTAGGCTTTGAACAACTAAGGGGTCGGAGCCTTGTCGCGAACCCGCCAGCAAGAATCAACCCCTTCAAAATTCCGTCTCCGACGCTCAGCGGAGGGTTCGCAGTCGAAATTAGTGTTATAGCCTTTATTGGCGGTCGCTCGCGCCGGTCCTCATGAGATATTCATGCAAGCGCGAGTTGATTGTTAGTTGATCCGCGCTCGTCGAGGTAAGCATGAACGGAAAGGTCTGGAGGCAATTTTCACTTCCCCGAACGATGTGCGAAATAGCGAGGTTCTCGCCGGTGTGGCGGGCGTTGTGGCTGGCGTGTTTCTCTCCATCGTTGCAGCCTTTCAGGCGGAGGACCCGCAAGCTCTTGGAGGGTGGGGACAATCGATCTATTCTCCGTTAGCCTTCGGATCGATCGGAGTGCTACTGTTGATATGTGGTGTTGGAACCATCATTTTCGCCCTTGTGAACCACGAAACTAGCCTAGAGAACCGAATCGCGTCATCGGCAGATGAGTATTCTGAGGTTGATTCTTCAAGGAGTGATGGAAGTGCCAAAGGAAGACGGTGGATTTTTGGTCCTGGGTCCAAGTTGGGCAGCGTGGCGTTCATCCAGAGTCTCGTACTAGTTGTCCTCTACGCGGGCTTCGTGCAAGAGTACGAATCGAACTCGACTATGCAAATTTGGATTCGGTCCAATTTTCCCGTTGGACAGTCTGTTCTGAATTGGGAGGGCGTCTTGATTCTGTCAGTCTCTCTAGCGCTCTTGCTACTCCAGTTTCTACCTGGACGGTTTCTGTCGGAATAGAGACTGTGTGAAGAACTTACGAGATCTTGTTCCCGCAGTTCTTGCAGAACTTTGCCTCAATGGGATTCATGGTTCGACATGTCGGACAGTCGGTTGAGTCTAACAGAGAGCCACATTTGATGCAGTGTTTTGCTCCTTGGAGGAGTTGAGCCCCGCACTTTCCGCACCATCGGGCTCCTTGTACCGTATCGCTTGGCCTTGGTGGGGCGAGAGAGCTCGGAGAGAACACGTCGGCAAGAATCACTACGTCCCCAACAGTGGCGATCTTGTCGTGCGAGACCTCAAACTCTCTCGACAGGTCTCGGTCGTCCAGCAACGTTTTGAATTGTTCCTTGTCCACTGAAAGTAGAAGAGATTTGATGTCACCGGAATCTGTTGGGATGGCTTTCCGTACTCTCCCTACAAGGATTCCGTGGGAGTCAACCACTTGGAGGCCGCTGAGAGTCTCTAGTCGCGCGTGAGAGTCCTTTATGGATGGCGTCTGCGAGAAATGGTCAACATATTTCTCGCACCCATAGCAGTACCATCTTTTCTCATGAGACTTTGTTCGGACAAATGTCAATGACTGTTGACAGTCTGGACATCGTGCCTTCGGCTCCTCCTCAAACATGCTTTCCACGCTAAATTTCAACAGGCCGGGATTTTCGGATTGTATCTATCTTACTCTTCTCAGTTAATATCTTCGCATCCTCGACCAAGTTATGGGTCGCAGTGGCATACATGGAAATGCGATCGACTTCTCTTCTATGAATCAAAGACATTGAAGTCTTCGAGTCAATATTGGCGCGAAGACGGCTCCGGACGTTAAAGATACGTGTTGAAGAGTAATCCTACTTTATTTACGCAAAAACGTACAAGGCATTCTCCTCATTCTTAGAAGCCGCACAGAGAATAGTTTGGAATAGTGCAATTCCCACGTGATCCTCTCCGGGTATGGTTCGCATCAACGACAAGCCAAGCTTCGGCATTCTCACCATGCAATATCACTGGCTTCTTCAGGATTCACGACTCTTTCCACGACCCGCTAAGAGTAGGCTCAACCGGAGCCGCGGTCGCGGTTGCTAATGGAGTAACAACAAGAGTCAGCCTGCGAAGGACGCGGCACCCCAGCATCGCTACTAGCTTCAATGGTCAGCGGCTAGAGGGCAAGGCGGTGTCGAATGAGGTTGCTAGAATCTATTCAGAGCTTGATGAGAGGTCATGGCAGGTTCAGATCTCCCATGAGTGTATGTTCCCTCCAGGGCGAGGCTACGGTACGAGCGGGGCAGGAGCTCTGGGTCTGTCTCTCTCCTTGAACGAGGCTATGGGACTATCACTCTCGATGCTCGAGGCAGCGCAGATAGCTCACCTCTGCGAAGTAGAGTGCAAGACGGGGTTGGGAACGGTCGCATCGGTCTTCTCGGGAGGGCTCACGGTTAGAAAAGCGCCCGGGGCTCCAGAAATCGGACAGGTACGAAAGCTGACTCTTCCCTCTTCTTTGAGGATAGTATCGGGTAGCTTCGGACCGATTTCAACCCGACGCGTGCTTGCAGACCATTACCTCAAAAAGGAAATCAATGCTTGTGGACGGGCCCTAATTGAGAGATTCCTTCAGGACGTTTCATATTCCAATTTCATGAGTATATCTCGAAAATTCTCGAATTGCGTCGGACTAATATCGTCTCGATTACGACGAGCCATGAATGCGCTGGATTCGTCGGGTTTCAGTTGTAGTATGATGATGCTGGGTGAGTCGTTATTCTGTCTCCTTCCCCGCGAAGACGTAGGGCGCGTCGAGGCAATTTTCCGTAGCCATGAATTAATCCCTACAACTTCGTTAGTAGCGCGGTCAGGGGCGCGTCTGATCTGAGTTTTACCACGAGTCATCCTCGTTTTCTGTCCCTCAAGATACGCGACGCCCTTGTCAACGCAGAAGCTAGCGGCTTGGTGGTTCCGCAGGGATTAATCGCCCATGGTAGAGGCGAAGCCTTCGACTACATCATTGGTGAGAGAACTATGCCAGCGGCCTCTGTTGCAACTATGGCCGCATCGGCGCTTCTTCTAAAAGCAGAATGGCCGGTCATATCTGTCAACGGAAATGCTGTTGCACTTGCTGGCGAGGACATAGTGAGGTTGGCGTCTATCGTCTCAGCTTCTATTGAAGTGAACCTGTTCCATCGCAAGCTCGAGAGAGAGAGACTGATCGCTCGCCATTTGAAAAAGTTTGGAGCCAAGGAGATTCTCGGCGTCGGTTCTGAAGCGAGCAAGACCATAGGAGGCATTTCGAGCCCTAGGGCGAGAGTGGATCCTAATGGAATCGGAAAAGCAGACGTGGTTTTGGTACCACTTGAGGATGGAGACAGAGCACAGGCGCTAGAGGACGAAGGTAAGAAAATTATCTCGATCGATCTAAACCCGTTGTCGAGAACCTCTCAGGTCGCTTCAGTGTCAATTGTCGACAATGTCGTCCGAGCCGTTCCCGCGCTGATCGTGGCCTCTAGAAAAATGAAGGAACTGCCACGAACCCAATTAGAGACGTATATTTCCAACTTCAATAACGAGACGAACCTAGCGAGCGCGATTGAACAGATCGTTCAATATCTCCAGGGAGCGATAAAGAAATGAAACCTGCAAACGAACCAGATAAGAAAGAGACGTCCGTCGCCTCGTTCATGAGGATGAAGGCCGAGAACCGCAGAATTGTCATGGTAACGTCCTACGACTATCCGACCGCAGCGATTGCAGATGCAGTGGGCGTCGACTCAATTCTAGTCGGCGATTCGTACGGAATGGTCGTACTGGGCTATGAAAGCACGATTCCAGTAACTATCGAGGACCTCTTACCGGTCTGCCGAGCCGTCAGGAGAGGCGCGGCACACCCTCTGCTAATTGGCGACTTGCCATTCATGAGTTTTCAGGTCTCTCCAGAAGAAGCGATTCGAACGGCGGGCAGATTCGTGAAAGAAGGTGGTATGGAGGCCGTCAAGATTGAGGGAGGCAGTGAAGTGTCAAAGACAGTGGAATCCATCTCCCGCGCCGGGATTCCCGTGCTTGGCCACATCGGGGTCACTCCGCAGACGGCAACATTGCATGGAGGCTATAGAGTTCAAGGCAGAAACGTCGATTCGAGTGACAAGCTCGTTGAAGATGCCAAGTCACTGGAGGAGGCCGGGGTCTTTGGGATTGTTCTAGAGCTGGTAACTGAGGAGGTTGCTAAGGTGATAACTGAGACCGTGTCCGTTCCGACGATCGGGATAGGCTCGGGGCGGTCTTGTGACGGGCAGGTGCTCGTGCTTCATGACTTGATCGGGTTGTATCCAAGTTTCACGCCGAAGTTTGCTAAACGTTACGTGGATGTTGCTGGAATGATCAAGCAAGCTCTTCAGAACTTTACGGTTGAAGTGAGGAACGGAGTATTCCCTGAGGAACAGCACGTCTTCAGAATGGACGAAGACCAGCGGGCAAGGCTCGTTTCTAAGCGGAAGATCTGAACTCTTGCGGATTGCCGTTGTCGGCGCAGGGGCGATAGGATGTCTTTTTGGTGGTCGGTTGTACGGGGCTGGACATGTGGTCTTCCTGATACCTCACAAGAGGAGCGTCGCAGCCTCCATCGAGAAGAAGGGCGTTAGTATTCGGGAGCTCTCGGGAAAGGTTGTCCGCTCCCATGTCCAAACAAGAACAAGATTGTCAAGAGCTGACAAGCCAGACCTCGTACTAGTCACGGTAAAGGCCTACGACTCGAAAGCAGTCGCATCACTTCTCAAGAAATCCAGCATTCGCAATGTGCCTGTGCTGAGCCTCCAGAATGGACTCGGGAACGTTGAGGAGTTGGCACGTCAACTTGGCGCTGATTCAATCATTGCCGGTACGACTACTGAAGGCGCCATGACAATTGGACCCGGCGAGGTAATTCATACTGGGCGTGGGATGACCTGGGTGGGAGAAATGAATGGTAAGGTCTCTAATCGATGCCTCGCCATTGAGAGGGGGTTTCGCATGGCCGGCTTCTCCACAATCATCAGCAATAACATCAAAGGAGTGCTTTGGGCTAAGGCCATTGTGAATTCCGCAATCAACCCCATCTCAGCTATTACCCACGTCAGGAATAGAGATGTACGCAGGATACCTGAACTGCGCGGGATTGCGTCCAAGGCACTTGACGAAGGTAGCGCCGTCGCCCGCGCAAGCGGAATTCTTCTCAAGCCTTCCCCAAAATCGCTGCTTGCAAAGGTGTTGTCTCAGACACCGAGGAACAAATCGTCGATGCTCCAGGACATTGAAGCTGGACGGAAGACTGAGATTAGACAACTGAACGGTTCCATCTCTCGCCTAGGAAGTCTGGTGGGAGTGAGTACACCGTTCAACGATCTACTGACTAAGCTGGTGCTTGCTCTGGAACGGTCTCAAGGTAACTCGTAACTCAAGGTTGTCCAAGCCAATCCTGGTGTGGTGGATGTACTCCTGGCCAGTAGAAACTAGTGGATAAGGCTGAGATCATGAACTGTTGGGTTCGAAAAAAGAGTCTGGAAAAAGGAATAGGGTCCGTCCCTGGATCTATGCGGGGGGAAGAGGCAGGCCTCTGCAGTCCACTTTTCCTTTGACTCTGCGGATGAAGTTTGGGCATGCGAAGCACTGGACGAAGGATACGGTCTTGTTCAGGACCGGGCATGCGACCGCTTCTTTCTTCATTCTAGCGATCTGTTTCCCTCCGGCCACGCCTTTCAAGTCTTGGACATACTGCTTTGGTGTTGGCGGTGGTTTCTCTGGCGCAACGATTTCGACGACGTATTTTGTAACTGGAGGGTCTTCGCTCATCGACTTCTCCCCCAGCAACAATGGGCCATCTAATTATTTCTTTGTAACTAAGATGATCCATAATCTCTCATTCGGCCCGTGATTATTGGCACGCCGCTGACCCAAGACCCAACTTGCGATTAAGAATCGCGTCCTAATGTCATTGGGGTACGCTTGGAGGGAATTCTGGATCCACACGAGATTCAACACTTACACTCGCCTCCATCCAAAAAATCGAAACAATCATTTCCAAAACCGGAAAAATAACAGGTGAAGAAAATAACCAAGAATTCTTTTTCAAAAAATTCTTAAACTGCGATCTCGCGCGCGCTCTGGTCTGTTGAGGCTATTCAGGATGGAACGCTTATACCCGCTACACGAGGCAACGCAGTCCGATAACTGAATTGCCAAGGCTTACGAGTTGGCCCAGAACAGCTGTCGTTCTGTCTGGCGGCGAGGGTATTCGCCTGAGACCCATAACCGCAGACTTGCCAAAAGGTCTGGTCAAGGTGGGTGGAAAGCCGCTTCTACAATGGGTCGTCGAGTGGCTCAGAGCAAACGAGGTCACGAACATTGTGATCGGCGTCGCATATCTGAAGGAGCAGATAACCGACTTCTTTGGAGACGGAGTCCGCTTTGGGGTGAGAATCCAGTATAGCGTCCACACAGTACCGGGAGGAACGGGCGAAGGCTTCAGGCTAGCAATAAGCCGCTACGTTGAGGATCAGACATTCTTCGCCCTTAACGGAGACCAGATCACAGACCTCAGGCTCAAAACTATGCTCGCTAGGCATCGGAGGAGCGGAACGCTCTCCACCATTGCGGTCGTCCATCCCCGGCTTCCCTTCGGACTCGTCAGAGTCGACAAGCGCGATTATTGTCGAGGCTTTCTGGAGAAACCTGTATTGAAAGACATGAACATCTCCACGGGCATCTACGTCTTTGAGCACGACATAGTGGAACATCTTCCTCGAGTCGGTGATGTTGAGAGAACGACCTTTCCCAAACTTTCAAGGATCGGGAAAGTGGGCGCGTTTAGGCATAAGGGGTCGTTCATTACGATTAATTCCTTAAGGGAGCATGAAGACGCGGAGAAACAATTGAGGAGTCAGACGGGTTGAATGTTCTCGTCACAGGCATAACGGGCTTCATCGGCTCAAGGCTCGCCACAAAACTGGTAGAGCAGGGAGACGATGTGTACGGGTTGGTACGACATTCGTCGGAAAGGGAGCTTAGGAGAATTGAAAAAATCGTCCCGAAAATTCACCTCATCGAAGGTGACCTAGTCAGATTTCACTCGGTTCTCTCTGCGGTAGAAACATCCGACCCGAACATAGTCTACCACCTTGGGGCACTGACCCCAGTCCGATTATCATTCGACGATCCCTATCCGTACATCGGCATCAACTTCGACGGAACGGTGAACCTTGTCCATTCGATAATCAGAGAGTCACCGAACACCCGGCTGGTTGCCGCTTCCACTGCGGAGGTCTATGGCTGGCAGCCCGGCGACCGACCGATCCCAGAGAGCGCGATCCTCAACCCCGCGTCGCCCTACGCGGTATCGAAGGCAGCTGCAGATCAGTACGTCCAGATGGCAAACAGGATCTACCATCTCCGAGGAACAGTGATGAGACCGATCAACAGCTATGGTAGGGTCTGGGAGAGCGGGTTCTACACGGAGTATTTGATCTCAAAGATGTTGACGGGTGAGACTTGCTATATCGGCGCACCGGACTCGATTCGCGATTACATGTTCGCCGAGGATCATGTCGATGCCTACCTCGACGTCGCGAAATCCGAGAAAGCCGTCGGCGGAGTCTACAACGTGTCCCCTGGCAACCCGGTTACAAATGCGGAACTCGCCAAGAAACTCTCAGGCCTGACAGGGTTCAAGGGAAAGCTTGTCTTCGGCTCCTATCCACCTGGCTATCCACAGAGACCTCAAAGCCAGGATCCAGCGTATCTCGTGCTAGACAATGCGAGAATCAAGAAAGAGATCGGTTGGCATCCACGTTACAGCCTCGACGAAGGATTGAAGCAAGCCGTCGAACTCTGGAACCCTAAGACGATCTAGTTCGTTGAGGAAGCAGCCGTGATCCTATTCATTCGGCCGTTCTTCCTCCAGCGCAAGGAATCCAGAATAGCCACACTTGTCGCACACATATCGAATCGGTAGAATCCATCCCTCCAAGGGTGCCCGGGAGCGTTTCACATTTGCTCCGCATTGAGGGCATGAGAGTGGACCTTGTTCGCTCCGACGGATCGATCGGAGAACCTCCAGTAGAGCTGACAAGTTCGAGTTTTCTCTAGTGTAGCTCGATGCTAGCTTCAGGGAACCCGTAGCCTACCAGGACCTTCTTGACCTTGTCCCGATGATCTCCTTGCAAGATGATAGAATTATTCTTGGAGGTGCCGCCACAGGCGCAGTACGTCTTTAGTTTCGTCGCAAGATCAGAAAGGCTCACGCTTTTTCCGTCAATGCCTTCGACAATGGTAGCTGGTTTGCCCCATTTCCTCATTTCCATACGTACCTTTACAGTCTGCTGCTCCATGCTGATGGTGCCGCAGACGCACAGGTCCTTAGGAAGGCCACAGGTCGAACAAACATCGGCCATGCTAGAGGCCTAGAACTCCTTTATGGTCGTCCACAAGCAAGTAATGCTCCTCGTGCATATTTAAGAGTGCCTTCAATCGCTGGAGATCAGATTCCGATAGAAAGAAAGAGCGCGAACCAGAATAGCCAGGCCGAGAATAGGACGAGAACAACTGTTTGCCTTTCCCGCATTCTCTACTTCTCATGAATAGTTCGAGGGGACAGGGCTAAAATCGCGGTTGTAACTCTCGCCCGGTTCCCCGAAGTACCCTCTCGACCATCCTTGAGACGTTCGCAGAGGGAATATACAGAGTTCCAGAGATTGCCGCAGGCTTCTACAGTTTGCTGAAAGAGGGAGCAGTGTCGGCTTCAAGGTATAGTGATAAATATTCAAGACTAGCATACGCGGATGTGCTTTAAAGTGGGAGAATGAGCGAGCGCATCTCCGTCTCAATCGAGCTTGAGTTCTTCAACAAGTATCTGTTCAACGCATTGAAGAGGAGCCTGTCAAATGCGACCCCAAAGAGGAAGTTGGACATCATCTACTACTATTCGCGCGATCCTCGAGTGAAGTTCTCTATAGCTCTCAACGGTTTCAGCAGCGGAGGAGCCGTCACGCATCCTCAGTGGAGTACTGTCTTCAACAACGTGCAGAATATGCGGCAGTATCTTCGTTAGACGCGTTTCCTCTAGGCGGCTAGTCCAAGGGAGTCCTTTAGGCCCTTGTACCTATTTCGTACTGTGACCTCGGTCACATTTGCGATCTCCGCGATTTCCTTCTGAGTCTTCTTCTCGTTCTCCAGAACGCAAGCAACGTAAAGTGCTGCCGCGGCTAGACCCATCGGGTCCTTCCCCGCGACCACGCCCTTCTTGCGGGCGTCCTTCAAGACTCTGATCGCTGATTGCTGGGTCTGCATCGAAATTTCAGCTCGGCTAGCGATCTTCGAGATGCATCTGATCGGATCTTCTACCGGCATGGAAATTTCGAGCTCCCGCAAAAGCAACCTGTAGCATCTGGCCACATCTTTCTTCTTGATTCTACTGGCGGCCGCAACCTCCTTTAGCGTTCGAGGAGTTTCCGAAGATCGACACGCGGCATAGAGAGACGCTGCAGCAATTCACATTGGCTGGGACGTGAAGCTTGTCGGTGAGACGATCCAGTTCCGCCATTGCCTGTGCAAGATTTCTATCAGACGACGAATGTACTCGAGTACGAATCTGCCACTTCCGGAGCCGAAGCATCTCCATACGAGTCTCCATCGGAAGCTGGCGGCCAAACGCGTCCCTATTGACGCGATCTATGACCGTGGAGAGACCTTTATCGTGAATAGAAAATGAAGTAGGTATGCCCACCCGGCCCCTCTCATCCTTCTCCTCTTTAGTAAACGCGCGCCACTCGGGCCCACGGCTCATGAGATTCTGAGAGAGAACGAGTCCACAGTCCTGACAAATAGTCTCACCTTGATCGAAGTCCTCGATCAGATTCACGCCTCCGCACTCTGGACAAACGTGAACTCTCGAAGGATTTCTCCCAGGAACTGATGGCGTGGTCGTAAGGTTCGCTTTCCAGCTTTCCCGAGCCTCTATCTGACCATCGAACCGGGTGGAATCTGTCCCACCAAAGGCTCTCACAAGGAAAGTGAAAGCGTGGCGCCACGTACATAATATAAGACTTTCGACAAGTATATAGGGAACCTCTGGTTCTCGCGCGGAAACCCCTTATGAACAACGAAGCTTGCGGAGACCTTTCGTAGCCCGGTGGTGTAGTGGTCTAGCATAGCATGGGCGTTTCGGGCCAGATGCGCAAGCGTCCCTAGTGGGCTCTGGATCCCTGCTAAAATAGGGTAGGAGTCACCTGCTGACGGGAGTTCGAATCTCCCCCGGGCTACCTCGCAGTGAGTGGGTAGGTCTTTTGTCGATTTGTTTGTGCCGAGAATGTGCAATCACGAAAACTCAAGCAGTCGAGAGTAGACGCGAGCGCATCCTGTTTGCCGATCGGCGAGCGAAAAGTGCAATGGCGAGGGCACAAAAAGCCATTAGTCCGATCTTTTGCCAGTCTGCGAATCCGACTCGCGATACCGTCTGCTGTAACACAGCCAGGCTTTGCGGGCTGAGACCCTGCGAAAGTCTGGAGTAGATCCCGAGAAAGGTGAGCCCTCCGATGAGCATTGCGGCGAAAGCTAACTTGCCGAAGCTCCAGGTCTTTAAGCGTGTGACTTTTGGAGTAGATTCGGGAAGATTCAAGGACTGGAGCGGCGCTTCGCTTGGTTCAACCTCGAGAATAGTCTGTAATCCCAGGGTTCGTTCCTCTCCCGCCTTTTCCATCAACCTAGCCTGTCGAGTTAGGCTGTCGAGTATCTCGTCGGTCGTTGCTGCTTGAGCGTTTCGAGCGGGTCGCTTCCCCCTGAAACCGAAGCGGTATCTCGAGTGAGGCGGCCTACTCGATGAACTCATTCGGGCTCCCGTAGCCTAGTAACCCAAGCTCGGATATGGGCGTTGGAGTACCGACTAATGTCTCAAGTAGGACAAAGTTTGGGGACCTGACTATGACAGTTAACGTGGGCAGTTCACGTGCTGACCTGTAGGGAATTCGGAAAACTGGAGAGATTAGCAATGGCCAACTATGTTTTTAATCCAAAATTCCGTCGATGGCTAATCCTTGGATGGGTTTCGGTTTGTCGCAGGAGAAGTTTCGGTACCGATCCGTTGCGGTCGGAGGCACTTTCGATATTCTACACGTTGGTCACGAGAAATTGCTGGCTAAGGCCTTCGAGCTTGGCGAGCTGGTTTTCGTAGGCGTAACTGGAGATCGCCTCGTCTTCAAGCTGAACAAGGATCATCCTGTGAGAAAGTTTGCTGTCCGGCAACGTGATCTGCGACGGTTGTTGAGAGCACGGGGCTGGCTTCGACGGGCGAGAATCACAGAGTTGAGAGATCCGTTCGGACCTGCAACCCGCAGGAAGCGACTCGACGCTCTCGTCGTCAGTGAAGAGACGCGAGCGAATGGGCTGCGGGTAAACGCTTTGCGCCGAAACCGGGGCTTGAAGCCTCTTCGGGTCTTTGTAGTTCGTATGGTTAAGAGCAAAGACGGTCTGCTGTTATCTGACACGAGAATTCGACGTGGCGAAGTGAATCCGCAAGGGGAGGTCATGGTGTAGGTCCCGGCGAGGATTCGGTTGATCCGCTTCCTTGGGTCTACTGGCAGTTCATGCTAGCTGGTATCGTAGCCCGCTTTCCGTAGAGTAAACTGTTAGCATTTGTTCGAGCTCGCGAAGGAAGCCCCCGCTTAGATGCCATCTTGAATCCTTCTTTTCAATGAAACCAGCTCCCACGAGGCCGTGGATCATGTTGTAGAACTGGCCTACGCTCATTCCACGCTTGCTAATCCAGTCTTTCCATGCCTGGATTGGCAGACCGGCCGGTTCAGCCCTCTTGACTTCCCGCCAGAAGTTGTGGGCCTCGCCAGCGAGAAAGTCGCTCTTCCAGAACACTCGACGAAAGAGCTCGTCTGGGTTGCTTGGGAGATTGCCTGCTTTGAATAGTATGGTTGTCTTCTGTTTCGGTGGTCCGCGAGCGGCTCTGCGAGGCATCGAGGTTTCACTTGGGTTCGCGAGAACTTGGTTCTGCCTTTAATCCTTATGGTGACTCCTCGTAGTGTTGAACCATCTAGTTTTCAGGGATGAGTTCGTCGGCGATTTTACGTAAGTAAAAGTGTGGTTGAACGGTGATGCGATTCCCATAATAACTTCGGAGGCATTCACTTGCCTTCCTTGGTCGAGAAATATCCTTTCAGATGTTGCCTACTGAGGCGATGGTCCTTTGAGTGTGTCTCTAGGATCCGTCCAAGAGTTGCTTCTTCTCTTCGAGAGAGAGTTCTTCAACGTAGACGGCCGTCGCCCTCAAGTCTTTGTGTCCCATGAGGCTCTGAACCTTCCAATAATCTCGGCCGGTTT
>WNFT01008365.1_pt1 | contig 14294 bp, 15 predicted proteins | sample 5400191 | NCBI WGS metagenome assembly WNFT01 (sample SAMN13153359, study PRJNA577476) | soil metagenome | isolation source: 80 cm saprolite under Madrone tree | place: USA:California | collected 2016-06-14
TCCTCCAGCCGCGCGTAACTCTTCTCTCCCAGCACTTCCATCTCATTGGGATTCACGGGAATAATCCGGTAGCCCGCCGATTGCATGTATTCCGTCACGCCGTAGCTCGGCCGCGTCGGATTCGAAGACAATCCAACTACCGCGATGCTTTTGTATTTTCGCAGGATTTCAAGAATCGGATCGGCGCCGCCCACCGCGCCATCCGGCAGCAGGACTCTCATCGTGCCGCGAGTTCGCTCGTACCGGCGCGCTTGGCCAGCACTTGCCCCAGCGCCGCCAGGCATTTTTCATTTTCGTCCGTCACGCCCACCGAAATGCGGATCGCTTCCGGCAATCCCATCCAACCAAGCGGCCGCACGATCACTCCCAGGTGCAGCAGCTCGTCGCAGATCTCTTTCGCATTCGGCCCCACCGGAACAAACACAAAATTCGCCTCGCTTGCCACCGGCCGCAATCCCAACGTCGTCAAGCCATCGCTCAAGCGCTTCAGCTCGGCCGCATTCGCCGCGATGCACCGCGCGACATGCTCCTTGTCATCCAAAGCCGCCAGCGCCGCTGCCTGCGCCACGCCCGAAGTATTGAACGGCGTCCTGAGCTTGTTCATCGCCGTAAGCAGCTCCGCCGTTCCGATCGCATAGCCAATTCGTAGCCCCGCGAGTCCATACACTTTCGAAAACGTCCGCAGGATCAGCAAATTCTTGCGCTTGCGGTACGCTTCCACCGAATCCCGCAATCCCACGCTCACCGCGTAATGAATGTACGCTTCGTCCAGTACCACCAGCACGCCGTCCGGCACCTTTTCCAGAAAATCTGCAAACTCTCTCGACGTAAACGCGCTACCTGTCGGATTGTTCGGATTCGCCAGGTAAATCAAGCCGGTTTTCGGCGTGATCGCTTCCGCCATGGCGCCGAGGTCAAACGCATAGTGACGCTGCGGCACCAGCACCAGTTCCGCGCCGCTCGCGCGAATCGCCACCGAAAACGGCGCGTACGTTCCCTCCGAAGTCAGCCCCTGCAGCCCCGCCCGCAGCAGCACACGCGAGGCCAGGTCAATAATTTCGCTCGACCCCAGCCCCACAAAAATCTCTTCCGGTGCGATTCCAATCCGCTCAGCCAGCGTCTCCCGTAGCCGGTGCGTCCCGCCATCCGGATATCGATTCGAATTCCCGAGCGCATCCCGTGCCGCCGCAATTGCTTTCGGTGAAGGCCCGAGCGGATTTTCATTCGAAGCGAGCTTCACCGCCTGAATCTTTAGCTCGCGTTCCACTTCTTCAATTGGTTTTCCCGGAACGTAAACAGGTAGCCCGCGCAGGTAGTCTGGTATCAGCTCTTCAATCGTCCGTGTCATCTCTTGTATTCTACTTCTCCCCGTGTTTTGCAGCCAGCTCTTCGCCCTCGCGCGGTGGCCATTCTCTTACTGCTACATACTCTTCAACTGCTCCACTTCCCCCTTCGTCAGCTCACGATATTTCCCCGGAGGAACATCCAAAACCAACGGTCCCAGCCGCACCCGCCTGATCTTTTCCACGTTGAATCCCACGCGCTGAAACATTCGCCGGACCTGCCGGTTGCGCCCCTCAATCAGAACCACCTCATACCACGGATTGGCCCCATCTTCCACGAGGCGAATCTTCGCCGGCGAAGTCTTCACCCGCTTCCCGTCTTCCAGCTCAATCCTAATTCCTGCTCGCAAACGGTCGATGGCCTTCTCCTCCGGTTTCCCGCTGATCTTCACCAAATACTTCTTCGGCACGTGCGAACCCGCCTTCATCAGTTTCTTCGCCAGCGCTCCGTCGTTGGTCATCAACAGCAAGCCTTCGCTGGCATAGTCCAGCCGTCCCACCGGATACACACGCTCCGGGCATTTCTTCATCAGCTCCATCACCGTCAAGCGTCCTTCCGGATCGCTGACCGTGGTCACGTACCCCTTCGGCTTGTGCAGCAGAAAATAAAGAAGCCGCTCCGGCCCTTTCAGCGGCTCTCCATCCACGCAGATCTGGTCTCGCTCCGCGTCCGCCTTCGTACCCAGCTCCTTCACCACAGCTCCGTTGAGCGTAACCCGCCCCGCCGCAATCATCTCCTCCGCCTTGCGCCGCGACGCAACCCCGCAAGCCGCCATGATTTTCTGTAATCGTTCGGAAGCCATCGCTCGGGCCAACGCTACTCCGGAATGTGGGCTGCCTTGGCAAGGTCCTCGCCCGCCGCCAGCAGGAACTCATTGTTAGCTCCAATGCTGCGACTCTTGCGGTAGGGCCTATACTCTTCGCTTTCAAAGAATGCCACTGCGCTCTCCTTGGAAGGCCATTCGAGGATCACAAGAATCTGAGGAAGCCTTCGATCGCCTTCGAGTCTCTCAACGATGGACGTACGCGCCAAATACCGGCCCCCGCGCCGCTCCACCATCTCCGTCACATTCTTGATGTAGTCCGGGACCCAGCCCTGGTCCGTGATATCGACTTCTCCGACGACGTAATACTTCATGCTAGCCCCCGTCCATCTCTTGTAGTGGCCGGTCTTTAGACCGGTGCTTTTTTCCCTTGCCTGCGTTCTCTGTACGCGGTGCGGCCTCTCCGTTCCATTCCGCCGGCTTTCTTCTTTTCCTCGCCGCTCTTCTCAAACCTTCGCAACCCCTCCGCTTCCTTCTGCTCAATCAACCGGTATCTCCCCCGCGGTATTCCCTCCACCGTCAGCGGCCCCAGCCCGATGCGTTTCAATTTCTCCACCGGATGCATCTCCTTGACCAGCACGCGCCGCATCTCTTCCTTCTTCGAATCCCGCATCCGCACTTCGTACCAGAAATTCGCCGCGCGCCCCCGCGATGCGTCCGGCTGCCTCACCGTTTGCATTCGTACACCAATCTCTTTTCCCAGCCGCTCCAGGTCCGGCAGCGTCAGCATTCCTTTTACCTTGACGTGATAGACCTGCTCCAGCTTCGCCCAATTCTTCAGCATCTCCGCCGCCAGGTCGCCGTCATTTGTCATGAACACCAGCCCCGACGCCGCATACTCCAGATTCCCCACAGGAAACACGCGCTCCGGCAATCCCCGCAAAAAATTTCGCAGCGTCTTCCGCCCTTCCGGGTCTGCCATCGCCGAAACCACTTCCGGCGGCTTGTTCAGCAAAATGTACACGCGCCGCCCCTCTTTCGCTTCGACCACTCGCCCCGCCGCCTCAATCCGGTCTTTTGCCGCGTCCGCCTTCGTCCCAAGCTCGCGCACCACCCGCCCGTTCACCTTCACCTGTCCGCTGAGGATCAGCAGCTCCGCATGCCGCCGCGAAGCAATCCCCGCCCGCGCAATAATCTTCTGCAGTCTCTCTTCCATTTTCTCTTTCTTGATTTTGCTTATCCTGTTTCTTTGATTGTCTGTTCTATGTCGGGCTTATCTAGGGACGGACTTCAGTCCGCCCTTCTTCTCGTAACGCCTGCATCTTGCCGGCGCGATGCCCATTTCGCGAGGCCACCATCGCGCAACCCAAGTATTGTCGTTCCGAGCGAAGCGAGGAATCTGCTTTTCTCTTCCTTCTCCTCCGTGAACTCTGTGCTCCGACCTCTGTGATCTCTGTGTTAAATCTGCTCTTACTCGCCCGCCGTCGCCGCCTTTGGTACCTCGCCGCTCTCCGCCTCCGGCATCCCCTCATTATTCGCCGCCGTCTCTTCCAGCAATTCCTCGCGCTCTTCCATCTTCGCGCTCGCCGCCTCCGCGCTTTGAAGATTCGCTTCGCTCGTTGTCCCGTCTTCCACCGGTGCAAACCCCTCATCGCTCCCCAGCGCTTCCCGCGCCAGTGCCTCAAACTCCTTCAGGCTCGGCAGCTCTTCCAAGTCGCTTAACCCAAACCGCAACAAAAACTCCTTCGACGTTTTATACAGGATCGGCCGACCCATCACTTCCTTCCGCCCCGCCGTCGTAATCAAATGCTTGTCCAGCAGCGTGCTGATCACCCCCGCCGTATTCACCCCGCGAATCTCCGAAATCTCCGGCGAAGTGACCGGCTGCTTGTACGCAATCACCGCCAGCGTTTCCAGCGCTGGCATGGAGAGCCGCAGCGGCGGCCGCAAGCTCTTGATGAACCGCCGCACCACGTCATGCTGCTGCGGCTTGGTGAACAGTTTGTACCCGCCCGCCACCTTGCGAATCTCGATCCCGCGCTCCTCGCACGCATAGCTCGCCACCAGCTCATCCAGCGAAGCCTGCACCGCCAATTTCTCTTCTCCCAGCGCCCTCGCCAGTTGCTCGATCGTCGCCGGTTCATCCGCCGCGTAAATAATCGCTTCCAGTGCCGCTCTTCTCTCTTCGTTAGTCATAATCTTCTTCTTTGTAGTGGCCGGTCTTTAGACCGGTGCTTCTCTCTTTCTTGTGTAGGCGCCGGGCTTTAGCCCGGCCAGCCTCTCTCTCCGCTAGTCCTCCGCGCCCTCAGCGTCTCTGCTTTTCTTTTCTCTTCGCCAGTCACCAGTCACTTCCTATTTTCTTTTGACCTTCAACTTTCAACTGTCGATCGAAGATCCCGACCTCGTCGGGACTGTCAACTATCTATATTCCTCATCAATCTGCTTGATCCCGCCCGCTTCATCAAACGCCAGATCAAACATCTTATGCTTCCGCACCAGAATCTCTCCAAACTGCTTTTCCTGCGCCAGAGCCACCGCCTGCAGCTTCACCATCTCCAGCACCGCCAGGAACGCCACAATCATCGCGTGCCGCGAAGGGCAAGCCTCAAAAAACTGCACCAAATTCACCGCATTGTCCGCGCTGGCCAGAATCTGTGCCCGGATCTGCGCGATCATCTGCGCCACGGTGAACTCTTCGTGCCGCAACTCGATTCGCGAAACTTCCTTCCGCCGCTCCAGGACCTGCTGGAACACTCTCACCAAATCCACGAGCGAAACCACCAAATCGCCTTCGGTCCCTTCGTCGTTATAAAGCGACTTGTCCGGCTTCGACCATACGTTCTCTTCAATCTGCTGCTTCTGATACAAAAGCTGCGCCGCATTCTTGAATTTCTCGTGCTCCACCAATCGCTGCACCAAGTCCGCCCGCGGATCTTCCGCCTCTTCCGGCCCTGCCAGCGGATCCGGCGGCAACAGCATCTTCGATTTGATGTAGATCAGCGTCGCCGCCATATAAATAAATTCCGAAGACACATCCACATCCAGCTCTTCCAGTTTGTGCAGGTAATCCAAATATTGCGCCGTGATCTTCGAAATTTGTATGTCGTGAATACTCATCTTTTGCTGCTTGATCAAATCCAGCAGCAGGTCCAGCGGCCCTTCATACATCGGTATATTGATTTTGTATGGCGTCGCCATCCCTCGCCTTTTCCCGTAGGGGCACGATACATCGCGCCCCGTCTTTCATTTTCCTTACTTACTGCCAAAAACCATAATGCGAGTACTTCTTGCGAAGCTCCTCTAACTCAGCTTTCGATAATGGTGTGATGGGACTGCCAGCTGGCGCCGAAATGGCTCGCAAGTACTCCTCGAATCCGTGTGCCGACCAGATGTCAACATGCGTTAGGTGGCCCTTGCCAATATTCTCCATTCCGATCCATGTGCCGCCGGGAATGAATACAATCCCGCCCGCGTGGACTTCTTGCACCTTGTCTCCCAGTGTCACTCTTCCGGTTCCACTTTGAATAAGAATCAGTTCATCCGCACGGGGATGACGATGGACCGGAATTCGATCTCCTGGCGCCATATCCTCCGTCACAGCAGCCATGTGTTCGGAGCCGCCATTCTTGGGGTCAACCTTCACCGTGAAAGTCACGCCGGGCCGCGTTCGGAATTCTCGCCGTTCGCCGTCGTTTGCTGTCAGGATCAACGGAGTTGGTTTGGTAGCCAATGCGAATTGCTCAATCGAGATTCCCGGCGCTGCCAGCGCGCCGCAAAATACGATCGAAGAAACTCCTATCGCCCAACGGACATATCGCATAACACCTCCGTCCTCCTCCCCACAGTGGGGTCCGTGATCAAGTCTGACCGATATGGATCAGATGATTCCGCGTTTCCCCCTCATGCCTTCGCGCTCCCCACCGTGCCGTCAATCTCTTTCCTTTTCTTTTCCCACCCAAACACCGCCTCCCTCACTCTCTCCATCGTCCCCTTCGCGACTTTACGCGCTTTCTTCGAACCTTCATCCAAAATTTCTAGCACCCGCCCGGGATGCTTCTCATAATCCACTCTTCGTTCCCGCACCGGCGCAATCCACTCAATCAAATGATCCGCCATCTTCGCCTTGCACTCGATGCACCCAATTCCAGCGGTCCGGCAACCCTCCGCCGCCCATTTCAGCGTTTCTCGCGTCGAGAACAGTTTATGCCAGTCATACACCGGACACACGTCCGGATTTCCCGGATCCGTCCGCCGCTTCCGCGCCGGGTCCGTCACCATCACCTTCGTCTTCGCCCGAATGTCCGCGTCGCTCTCGCTCAGCGTAATCGCATTCCCATAACTCTTCGACATCTTCCGCCCGTCTGTCCCCGGTATCCTCGGCGTCAGCGTCAGCTTTACTTCGGGCTCTTGCAACACAGGCGCAAATTTGATCATTTCCGCCACTGCCCCGGCCTTCAGGTGTTCCATGGCGTTATCAATCCCTATCTCCAATATGCGTGCCCTCACGCGCGAGACAAACTCGGCCCATTTCTCCGGTCCCAGCGGAAAATCGAGCATGGAGGGCGTGTTTCCATGAATTCCCAGGGCCAGGCAGAAGTTTCCGCAAAGGCCCGCCGCGCTCTTGCTCCGCAGAGCCTCGTCCAGTTCGAATCCATAAAAGAGGTTGAACCGCCGTACAATTTCGCGCGAAATCTCCACGTGCGAGACTTGATCCTCGCCGACCGGCACGACCAGCGGCGCGCCTTCCTTGCTGTAAATCACAATGTCCGCCGTCTGCAACACCGGATATCCAAGGAACCCGTAATTGTGCAGGTCTTTGTCCTTCACATTCTCCAGCGCCTCTTTATACGTCGGCACCCGCTCCAGCCACCCCAGCGGCGTCACCATCGACAACAACAAATGAAGCTCCGCATGCTCTGGAATCACCGACTGCTGAAAAATCACGCTCTTCTGCGGATCCAACCCCGCCGCAAGATAATCGATCATAATCTGCAGCGTGTTTTCCGCTATCGCGCTCGTATCCGCGTAATCGCTCGTCAGCGCATGCCAATCCGCAATAAAGTAAAAACACTCATACGCCGGATCATTCTGCAGCCGCACCCAATTCTGCAGCGCCCCAAAGTAATGCCCAATATGTAGCCGCCCCGTCGGCCGCATCCCGCTCAAAACCCTGCTCTTTTTTCCTTCAGCCCCTGTCGTCAATCCGCGCTCCCTCTTTGGAAAGAAAGACACCGGTCTTTCCGGTCAGAACCGGAACGCAAACAACGCGAAAGCCCAGCCCCTACATCTCAACTAGCTTTACCAAGCAGCTCGCGCGCAATGATCATGCGCTGGACTTCGCTCGTCCCCTCATAAATCGTAATCACCCGCGCGTCCCGGTACATCCGCTCGACATCAGTCTCCCGCGAATACCCCGCGCTCCCGTGCACCTGCACCGCCTTATACACCACGCGGTTCACCATCTCGCTGGCATAAAGCTTGGCCTTGGAAGCACTCGCGCCCACTTTGGTGGGATGCGCATCCTTGAGCCACGCCGCGTAATACACTAGCCCGCGCGCCGCTTCAATCTCCGTCTGCATGTCCGCAATCATCCACTGAATCGCTTGAAACTCCGCAATGTTCTTCCCAAACGCCACGCGCTGCTTCGCATACTTAATGGTTTCCTCCAGCGCGCCTTGCGCCAAGCCCACCGCCTGCGCTGCAATCCCGATCCGTCCGCCATCGAGCGCACTCAGCGCAATCTTCAACCCCTGCCCCTCTTCGCCCAGCCGGTTCTCCACCGGCACCACGCAATCATTCAGCAAAATCTCGACCGACGGCGACGACCGCTGCCCCATCTTGTCCTCATGCCGTCCCGCGCGAAAACCGGCGAATCCCGGCTCCACCAGAAACGCGCTGATGCCCTTCCCGCCCGCGTCAGGATCGGTCTTCGCAAACACCAGCAGCACGCCGGCGACGCTGCCGTTCGTCACCCAGGCTTTCGTTCCGTTGAGTTTGTAGCAATCGCCAACACGCACGGCGCACGCCTGAATGCCCGCCGCGTCGGAACCTGCCGCCGCCTCCGTCAAACAAAATGCACCAAGCGTTTCTCCCGTGGCCATGCGCCGCAAATATTTTTTCTTCTGCGGCTCGCTGCCAAACAGCAGCAGTGGCGCCTGCACCGCCGAATTCGTCACGCTGATCGCCGTGGATAGCGCCGTAAAAACGCGCGCCACTTCTTCCAGCATCAGCACATACGAAACCGTGTCGAATCCCGGGCCGCCCCACTCTTCCGGCACCAGCATCCCGCAGCAGCCCATCTCACCAAGTTTCTTGATGGCCTCCGCGGGAAATTTCTCTTCCTTCTCCATTTCCTTGACGGACGCGCGCACTTCCGCCTCCATGAATTGGCGGACGGTATCGCGAATCAGTTTTTGGTGGTCGTTAAGCGCAAAATCCATCGTGTAAGTGTACGCGTCAAGCGCTTCGCGCTTGCCAGAAAAGAAGTACGCACGATGCTAACACGGCCTACTGGGAAGCAGAAAGCAGGCGGGTATCGGGCCGGCCAACTTCAATCTTCTTGCGGCCATTTCTGTGCCCATGGATGACGTTCGCGATTTCCACAGTGTCTGTAAGGATTCGATAAACCACAACGAAAGGAAGCGGCGGCAAGGGAAGCTCACGAGTCCCTCCCACACGGCCCGCTCTACCCTTGTTTGGAAAAGACTTCAACGAACCAGCGCTTTCGTAGATGGTCTTGGCGATGCGTTGAGCGGCAGCCGGGTTTTCTTGCTGGATGTATTCGATAATTCGGAAAAGGTCTTCAACAGCGGCGGGTGACCAGCGCAGATGCATTTACTTGCGAAACAAATGATCGATACGATCGCCGACTTCTTCGTGAGTCACGAACTCCCCTCTGTCGAGCTGCTCCAAGCCTCTTGTCACCTGCTGGCGGAACCATGCGTCATGGTCGACGTAGTGTTCCACAAGCTGCTTGACATATTCCTCTGCGCCGCTCTTGTTCTCGGCGGCGGCCCGCTCCACTTTCGCTTGAAGCTCGGCAGAAAGATGCACTTCCATATTTTCCTAGACTAGGTTTACGCAGCGCCACTGTCAAGAACATCATCCGACGGTTCTATGGCCCGAGCTTAGATCACGGAAGAAAGCGGTCAGGTCCCCTGCGATCGCTGCCGGTTCCTCAACTGGGGCGAAGTGCCCGCCGTGCGGAAAGACGGTCCAGCGCTGGATGTTGTACACGCGCTCCAGATACGAGCGCGGCGGCTCGCCCTCGGGAACGGTCTGGTGCGCGAAGACACCGAACGCCGTGGGCGTGCCGACGTACGTGGGGTCGACCGGGTACCAGCGATTGTCCCAATAGTCGCGCATCGACGAGGTGATGGTCTGCGTGACCCAGTACAGGGTGAGCGTGGCGCAGAGGAAGTCGTCGGGCGGCGTGACGTCGCTCCACGAGTGCCACTTCTCGCCCAGGTATGCGGCCAGCCCCGCCGGGGAGTCGTTGAGTCCATAGCCGACGGTCTGCGGCTTGGTGGACTGGATCGCGCTGTAGCCCCGCTCCGTCGCGCCCCAGCCCCGGCTCACTGCGAGGTACGAACGCTCCATGTCGGAGAGCTCTGCGTCGTCCACCTTGGGGGTGAGGTCCGACTCCAGTGTGGTGAGGTGGATCCCCATCACCGACTCGGGATGGTCCACTGCAAGGAACGTCGACACCCCGGAACCGAAGTCATTGCCGCCCGCACCATAGCGGGAATACCCGAGTTCGGTCATGAGCCGATGCCAGCGCTCCGAGACATACCGATAGTTGATGCCGACCTCAGGTGGGCGCGGCGAGAATCCATACCCGGGCAGCGAGGGCACGACCACGTCGAAGTCCTCGAGCATCGGCAGCATGTCCAGATAGTCGAGGAAACTGTTGGGCCAGCCGTGCGTGAGGATGAGCGGCACACCACGGCCGGATGCGGCGCGCTGGTGCACGAAGTGGATGCCGTCCCATGTGAATTGGTTGAGCGCGTTGAGCTTCCGCTCCCAGGCACGCCAGTCGAACTCATGGGCCCAGTAGGACACGAGGCGCCGCAACCAGTTCAGCTCGGTGCCTTGTTCCCAGCCGATGCCGGGTACCTGGTCGGGCCATCTCGTATGGCGCAACCGTGCCCGCAAATCGTCGAGCACCTCGTCTGCAACATGAATCCGAAATGGTTCCACTACAACAACTCCCTCTTGGCCATGGCCAGTGGCCAGCCGAACGCGCGCGCATGTGATCAGGTTACCACTCACATAAAAGGTTGTGGTTGATTAACGCGCTAGCCGGAAAAGTCCCAACTGTGTGAAACCATCGGCTGGTTCCAAGACGGTGCTGTCGACAGGCACTAGTTACGTGAGTCCGCTATGCGTCCAGGTCAATCCGTACGGTCAGCAGCTCCGTACCCAGCAGCCGGACGATGGCCGCGTTCGTCCGGCTTGCAGGTAACTTTTGGGCAAGCCAGCGCTGCCGCTCGCGAGGATCATCGTGGGGGAGCACGTTCGCCGTACCGCCGTGCCAGCGGGCCAGGATTCCGTGGCGCAGCTTCAATCGGACTCTTGGGTTTTTCGCGAGATTGCGAACATAGTCAGCTCGCATCCCGTGTTCAGCGACGATCCAGAACTGGTTGTCTACAAGCCCGTCGCCCACCGGTGTGCGTCGCGGCCTGCCCGTCTTGCGACCTATAGTCTCAAGGAGAGCGCGGCCCGGCATTGCCAGGCCGGCGGCAAACAGCAACTTGTCAGGAACGTTGAGGACGTACTTCCCCAAGGCATGGACAACGCGCCGCTTCAACTCGGCATTCATAAAAGATCCCCTTGAGGCGCTTCATCCTTGCAGGTGAAGAGTTGACTGTCAATGCCCCCCGGAACTTACCGGGAGTTAGACCACTGAGAACAACACGGGCCTCCATATGACGAACACACTCACCCATTAGTGTGGACGATTCTCCGGGTCGGCCTTGTAGATTTCCACGACCTGATACAGCACATATTCGTGATTCAATTCGCTTGGGAGCGAGACAACATCGCCGACGTTGGCCTTCAGAAGCGTCGAAAGGTGTGCAGGGTCGAAGCGCGCCATGCCCCATAGACGGCGTGGTAGTGGCATCCCCTCCCATTCATCCACTTCTTCTTGAGACCCACCCACTGAGTAGGTGACGGTGGCCATGTGGCCGCTCCCCAGTGCTGAATCCGGAAAAACGACAAGAGGTCCGTAAAGCCCGATTTTGGTGCTGTCTCCAGTCTTGGGGTCTGGAGGGTAGCTGAATTCCTCCGAGTACTGCTCATATACTTTGGGCCATGTCACACCTCGTCGCAAATCACTGGTAATCCTAGCAATTACAGCAAGAGCCTCTTGCTGCGGCATGTCCTTATACGAAATGAATAATGCATCGACAACCGCGTGAGGCCGTGCCATTCGGTCACGGACTTCGTTGACCCAAGGCTGAATGTCCTTTGCCGCAGTGGTAGATAGCTGAGTTCGTAGTAGGCCGAAGAATCGATTAGGGCCACCAACCTGTATCCCCTGCGACAGTGCGTCTTCCCGACACTCAGGGTCCGCGCCTGGGTCGACAACCAGCGCCGCCAGCAAAGGAAGATTGCTCACTTGAGCTATCAAACCATGGCTGTCCATGGGTTCTGGTTCGTGTCTTGCAGATTCGCGCAATCGCCGAAGCTCTGGGGGCACAGGGCCGCCCGTCCGCCAGGAATTGGCGGTTTGCAATACCTTCGGCGCGCGTGTCCAGTCGTCGTCTGCGTTAGACGGCCGAGCAGGGGCATTCTGAGTAGTGCTGGGGTGTTCCGATTGAGCGAGAGGCTCGCTGGACACGGCGGGTGCGACGAGCATTACTGGAATGGCGAACAGCAGCCATTTGGAATTGGTTTCCATGCAGAAATTATAATCTTCGGAGGTCCACACGGTCTGCGGAATTTACAGGGACTTATCGCCAAAGAAGCATGGGGGAATGTCAGTGCCTGGTTAACGCGCTTACCGGAAAAGTGCATACTGAACCAAGGTGGAGTCCGTTTCAGTCCGCGCTGGACCGCTGTTCTCGGCCCAGAAAACGGTAGGCAACGCCGAGTGACAAAATCAACGCGCCGGCCACGGCAACTTCCACGAAGTCTCTCCGTGGGATGAATAGAGGGAACCCATGGGAGCTCTGATTGCCGCTGACATTTGGCTGAACGGGAGCAAAGTCAGCCCAGTCCAGGTGTAGTTCGATCCAATACGGAGCTTGCGGTGGAGGCGGAAAAGGCGTCGCGTTTTCTTGCTTGAAAGAATACAACTTTTGGCCTAGACACGTGGCAACTGGTCCCATCGATTGAATTCGAATGTCCTCGACCGTGCCCTTGGGGCCCAAATTGGTCAATGTCTTGAACTTGCCCTGCCATTGGGTCACGCTGCCACCGTCCGAACGCACACATTGCTGAACCAATTCTCGGTACGTTTTTTCGAAAGCCGCCTTGTAACGGACGCCTTCGGGCGTTTGCTCATTCGCCGCTGCCGTCTCCTCTATCACGCTAACTTTTGCCGCGGCCGGAGCAACAACAGAGACCCATTGCTTCATTTTTTCAAAAGTTTCCTGACTGCCCCAGGTCTCCGCGTCCCACTGGTCCGCAATACGCGTCAAAATCTTGTCCGCATAAACCGGGTCGCGCTCGCCAAAATAGGATGCCAGATAAGCGATGCGATTCAAGTTCAGCGTGGAGACCCCATAGCGCTTCTCCGAGGCCTCGAAACCTCGCTTAATTCTGTCCCATGACAGGTCTGGGTTGTCTTCACATCCGCAAATCACGTAGTCCGCGGCTGCAACTTGAAAATACAGGATGTCTCCTTTGTCTCCACCGACACGATCGGCGGCCTCCTGGAGAAACTTTTCAGTATCCCCCGCCTTCCCGCTCCATTTGGGCAACAGATAATAGGCAAGATTGCGGGCATAAGTGTAGTATTCCGGCTCGAATTTATTTGCTTCTTCGAAAAGGGCGCGTGCATCAGCCACGGACCAGCCCTGATTTACGGATACCATTTGCATTGCCACATACCATTCCGGGCATTTGCCGGCCAGCTTCGAGGCTTCCTTTAGAATTCGCTGGGCTTCCGCTGTGCGCTCCCTAAAGAGCTTCCACCCGGTTTCGCTCACGGTATTGGCATAACCGGTGCCTCGCGCATCTGAGGCATAGCCGAGGTAAGCCAAAGCCAGAGCCACGCGCGCGGTGATGGATTCCGGACGCGCCTTTACCCAGCGCTGGAGCCGCTGAAGAAGACCAGTCCAGTCTTCTTGTGTGGCATGCACTGGATATAGAACTGGATAACGCAATCCCTGATATAGCAGATGAATTTTCCATAATCCGCCGGGGAGTCTTTCCTTGCCAGATCGCGCGTGGTCAGCGAGGCAATCGAGCTCCACAAATTTCTCTTGCTTCAGAAGGCGGGAGGCTGTGTCTATGAAGTTTTGGAAGGCATGGATATCAACACTGAAATCGCCGCTCAGTCCAGCGTCATCCGTTTCACTGACATTGCAGGGATTGGAATTTGCATTCTGTTCAGCGGCGCTACTAAGCCCACTCGACGCAAGTACTAACAACATGAGAATGCAGATCTTAAGGACAATGTGGACCACGACTCACCTCCCGAATGGAATGAATCCCTACAACCGCGCGCATCCACTGCGGTCTAAGCTCCTAGAGGATCGATCCTCACTCTGCTTCGATGTTAGCTTTGCGTTGCGGATCTCCGAAGGACTCGCTGCGACTCACGAAACCAAGCAGTCACCTGTTCGCAAGGACGGGTGCAATCCAAACGGGCAAGGTCCTGATTAACGCGCTAATCGGAAAAGTGGGTCCCGGTACCGACGGTTTCCGGCCACGCGATCAGACACGTATCAAAACACCTCCTTTGGTACGGCTCTTTTCTGTGCGACAGGAGATCGAAGAATCAAATAGATAGACTGCCTCTGACTGGCACCCTTTGATACTGCAAGGAAGGTGCTAAAGGTCAGGCAGAGGAGTTCCCACAACGGGACTGGCCGGGAATAACTAATGGGATGGTCCGCCGCCTTTACCTAGCCAGCAGCCTGTGTATGAGAGGCTTGCGGAGGAGGCGTCCCATGGAACTACACACCATCGGCATTGATCTTGGTAAGACAGTTTTTCATCTGGTCGGGCTTAACTC